>Ga0180434_10008817_pt1 | contig 11069 bp, 5 predicted proteins | sample SS_ome_7_FD_132453 | JGI IMG/M metagenome (GOLD analysis project Ga0180434, IMG submission 132453) | Hypersaline lake sediment archaeal communities from the Salton Sea, California, USA - SS_1_D_2 metaG | ecosystem: Environmental > Aquatic > Non-marine Saline and Alkaline > Hypersaline > Sediment... | reverse complement strand
CCTGAGGAGGAACCCGCTCCCGAGGAAGAATAGATGGGCAGATTCGAAGAGGAAAAGAGTTACGGGACCTTGGTTACCCGCACTATTCAAGCCACGGGTAGGGGGTTCGCCAATGTTCTCATGGAGAAGCGCAAGCCCGCTCTCTCCAGTACACTAAATCTGCAGAGTGATATCCAGGAAGAGATTAATCGTCAAATCCTGCGTGTCAGCTGCCCATCAGGTGTTCTGGAACGGAAGACGGCGGACCCTGGGGAACCCGAATTTGTATATACCAGGGACGATTCGCCACCGGGAAGCATCACTCTTTCGCCTCACGAGTTCATGATCCAGGGCTTCACTGCCGTGGTTAATGGGTACCTCGTGGACGTTCGAGGGACAAAGATGAATGCTTCCTCTTTTCTGGAGGATTGGAACATCCTGCACCCCGATTATTTGGATGGTGGCGGTAATCCACCCTCAGTTCCCAATGACCGGGTTGACCTTATCTTCCTTGAAGTTTTCTTGACCGTGGTATCGCAGGGGATCACTGGCTCTGTTCCTAGCGTTCCGGATACGATTTATCCTCTGGGCAACCGGCAATGGGGCAACCCCGCCTATCTGCCCGACGATCTTATTGACACAACTCTTGGGAATAGACCTACTGATGGTAGGATTCAGACCCAATATCAGTTTAGGGTTATTCAGGATATTGATCGGTTCAATTATCCTGACCCGATGCTGGATCCCACTGTCCTAGCCCAGGGCACTGCTTCTACCCCCACGGGGTACAGCTTCAGTCGCGCCAGTTCCGATATGGACCCTGGTTTGTACGTCGCGGGCGACGGTTCGTCCGCTGCCAGGACCCAGCTTGGTACGGTGACTGGGTATTCCTACGCCATTCCCATTTGTCTCGTGCGTCGTCGCAACAACGGGGCCTTCGCACTTAGCACTAATATAAACGGGTCTCAATACAGCTACCTTAGCGGAAATCCGTCTGATCGCCCCGATGATTTGTATTATGATGAAATCGCAGAAGGGGACATTGAGGACCTACGCAATCAGGTCTCTATCTCGAATGTTCCAGAGGCAGCAATTACAGAAGGAAGTTTGCGGCAAATCCTCGAAGGAGGGGGGTACGGCATGCGTGTCGCCATGCCCCAACATGGGGCGGTCCTCCTGCAGGCTGATTCGATTGCGGTCACTCCTCCCTCTGGTACAACCAAAATTGCAGAGCCAGACGGTAGCAGGACTGAATTTACAGCTACAGAAGAAGTAGCCAAGAGTGAGACCGTGCAACCGGGGTCGACTGGCACCACGGGCGAGGTTACGGTTTCTCATCCGGGCGGCACTGGTCGCCAGATCACCATCACCACGATTTCTCCCGAGGAAGTGGGTGATGTAGTCCTGACCTGGGACGTATCTGGTCAACCTGCGGCAATTATTAGCGTCACCCGCCCCGATGCCTACAACTATGAAGTTTTACTAGATACCACTGATTCGTACTATGGGGACGGGTTGGATCTGATCGTTTCCTATGTTGGGTCCACCCCGCAGGGGACGCAATTCACCTATCTACCCCTGGACATGCTGGACGTCTACCTTGATCCGGATACTGCGGCCAACAAGGTCGCTTTCGTGGAATCTCAGCAGGAATACCGGTCCGAGGATCGCACTACGGGATCGGCAGTAACCAGTGACGTTGATTTCGTGCAAGATTTCAACTTCTTGCACAGCGGATATTCGCAGGATACCGGGTATATCCGACTGGAGACCTACTATTACGACGTTCTGGCTCCGTTAGTGGCATTTAATATCAACCCCACCGTCCAGGGTAAGTCGGGTACAATTGTCTTCCAGGTTCGCCGCTGGGATCATACCACTTCTACTTGGTCGGTTATCAATCCGGTAAGTGTCCAGTGGCTACCATCTGGTGGGTACACAGTCACGACTACGACTACTGTCCCCGCTGGTGATGTGCTTGAAATAACCCTGGCCGTGGAAACCAAGGGCGCGGTCTGGAGTAAGAATCGCAAGGGTTATCCGGGTCTGGCCAATACCGAGTGGCTGACCATTATCGCGGACGGAATTAGTTCAAGTTTCGTTCTGACGGCAGCCAACGACATCCTCTCCTATCCGGTCTACTTCGATGGTGCCACCTATAAGCCATTCGCTTACGTGGGACCGGCTGGTGGGCCTTGGGTGAGGGTTGATGTGACCAGTTTCACCATTGATCCGCTGAATCCGGACCAGATTACCATCCAATTTGGTGCCGCTCCTGCGGGGTCAGAACACATCTGGTTCCCGGTGGTCACTGATTGGGCACCCGCTGTGTCGGACGAGGTGGTTGGGGTTTACAATTACAAGCCTTATGCGGGATTGTCTGGGCTGAATGGGTTTATCAATCCTAGCGCCACGGACAAATTCGAGGTGCTATACCAGGGCACGCCGCTGTTTAATTCGTATGGCTCCGGGTCTGACGATCAGGGTGATACTTGGTTGGCCGGGATAATGGATCGAGTTCCACGGGCAACACTGGATACTTTTGATTTCAAGGGCCGTACCTTCCTGGCACCGCCGTTTGATGACCAGGATAATAGGCTAACACCGGCTGTGGTGGATAGCTGCTTAAAGCCCCTAATTACCGGTGATCCATTCAAGCCAGGTGCCGAATTTAGGATGGCGGCGGCAGTCAGCACTAAAGAACAGGGGATCGATGACTTTGACATCATCTCCTATCCGTCCCTTGAGGATTTCCTTGTTTCCCGGTCCAGGGCGGCATTTTCTGATCTGTCTGCGACCGGTGCGATGTCTTTGCTCATCCCCTACCTCATCCGCGACGGGGAGACCGGGGAGCTATTTATTCTCCTGGTAATGGTAGAGATCCAGGACCCAACGACGGGACAAGATTTCCTGCTCGAAACCGCGACGGCTTTCGTAGCTTATGACTTATTCTGGACGAAAGATCGCTGGTTGTTGCCGATCACCAAATAGAGGTAGGACGTGGCACAGAATCTAGCCAAGACCACATTCAATCGGAACAACCCATACGTGCGTTTGCTGTATTCGCAGTTACGCCCGTTAATGGATGCCGAGTTAGACGAGCAGCAACTCATTATCCAGATGCTGCGCGAGTATTTGGCTTCGGCGACGGTCGGTAGTGGACCACTTGGGGATTCGTTCCAGATTGTTCCAACAGGCGTAGCCAATACCCTTGATGTTCTACCCGGATTTGGGTACGACCGTGGTGTTTTTGTCCGCAAGCTGGACAGAGTTAACATTACGGGGTTAACCACCCCAATCGGCAATCGCACCGACTATGTCTACATGGAATGGTGGTACGAAGAGGTGGACGCAATTGCGGACCCGAACATTATCGTACCACCGCTGGCTATTGAGACCGCCACTAGGCAGGCGCTACGGGTTGAATTTCATGTTTCCGAAGGTGTGCCGATTGCGGTATCGCCTCTTGGTCACAATAGAGTCCGCATTGGCTCCTTAAATCGCCTTGCGGGTAATTCAATGATTACGGCGGGGATGATCGTTGACGAGCGCACCAACTGGCGCGACACTTATGTGTCCGAGGGCGGGTTGGTTGAGGAGTCTACCCCAACTACTGTCGATGTTGGCGCGGGCCGAGCAACAGTAGGTGGAACGGTTGTCACCTGGATTGACACCAACCTTGCGGTCCCGGCAGTTGATGGTCTCTATTACGTCTTCGTTGATAACACTGGCACACTTACCGTAGATGGATCGCTTCCAGTAGATGAATGGGACCTTCCTTTTGCAGTGGTGTCTGTTTCCGGTTCTGTTATCGACGTTATCACCGATATTCGCCTGCAGGACCCGATCCTAACCAGTATTCGCACTGAGGTTGAAGATGCCAGGGGCACACAGCCAAGCCTTGATACCCGGATAAGCCTGGAGCACAACCCGGACGGCTCTCACAACGTCTCTATTGCCTTCCCGGACTCCATTGACCGGGACAACTGGATTTCGCTACGTCCACACGAGAGGGCCATCCCTCAGGACGAAATCGAGATCAACGCTGGCCGCTACACAGTTCCGTCCGGTTTGAGCACCTTTGATTATCCTGGCGGGTTCTCCCCCTCCTTTAATCCGGGGCATCCCACCCTAGATCGTATTGATTTCGTAGGCATTGATGAATTTGGAGTGGTCGCGATTATCGAGGGAGCGCCAGCAGCATTGCCGCTCTCCCCGCCTTATCCGGATACACTAATCCCCATAGCTGAGGTGACGATTGCGGCGGACCCGCTGGCCAACCCGCCCGTGATCACGGATTCTGAGATTAGGGACGTTAGGCCCTTCCTAAATCTCGGGCATACTTCGTCTGGTGGTGGACCCTCCCTTTACGAATTAATCGTCCTTCCCAGCCCCAAGTATGTTGGCAATATATTCACCCTGGACGGAAGCTTTACTCCGGGCAATAACAGCCTGATGGTTTTCCGTAATGGAAAGTTGCTGGAATCTGGGATTGATTACGTAGAGATCGGGACCAATCAAGTTCAGATTATAGGCGTGGTTCCCGTAGCCACCGATGAATTTCTTTTCCTTGTTCCCCTACCCGACATCGGCACAGGATCCCCTCCTCGTTTGTATGAGAGGCAATACGGTTCTGACAGCGTACCATCACCCCCAGGGTCATCATTGTTTACTCTTCTCAACGGGTATTACTCTCCTAATTTAAATAATCCGTCACTGATGGTGTTCCGCAATGGGAAGCTGCTGAACAACACTGAATTTTTGCAGACTTCACCTACTCAAGTTACCCTCAACGGGTTCCTTGCTGATCCGAACGACATATTCCTGTTCATTGCTTACGTCGCAAGTTCTACCATAGCTGATTGTGGTGTTACTTGCGATGCAGGAACTCTCATCGGTACTGGTAATCCAAACGGGAATATAACTGGTCAATTCGCGCAAGAATTCTTTGATCAGACGACATCCACTTTTTATAAGTGCATTTCTTACCCGTCTGGCACCAACTGGCTTGCCATCTAGGATAGCATCGGATGACGTTTCTTCAAGAGCTTGGCCGCAATGCATTTATAGGTAGGCGTGAAGATGCAGCGGCTGCTACGCAGTGGGTTCTTGACAACGAATTAGAGGTAGATGGTAAGCCCCAGGAGGGTATGTGGTATTTTGATACCACAGAACATTTCCCCAAATGGTGGGATGGGGATAAAGAAGCGTGGGTTCGACCTGAAGGGACTTTAACTGTATTAGAAGAGGGCGATACCCCAATAGGGGATATCCGAAAGCTTCGTTTCATCGCCGGTTCCAATGTCGGTATTATAATAACCGATGAAGGAGATGGCGAGGCATCTATTCTAATTTCGTCCACAGGTGGAGGCGGAGGTGGCGGAGGTATTCAATCGGGGTACGCTTCTCTGGGAGCAGGGATAGGTGAAATTGAGATTATTCTTCCAGCTAGTTATACCGATACCAATTACGCTGTGGCTCCTCAAATCATAAATGAAGTGGATGCAAATCCCCCAATCATCATGCTAATCGTTGTTGATCGTCAGTTGGATCGTTTTAGAGTACGTTTTTCGGCCAATACTCCGTCAGTTAATTACGTGATCACGTGGATTACGAACGGGGTGCTTGCTTAATGGATTGGGAGACACAGTAAATATGGGTACTGAACTTTTAGCAGTTGGTGTTGTTGGTGAATCCGGTACCACCATGGCGATTAAGGCCGGTGGCGCTTCTGACGATATTGAGTTTCAGAATTCATCTGGGACCAAGATCGCAGCCATCGACGTTTCGGCGAGTGCGCTGGTTGCGGACCTTTTAAACGAGGCAACCACTGACGCTGGGGTCACCATCGAAGGCATCCTTATGAAGGATGACATCGTTGCCGCAAACACAATCAACGAGAAGACTGCCGATACCGGTGTAACCATCGAAGGCATCCTTTTAAAGGACGATATAATTGCCGTTGACATCATCAACGAGGCAACCGCTGATACTGGTGTCACAATTGATGGCGTCCTTATGAAGGATGACGAGATTAATGTTGATACCATCAATCAGAAGACCGCCGATACCGGTGTAACCATCGAAGGCGTCCTTTTGAAGGGTGACGCCGTCTACGTGGATAACATCGCCGAAGACACCACTGACGCTGGGGTCACCATCGAAGGCATCCTTATGAAGGATAGCATCGTCGCTGCCGATACCATCAATGAGAAGACTGCTGATGCCGGTGTTACGATTGAAGGCATCCTTTTAAAGGATAGCATTGTTGCCGCAGATACCATCAATGAGAAAACCGCTGATGCCGGTGTTACGATTGAGGGCAACCTTTTAAAGGATAACCAATTCAAGCCCGGAACCAGTGGTATTGATGCTGATGGCCGTAACATCTCCAACCTCAACAACCTTAGCGCCAAAACTTCTACGAATATCATCGTGACGCTTGGGGATTCCGCAGGTTCTACTGGTATTCAGTTCTACGACGCTGATTCCAATGAGGTATTTTCGGTCAACAGCGATGGTGATGTCACTTCCAAGATCCCTGGTGGGGCCACTGTTTGGTCTTTGGTTCCTGATGCTGGGATTACTTGCTCGATTGACCTCACCTTATCCGGCGGTGCAACGATCAAGGGCGTGCCAGCACCATCTGAAGACGGTGACGTTGCCTCCAAGTCGTATGTTGATGGTGTTGCAGCCGGTTTGGACCCGAAAGAGTCCTGCTTGGCGGCTACCACGGAAGCACTTTCAACGTTTGTTGCCGCTGGTTCGGGTGTTGGCAAGACCCTAGAAGCACCCACGACAGCTTCTTCCTTCAACACCATCGACGATATAACTTTGGCCGTTGACGACCGCGTCCTTGTGAAGGATGGTGGCCCCAACGGTACTCCTAACATCGATAATGGTATCTACACCGTTACGGTTCTCGGTAATGACTCCGATACCAAGTTCAAACTGACCCGCGCAACGGACTTTGATGGCTCCCCCGCTGGCGAAGTCAGTGGCGGTAACTTCACTTTCATCGAGCAGGGTACCGCTGCCGCTGGCAAGGGCTATGTTGTTGTTTTTGATGGCAACATTACCGTTGACACTGACGCCATAGCTTGGACGCAGTTCTCCCAAGCCGCTGCCTATACCGCTGGCGATGGTATCTCCATCAAGAGCGGGGAAATTGCCGTTGAACTGGGCAGTACCAATCCCGGCCTCGAATTCGTTGCTGGCGAGCTTGCGGTGTTGCCCGATCCAGACGGTCCGGTAACTCTCGGTGCGGCTGGTGTCAATATCGCCCTTGGCGAGAGTTTGGGACTAAACGACGATGACGAAATAAACTTTGTCCCCAAGGACGGGGCTGGTATACAGTCAACAGACGAAGGAGCGTATTTACTTTGGGGTGATGCGGCTGGTCAGAATCAGCAGAAGGCGGACACTGAAACAGTAACAGACGCGAGCAGTGGAAATGTTACTTTCACATCGCCCTTCGGGAACTCGGTAACTCCTGTTATCATTGCTATCCCGCGCTTCACCAGCGCTCCGGGCACGATCCCGGCCATCTGCGTTCATTCTGTGGATGCCACTGGCTTCACTTGGAAGTCCACTGGTAATTTCACAGGGTTTATTGATTGGGTCGCGATAAACAACACGACCGACCTCTCTGACTTTGTCGTCCCGTAGGGTTAGATGAAGTCACTAGACAAGAACAGAGGGGGGAGTGGACATCCACTCCCCCCTTGTTTATACGTTATAATATTGGGGAATTTTTAGACCCCTCGTCTTTTTCTTCTATTGGAGATACCCACCACATGAGCAGAAATAAAAATAGAGGCCGCAAACCCAGAGGCAAAGGAACACCAGATAAATTCCTTAAGGAACGCACCAAGGAAGCGGCTGAGAAGAATCATCCCCCCGAGTTGGTATCCCTTCCCGAGAAAAAGCTAGATAAATTAGACAGCTTGCTTGAGAAGCTTAAAGAGGCCAGGACCGAGCACTCTGTGATGAGGGAGAGGCAATTTAGGGAAGAATCGCAGGCCATCTCCAAGGTTATGACCTATGAGGCAGCGATAAAAGATTTCGGGAAAGCCGTCGTAGTAGAATTAGTTGGTCACGAAGCTTTCCAAACTTGGAATTGGAACCTGGATACCGATACTGGCGTGGTTAAACGGGGTAAAGCTAAATCTATTGAAAAGAAGCCAGAAAAATCCGAGGACCTTCCGGAGGAGGAGCCCAAGCCAGAAGAAACCGAAGAGGCCAACCCAATCCCCAGGATTGCACCCGTTGAGGCATCGAAGGACGGAGAACCGGAGGAATCGCCTGAGGAGGACGAGGCCGACGATGGGGAATCCGAAGACCCCGGTCAATACGAGGACCTTTCGGATAGGGAACTCTTAGACGTTGCCGAAAATTGCGGGATAAGCGTATTTGGTAAGACCAAGGAAGAACTTATCCAGGCTATTATTGATCACGATAAAGATGAGTAAAATTGCCTTGGTGTAGGTCAGGGTACGTGGCGGAGGTGGGCGAAAGCTTCCCTCCGCCATACCGTTTCTAGATATCCGAAATATGAACTAGACAACCAAGTCTCAACCCATTACGGGGAATTTTAAAAGATGGCTGAAAAGCGGCTCAACAAAGACCAGATCCCAGTTCTCAACCTAACGGACCTTGAAGCTGGAAGCCCTGGCACGCCCATCAATCAGGCCGGAAGCGATGCTTTTTTGGGGGCGCAAAATGCTATTACCACACCGGGGGACAGGTTCGCCCTTCAGAGCGAACTGCCGCTGACCCAAGAACGTAGGGTCGGCCTCTTCTCCAACAACGGTTTTGCTTGTGGGCTTGACTGTTGGGAGAACGAGTCTCCGTATCCACTCGCCACTTACCCCCTTACTGAGACCGAGCGTGTTCGTGTCATCCACTCCTTAGGGGGTCCAGTTGGTGATACGTTTACTAGCTGCGGCTGCCCGGGGATGGAGATCCAGGTCCTTGAGGGATTCCAGGGTTGTAGCTTCGAAGTGGTGGCCCAGCGTCGCGACTTCAAGTGCTGTGATTTTCTGGTCTGCGGTACGGAGATGACCCTGGAATTCATTGCATACTTCTGGGGTTCCAATGCTGATACACAGGTCAAGCCTGTGGTTAGGCTCCAATACTTCAACGAGGGTTACTACATCGGCGAGGAAACCAAGGATATCCACGTCAGCTTGATTGGCCCGGGGGTGGATGGGGCAGTAAACAAGCTGGACGCTTCGGTTTCCATCGCTATCCCGTGTTGCGCGGACGAAGTTCGGGCCATCCTTGGATTTGAAGCGCCCTCCGGAAATGAGGAAGCTTCCACTTTCACGGCTGACCTGAACATTTTCGTCCAAAGCTTCCAGCTTATCGGGACCACGGCAGCCGAACCGGGACACAACTGCAACGAGCGGTATGACGGTCCGATCATCGAATCTATGTCCGCTGAGGGCGACATTACTTACTCAATGGCTTCCTGCCAGGAAGTTTTGATCATCGAGCGGTCCGAGTCGGCATACGGCAATTTCTACGACTACACCACCAACGTTACTGCTAGCTGGACCCCTGAGTCCATCTTCGATAATCAGGAATTGAGCCATGCCTCTCAGCGGGTGGGGTGTGGCCTTACAGTAGAGAAAACCGAACGGTACGATCCAGGTTGGTCTAACGTTGGTATCGAGTTTGCCCAGATCACCAGCCCCGAGCAGGGGACGGTCTTCGCTGGGACGGATTCGATGGACGTTTCCTTCCAATATGCGGTCGATCCCAAACTTTCGAACTCTTATACCCAGGCTGAACTCTATCTAATTGCGGGTTCGCCGACAGTTTCCCAGCCTTTTGTCTGGGGTGCCCCGGTTCAGACCGTCGCGCTAACTGGCCCGGGTGAATACACTTTCCCCACGGTAAGCTGGGTTGGTCTTGATGATGAATTTGTCATCATGGTCAAGATCGGGGGTGGCGGTGCGCCTTACTTCATTTGGTCCGGGGTAACGGGTTGTGTGAGGGATGGTACCGCTGTTCCTACTCCTACCGACTTTGGCGAGCGTCCGATCCGGTTTGTTAATTCGCAACCCATTGAAGCTTGCCAAGGTTCTTATGGACTTCATATCTCTCGCAACACCAGCTACCAGGGAGACCGTACTGCTCGTCCTTATCCAAGATACCTTAACTTGGAGGACAAGATTCCGGGCACACTGACCCAACCGACTCACATGCGGGTGACAATGGAGTTAGCGGTATCTGCTCAGATGCCTGGCAACGGGAATATTGACGATCAGTACAAGAAATATGACAAGAATGGGCCGCCTTACGTGCCAGTTGCGAACAATCCGCTAGCCTCCATGGTTGATGCCAGTGGAAATCTTCGCATCCTTGGGGAGATTAGGGCAGCCGCTGGCGGCAATACAGTCACGACCGAAAATTCGGCTCTGGCTTCCCATATTATCCGTCAGGACCCAACCAAAACTTTGATCCCGATTGCTTGGCTCACCGCCCAGCCAATTGCGGATACAAACACCAACGCCCTGGTTCCGTTCGATACGACCAGAATCGCTGGATTGGACTTCTTCTTCCAGTGCTCGCAAGTTCTGGTCCGGTCGCTGCAGATTGAACTCGGCGTTGATGACGGAACCGGCAACGCATTCCTCGGGACAACCAACACGATCCAGCTAGACATCGACACTGACGATTACACGCTGGAAGACATCAATCGCAGGTGGGCTCAGCGGGGACCGGGCGTCATGCTTCGCCCGTTCAACGATACCCGCCACTGGTGCTTCGATCCTGAAACCTGGAGTAAGGACTTTGCCAATCTCCTGGATGAGGGCGACGTTCATCAGCCGATGGTTCTCTTCAGCCGCGAAGTGGTGGACCGGATGCAAACGGTTATTCCGCCTTGCCTCACGGATGAAGAGGAATACGACGTCAATTACATCGCTCTGAGCCGAACCCAGGCGGTAGCGCCAGGTGTTTTTGATGCTCGAAATGTCTTCTACTCCGTAATTCGGCGCACCTTTGATGAGGAGGGATACCTCGACATCTCCGAGGTGTGCAAGGTATACGACGGGATAAAGCGACGGTTTGTCTTCCCAGAT
>Ga0180434_10008816_pt1 | contig 11069 bp, 7 predicted proteins | sample SS_ome_7_FD_132453 | JGI IMG/M metagenome (GOLD analysis project Ga0180434, IMG submission 132453) | Hypersaline lake sediment archaeal communities from the Salton Sea, California, USA - SS_1_D_2 metaG | ecosystem: Environmental > Aquatic > Non-marine Saline and Alkaline > Hypersaline > Sediment... | reverse complement strand
GGTACATCGAGACCGCTGCTGGTCGGTACAAGATGTCTGTCCCGGTGATCGGTGACACAGCGGTTGGCGCGAAGCAGATCGTTGGTTTTATTGGGATCAGCGAGGTCCTCGATGGGATCTACTACGTGAAGCAGTGCGAGACCATGATCGCAGGTGGCAAGTTCACCCAGACGCTGAAGACCAGGAAGGACGCTGTCAACAAGCTCAATACCGCCAGGGGGGCTCGTCTCGGCCTGGGGCAGAAGAAGAACCCAGGCGTTGTCCGACTGGATGATCAGGACGTGTCTGGGGATGTGTTCCTGAAAAAGACGCTCAAGCTCACGGCGGATACGGAGGGCAATATCGTTCCCGCCTACACCTATGCAGACGAGACCGGCGAGACGTTTGGTCCGGTCAGCAACCTGGGGCCGCAGGAGATTGCGTCGCTCAATGACCGGCTGCTGGAGCAGCTGTACCAGCAAGGAGGGCAGTCCGTAGAGCCGGACAGCGCAATGTGATGGGAACAGGGTTTGATGGTGACAACTTCGACGGCCAACGGTATTTCGGCGTCTACGAGGGGTATGTGGTCGACAGAGACGACCCTCAGCAGGACGGCAGGGTGCGCGTGAGAATCCCCGGAATGATCGACGACCGTTCGGCCTGGGCTCGGCCCCGGGGAGGCGGAAGCAAGAGGTGGGGCAAGGTCGCGGTTCCGCCAGACGAGGCGGATGTGCTGGTCCAGTTCATCAACGGTGACATCGACCGCCCGATATACGAGCCCTTCGACTTCGGCCACCCGGATGGAGATCGCGAGATGTTCCCAGAACACGACGACCCCGATGTCATTGTGATGGGGTTCGGTCCGTTCCGCCTGGTGGTCGATCTGCGCGATGATGTTTCTCCGTCTGCGATGCTGAAGCAGGTGCACCAGCTCAGCGATGGCAGCGAGACCGACACCGCCTGGATCCAGCTGATCAACAACTCCATTCAGGTCCATGCCGATTCCGCTGTGGAAGTCGATGGAGCATCCCTGGTGAACATCAAGAGCGCGGGCGACATCCAGATCAAGAACAGGAAGGTGCTTCCGAATGTGAGGCCCATATCATGAGAGCGACGAGAATGCCGTTTTTTTCCGAGTCCGGCTGCGGACACCGCCTTGCCCGGATGGCCCCTTGTTTGGCTGCTGCTGCGTGCGCAGCGTGTCGGAGGTCGTAGATGGCAGAGTTTCCGCCAGCCGTACTTTGCACCGGCCTGCCTGCACTGGGTTCAATCGAGGACATTTGTCTGCCCGGCGGGGTGTGTCTGAGCTACATCTGGAACGCCACCGGGCAGATCCCATCTCTCTCCGACATGGCACTCGACTTCATGGGGCAGCTCGGCCCGGCGTTGACGCCGCTGGTCCCGTTCTTCAACCTGCTGGACACCGTGGTCCAGGTCTACAACTGTGTCTCGTCGATCCCAGACATCATCACAACGTTGGATCCCACCGAGCTTCTAAACTGCATTCCCGCGCTGGCGAAGCTGGTGGACCAGTTGCTGAAGTTGATCCCTCAATTGTCGATCCCGAAAATGGTGATTGCAGCATTGAAGAACCTGGCGTCTCTGCTCCGCGGTGTTGCAACGGATTTGGACAACCTGGTTGCGATCCTCGAAGCGATAGCGTTGCAGATCGACCGGGCCGCCGAGCTCAACGACCACACCATGAACGGGTTTCTCGTGTGCTCGCAGGAGACCGTCGAGAGAACCGCGCTGTCCACTGGTGAGGCCCTCAAAGGAATAGGTCAGATCGTTCTCCTGCTCAACGTGTTCATCGGCCTCTTTGGAGGGGAACCGATACCGTGCTTCAGCGGTCTCATCAAGGACAACATCGGAGAGGGGCTGGACGTGGTGATCGATCTGCTTTACGCGCTGGCCGACGTGCTGGAGACACTGGCGAGAGCAATCCCAGACCCGGATTTGGCGCTGACTCTCGCATTGGGAAAACAGGAATGCTAGGATGAAACAATGACTCAGTTTCGAGAACAGTTCGGGCGCGGTATTCTGAGGCCTTTCCAGCGTGATGGGAAGGGGGACTTCAGCAACGAGTCTGGTATGCGTCTCCTCAAATCAGACATCGCGCAGCTTCTGGCGATCCGTGGGCCGACACTGACATCACCAGGAGAGCTTCCGTGGGATACCGACAGGGGAAGCCGGATGGATTCCTTGCGTCACCGCCACATGCATTCCGAGATGGTTCGTGCAATGGCCGAGCAATATGCAGCTGGCCCGATTCGGAAAGACGAAAAGCGCGTTGACATGGGTCGTGTCGCCGTTGAGATAGAGGACGACCAGACACTGCGGGTTGACGTGAGCTTCGCTCCCAAGGGCACGCAGTTTGGCGAGCTCGAAACCGTTCCGATTTACCCAGAAACAGGAGCGACACGATGACCACCACACTCCTGCCAGCCAATTACGACTACACCGACAAGGACTTCGAGGCGATCCGCGAGCGAATGTTCAACCTGATCCGCTCGGTCTTTACCGACTGGTCGGATGAGGCGGTTGCCAACTTCGGAAACATTCTCGTTGAGTCATACTCATGGATCCTGGACATCGTCACCTTCTACCAGGACGGCCAGGCGCGTGAAGGTCGTTTCGCGTTCGTGGAACTTCGTCGCAACATGATCGCTCTTCTGAAGCTGATCAGCTACGAGATGGCTTCCGCTTCTGCTGCCAGCGCAGACGTGACTCTCACTATCGAGAATGCCGATGCCCTGACGGGTATCGTCACACCGTCGACGACTCCAGTGGTTGTGCAGACAGAGGAGGTGACCGATCCGATCCGCGGAGAGTTGCAGGGGACCATCTCTTTCGATCTCGGGGCTGGTGAGACGTCAAAGAATTTCATCTGGGAGAATTCGATCACACAGACCCCGTATGTCGTCGCCAGCAACAACCGTGCCGATCAGGAAATCATTCTCCCGTTTGGCCCGTACCTCGATTACAGCGAGCAGGTCTCGACACCTACTCAGGGAACCTGGACGCGGGTCGACACGTTCTTCAACTCTGGTCCCACCGATCTCCACTACCGCGTGCAGATTGATCAGAACGACAGGGCCACCATCATCTTCGGTGATGGGCAAAACGGCGCCATCCCTGTCGGGAACATCACAACGCAGTACAAGGTCGGTGGCGGAATCTTCGGGAATGTCGAACAGAACAGTCTGGTAAAAGTACTCGGTCGGTTCACGGACACCACTGGTCGTGTCGCAGTCATCTCGTCGACGAATGCATCTGCTGCCAGCGGTGGGTTCCCCCGGGAGGAAGTTGAAGCGGCTCGAGTCAACGGCCCCCAGTCCGTTCGGGCTCTCAACCGCACGGTGGCCAGGGAGGACTACGAGATCAACGCACGGCGCGTCAACGGCGTTGGCCGGGCATTGATGCTCACCAGCAACGAGGATGTCACCATCGGCGAGAACCGCGGAAAGCTGTACATCATCCCCAAGACCGGTGGCACCGCCAGTCCGCTGCTGCTTCAGCAGGTGAGGGACATTCTGACCCTCCCGCCTCCGGATGGATACCCCACCACCCTCACGTTCCAGTACGAGGTTCTTTCTGGACCATACAAGCCTGTCAACCACGAAGGGACCATTTGGATCCGCCAGGGGTATGACCCGACGCAGGTGAAGAACGCGATCATTGAGAACCTGGAGGACTACTACGAGCCCATGCTGGCATCTGGTGCACCGAACCCAAATGTGGACTTCGGGTACTACTACAAGGACAGCACAGGTGCCCCAGCTGGCGCGATTCCATGGTCTGATGTGTTCAACGTGATACGCGACACAGCGGGCGTGCGGAAGCTGGATCCAAACCTGAAACTCAATGGTGTCGCCAGCGATGTGACGATCAATAACTGGGAGTTCCCGTCCCTGGGGAGTGTAACGCTCATCAATGGGGAGACCTCCGGCGCGATATAGGTGAACCGATGGCCAGACCGTTCAACAGATGGGACCCTAGCGCGAATGTTGACCTGTTCGTGAAGCCGAGCGAAGGCCCACTGGTGATCGAAGCGGACGATTTGCGCTGGCCGCTGTTCGCCAAACCAGCCATCGAGCCTGTGGTGTATGCCAATCTCGACTTCATCGGATACATGCAGGAGTTTCTCTACGAGGGTGGCAGTGGCCCGAACTCCGGTTTTCGAGCTCGCGGTTACCAGTACATGCCGGACGGGATGTCGTTCTTCGGCACTGATCTTGTGAACGGTGAGCCCCGACCCGACGACCCCGCCGACCTCTACAGTGGCGAGCAATACCGGTACATCAATGGCGGGTACCGCATGGCGCTCCGCGGCATCATCTCGGCGTTCTTGGACGACGCGCTCAACGTCGACCTGGTGGTGGACTGGGGAGATGGTCAGCCGCGTGCGATCTCTGATGCGCGTGGAGCGTGGACCGGAGCAGTGCTCTCGGTCCTCAATGGGGCGACAGTGGAAGCAGATCACCTCGCATACGCCCTCCACGGGAAGCGCATCGGTGATACTTCCTGGGAGCATCGCGGCGGGTATGTGGATCGCCCTATCTCGTCGTTCACGCCATACACGGCATCTGGTGGCCCCTGGGACGGCGTTTCGTCTGGTCGTGTCCGGTTGCTGGTCACCGGCGGTTCTCCAAACTGGACCATCACTGCCCAGTACGACTCCGGAGGTGGAACCTGGGTTGACATCGCGAGTTCGGTGGTCGACCTGCGTGCGTACGCAGTGCCCCCGCTGGAGGACATGTTCCTGATGCTTGGTTACCTGTTCCACGGTGCGACCAAGGTCTATCCGGGCTCGTTTCCTTCTCCTGTGCCATCTCAGGACACGTACTTCCCCAAGGTGTCCGTTTCTCAGTTCACACCGTTCGTCCCGGACATGATGGATATTACCTTGCGCGAGGCGGCCAAGAAGTCGGAATGGCTGACTGGTTTCTCGCAGTGGTACAACGCCCCGGTCTACGCCAAGCTCCCCGTCATCGACGGGATCTGCTGGCCGGAAGGGCACCCGTTCGGGCCGGAGAAGATCCGTGAGTTTGACGCGGACGTCCAGGAGTGGGGTGTGCGGTTCCTGGGCACCACACTGGTCTCGTTCCAGGGTGTTGAGGATCGCAAGTACCTTGTCGTTTCCACCGCCACGGGGAAGATGAACCCGGTGTGCCAAGCCGATGTGGACAGCCTGGGCCCGCAACTTCCGTTCACCTATGTCGGGAAGTACCGCTTCAAGGATATGGCGTCGTGGTCGACGTCGCGCTGCCTGGTATCGTTTGGAGCCGCGGGCTTCGCTGCTACGCCCACTCCTACCGACAACGGCCTTGGGTTGTCATGGAGACCCAACAACGGCGGAGAGCTCGTTCTTGAGTACTGGGATGGTGTTTCGGGCTCATGGCTCGAGCTGTCTGCACCGTTCCGCGTGTCCGACTACGAGGACCGACCGGTGTCTCTAGCCTTTGCGTGGACCGGAGAGCGAGGGATCCACGTGGGGCGCCCAGACTACCAGCTCCGGATCGTCGTCGACGGAGTGCCTGTCGCAGACGTTTTGGAACCCAACCTGGACATCCGCGGAACCTGGAGATCCTCAATCGGATCGGGAAACCCCTCCGTCCGGGAGAGCTTCCTCGGCATGTGGTACGGCGGAGTCACGTTCTACGAGATCACCAGCGATCAGGACATCATCCGGGCCTTCGACGAGGACGGTGACGAAGGCTTCTCGAACCCGTCGTTTGAGATCGCCGATGATTCCGGCCGACCCGGCGAGGCCGAGGACTGGAAGTGGAAGTCGTTCCACCGACAAGGTGGCTTCGCAGCGTTCAACATGTACCGGCCTGATCTCGAGCCGTACCAGAGCGGACTTGAGGGGTTCGAAGCTGGTTGGATGCGGTCGTACACCTGGGTCTATGCTGATGAGACTGCCCGTCTCGCGGCCACTGGGTTCACTGCCGAAGACGTTGGGAAGGCCGCCTGGCAGTTGGACATCAACAAGATATTCGTTTTGGCCAACCACTCGCCGATCACCTGGCTCGACGCCGATGCCGGTGAGAACCAGGACAGCATCATGGACCTGTCCACCACTGACATCGTCGCAGCGATCTTCAACCAGGGGATTCCGGCGTTTGAGGGAGTCCTCGAATCGTTCGAGCTCTGGGACGGTGCCCCGTGGCTGGATGCATATAACTTGCTTCGGCCATGCGATGACGGCACCGGATTCGCAGGGTGGTACGACTACGTCACCGGCACCAACCTGGACCCGATCTGCATCGAAAGTTTCGAGGAGGCGTGGGACAACGACCCCCTCTCAACGACCGGCACGAACCAATGGTACCCCGGGACTGGCGTCAATGGGGTGCTTCGCGGGAAGCCGATCTTGTTCCCGCTCGACATTCCACCAAACGAGAACCAGCTCATCCTCGTTGGAGACGCGATCACCATCCCTGCGATGTTCCCACTCCCCTCGCTTCACTACGACGACCTGGCAACACTGGTCTCCGACCTGAATGCCGTCACGGCTGCGAACCTCCCACCCGGCATCGGTCTACAGTGGGGGTCCTGGTCGGACGGAATAGATGAGGGTTTGACCTTCGGATGGGACGGCTCGACGAACGCTCCTCAGTGGTTCTCGTTCGCCACACTGGAATCGGATCAGTTCCGCGATGCCAGGCCGCTGCTCGGCATGAGAGCGTTCTCGCCGGGGCAGGACTACTCTGGTGTCGGCATTGCTGGATGGCTGTTTCCGTCGCTTCCTGCTGGAGTCGACGACACAGACAGGTTCCTGATTGATACGTGGTCATTCGTCGAGTTCATGTTCGTCACGGACCCGTACCTTGGGATGCTTGTGCTCGAGTATTCGCAGGTCGCGGCGGTGTTCGATACTGCTGTTCCCGATCCGGTTCGGATCGAACGATTCACGTTGCAAGGCTGGGTGTCACCGACAGCAACCTGGATACCCGACCTTTCTGCTGTTACTCTCGATCCGGTGATATTCAGCGGGTTGACAACCGTGGAAAATTTCATTCTTGCGGAGTGGCCAGATGAGCCGTTCCCGACGTAGGAGACAGGGACATGGGACAAATTGATTGGGCAGATGTTGGTGGCTCGCTGAGCCCTGCGACCCTGGCGCGTGGGGTGACAAACGGTATCGACCGGCCTCCGAGCGTCGGTTCAAACTCCTTTGTCTACGGATACAATTCGCTCGACGGCACCGTCCCAGGTGCTCACGGCAAGTACATCAATCTCTCCGACTTCAACCCCACCGGATCGGCCCTGTCGACACCGGACGGAGGTGGGTCGATCCGCGGATGTGTCAAGCGTGTGAGCTCTCCCAACAACACCGGAATGTCCCCCATGCTGTTTTTCTGCGCCCAGGGTGGCCCGGTGTCGGTCAACGACTACGCCTACATCCTGGGGTTGCTGGATGCCGATCCGTACGAAATCGTTCTCGCCAAGGCGCAACTGGTAAGCGGCCTGGTGGCCGACGATGAGAACGTGTCCATCTTGGCTCGTTCGTCGGCCCAGTATGCGATGGGTGACGGCTTGTGGCACCACCTCCGCCTCGATTCCATCGTGCAGCCCAATGGTGACGTGCTGCTCAAGTGCTTCGAGAACAACCTGAACACGCACCCCATCGGGACCCCCGGCGGCCCGGACTGGCAGCCCATTCCTGGCATCCCCTCTGACGGTGTCGTGGATGACGCTCTCCAGATCCTCACGTCGAGCCCGCCGCTCTGGGGTGGGTACGTTGGGTTCGCATTCCAGATTTCGCAGGCGCTGGCTCGCCGTGGTGCTTTCGATGCCATTGAGGTGTACAGAGTAGCGTGATGACAGGAACTTGGTTCGATAGGCTACGTGGAGAAGGACAGGGCCGGTCTCAGCCGATCTCTTTCAGTGCGCCCGATGGAGAGCATGTCTTCATCCTGGGGGCCGATAGCGTCGGCGAGCGCGCGATCCTCCGCGCTGGTGATTACACCGAGGTTCAGCAGATCGTGGACCTCACGGGATACGACCTCCTGACAGCCACCATGGAGACCATCGGCAAGGTGATGGGGCAAGCGCAGCCTCTCCCCGGATTTCCCGATGGTCAAAATGCACTGTGGCACTTCAATTTCAACACCGGTGCACCGCGTGCTCTCAACCTGGTAGACGGTGGGTTTGACCTCAACAACGCTGGCGACATGGAGGCCGCTGTCGAGACATATTCCCCGGTGCTGTCGAGGTGCCGACAGGTCCCCGTCAACAGCGTGACCGCGAAGCTCATCGGAGAAAACACGCCTCAGTGGATGTCGCCGTCTCCCCTGACCACCTACACATTCCAGATGTGGATGAACTTCGATGCCGTTGCCCACCCGGGCTCGTCTGGCATCAGCCCGTCGATCTTCGGATGCCTTGACGCTGGTCTCAACGGGCTCCAGATCTACCTGGCTGGCCTTTTTGGACCTGGTGCGCACGAGTGGAGGTTTGGTGTCGGCCATCACAATGGTGGGCTCAACTACACCGAGTTCCCGACCCCTGTTCTCGACGCACCGAATCCCGGATGGCAACTGATTTCCATCGTGTGGGATTCCGCGCTGCCACCGGCGGACCGGCTCCGTCTGTACGTCAACACAACCGGACCATATACGCCGTCGCTCGTGCTTCCGACATCTCCTGCCGCCCCATCACCGGGCACGGACATCGTGGTGGCCGACCCGAACCTGTGGGGACAATTCGATGAGATGTGGCTTCTCAGTGACGCGCTGTCTGCCAGCGCCATTGCCGATGTCTACAACGCGGCGACTGTCATGCCTTCCCCTGTCGACTTCGAATGGAAGATGCAGATCAGGATCAACGGAGAGGTCTACGCCGAGCGCATCATCGAACCATCAGAGCGCCGAACCTGGACGGATTTCAAGGCGCCGTGCCGACACCTGAACGGAGACTCCGAGGTCGTGTTCAGGTTGTCACTCAAGGAGATCTAGATGCCAGTTCAGCCGAAGACAGGGATCAGGACACTCGACGAATTTGATGGGGCTCCCCCCGGTGAGTTCTACTCCAAGTACGAATCGCAGTTTGCGGCGGATCTGGATGACTGGTTCGATGCCAACGCGGCCGACAAGCAGCTTGCGCTTCGCGTTGACAACTACCAGGAACTTCCGAGGTATGTAGAAAACGTCAGCCAAGTCTACTGGGGCACAGTCAGAATTATCTCAACGCGGTATCCACTTGATTTGCTCATCACACCTGGCACAGCTCCAATGGCCAACGGTCAATGCTTGTATGTCGATGCCCCGGCGCGCCCGTTCAATGGTGCCACTGTCGCGCCGTCTGTTGGGAGCATCGGTCAGACGCCTCGTGACAGGATTGTGATTGCTGCGCTCATCAACGGGTTCTTCCACGTGCTTCCCAATGTCTCGAGCAGGTTCTTTGGAACCGGGCCTTACCCGCAGACGGTGAAGAGAATCACGGGTGCCTACACTGCTCGGCAGGGAGATCGCGGCGAGCTCCTCACGGTCACGCAGGGTCAAACCCTGACGCTGCCAAACCCAGACGGAAGGCGACCGTTCTACTTCCTGAAGTGCAATGGCAACGCCAGCCAATATTTCACGCTGTCGGGTGGTCTTGGTTCTCTTGGGTGGCTTGGCGCACACGAGCGAGAGTACTCGTGGAACACAGGCAGCCTTCGAATCTACGGTGGTGGCGGGTATGTGATGATCGCTGCGCACGAGCCGAATCCTCAGAGTGGTAGCTGGGGATGGCTGATCACCGGTAACACAGGCAAGATCGAGCACGCTTCTTCTGGTCAGACGTGGTTCCTGGACGGCGGAACAGGGAGCGTTTCCATTCCGCGCACTGTCGTTGTTCAGCACGGGGCGAACCCCGTAGCAAACGGCAATGCACTTCTCGCGGCCTACGCTCAGGCAAAGACCATGTCGCCGACAGCGTCGTCGAGGGTGACCGTGATCGTGCCGCCGGGCGAGTACGACCTCGCGGCTGTCTCACTGGCAGTGGACACCGACTTTATCGACATTCAGGGATATGGCGAAGCTCGAAGAGATGCCGAGGACAGTTCTCTGACGCTGCCCGCTACGTACATCCACGGCAGCCAGGCGGGCAACGTCATCAACGTCACAGCCAGAGAGGCCGCCTACACTGGTCTTCGCGTCGAGAACGCTGGTGCTGGCCAAGCCATCATTATCGACGAGGTGAACGGCGGCGACCGCTCTGTGTACGAGGACATTTACGCGGCTTCTCCAACCGGAGGCATCGGCATCGGCGCCACCGGCACGACAAAGCAGCTCCGTTGCTACTTCAAGAACTGCCACTCGCCGCAGTCGATGCTCCGTTGCCAAGAGTTTCGCGGGACTGCCCGGGACTGCTCGGGCGGAGATTACTCGTTCTGTGCCTACCTGGGTGACACGACAAAGGTCGAGTGCAACGGGTTCTTCTACGACTGCTATGCCGTCGACCAGTCGTTCGGATACAACGACTCGGGTGACGCCGAAGCTTCTGGAAGATTCGACCGCTGCACCGGCCGAGACTACTGCTTCGGATCCAGCCAGGCGGGCGGGACCTACTACGGCGAATTCAGCGGAAGAGCGTTCAATTGTGGTGCAGGCCTCCGTTCCTACGGCGGCGGAGATAGCACCACGGCCGGACACGTATTCAGTGGAGACGCCGAGACCTGCCGCGGCCTCGAGGAGTGCTTCGGTGGAGGCACAAACGGCCTTATCCCTGCAAACACATTCCTGTTTCGGTGTGTGGCTCGCGGAAACTCATATGGTTGTGGAGGAATGCAGGGCAACATGCTCGGATGCATCTCTCAGTTCATGGCCACGAACCTCCTTTTGCAGTCTCCGGGGCAGATGTTCGATTCGTTCTTCGCTGCGGCTTCTGCCTCCATCGACAACGATGGCGGGTATCTGCGCAACTGCCAGATCCAGACCATCAACGCATCTCCTCCCGTGCTGGTGACGAACTCGTCTCCGAACAACCCACGGGTCGAGAAGTGCACGCTCCACTCGTATGTTGCCGCAAACTGCATCGGTGGCACTGGGACGGGACTGATCATTTTCTGCGCGATGAACACCCCCATTGCAGGAACCGTG
>Ga0180434_10008814_pt1 | contig 11070 bp, 15 predicted proteins | sample SS_ome_7_FD_132453 | JGI IMG/M metagenome (GOLD analysis project Ga0180434, IMG submission 132453) | Hypersaline lake sediment archaeal communities from the Salton Sea, California, USA - SS_1_D_2 metaG | ecosystem: Environmental > Aquatic > Non-marine Saline and Alkaline > Hypersaline >... | reverse complement strand
TGTGTGTGACGAAAGTTTTTTTTAAACCAGATCCAACCGAACTTGCTTGACCATCCCTTGATCATTTAGGTTGACAACCCTATGCCAAGGTGGTATATAGCGAATATGGTTGCAAAAAAGAAGACTACCTCTAAGAGCAAGCCGAGAATCCCTAAGATCAATCCGGAAGTTGAGCTTGACCTTGGGGATGATCGTACTCTTGACTGGTATCGCGAGAAGCTGAATCCGGTTGAACAGTTGTGTTGGGATAAAGCAATTGACGGTTTGAACAGCACCAAAGCAATGGGCAAGTGGGTAGATTTCATGAAGGTCCTGCAGGAATTGGCGTCCTTGGCTGAAATCGCCGATGATGATCTTGAAGTCGATCTTTGCCTTGACCCTGTAGCCACTTCCGAGATTGAAGAGGCTCGCGCCCATGCGTGTTAATCTTACCTGTACCGATTGGCAACAAGAGGTAATTGAGGCATACCTTGGAAAGGGAATACGCTTTATCTCAGTTATGGCCGGTCGTCGAGCCGGTAAGACATATTCATTCCTAGCTTGCGTATCACTCTCTAGTCTAAAGAAGCGAGGATATAAAACTTGGTATGTTGCTCCAAATTACGGCCAAGCAAAAGAGCAATACGAAAACCTTGTGGCGCTCCCATCCCTGCGTAACTTCATAGCAAAAACCAGACTTCAGCCATACCCAATGATTTTCTTTAAGAATGGATCAACTATTGGGTTTCGTAGCTTTGACCGGCCACGTGCCCTTGTTGGATCCGGTCTTGATGCTGTATGGGTTGATGAGATACAGGATATCAATGGCAAAGAGTTCTTCCCCGTCATCCGCCCTTTGATATCTGACCGCAGAGGAAAGCTAATAATCAGCGGCCAACATAGAGGCAAAGAGTCGTGGTATTATAAGGCACTGTTCCGTCATGGCTTGCCTGGTGGGGATGCAAGCCATAGGTCATGGCAGATTTCCAGTTATAGGGGCCTTGTCTATCAGACTTCTGAGGGTATCGAGGAGCTAGAAACGGCAAGGTCCCAGGTTCCGAAGGCAGTATTCAATCAGGAATACCTATGCATCCCATCAGCTAACCAGGCGGCAGTATTCGACCCTGATGACCTTGAGAGATCGAAGCGAGGAGTGGTTAATCCTCCAGACTCTTACCTGTCCGTTGTCCTCGGCCTTGACCTTGGAAGGGTGGTTGATCCGTCAGCAATGTGTGGAATTGATGCCAATGAAAAAATGGTTGTTTTTGCAGCAAAGCGACCACTTAAAGAAAAGCACGAAATAGGAGCAAAAGAGGCATCAAAGATAGCTAAGCGTTTCGGTGATTGTGAAATAGTTGTAGATACAACAGGTGGCGCAACTGGTGGGCAGGCAGGGAAAAATGATGCCTTTGTCCAGTTCTATAGTAAAGAGTGCCCGACGATGAGGGCGTTTACAATAACCAGGGACAATAAGTCACGGCTAATAACAAACCTATGTTTGGCAATAGAGCAAAACTTGCTAGCCATACCTGAAGAATTCGAAGACTTACATAAAGAGCTGTCAATGTATGAATACAAAGTGATTGGCGGTGGATCCGTCATCTATCAAGGCCCAGGCGGTCACGATGACGACATGGTAATCGCATTGGCCCTCTCCTGGGAAGGCGTACAGCGCGGTTGGTACTCATCACAATCATCCTCAATGCGTTCAATCGTCGGATCAATCGGCGGTTAACTCACCGGATTAAACAACAATCTAATCTACAAACATAAAAAAACCTTGACACCAAACCTGCATGGTGTACGATTCTAGTACATGTCCATATTTCGGACAGTATGGGGGTCGATATGCCCGGAAATCTTACAGTTAAAGAGCTTAAAAGCGTTAATCCGAAGATAGATCTCGGTGAGATTGATCTATTGATGGCTCTTTATGCTGGTGGAAAGCGGTTTGAGAAGTTCAAAAAAGAGTTTTTGATCCATCGTGAGGCAGAGACGCTAGGCCTTGCTAACATTGAAAGCCGTCTAAAACGTGCACAATACGTGAATCGTGCAGCCGGTCTTGTCGATTGGATTGTATCTAGTGCGACCGCCGGATGCCCTGAAATCGTTGGGGATAATCCACGATGGGGTGAGCTAAACCTAAACAGCGATGGACAGGGTACTCCGTTCTCATCTCTTTGTCGTCAGCTTCTATCAGATATGCTTGTGGCTCGTTGGCCATATGTTGAGGCGCGTAGTATTGGCAATGATCCATATACAATTTGGAGGCGAGATCCTGAAACCGTCTTGGACTTTGAGAACGATGACACAGGCGGCCTTGAGTGGATCAAAACACAAGCCATTCAACAGGCTCGTTCAACCGCATACGGTGCTCCAGACCGCGAGAGAGTGATTATTACATATTACACAGACACAGACACCGTCTCATATGTCGCATACCGAAAGAATGGGCAACTGGAGACTGTAGATGGTACACCGTTGACAGATAGCGATATTGTATCACCTTATGTAGATGATTCAGTCTATGGGCATGATCTAGGCCAGGTCCCAATCTTCCGAGGGAACGCAACCAAGACCCATTGGCTAATGGACCGAATTAGTGAAGCACTAAAAGCAATCTATAATACAGAGGTTGATCTTGCCTTTAGCCTTTCTCAGTGCGCGTATGCCCAACTCATTTTCATCCTGGAAAACGTAAAACGTGCAGACAGCATCACCAGGAGTGAAGCTGGCGCATGGGTTCTTCAAATTGGTGAGAAGGCAGAGTATCTTGCCCCACCTAATACAGCATTTGAAGGACTATTCAAAAACCTTGAACGGCTAAATAAATCACTAGGCGAGTCTTTGCAAATGATGGCCGCCGAGACTGCTGCAATTCCCCAGGCAGGAAGGTTGTCTGGGGTTGCAGTTCAGGAGCACCGCAGGCCTTTAGACTCACTAGTATCTGCTATTGTGTGGCCCGTCAAGGATATGCTACAACGCGCCTTGACTGCCATCGCTGAAGCAGAAGGTATCGATGAGCCAACTATTTCAGGGCTTGGAGATGGTCCAGAAATTGATCTTAATGATATGCCAATGATGGCAATTGAGAAGGAGGAGGAAGAACATGGAAGAGGAAGTGAAGCCAGCGGATCCTCAGAAGCGGGGCCGTAAACCGAAGGTTGAATCTGTTGTAAATGTGTCATGTGTTGCAATTGAAATCAGTTGTTCACCCGATGGCGTTGCTCAGGCAGCAGAAGCAAAGTTTTATGAGCTGATGGACGGTTCCGGTGGTGTATTTGCTGTAAATGATGCTTGTGGTGGTAGCGCCTATTTCAAGAGCATTGATGAGTTCCCCAAATCTAATCGCCGTTGCACATGCGGTAAGGTTGGTCATTTCATGGTGAAGTACAACATTAAGTAGTTTGACGTGATATATCCTTTGTCCGTGTCGCACACGTAAAACGCAAGAAAGGGAAAAGATGGAACAAGAAGTAAAAGAAACACTTTCCGTCGATGCTAAAGACGTAAAAGAAAAGCAAATTATAGATCCTGCAATGGAGCAGGATAACAAAAGTAGCGAAGAACTTTCGCAGCTAAAGAGCCAAGTTGAAGAGATGCAGGAAAGGCTACAAAAGCAATCTGCACTGATTGGAAAGCTCAGCAATGATAAAAAGCGAGAAGAACCGAACGGCGAAGAACCGAAAGATGTAAAGCCAAAAGGTGAAATCGCTGGATATAGTGAGCTTGAAAAGAAGATAGACGCATTCCAGGAGAAGATTCAGAAGCAGGAACGGGCTGCTAAGTTAAACGCCATTGAGCTGGCGCTTGTGGAGGCAGGGGCTGCAACGAGCCTTGCCAAGTCACAAGCCGAATTTTTGGCGTTTAAACTAGGAAGTCGCGTAAAGGCCTCAGACGATGATTCTGGATTAGTTGTCGTAGAGATTGCGGATACCGATGGAGTTGCTATGCCTGTGTCTTCATGGGCAAAATCATTTATCGAGAGTGATGATGGTTCATACATGAAGGCACATAAGACAGGACCTAGCGTGAAAAATCATGGTGAAAATTCTGGTTCTGGATCTAAGGTAACGCTTTCTTCTATTGAGTATTCAAAAGGCTATTCTCTTGCACATTCGAAAGGCCCTGAAGCCGCCAAAGCATTCGCTGATTCGCACGAATTAGGATAATGTTTTAGGAGGTATTTGAGTTATGGCTATTTCTACCGCACTACAAGAAAATGTTGTTCAGAGGGCAGCTGTTACTCTTCGCGAGAAGGCAGGTCTTTTGACGTATGTACAAAAGGACGCAGCCCCTGATCCTGGGAACCTAGGCGCATCTATTTCTGTTGGTGAACATGTTTATGCCGATGCGGGTAATGTTAGCCCTTCAAGCGGCAATGGTCCAAGCACTACTGAATCAAGTTTTGATGCTCGTACAGTATCTCTTGACACATGGAAAAACGGCACTGTTACTATTTCAAGTGATGATCTTGCCAAGAACAACCTTTCGGCCACTCTACAACAGGGCATTGATAACGCAATCGCTTCTTGTGTAAATGCTGTTAGCGCAAGCATCAATGGACTATACACTAAGATCCCCTATACTGTAGGTGTTGCAGGAACTACTTTGTTTAACAATGGCACAGCCGCATCTATTGACAGATTGGCCGATGTTGGTGCAGCCCTTGACGCTAACGATGTTCCCGAAGAGTATCGCATGGGTATTCTTAGTAACCCAGAAGCCGCTAACTACCGCAAGGTACCTAGCGTTCAGAACTCGAATCAAATGGGTAATGACATGGTTCGTATTAGCGGGATGCTCGGTATGGACATGGGATTCGGTCTTGTTGGTGACAAGCGGATTCAGAGCCACACAGTAGGGACGATCACCACCGGACTTGCAACTAAGGCCGCAACCGCTCAAAGTGGCGTTACTGCTCTGGTTTGTACCACAGCCGCATCTACTGGTGCCTGCGCTCTCAAGGCTGGTGATATCGTTGTAGTTGACAGTGTGTCCTACGCACTTCAAGCAGACGCAACTCAGGCAACCGCCGCAACAGACGTAACCTTGACCCTCGATCGTCCTCTTGAGATCGACGTCACTGGAGGCGAAGCAGTAACGATCGCAACTGGTTTTGGAACTGGAACCCAGAATATCTTTGGAGACCTTCGCGGTTATGGGTTGTTTAACCGTATCCCCTCCGCTCCCCTCGCCGGTATGACTGCACTTCGTGACCCGCAGGTTATTAGCGACCCTGTAACCGGAATCAGCATCCTGACTGGTTGGTATGGTCAGAACATGCGGACCGTATGGGAAGCAAGTATTCTTTACGGTGTTAATGTTGTTCAAAGTAACCTTCTTGTTCGTGGTCAGGGCGTTTAGTTTTACCCTCTAAGCCTGTGGAACAAGGGGCGGGTGTTCCGTCTCTTGTTCCCAGGTATTTTTGATGGAGGGCTAAACTATGTCACTCAACACATCACAAAAGATAACATTATTCGAAATCATTGACACGCCATATACTGGAAACGTTGATGAGATGTATGGCAAGTATGGCTTGTCTGCTCTTACCTATGAGGTCAGCGATGACGGCAAGGTACAACTTAAGGTCCTTTCACGCCTCACAGAGCTCACCACCGAAGAAGAAGCCGTATTACTCCAATACATAGACCGCTGGCAATATATCGGCACCCAGACCTGGACAATGGACGCAGGAACCATGGGAACGACTAGCGGAATGAATATATCACCAGATCTTGAGCTTCAAAGGATCCGTGATCGTGTTAAGAATCTTATCCCTGTCCGTCATTACTGGGAGAATGTCCAGAAGAGCGCAGCCGAAAGCGGGAGCGCAGGAATTTCAGTGAACACTATTCGTTAGGAGCAGACATGAAGAACATTCTTGCTATTTGTTTTGTCGCTTGCTTTGTTGTTGGTTGTACAGCTGATCAGTGGGGGCAAATTGAAAACATTTCAGGCAGAACACAGGGGTATAGTACCAACATTGGAACTATTGCGACAAAGTCTATCCCAGTTACTGGAATCTATGGCGGTACTTTAGCAGAGATTGCTTTGGGTTTGTCTACGATTGCAGCAGGTGTGACAGCTTTTGCAAAACATAAAAAAGCAAAGAAGCTTGAAGCCAAATAAAAATCAACATTGATAGGCATAAGACAACAGGAAGGATCGGCCATGGCTGGCACTTGCCAACACCATGAACAAATGATCGAGAACCAGGGGAAGAAGGTTGGAAGGGGTGAATTCTGGACAATCTTAGTTCCCGCACTAGCTTTTGTATTCGGGGCAATCGGGATTGTATACAGTGCGTCGGCAACAAACGAAAAGGTTGACTTGCTTGACAGGGCGGCAGAAGAAAGAACCCTGAGAATTGAAACGCTCTTGAAGTCTGAACTCCAACAAATGAACGATAGAACGGAAAAGCGTTTTGACAAAATTGATCAATATTTACGAAGCGGAACGGATGGGTCAAGATACCGTTAGTTATGGCATATTCAACGATGACGATATCTTACTAGCCTACGGCGAATATCACGACGAAATGGCGCAGATTGCACGTGGTAGAGTTATCGTGACATTAAGCCCTGAGCATTTGGCTGAAGAGCTTGAGAAGGCCAAGAGCTATTATGGAGTGCGTTAGATGGCAATCATGGCGATATACGTAGAAGGTCACGAGGAGCATGGGGAGACTATTGACTTTAGTCGTTCTTTATGGACTGGAAGCAAGACGTATCGGAATGAAAATTTTGCATTCATCGTATTCGATATAGCTGATGACCACGCACCCGGTAAAATAATCACTCTTGGCGGTATGACTTCAATGACATTTGATACCATAGACGGCCAAGTAGAGTGCGACAGGGTCTATCTGAATGCAACTATAGAAACTTTGCCGATAAAGGGTGAAGATAATGGCTGATATTACATTTGGTTACGGCAAAGATTATGACACTTTCAAGTTAGCATATGCGGCTGGATCAGCTTCAGGCACTGACCGCTACCTTGGTTATTTCAGTGAAGACGGATATGGTACAGAATACGACTCCCCCGCAACGTACGACAAGGGTGGCGAGGTAATAGGAGTTGACGATGGTATTACCATCATAGGTGTTGGGACGACAACAAACTACACAGCGGCAAACCAAAATCTATCATTCGAAAACATCGCCTTTGTCAGGAACGATATGGCTATGTCAACGAACATCGGTACCGGTGGCGTTCAGTGGGATAGATGTTATATTGATTCCGCAAACCGTTTTTTGATTAACAATGCTGGTATTACTGGAACATTCCGCTGGACGAACTGCATTAATTTAATGTCGTCATGTACTCTTACAGCAAGACCAAACGTCCAATTAAACAACTGCACTTCCGGTTGCAAAGTTCAGATATACAATTCATTTTTCCAAGGGCGTCTTGTTGATGGGTACACGGTAGGTAACGTGTTTGTCGCTACCGGCGGTGCTTCTGGGACAGTTGATATTTGTAACTCACAGTTGGTGTACAAGACTGCAAACTTTTACACGGGTGCGCTAAATATCACCAATCTAAACTACGATTATTGCGACTTCGTCACAGCCAACACAGGTGGCAATCCTGGATCAAATAATCAGGTTAAGAACGTGTATGATATGGGGATAGTATCCCAGCGCGATGGGTGCATGGGTTCTGTATTCGACAAGAGAACGATACGTAGTGTACAGCGGGACGGATCAACCACATCCCCCCTTAGTGTTGATCTAACCTCTGTATACACAACTGATCTTTGTGGTACAACAAGACCTGCTACTGCAGCCGGGTATAGTGTAGGGTCTTCCTATGACTTTGAGCTATTTGCGAACGCAGACTTCCCTGAAGCATCAAATGTCCTCAACACTGATACAGTTGACAACCAACCCGGACTCTGGCAAATCGCAGACAGCACTAAATACCTAGAAGACGAAACATATGGCGTTGACGGTACAAGCGAGGTTGGATCACTTGCTCTTGGATCTATACCAAATGCGCCGACAATCACGCGCATGGTACCAACTGACGGAACTATTACAATCACCGTGTCGGCTGTTGATGAAACGTTTAAGGCCTTCGCTCTATACAAGAACACAAACAAAAGTGCAGACTGGAGCGCAGAGAGCGCAACATTTAGCAGGACCGGAAGCGGTACTATTGCAATCACAGGACTGACTAACGGCATTTCACATGACATTATCACATACCATAAAGACGCTGCAGAGACAGTTATCGGTAGGCCGTCGAATATCTATTCCGGCTATCCAGACGCTGACAATGGTGGTCAGTATAGACACGATAGCAAGATATATGAGCGTGATAATTCTGCTCGTGCACTGCTAGAACTCGCAAAGAATCTTGGCGAGTTAATGACCTTCAGGAATGACGGCAAGGGAACAACTGGTGACACTGTATACGGGATAGTTGCAGAGCAATACGAGAGAAACGTAGGTGTTCGCCAGGGTGCAGTTGATGAGCAATTTATCACTGTCTCAGTACCTAGGCAGAATAACTTCCCTCCAGATAACTTTGATATCAAATCAACCATCGAGGTCGATGAAAATGAATTCCAGATTAGGAAATACAGCACTAACCCAAACAACAAGACCTATGCAGCTGAATTTGTGCTAATCTGCTCATCTATCCGTGGGCAGGAGGGATACTAATGGCCGATATACGAGCAGGCCTTAAGGGGTTAGATGGTATTATCGCAATCGCTGATAACGCAAAAGGCATTGGCCCAACGCAAATACGCGATGCTATGGAGTCCGGTATCCCAGAAGCGCAGAAGCTGACAAGAAAATATTTGGTTGGTAGCCTCAGAAGTAGTGGCATTAAGAGCATCACAGGATCATTGCTAGGAATGATTAAACGTTCAGTTGTGTCTATTATCGATCCTAATTCAAAACGTGTTGCGTTGCGCGTCTCGGCTCCTTCTGGTCTTACAAAGAAAGACTATCAGAAAATGAACTCTCTTAACTACGGTGCAGTTCGTAGGCCTAAGAATAGCATCCTGAACGCGAAGGGTGCAGGAGGTAGAAGGCTTGTTGGAGATAAACAGCTTTCAAATCTAAAGTCGAAAGCACAGTCGGGTAAAGTATCAAGCGCATTCACGCAGGTTTCAAGAGATATCGGCGCACGAGTTACAGGTGGTAAAACTTCAGCAGGAAGTACACAGGTAGACACTACGCTAGGAACAGTTTCAGTCACAAAGGCATGGAAGTTTTTTAAGCTGTCAAACGCACAGCTAGACAAGATTAAAGAGATACTTTTCAACAGTGCCATGGAGGTACTGGCTAATCAAATCACAGGTAAACGAAGATCAAGGAGGGCGGCATAATGGCAGACATGACTTTCGCGCCAATTTCTATTACGCATGGTACCGTAGTGTGGGATGGTGATTCTGGCAGGCCTACTCTTGTAGAGGTACGGCCAACCCAAAACGTAGTAACACCACATGTTGCTGGGAATGTTCAGGTAAGCGATGTGGCAGTGACTAATGAAGTTGTAGAGGTCATTGTTGGCCTTTCTGAATTTGCACCTGAGCAACCAGTACAGGGCGCTCAGGCAGACCTTGTTCTGTCCCTCAAAAAGAGTGACGGCACAGGAACTCCACAAACTCTTTACCGATGTGTTTATGTTGGACTCACAAACCTTTCACAACCGCGTGACGATAACGCAGTTGCAGAGGCCCGCTTTGTCTATAACGCAGGTGGTACTGAAAAGGATATCTTCACGGCATGAATCCACAACTAAGACTATACTTTGAAAGTTTGATGCGCGTTGCTAATGGGGCAAATCCGGCAAGCATGACCGATCAAGAGCTTGTCGGATGTGTCGCATTGCTTCCAGATCCAGCTATTAACTTCACGGAATGGAGCAAAAAAGTTGGGATAGAGGAGTCAGGTCCGCGCGATTTAACGGAAGAAGAAAAGGCAGAAATAAACGATAGAACTTTGGCACAACTGGAAGCAGTAGAGAAGGCAAAGCAAAATGGCTAACGGTACCCCAAGTAATACTATCCCGCTTGGTTCCGCGTTGCTTAATGCAATGGGGGACATTAAGGGCGCTGCAAAGGCTATGGGGGACGAAGCCAAGGAAGCAAAGAAAAGCGCAAATGAGACTAACAAAGAACTAAAGGCGGCACAGCGTGAACTGAAGAAAACCAATGCATCTATTGACCGCCTGAAGAAGCGCGGCGGTACACTCACACAGGAACAGAAGACAGAGCAAAAGAGGCTACAGGATTTAGTCGATTCGAAATCCAACGAAGCATTTAAGCGCTCCAAGGTTGCATCAGAGACAGCCATAAAAGCACAAGCGGCAAAGGACAAGATAAAGTCCGACCGTGACCGCATCAAAAACATGAACGCTTACGAGAAGCGAGTCAATTCAAAGCTAATACGTGTCCAGGACACTATGCAGGGTGTCAGCCGTACACTACAAAGCGCAGGCAGTCCTGCTTTGCAAGCCATAGGACGGCAGGTAGGAAATGCTGCAGGAGCAATGTCAACCGAGACAATGGCAACAGCTGCCCGTGTTGGTGGGCTTGCTCTTCGTGGCTTAGGACTTGGTGCGGCTGGTGTAGCTGGTGGGTTTGCAGTAGCAGGTATAGGAGAGAGATACTACAGGCGCAACATCGAAGAGAATAGGATAAAAGGACAAATCTCTGACACGATGACAGCCGCCTTTAACTCATTGGCAGGGCGCACGGTATCAAGCAGTGATGCCGCTTTGCTTACTGGTGGATTCAAGCAGGCCACCAATAGAGCGCAGTCAGAAATAAGAAGAGAGTCATTTACAGGAAGACTTCTAGGAACGTCAGGAACAATCGCAGAGTTTTTTGGGACTTCAAGACAGGCAAGAAAACGGGAAGAGGCGTTAGGGAAAATCTTCCTCCAGGACCGCCAACTATCAGAGAGGTTTGGCGAAAAAGTCGCCGGTGATCTAGACCTTGCGAAGTTGCAGAAGTCAAAAGGTGTTCGTGATATTGTCAATCAGAAGATTTCTGAGGATTACGTTAGAGGGGTTCTAACCAAGGTAGTATCGGCCCCAGGATCGGCCATGGCGCTAAAGCCTTTA
>Ga0180434_10008813_pt1 | contig 11070 bp, 12 predicted proteins | sample SS_ome_7_FD_132453 | JGI IMG/M metagenome (GOLD analysis project Ga0180434, IMG submission 132453) | Hypersaline lake sediment archaeal communities from the Salton Sea, California, USA - SS_1_D_2 metaG | ecosystem: Environmental > Aquatic > Non-marine Saline and Alkaline > Hypersaline >... | reverse complement strand
GAGCACCTTGGCCGGCGTGATCGTCCCCGCCGCCGTCATGAACATCGGAAACATCTTCGGCAGCGTTTCTGCCGCCAGCAGCACCGCCTTGTACCCGGCCACGGTCGCCATGGACGAGAGAACGTCCATGCTCTGAGCCCGCGTGATCCGCGGCAAAAGTTCCAAGGCGAAACTAATCACGCCGGCGTCGGCCAACACCCGGGCCGATTCGGGCGACGAAAGCGGATCGGCGAAACCGACGACCGCCTGCCCGGCGCGCATCAGTTTCACATCCGCCAAGCCGACTTTCGGATTGGCGCCGAGGCTGCGCACCTGCGGCACAACGTCCGCGATCGCAAAGACCTCCGACCGGTCGGTGACGATTCGAGCGCCTTTATCCGCATAAGCGGAATCGAGCATGCCTGCCGACGCACCGGCGTCCGACTCGACGACGACATCCAATCCTTGCTTTGCCAGGCTGGGCATTACGCCAGGAACAATCGCTACGCGGCGTTCGCCCGGAAAAGTCTCTTTGCATATTCCAACAATCATCGAAATAGGTACTCCCGCGGCGCCAAAGCTTTTGTCCGGCAGCAAAGATGCGTCAAATTTAGTATAAAAATTATACTATTTATCGCCCTGCTGTCAAGGCTTCATGGTCCGAGCATTTGCATCGCTTCATTGTACCCCTTGTCGCTTTGTTGCGACCAGCCCCTTTTTGGGGGCCGGTGCGGTTTTAATAAGCCCATGTTGTATATGTGCTCGAAAGCCGCCGTACACGCGGTTTCCCATATGCCTCGGTCGCGGCGGCATGATTCGCGTGATTCGAGTGCCAGGCTTTTTACGTTTCCGGTGCGTACGGCAAGCTAAGCTTGACAAATTAAATAGTATTTATATGGTCTTATATGACTGCCGCTCGAGAGTGCCTTTCGGCGGCGCCTGCGGCTTCGTCGCTGGATTATCGTCGGGAAATGGCGATGATTCTCGGAGGAATGACAATGAGCAGTAAGCTGTCGATCGCAACAGTTGGGCTCTTGCTATTAGTGTCCTGCGATTCGAGATCCTTATCCGGCGTAGAACGGGAGCAGAATCGGATGAACGAAGAGAAACGACCGGAAGTCGGCCCCGAAGGCCCGACGTATTCCGCCGGCGGGTATGATCTGGCGCCGCTGAGCGAAGACCGCTTCAATGAACTGGCCGCGCGGCTTTCGCAAGAGGAGCGCAGCGTGTTGCTCAATGAAGGAACGGAGTGTGCCTTCACTGGCGCCCTGGTCAAGAATAATGAAGAGGGGCTATACGCATGTCGCCTCTGCGGGTTGCCGCTTTACGAGTCCGGCGCTAAATTCGAATCGGGATCCGGCTGGCCGAGTTTCTTCAAACCGCTCGATTCCGCCCATGTCAGGGAACAGCGCGATGCTAAGCTCGGAGCGCTACGGACCGAAGTAGAATGTGCCAGATGCCGTTCGCACCTTGGACACGTCTTTAATGACGGGCCGCGTCCGACCGGCCTGCGGTACTGCATAAACTCGGCCGCCCTGAAGTTCCACGCGGCGGACGCCGAGTTGCCGCCGGAGTCGCGCCCTTTCGAAACTGAGACGGCATATTTCGCCGGCGGGTGCTTCTGGGGCGTCGAAGACCGATTTCAGCAAATCCCCGGCGTAATCGACGCCGTCAGCGGTTATCAAGGAGGACACGTCGCCGATCCGGACTACAAACAAGTCTGTCTAGGCGGCACCGGCCACGCGGAAACGGTTCGCGTCACGTATAACCCGGACTGCGTAACCTATCGACTGTTGCTCGAGTGGTTCTTCCAATTCCACGATCCAACGCAGCTAAATCGACAGGGGCCTGATATCGGCGACCAGTATCGGTCCGCGATCTTCGCCGCGAATGACGAACAGCTTGCTCAGGCAAGGGAATTCGTCGTGGCGCAGCAGGGCGGCGAGCGTTTTCGCGGCCGCCAGATCGTGACGGCGGTGGAAAAAGCCGGCGCCTTCCACGAAGCCGAGGAATACCACCAGAACTACCACGCGAAACACGGCGGTTCGTGTTCTATCGGATCTAGCGAGTGAGCGTCTAACGGAGGCGGTTTCATGTCTGACATGGATGCCGCGGAAACTCCCGCTTGCCGCCTGGAATGCATGGAAATATGGGGCGGCTGCCAAGCCGCGGACAATGCCGCCACCGTGACCGACATCGACTGCGGGGTAATCAGTGAACCCTACGAGGGCGATGCATCCGGCGTGGATGTGCATTGCGTGTCCACCTGCGGCGGCGGCTGAAGCGGCGTTGCTGGAAGCCGCCCTCACGCTCTCCGGTTCGCTGGAGATAAGCGAAATCACCGCACTGCTGAAACCGGCGTTCGAAGCCTTGCCCGGCGCACGAACGGCGGGACTGGGTGGCCGTGCTGCTCACCGTGTACGGATTCGTCTGCCAGTAGCGCGACAAGATTAAAGCAGCAGCCGTTTCGTGTACCGGCTGCTGCTTTTTATCTTAATACTGTTACTGAGAACTCGTTTCTTATTGATTACAAACTGCTTGTGATATCACCCTGCCAGGGACAGCGCCATGATCGTTCATCGCCGACTCGTCCTCGCGGTCACGGTCCGTCTAACGATCTTCACCTTCTTCACGCTCCGCGTCATCTCGGGCGGCGCGGCCCGCCATGGCGCCACGCGCCGCAGACCTTGATTCGAATCAGTCCGAGCCTGTACGCGTCCATGGCGGCCGGTTCTTCCGGAGGCGTACGCCGTCGCGTTCCGACCGTGTCGCCCCGTCCCGACACTTCCGCCGGCGGCGGCGGAGCGATGGATCGGTCCGTCGGCGACGCTCATGCCGCCGCTGCGCGAGACGCGACCGTCGCGCCCTATGCTGATGTTGTAAGTCGTGGCGACGGCCGGACCGCCGCGCGAGGCGAAGGCGTTGCTGACCGAAAGCGAGAGCCCGCTTTCATCGACGCCGACCGCCACGCCGCGAGCGCTGCTGGTCGAACCGCTGCGCGTGTCTGTACGAGCGAAGCCGAAGTCGCCGTCGTAGCGGGCGGAAGCTTGGGCCGCGCCGTTGCGGTTGTAGCGGCTACTGCCGGCGGTCGCGGAAGTTTGGGCGTCGGAGGCGGCGGCCAGTGCCGGCGCCGCGGCGAGCGCCAGAGTCGTTATTAGAGTTCGAAGGCGTTTCATTGGTCTACTCCTCTTGATTTAATCGCGACCCGCGGCCGGGACAGTGCCCGTCCGCGGCTTTTCCTGATTACCACATCTACCGCCGAACACGGATTACCGTTGATTTTGAACTCGCTCGGCCGTGCCTGGTGGAACGGCTAACCGCTTGTACTCTCACACGAGCGGTTCTTAGCGGAGCGCTGATGCTGACGCCCCGGCCGTCCGAGCGTGCCGTTGCTTGGAAGCTGGCGCCGCTTTCGACCCGTATGTGACTGTCGGCTCGCCCGAAACGCGTGTTCGAAAACGAATCGCTGATGCTGGTCGCGTGTCCGCCGAACCGGCCGCTGCTGACGGCGCGGCTGTCGCTGTTCGCGAAACCGAATTCGCTCAACGCGGTCGAGTACGAACGGCTGGTCGCGTGTCCGTTGAACAAGCCGTCAGCCCGGGCGTCGCTGTTGCTGATCGCACGGCCGCCGATGGTCGAGGCGATGCTTTCGCTGTCGGCGAACGCCGTTCCCCCATAGCGGCCGAAGGCGTCGGCGTTGGAGTTGCTGATCGCCAATCCGCAATCCGCGACCGCAACGGCGCGGCTGTCAGCAAAACCGCGGCCGAATCCGCGAGCGCGACTGTCGGCGATCGCCTCGCCGCCGTTGACGGCCCCGGAGATCGCGGTCGAGCGTGAATTTCCTTGAGCGACAGCGGTCGATGACGCTCGGCCGCCGTTGGACGCGGTCGAAACCGCGACAGCTTCGCCGGCAAGGGAGATCGGCGTTCCCATCATCATGCCGGCCATGATCGTGAGCATGCGTTTCATGATCTTTCTCCTTTAGCTGGGACAGCCTCGCACGGCCGTCGGTTCGTATGTCTCACGGCGATTCTGACGCTGGAGGCGGGCGAAGTATTCAGACCCGGGGGCGGAAATTCATGCAAAAAGCGGCTATTCTTCACAAAACGAAATTTCCCGGATTTTTATTGAATAGCATGAATCGCTCAAACGTCGATAACCCGGAATTGCGTCTGGTCGAGTCGGCCGCCGACGGCGACCGCGAGGCTCGCCGAGAGCTGTTCGAGCTGCACCGCGAGGCTGCGTACCGCGCGGCGATGCGAATTACCGGACGTCACGAGGACGCCCTCGACGTCGTCCAGGACGCCTTCATCAAGGCCTTCGAGCGACTCGGCGATTTTCAGCGCGGGTCGAGCTTCAAGACCTGGCTGCTGCGGATCGCGACCAACCGGGCGTTGGACTTGCTGCGATCTCGAAAAGTTCGCATCGCGGCCCCGCTCGACGGCGGCGACGAGTCGCGCATCGAATTGCCGGCGGGCGACAAAGCCCCCGCGCCGGGCGCGGCGATGGAACGGCGCGAGTTGGCGGATAGGCTGCAACAAGCCGTGGATTCGCTGCCGCCGGATCAGAAAACCGTCTTCGCCCTCTACGCCGGCGGAGACATGACCTACGGCCAGATCGCCGAAGCGGTCGGCGCCCCGGTCGGAACGGTGATGAGCCGGTTGTATCACGCGCGGCGGCGTTTGCACGACATGCTGCCGGACTTGGCGCCGCGCGAAACAACGGTGGAAGAAACATGACGGACGCTCGCGAAAATATGGAAGAACTGCTCAGTCGCGTCGCCGCGGGCCGGCTGGACGATTTAACGCCGGAGCAGATCGACGCCCTGGAGGTTTATCTCAACGATACTCCCGCGGCGGCCGAGCAGCTGGCTGAAGTTCGTCCGGCGACCGACGCGGCTCTTGGCCAGGATTTACCGACGCCGACCTCAACAGAATGGGAAAACGTCTGGGGGAACGTCGAGGCCGGCGTCGAAACCGACAGCGGAGCAGGGGCCAACATGCATGTGGCGCCGGTTTCCAACCGGTCAATAGCAAAGGGCGCCCGCCTGTGGCGACCGGCCGCGGCCCTGGCCGCCTGCGTGGCATTGATGCTAGTCTGGCGCGTGACCTCAAAGCCCGCCGACGCCGGCTGGGAAATCAAACTGTCGGATCACGTGGTGGTTCACGATCTGGAAATCTACGACGACGGCGCCGGTTTCATCGCTTTCGACGACGATGGGGCCGCGATGATTTGGGTCTTCGAGGCGAATGGTTCGCAGGAAGGAGCTTGATGATGAGAAATCTACGCGTAATGAACGCCGCCTTGTTGTGCGCGGCGTTGATGTGTGCGTGGTCGGGAGTCGCGGCGGCCTGGGCCGACGACAAAAATAAATCCTACGAGGTGTCCGTCTATGCGATCCGCGCAACGAAATCGAATTCAACGATCTCGCCGGAGCTTAAGCCGATCGCGAAGAGCTTGAAGCAGAGGTTCAACTACGCCGGCTTCAAACTGGAGACAAAAAAGAACGGCAAGGCCGCCAAGGGTAAGACTTTCAACGCGATCCTGACCAGCGGCTACAAAGCCAAGGTCACGCCGCTCGAACGCAAGGGCGACCGCGTCAAACTGCGAATCGAGATCACCAAGAAGGCGGGGAAAAAGGAAAAGAAGCTGACCAGCACCACGGTAACGATCAACAGCGGTCAGTTTTTGCCGGTGGGGGGGTGGAAGATCGACACCAAGAGCAGTGACGTCTTGATCGTCGCGGTTTCGGGAAAGTAAAGCGGAAATTGGGAGTCGCGACTTTGCTGCTGACCTTGCCCCCAAGAACAAGTCCAGTCGGCGTGGCAGGATTTGGCGCTGCCTGGACCAAGCGCCGGTTAAGCGACTCAACCAGTTGGAGAAGAAAAACTCTCGATTCAAGAAGGCCGTGGCCGACCTGTAGATTACCGACGACCAGGCCGATGGGCGCTTTCTCGAAATGCTCGCGTCGTGCGGCTTGTCATCCGAAACAACCTCCCAAAGCGAGGACAAGACATGACCCAGGAAGGGGCGCTGAAACAAGAAATTTGTGAAATCGGCCGACGCCTGTACGACAAGGGCTTCGCGGCCGGCGCCGACGGCAACATCTCGTACCGACTCTCCGACAACGCCGTTCTCTGCACGCCCACGCAAATCTGCAAGGGATTCATGCAGCCGGACGACCTGTGCATGGCCGACATGGACGGAAAGCAACTCTCCGGCAAACGCAAACTAACCAGCGAGATTTTCCTGCACCTGGAAATCTATCGCGGCGATCCGAACGTCAATTCGGTCGTCCACTGCCACCCGCCGCACGCCACCGCGTTCGGCGTGGCGCGCGTGGACATCCCGTCGTGCATCCTGCCGGCAGTTGAAGTGTTCCTGGGCGTTGTCCCGCGAGCCGACTATGAGACGCCGGGCGCTACGGCGTTCGCGAAAACCGTCCGCCCGTTCATCGGCAAGGCCAATACGGTCATACTCAGCAACCACGGCACGGTTAGTTGGGGGCCGACGGTCGAGAAAGCCTATTGGTATACGGAGATCCTCGAAGCTTATTGTCGAATGCTGCTGTTGGCGAAACAACTTGGAAATATAGAGCGGCTGCCGCCTGCAAAAATAGACGAACTTCTCGACATAAAGGAACACATAGGCGTCGGCGCCGACGCGCGACGAAAAGACGGCGGCGAAATGTATGTAAATACGCAATTCGGCATACCGGCGCCCGACCGCGACAAGCAACCTGACACGGAACATTAACAAGCATGGATGTCGCATTGTTCGTAACCTGCCTGACCGACACGCTCGCCCCGCGCGCGGGCTTGGCGGTCGTGCGCGTCTTGCGCCGCTTCGGCTGCACGCTGCACTTTCCCCCCGACCAGACCTGCTGCGGGCAACCGGCTTACAACAACGGTTTCCACGAGGAAGCCGCCGTCATGGGCCGCCGCTTGATCGACGTCTTCGAGGATTACGAACGCGTGGTCACGCCTTCCGGCTCGTGCGCGGCGATGGTCGTGCACCACCTGCCCGAGCTGCTCGCCGCCGATCCGGCGTACGCCGAAAAATCGCGCAGCTTGGCCGCGCGGACCTGGGAGTTCGGCCAATTCCTCGACGAAGTATTGAAAGTCGATATGTCGTCGATCAACGTCGATTCGTCGCGTCCGATCACTTACCACTATAGTTGCCACCTGCGCGGCATCGTGTCCGCCGAACGAGCATCTCAAATGGTGAGCAGTCTCGGCGGGATCGACTATCGCCCGCTCGAACAACTCAACCAATGTTGCGGCTTTGGCGGAGCGTTCGGCGCCATATATCCCGACATCAGCAACGCCATGACCTCCGACAAGCTCGACGCGATCCAGCGCACCGGCGCCGAAATCGCCGTTGTTAACGAAACCGGATGCACTATGACCATCGAAGGCGCCGCGCGGCGGCGCGGCGGCGGCGTGAAATTCATGCACTTGGCCGAAGTCCTCGCCGAGGCGCTCGGCCTGATGGATGAGCAAGCATGAGCCGCACGACCTGGTTCGAGGAAAACGTCGCCAAGGCGCTGGCCGACGACGAAGTGCGCGCCGCGATCGACAACGCCGCGATCAAGAAGATCGAAGCCCGCGCCGCCGCCGTGGCCGAAATCGACAATTTCGAAAAGCTACGAGATCTCGCCCGGGATATCAAGCAGCACGCCGTCGATAACATCGACCGCTATCTCCAGCAATTTATCGACAACGTCAAATCGCACGGCGGCCAGGTCCATCTCGCCAAGACCGCCGCGGACGCCAACCGCATCATCGCCTCAATCGCGCGCGACAACGACCTGAAGCTCGCCGTCAAAGTCAAATCGATGACGACTGAAGAAACCCGGCTGAACGAACAGTTGGCGGCCGACGGCGTGCGCGCGATCGAAACCGACCTCGGCGAATTCATCGTGCAGCTCGACCACGATCGCCCCAGCCACATCGTCACGCCGATCATCCACAAAAACCGCAAGGTCGTCGCCGCCGCCATGGCGCGCGAAATCGGCGTCGAATACACCGAAGATCCCGAAACGCTCACCATGCACGCCCGGCGTTACTTGCGCGACGTCTTCCGCCGTTGCGACCTGGGCGTCAGCGGCGTCAATTTCGCCGTTGCCGAAACCGGCACGATCTGCATCTGCACCAACGAAGGCAACGGCCGGCTCTCCACCACGCGACCGAAAGTGCATGTCGCCTTGATGGGGATAGAGAAAGTTATCCCACGCATGGCGGACCTAGCGGTCTTCCTGAAAATCCTCGCGCGGTCCAGCACCGGCCAACCGATCACGGTCTACACCTCGCTGATCAACGGCCCGAAACGCCCCGCCGACCCCGACGGCCCCGAAAAGCTCCACGTCGTCATCCTCGACGGCGGCCGACGGCGCATTCAACAAAGCGAGTACCGCGATATCCTGCGCTGCATTCGCTGCGGCGCCTGCCTCAACGCCTGCCCGGTCTATCGCCGCATCGGCGGACACGCTTACGGCAACGTCTATCCGGGGCCGATCGGCAAGTTGCTGGCGCCGCTGCTGAACGACAAAACCTACTACGGCGGCCTGCCGCAAGCCTCGAGCCTGTGCGGCCTCTGCCTCGAAGTCTGCCCGGTCCGCATCAATATCCCGGACGCACTGATCCGCCTGAGAAAAGATCAGGTGCGCGATAAATCCGTTCCGCGGCTCCGGCAGTTTGCGTTCCAATGGATGTTCCGCGTGCTGTCGTCGCCATGGCTGTACCGACTCGGCCAGAAACTGGGCCGGCTCGGCACAGCGCCGTGGGCCGATGGAGAATGGTGCCGCAAACTGCCCGGCCCGGCCCGGCGTTTAACAAAATTCCGAGACGCGCCGCGCCCCGCCCCCAAACCGTTCCGTCAACTATGGAAATCCGAACAGAACCGCGAAAGTAAGCGACCGGCCCGAAGCAAAATCACAAGCGAGCACCGTGAATGAACGGCAATAATACAACCCAGCTCCCGTTAATCGATGATGCACTGGTCAGGCGCGTCGATCCCAACGACGACTTGATCGCCGTCTTCCGCGAACAAGCCCGAAAAGTTGGACTGAAAGTGACGGTGACCTCGCCTCATGCGGCTGCCGAGCATGTGGCTAAACTAGTGCGAACGATTCACGCCGAAGCAAACGCCGGCAAGCCCAAAGTCATCATCGAACCCCGGCTCTTCCTGCGCGAGCAACTCGAAGCCGCCTTGACCAACGACGCCGAATTACTGAATCCCCGCGACGGCGACGACACGATCTTCTCGGCGGATGTCGGCGTCACCAGTGTCCACGCCGCCGTCGCCGAAACAGGCAGTCTTGTTTGCCGGAGCGGCGAAAATCTTTGGCGCGGCCTGAGCTTGATGCCGTCCGTTCACATAGCCGTAGTCAAAGCCGCCCAGATCCTCCCCGACCTGCTCGACCTATTCACCAACCTCCCCGCCGCCAATCTCCCCGCCAACCTCACGCTAATCAGCGGCCCCAGCAAAACCGCCGACATCGAAGGCATCCTGATCACCGGCGTCCACGGCCCCGGTCAAGTACACGTAGTCGTCACCCGCGCATAAACCTGACGATTCCGCCGGCGGCGCGCCGCAGGATCGGCTTTGTTAAACCCCCCTTCGACGGCTCAACCGGCCAAGCGTCGCCGCTAGGACAATGATCGTTCCCGCAATCATCTCCTGAACCCCATTAGGCGCCGACCATCGTTCGCGTCGCCGAATCCTCGCCCCCGCCGTCCAGATCAACGCCCGCAACAGCGCTTGTATTTCTCGCCGCTTCCGCAGGGGCACGGCATATTACGGCCGATTTTTACGCCGGCCGCGCTGCTCGACGCCTGATGCTGAACGACCGGCCGACTCTTTTCGCGACGCCAGCGATCCGCCAACTTGCTCAGACGCTCGTCTGCATGCGAGAAAAACATCTTGTAACCATCGCACAGATAGCTCGGGTCCGCCCCCGACGGCGTCCGCCAACGTTCCTTCGGACAACCGCCTCGACAATGCGTCAGCCAGCGGCACGATCGGCACGCCGCCGGCAGCGCCGCTTTCAGACCGCCAAAATGCGCCTGCTTCTCCGAGTTGAGCATCGCCGATAATTCACCGTCATGCACGTTGCCCAGACGCCATTGATCTTTAACATAGAAGTCGCACGAATATACGTCGCCGGTGTGCTCGACGACGACATATTCGCCGCATTCCTCAAGCAATGTACATTCCGGCGTCCGAACTCCGACATAAGTGGTGAAAACCGATTCGAACCAACGCACGTACACCGTCGGCGTCCCGTCGCGAAAATCATCCAGCCAGCAATCAAACAGCTCGCACAGAAACGCGCCGAATTGCTCCGGCAAAACCGAAAACGGCGCCGCCATGCCGTGGTCGTTCGGATGAGGCTCCGTGCACGGGATGAACTGCATGTGTCGCACGCCGCTCTGTTTCAAATAATCGTAAATCTGCCGAGGAAAACGCGCGGAATATTCGTTCAACACCGTCAACGAGTTAACTTCCACCCCCCCGTCGAGCATGCCCTTCAACGCATCATTGACGCGCCGCCACGTCGGACGCCCGTCCTTGAAAACGCGATAGCGATCATGCACGTGCTCGGGGCCGTCCAGCGACAGCCCAACCAAAAAATGATACTCCCGAAACAGACGGCGCCAGGCATCGTCTATCAGCAGCCCGTTGGTTTGAAATCCGTTCGCGACGCCTTGACCATTCCGGCCGAAATGCTTTTCATACTCGACCGCTTGTCGAAAAAACTCCACGCCCATCAGCGTCGGCTCGCCCCCTTGCCAGCATACCGACACGTTTTCCGCCCCTTGCGTCATAACTTGGCGGACAACATTTTCCAGCACCGCCCGGCTCATGCGGTGCGTCTGGCTCTCCGGAAACAGACCTTCCCTGTCAAGATAAAAACAATACCCGCAAGACATGTTGCAGTCCGGCCCGGCCGGCTTTATCAGCACGGATTCGAGCGGCTTGGCTCGCCGTCGCATATCAATCGCCTTCAAATCATCGTCATTTACAAATGATACGCCGGTTCTCGGGAAGTCGCTCTACGGGCGGCGATGACGCGGCCGGCCCTTGCCG
>Ga0180434_10008810_pt1 | contig 11073 bp, 5 predicted proteins | sample SS_ome_7_FD_132453 | JGI IMG/M metagenome (GOLD analysis project Ga0180434, IMG submission 132453) | Hypersaline lake sediment archaeal communities from the Salton Sea, California, USA - SS_1_D_2 metaG | ecosystem: Environmental > Aquatic > Non-marine Saline and Alkaline > Hypersaline > Sediment... | reverse complement strand
CAACACCATATCCGTTCTAACCAGTTTTTCTCTATCCGCCATTGCCACGAACCTTAAAATTAAAGGCGGGGGTGACTATTATGTCATATCCCGTACCCTTGGCGTCGGATTCGGCGGCGCCATCGGCCTGGTGCTCTATCTCGCCCAATCGGTTTCAATCGCCTTTTATTGCATCGGTTTTGGCGAAGCCTTGAACGAAATCCTCCCCCCTGCATTTTCCGGGTATACCCAGGTTATTGCGGCTCTCGCGGTGGCGTTTTTATTTATCTTTGCCTGGCTGGGTGCGGACTGGGCCTCAAAGTTCCAGTTTCTGGTCATGGCGCTTTTAGTTGCTGCGCTGATTTCATTCTATGCGGGAGGGATCTCAAAGTGGAACGGCCCGCTCCTGTATCAGAATTGGGGCAAGCCCACGGAGGGCATGGGTTTCTGGGTGCTATTTGCCATTTTTTTTCCGGCCGTCACCGGATTTACACAGGGCGTCAGCATGTCGGGAGACCTGAAGGACCCCGGCAAAAGCCTTCCGCTGGGCACATTCCTGGCTGTAGGCCTGTCCATCGTCATCTATTTTTCTGTTGCGGTTTTCTTTTCAGCGGCGCTGCCGGCCGACGTCTTGGTTAACCGGTATGACAGCATGCAGCGGATTGCCATTTACAGCCCCATAATTGATGCAGGCGTTATTGCCGCAACCCTTTCATCGGCAATGGCATCATTTTTAGGCGCCCCCAGGATTCTTCAATCCCTCTCCGCAGATCGGATTTTTCCATTTTTAACACCATTTGCAAAAGGTGTCGGCACCTCCAACAATCCGCGCCGCGGTGTTCTCTTGTCCCTGGCAATAGCGCTTGTCACCATCGCCCTTGGAAATCTGGATGTGGTCGCTTCGGTGGTCAGTATGTTTTTTTTAATTTCCTATGGTCTCTTGAATTATGCCACGTATTATGAAGCCAGGTCCGGCAGCCCGTCATTCAGACCCCGTTTTCGCTGGTATCATCACAACCTGAGCCTTCTGGGCTGCTTAAGCTGCCTGGGCGTCATTCTGTCCATCGATATAGCAATCGGAGTTGTCGCCGTATCCATTCTGTTTGCGATATACCAATATTTAAAACGCACAGCCGCCTCGCCGCGCTGGGCAGACAGCAATCGCTCACATCACCTTCACCAGGTAAGGGAGCATTTGATAGCAGCATCAAAAGACCCCGAACACCCGCGGGACTGGCGCCCCCAGATTCTTGCTTTTTCGGACAATCCGGAACGGAGGAAACAGGTTCTCCATTTCGCCTCCTGGCTCACCGACAAGAGCGGCACGGCTACACTGGTCCGGTTGATAGAAGGCGAAGGCTTGAAATCGTTGAAACAGAGGCAAGAAACCGAAGATGAGATGCATGCCGATATTCAGCGCATTGATCCGTCCATTTTTCCTCTGGCCCTGGTGACCCCGAATCCGGATGTGGGGCTGTCACACCTGTTGCAATCCGCCGGAATCGGTCCTTTGAAAATCAATACGGTTCTCTTGAACTGGTTTGAGCAGTTTCCGACCGAGTTGGACCGGTGGCGCGAGTATCGATACGGAAGCAATTTGCGAACAGTCTTCAACCTGGGGTGCAATATTGTCATTTTAGCGTCCTTGCCGGATGGGCAATTGCAAGATGATGAAAAAGACCGGAGAATTGATATCTGGTGGTGGGATGATGCGACCAGCAGGCTCATGCTGCTTCTTGCCCATATACTGACACAAAACGAGCATTGGGAAAACGTAAAGATACGTGTTATAGGATTGAACTATGACGAGCCTTCAAAGGAAAATGAAGATCACCTTCGTCAGGTCCTGGCTGACAACCGCATTGATGCCGTACCCCATCTTCTTCCGGATAATAAAAATATCGACGGCTTATGTCAATGCTCCTCGGACGCCGTGTTGACCTTTGTCCCCTTCCGGCTTAAAAGAGACCAGCTGTTTGATCCCCTCGGCAATAAAATCAGCCAACTGTTTTTAAGCCTTCACCATGTCATCCTCGTGATGGCGGCCGAGGACCTGGAACTGGATGCGGAACCGGAGGAGGGCAAAGCCGCTGAAATTGCTGCAACACTCGACGAATTTCAGCGCGCGCAGAAAAAATCGGAGTCTGCCGAAAAAGAAGTTCTTAAAGCCTCCGGTGCCGTTGTAGAGGCCAAGGAAAAACTTCAGAAGCTGATGGCCGGCAGCAACCTGTCAATAGACGAAGACATGCGCTCAAGGATTGAAAAAGAAATTCGTCAAGCCGAAAGCAATGCGGAAAAAATCGTCCGCAAAGCTAAAAAAGCGGCTGCAAAATTGGAAATCGCCACCGACGAAGCAAGGGAAAAAGGTCTTCAGGTGGATTCATCGGACCCCGAGGAGTAGAGCCGTGTGTCTGCCATCTCACTTACTCTTCAATTAACGTTTGTTCCGGTGGTTCGTTCAGGGCATCAGTTTGGAGCGGATCAGCCGTATCAGCATGTCAAGATCATGTTCCGATGCACGGGAAAAGTCTATCCGCTCCTTCCATAAAAACGGCTGAAGCGCCCGGTGAATGTCTTCCGTCACGCCCCCGTACTGCCCCAAAAAAGCACTCAGGCGGGATCGGGCGCTGAAGGCCAACCGCTCGTGCCCCGGCAGGTCAAGATATGCATTGATACCGGACAGCGCTGTTATTCTCCCTCAACATAGCGCATGATGACCCGCCTGCGGCCGGCAACTTTTTCATATTTCTCGGCAGGATGCCCCAGGGCTATCACCGCGTAAGCCGCTTCATCATCCGGGATTCCAATGGATTGCCTGATACGTTTTTCCCGTTCCATTGCTTTAACTACAAAACCGATAAGGCATGTTCCAAGCCCCATGGAGTGAGCCCCGAGCAGTATATTCTGTGTTGCCAGCAGCGCATCTTCGGCCGGACATGAGGCATGTGTCTGGGAACCGACGACAATGGCTGCGGGTGCGCCGTGAAACAAGGGGTCGGCTCCCCCTTCCTCCCACTCCCGAAGCCCTTCTTTTATTGTCTCATAGAAATGTTGATAATAGCTTTCCAATTCGGGCTTGCCCATCATTTTCATCGCGGATCTCAGCCATGCTTTTTCAGACAGTTTATTCAGGCGCCTGAAAAAATCAGCGGTCTTGCTGCCCAGGTCCGCGACTGTTTTTCTGTCGGGCAGGATTGTAAAACTCCACTGCTGGCAGTTTGACCCCGAAGGGGCGGTAATGCCTATTTTCACAAGATCTTCGAGGATGTTTCGATGAACAGGCGTCTCTTTAAAATTTCGGCATGCCCGCCGTGACTGCATCAAATTGACCAGACTGCCTGTATCCGGCCGGCCATGGGGAAGCCATTCCTCTTTAATATCGAATGTGGCAAATGACGACAGGGACCGGTCGACACCGTTTACGCGGATTGCGCCGGCGGGGCATGCGGCCTCGCAGTGCCCGCAGTTTAATGACTCGTCTCCGGTGACAAACGCCTTGCCGTCCTTAAGCGAAATCGTATCAAACGGGCAGACCTCGATACACAGGCCGCATCCTATACATAATTCCTGGTCAATTACCGTTGTAACGGTCCGGTCAATTTCCATTCGTCTCCCTCTTCAACATTCCGTGAACACCCGTTATGGTTCATATTAAGCGGACGCGGCGGAAACAATATTGATTTCTTCATTAAATTTCCCAAGCTGTTCAAGACCGTCACCCGTCACTATGTGAGTATTCTCTATTCCCACGACACCTTGTCCGGGAAAAATGACCTTGGGTTCCAGCGCGACCGCCATCCCTGCTTCAAGGGGAAGATCCTGGCCTTTGGCAAGAAATGGATACTCATCCAGTTCAATTCCGACCCCGTGACCCACAAACCGAATACGGCTATCCCCTGCTCCCATGAAATGATCCGCATAACCCAGGTCGGTTGCCCGCTGAACCGCCATATCATAAAGGCTGCCCGAAGGAACTCCCGGTTTTGCCTCCTTTTTTATCAGGCTCTGAATTTCCAGCATTGCCGCCTGGGCTGCCAGGAACTCATCCGGCAGCCCGTTAATGGCGAATATCCGTGTGTGGTCGGAAAGGTAGCCCCGGTAGGCGAAAACAAAATCAACCAGAACCGGTTCGTTTTCTTTTACTTTCCGGAAGCCCGGCCCCTGGGCCACCACGGGGCTGACACCCGGCCCCCCGGTCGGTGATGCGAGATAGCTTGGCACCGATGCCGAGGGCCCAGCCATCACATGACCGTAAAACAGCTCCGCCCCCCAGAGCCGCATCCTTGTAATCCCCTGGTGGCCCAGGCTTCTCGCCTTTGCCTCCACAAGGCCCGCGAGCTCTATTTCACTGATGCCCGGCCTTAACATTTCCGGGACAGCGGAAGCAACCTCGTCGGACATCCGGGCCGCCTCACGGATCAGGCTGATCTCATAAGGCGATTTCACGGCCCTTATCAGCCTTATGCGCTGCGATATATCTCGTATTTCAGCATCGCCGAACACGGCTTGAAAGTTGAAATAATGGTTGACCGGCAGGACATCCAGCTCCATTCCGATTCGTTGGGGAAGCGGCACGGCGTTTTCTTTCAAGATATGGGGTATCGTCCTGGGGCTCTTCAGCGGAACGGTATTTTTAATGGGCGACTCCTGCACGGCCCGCTCGATGTCTTTTCTGACCATAAGCACCGGGTCGCCGTCTGCGGGAATGTAAAGATGGGCCTGCTGACTGGTTCCCGAGAAATAAAAAAGATCGGAGGACTGCAGTATCAGGGCACCATCTATGTTTTCTTCAGCAAGGACCGCCTGAAGCGTTGAAATACGGTCGGAAATTTCGTCCCGAGGAGTATAGGTTTCCGGTTCACTCATGTCGACAGCCTTTCTCCCTAAGAAGTATAGTCATAAAATCCTTTGCCGGCCTTTCTTCCCAGCCATCCCGCTTCCACATATTTTACCAGCAGCGGGCATGGCCTGTATTTGGGATCTTTAAACCCCGCATGGAGGGTTTCCATAATCGCAAGACATGTGTCAAGTCCGATCAGGTCGGCCAGGGCAAGCGGCCCCATCGGGTGGTTCATTCCAAGCTTCATCACCGTATCGATGTCTTCCTTGGTTCCAACCCCGTGATAGAGGGAGAATACGGCTTCATTAATCATGGGCATCAGAATTCTGTTTGCAATAAATCCGGGGAAGTCGTCTGACTGGGCCGGGGTCTTTCCGAATGTTTTGCTGAGGTCCCATGTTGCCTGAAATGTGTCGTCTGAAGTGGACAGGCCCCTTATCACCTCCACAAGTTTCATGACCGGAACGGGGTTCATAAAATGCATGCCGATAACTTTGTCCGGCCGACCGGTTTTGGATGCAATCCTCCCTATGGGAATGGATGACGTATTGCTTGAGAGAATGGAATGCGACGGACATATCGCATCAAGATCCCGGAAAATATTAAACTTGAGCTCTTCATTTTCAGTGGCCGCCTCAACCACGAAATCCGCGCCGTCCATATCCTTTATATCGATACTCGGTTTTATGCGGCCCATGATCGTCGTTTTATCTTCCCGGCTTATCCTGCCCTTGTCGACGCTCCTTGTGAGGTTCTTTTCAATAACCGCCATGCCCTTGTTAACGAAGTCCTCATTGATATCGGTCATAATCACCTCAAGGCCGCTTGCTGCCGCCACCTGTGCAATGCCGTTTCCCATCTGACCTGATCCGACAACACCAAAGATATTCACATCCATTTCATTCTCCTTTTCCTATCGCTTCACGATTAAGGCAACCGCCTCGCCACCGCCGAGACAAAGGGATGCCAGGCCCGTTTTTTTATCCTGCTTTATCATTTCATTAATCAGCGTTACCAGCACCCGGCACCCGCTGGCGCCTATGGGATGGCCGAGGGCAACGCTGCCGCCGTTCACATTGACCACCGACGGATCGAGTCCGAGCTCCCTCATTACCGCCACCGTAGATCCGCTGAAGGCTTCATTGATTTCATAAAGGTCCACATCTTCCTTTGATATGCCTTCTTTTTCCAGGCATTTGGGAACCGCCCAGATGGGCGCCACCAGGACGTATTTCATGTCTATGCCATAGGATGCCTGGGCGCCTATGGTGGCAAGGACCGTGCAGCCGAGCTGCTCCGCCTTTTCCTTTGACATAACCACCACTGCGGCAGCCCCGTCACTGATGATGGACGCATTGCCCGCGGTTCCGAGGCCGTCCTTTTTGAACGCCCCTTTCATTTTTGCCATGACCTCGTAATTTGTCTCCCTGGGACACTCATCCTTTTCAAAAAGAACCGGCCCCCCTTTGCGCTGGGGAATTTCGATGGGAACGATTTCATCATCGAACCTTCCGGAGTTTACCGCCTCAAGTGCCCGCCTGTAGGATTCCACCGCATACCTATCCTGGTCTTCCCTGGAAATGTCGTATTTCTCTGAGCACAGTTCATTGGAAATGCCCATATGGAAATCGTTCACGATATCCCACAAACCGTCGTGAACCATATGGTCCTGGATTTTTCCGGGGCCCATGCGAAAGCCAAACCGCGCCTTTTCAAGAAAGTAAGGCGCCATACTCATATTTTCCATGCCGCCGGCAACGACCACATCCGCATCCCCCACCTGAATGGCCTGTGCAGCCAGCATAACGGACTTCAGGGCGGACCCGCAGACTTTGTTGACGGTTATACATTCCGCTTCCCACGGCATACCCGCTTTAACCGCCGCCTGCTTCGCGGGATTCTGTCCATACCCGCAGGGCAGGACCTGCCCCATAATGACCTCGTTCACATCATTCTTCTCTATGCCCGCTCTCTTGACCGCCTCGTTAATTACGATGGCACCGAGATCCGTCGCACCTATGTTTCCCAGCGTACCGTTAAATCCCCCCAGGGGTGTTCGTACCGTACTGACTATTACGGCCTCTTTCATGAGTCTTCTCCTTTACGTTAATTAAATTCCCGTTATCTTATACACCGTATCTCAAAAATTGGTATATGGTTCACATTCAAGGAAAAATTAAAAAGTTAATCGGAGGAATACCTGTAATATTTCGAGGAATAACTTTTTTGGTTTTGACAAAGAAGCTGAGACATATAACTTTTTTGAAATAGCTTTCACATGCTTCGTCTATATTTACCTCCGACATCATACAGCGCCTGCGTGATCTGGCCCAGCGAGCACACCCGGACCGTATTCATCAGTTCTTCGAAAATATTGCCGTCTTCAAGGGCGGCCTTCTGCAGCCGCTCCAGTGCCTCGGGGGATTTATCCTTGTTCCTGTTCTGGAATTCACCCAGGCGCTCTAGCTGTGACTTTTTCTCTTTTTCGGTGGCCCGGGAAAGCTCAAGACATGAAATGGAGTCCTCCGGCGATGCATCCGGGTTAAGGAATGTATTCACGCCGATTACCGGAAGCTCACCGGTGTGCTTCCTGACTTCATAGTGAATGGATTCCTCCTGAATTTTACTTCGCTGATACCCGGTTTCCATCGCGCCGAGTACGCCCCCGCGGGTTGTGATCCTGTCAAACTCGGCAAGCACGGCCTCTTCCACCAGGCTCGTCAGTTCTTCCACGATGAAGCTGCCCTGGTACTGGTTTTCATTTTTCGCAAGCCCCCATTCCCTGTTAATGATAAGCTGGATTGCCAGGGCTCTCCTGACCGACTCGATGCTCGGTGTCGTGATGGCCTCGTCATATGCATTGGTATGAAGGCTGTTGCAATTATCATAGACCGCGCAAAGTGCCTGGAGCGTGGTCCGGATATCATTAAACTGTATCTCCTGGCTGTGAAGGGATCGTCCCGATGTCTGAATATGATACTTCAACATCTGTGACCGGTCCGACCCCTTGTATTTATTTTTAAGGGCAATGGCCCAAATCCGCCGGGCAACTCGCCCGATCACCGTGTACTCCGGATCCATTCCGTTGGAAAAGAAAAACGAGAAGTTGGGCGCGAACCTGTCTATCGGCATACCCCGTGACAGATAATACTCAAGATAGGTGAACCCGTTTGCCAGGGTAAACGCCAGTTGTGTAATCGGATTCGCACCGGCTTCTGCTATGTGATAACCTGAAATGGAAACCGAGTAGAAGTTTCTGACGTTGCTGTCGATGAAGTATTGCTGGATATCTCCCATCATTTTCAGTGCAAACTCGATGGAAAAAATACAGGTGTTTTGTCCCTGGTCCTCCTTGAGGATATCCGCCTGAACGGTCCCCCTGACATTGGAAAGCACCATTGATCGAATTTTTGAAAGTTCTTCGCCGGAGGGGGCCTTACCCTTCTCTGACCTGTGTTTATCCACCTGCTGATCGATGGCCGCGTTTAAAAACATGGCGAGCATAATCGGGGCCGGTCCGTTGATGGTCATGGATACGGAGGTGTCGGGGGCACAGAGTTCAAACCCTCCATACAGAACCTTCACATCATCCAGGGTACAGATACTGACACCGGAAGTCCCCACCTTGCCGTAAATGTCGGGTCTTATCTCGGGGTCACATCCATAGAGTGTTACCGAATCAAACGCGGTGGACAGCCTCTTTGCTTCAATGCCTGCCGACAGCATCTTGAATCTTCTGTTGGTTCTTGCCGCATCGCCTTCACCGGCAAACATCCGTGTCGGGTCCTCATCCACCCGCTTTAGAGGAAAGACACCGGCCGTGTAGGGAAACCTGCCGGGAATATTCTCCTCGCGCATCCACCGGAATGTCTCCCCCGGGTCTTCAAAATCGGGAAGGGATATCTTGGAAATTTTCGACCCGGACAGCGATTCAGTGTATAGGGGAACGTTTATTTCCCTGTCCCTGACGGTATAGACGAGTTCGTCCTTACCATAGCTGGATTTTACGTCTTCCCATTCGGCAAGAAGGCCGGTTGTTTCATCCGAAAGACCGGTTTTTGCTTCTTCCACGGCCGCTTTCAACCGGTCGATGACATCACCCATGGAATCCCCGTGATCCTTTTCAACCACTCCGGCCGCCTCCTCCAGGTGCCACACCTTTCTTACAGCTTCCGCCTGCTCTTTGGTCTTCCGGTGGTAATCCCGTATTTCATCGGCTATTTCAGAAAGATAGCGCGTCCTCTCCGGAGGAATGATAATTGTTTTGGATGATGAGCTCTTAAGGGGCACCTCCGGGATATCCGAATCAAACCGGACACCTGTTTTTTCATTGATGGCTTTCAGTACAGCATGGTAAAACGATGTCACACCGTCGTCATTGAATTTGGAAGCAATTGTCCCGAAAGCGGGCATGTCCTCCGGTGATGCGTCCCAGGCTTTCTTGTTCCGCTGAAGCTGCTTCCGCACATCCCGAAGCGCATCTTCCCCGCCCTGCTTTTCATATTTGTTCACGACGACAATGTCCGCAAAATCAAGCATATCAATTTTTTCAAGCTGAGAAGCGGCACCGAATTCGCTGGTCATCACGTAAATGGACAGGTCGGCGAGATCGCTAATCTTGGAATCCCCCTGCCCTATCCCCGCGGTTTCAATGATGACAAGGTCAAATCCCGCGGCTTTCACCACATTTATTGTCTCGGGCATGGCGGAGGGTATTTCCGTATTGGACAGGCGGGTTGCGAGACTCCTCATGTATACCCGTTCGCTGCCGATGGCATTCATCCGGATTCTGTCCCCCAAAAGAGCGCCGCCGGTTTTTCGCCGGGAAGGGTCGGCACAGATAATGGCGATGTGAATATCGTTCATATCCAGCAGCAGCCGCAGGATAAACTCATCCGTCAGGGAGGACTTCCCGGCGCCGCCGGTGCCCGTAATACCGATCACAGGTATTTGCCTTTCTTCGGCTTTCTTTTCAAGCCGGCTGCGTATCTCGCGCAGTTGATTATCGTCCTTCGCCTTTTCAAGGCCCACCTTTGTTATCAAGTTGGCAATGGCAGGTCTGTTGTCGGGACATAAACCGTCAAAATCGGGCAGCTGATCCGACACCGTGGGGAAGTCGATACTTTCGACCATGTGATTTATCATTCCCTGGAGACCCAGCCGTGATCCGTCTTCGGGTGAATAAATCTTGGTAACGCCATAGGCCTCAAGCTCCTTTATCTCTTCCGGCACAATAACGCCGCCGCCGCCGCCGAACAGTTTTATATGCGGCGCACCTTTTTCTTTTAAAAGATCCACCATATATTTAAAGAATTCAACGTGCCCCCCCTGATAACTGCTCACAGCGATGCCCTGGGCATCTTCCTCTATGGCGGCATCAACAATCTCCTTGACGGCCCGGTTATGGCCGAGATGGATCACCTCCACCCCGGTGTCCTGCAGTATTCGTCTCATGATGTTAATGGCCGCATCATGACCGTCAAACAAGGACGTCGCGGTGACGACCCGTACATTGTTCTCCGGTATATATGCCTTTACCTCTTCATTCATACCCTCTCCTCAAGATGCTCCCGCGGTTTACAGGCAAAAAAAGACTTATTTCGATAGTTTGTCAGAAAAATAATTCTATAATGGTTCCTGTATAAAATTCAATACATTCTTCCATTTAATCATACCGGCTTAGACCGCTTCAACATGATTCGACTACTGGACTTTTCCCATTTTTTCCACCTTGTCAGGTACGCCTGGTTTATTTTTGGGATAGCTATAATCGTTTCAATGATGCAAAAGCTGCCTGGTGCCATTCCGGTCCGCCTCAGGCGGATCATTCCGGACGAATTCCGCTATGCGGAATGAGATCCGGAATCCAATTATTTCAATAGATTCCGGCCTCCGGCCAATCCCTTTCCCTTTGAAATAAGGGAAATCTTTTTGGAGATATAAATCCTGAATTTACCGTAGGAAAATGGTTACAGTCAACGATTTATGTCAGATTTCTTGGAGCGCATTTTTTGGGGATATTTGATTTACAGATCTCAGATTCATTGCCGAAAGAAACTGAATACTTCCATGGGAAATCACTGATCATCGGGCATTACTTGCAGGATTGAGTGTCAGCGAAATCCCGGTCTGAGTTAATGCCATGGTTATAACCATGGGCGTTAAATTAAACCGCACCAGCATGCAAAGAATGAACTTCTTTATCAAGACGATCTGATAATAAATCTTCTGTAATCTCAAGATCAAATCGCGTT
>Ga0180434_10008808_pt1 | contig 11073 bp, 10 predicted proteins | sample SS_ome_7_FD_132453 | JGI IMG/M metagenome (GOLD analysis project Ga0180434, IMG submission 132453) | Hypersaline lake sediment archaeal communities from the Salton Sea, California, USA - SS_1_D_2 metaG | ecosystem: Environmental > Aquatic > Non-marine Saline and Alkaline > Hypersaline >... | reverse complement strand
TTGTTCTGAATATTCTTTACACGCATATTGCAGGCAAGCGGTTTAGCTTCCCAACTCCTGTCTTAAATCGGAAAGTTGCTGTTTTACCAGCTCCAGATTCTCTGAGATTGTCGTCACCTGTTGTGTGAGCTGTTGGTTTTCAGCCTGAAGTCGCTCAACAGCTTCACGCAGGGTTCCCAACTCGGAATCAGATGGTGTTTCAACAACAGGGACTGGAGTACTAGTTGGCGTTACTTCCGGCTCATTTTCCACGGAGGTATGAAAGCCCAGCGTTTTGCCTTCGCTTTCCTTATACCAGTTGTGATCTACTTCGATCCCGCGCCGTTCAATGCTGCCGTTGGATTGTACATACTTCTGGTCAAGAAGTCCTTTAAATTCCGCGCGTAATTGATCCAGGGTTTCAATGGGGACCATGCGACTGGCACGGCCTCGAAGCTCACCCATGGTCTGTCGGCCGCGCAGCCAGAGTTCGGTCAGAATCGCCAGTTGAGGTTCGGTGAAATTGAATCGATGACGCATGTAGTGCCGGTAGCGTTCTGTGCGTCCGCTGTCGGAATGGACAACAGCAACCAGTCCGATTTCCCGGAGTTCTTCCAGGACTTCATAAATCTGAGTTTCGCTATAATGACTCACCGGATCGCGGTTGCTTTTCTGATTCGCGCCGGTGGTGACAGCCTTTAATGTCAGTGGATATTGATCAGGAGTGGTGAAGGCCTTTTCTAATAACACGCCGAGAACGCGACGTTGTTGTTTCGAGAGTTCCTTGATGTCCAGCAGTTCTTTTTCTTCCTGTGCCGTGTCGTTCATATCTGTCAAAAATCCTTATCGAGCAGAAAGGAAAGCGAAGTGTATTTTCAGTAACCCTGATCCAGGATCAGTTTTGTTGCTTCCAGGCTCCCTTGAGCCACTTTCGTCAGAAAATCAAAGTCGAGAGTATCTACGGTGTCAGTTGGCTGATGGTAGTGCGGGTTTCGCAAAAAACTGGTATCGGTAATCATGAGCGCCGGATAGCCGGCATCCCAGAACGGACTGTGATCACTCAAGCGGGTTGCTTGCAGCATTTCTCCATTTTGAGGAACCTGAAGCGTTTCCACCGGCAGGTCAGCCACGTTTTGCATTCCTTTCCGGAAGCTTTCTATCAGGTTGGTCGAATTCTGATTTCCGACTACAGCGATGAAATCACCGGTATCCGGATAAAGGCCAACCAGCTCACGTGGCAGCATCTGGCTGCCGGGGGTGGGGTCACAATATCCCAGCATCTCCAGCGAGACCATGCCCCGTAAATCGGTTTGTTTTGTTTTATGAAATTGTGCGTGTTCTGCACCACCCAGCATCCCGTTTTCTTCCAGGTCGAAGGCAACCAGTTCAATGCTCCATTTCCAGGAAGGATTTTCCATCAATGGCAACAATCGCCCCAGTTCCAGAAGGGTTGCAACGGCACTGGTATTATCATCGGCGCCCGGTGATTCAGGGCGCGTATCCAGGTGTGCTCCCACACAGAACAGTGGTTTTTCCGGTTTTGACAGCAGCGGATGTCGGGCAATCAGGTTTTGGCCGGAAAGCTGGTTCATCATTGCGTCTTCCGCTTGAAACGAATGACGTTCGATTTGCCAGCCGGCTTCTGCCAGTTCAAGAATGACATACTTTCGGGCAGCTTCCAGTTCTGCACTTTCTGCAGGACGGATGGACCGGCAGAGTTGTTCGCAATGCTGCTTGAGTAGCCGGGTGTCGATGTCTGTCATGATGGCTTTCATTTCCTTGAAAGGCCAGTTTGATAAGCGAAGATACCTGAACTGAACGATGCGAAGTGTCGCTCGATCACTGTCAGGAACTTTGAGATGAATTTCCTTCTGCAGATTCTACAACAAACTGAAAGTCTTTATCACTTCTTAAAGTGTCAAAATCGCTTTCTTCCGGGATCAGTTTTGTCAGCCGGGGCTCCATTCGCAAGGCACGTCCCAGCCAGGACAGGGCGTTGGTTTTGTCGTCCGCCAGGGAAAAATAGCAGGATAGGTTGTAGAGTACAATCGGTTCTTCTGCATGGTGCTGGTAAGCTTCTTCCATGATGGAGATCGCAGCCGACAGCCGATCGGTCCGTTTAAAACACCAAGCCATGCCCATCAGTGTTGTCAGGTTTTCTGCATCTTTGTTATAGGCGCTCTGATAGGCTTCCAGGGCTTCTTCGTAATGTTTTGCCAACTGCTGAGCCTGCCCGAGGAATCGATAATATTTCTCGGAATCACGGTCTGCTTTGTCGATGCGAGAGAGCTCACGCAGCGCCTGCTCAGCCATTTCCAGCATCAGATAGCCTTCAGCCGCATTGAGATGGCGTTTCGGTTGGGAAGCGGGCAGGAGTACCATGGGAATACCTGTGAATAAAAAGAAAAAACCTTTACCTCATTTTAGTGGATGGGGCAAAGGTTTTTCTATTGTACCTGAAGCGATATTTTCAGCCTTCAGAAAATTAGACCGTGTAATCGGCGTCTAAAAGTGGGGTGATGGACTCTGTTTCCGTTCACAGACCGTAACCTGATTCCAGGGCATTTTGGCGAGCACCATTGCCATCCCGCAGGTATCTGTAATACCGGCAAACATCAGGCCCGCTCCCACAAAGGCAGAAATTCCGCTGAACCAGGGATTTATGAACATGCCCAGTAACGCCCCCGTCAGAACCAGAAAGCCGGCCGCAATCCGCACCTGTCGTTCCAGGGAAATCGTTTTCTTGCCGCGCTCGACAGGCAGCCCTGCTGATTCCCAGGCTTTGGTTCCCCCTTCTACACTGACCACATTGGTAACCCCGGCGTCCATCAGCTTCTGACAGGCACGAGACGAGCGGTTACCGCTCTGGCAAATAATATAAACAGGCGCGTCCGCATTCCCATGAGTCCGTTCCTGAATCTGATCTGAACTGATCCTGTCGAGTGGGATATTAACGGCAATCGAAGCATGTATTTCCCTGAACTCAGCTGGAGTACGTACATCAATCAGCTCGATCTCCTGCTCGTTTTGAAGTTTTGCCAGGTCTTCCGGTTTGATGGTTTTGATGTCTGCCATTTTAATTGCCTCGTTATATCGCAATTTTACGATATGTTGTTGTAAAAAATTTCAGGACTGGAAAAAACGACCTTCAATACAGTCCATGATTTGATTCAAATGGGGTTCGGCCACACTATAATAGACGCTGCGCCCCTCACGTTCACTCACAAAAAAACCGCAACGCTGCATGAGCCGCAGGTGCTCAGAAGCAACATTACTGGGAATCCCACAATCCTCTGCCAGTTCGCCTACAGTATAACGCCCGCGCAGTAATAACTGGACGATGCGAATTCGAGCAGGGTGCGCAAGAACTTTCAGGCACTCTGCTGCCTCTTCCAGTGCTTGCCCATTATACTCGGGTGTTTCTTTCAATTTCATGATAATACCTCTCTTATATATAATATCGTTATGTTACGATATGACAATGGAATTTGTTTTGATTTTATTGGAATATCTTGAGCATTAAATTCTTCTGAGTGACATTGATTCTTCATAAATGTCTGTAAAAATAAGAACTTACGATACAGACTCCGCATAAAATTTAATTGAGGATTACCTCATGTCCCGTTCTACTTTTTCAGCTGATATTCCACTGGGGCGGCGTGCCTTTCTTCGGAATGGTGCCTTGTTTTTGACTGGTCTGGCTGCTTCGCCATTGAAACAGCTGTCTGCTGACTCGCAGGCGAAAGGCCGCGGCTCAGTCCGTATTGGACTGGTAACGGACCTGCATTATGCCGACAAGCCTCCCGTTGGTTCACGGTATTACCGGGAAACGCCAGCCAAATTGAAAGAGGCCATCAAACGCTTCGAAACAGATCAGCCCGATTTTGTCGTCTTTCAGGGGGATCTGATTGACTCGGGGAAATCACTGAAACAGGAAAAGAATCACCTGCAAACGATCGTCCAGGCAATTTCTGCGATTCCTTTTCCGAAATATTACGTACTGGGGAACCACTGCGTCGATCAACTGACGAAGGCCGAATTTCTGGAAGGGGTGGGGCAGAAGGAATCCTACTATTCTTTCAATCGAGGCGGTTATCATTTTGTCGTTCTCGATTCCTGTTTCAAAAGTGATGGCACCCCCTACGGTCGTCACAATTTTAAATGGACCGATGCCAACATTCCTGCTGACGAATTGAAGTGGTTACAGGCAGATCTGCAGCAGACTGAGTTGCCTGTTATCGTATTAGTTCATCAGCCTCTCGATCTAAAAGATACGGATTCCCATGCAGTGAAAAATTCCTCTGAAGTACGAAAGGTGCTCGAAGCTGCAGGGAATGTTTCAGCTGTATTTCAGGGGCACAGTCACCGCAATCATTACTCGGAAATTGGTGGGATTCACTATTGTACGATGATGGCGATGATTGAAGGGTCAGGTCTTGCGAATAACGGCTACAGTATTCTGGATCTTTTCCCCGATGGATCTTTGCGTTTAAACGGCTTTCGCAAACAGAAAGATTATCACTGGAGCTAAGGTCGGTCAGTCTGCCCTGGAAACCAGATAGATAGATGCGGATATCGTTGCATAGAAGAAGCTGGTCAGTATAAGATGGATTTGATACTGACTGTACTCCCGACTGATTTCACCAGGAGCTTATTATGCGCTGTTCTGTCCGAGTCATATGCCTGTCTATTTTCGTTCTTGGTTTTCTGATCAACGTTGGCTCCAGCGAAGCGGCTCCTGGAAAGCGACCACCGAATATTGTCTTCATGATCGCCGACGATCTGGGATATCAGGAATTGGGATGCTACGGGCAAAAGTGGATTAAAACTCCCCATATCGACCAAATCGCCAAAGACGGTATTCGCTTTACCCAGTTCTATTCGGGGAATGCGGTCTGTGCGCCCTCCCGCTGTAATCTGATGACAGGCAAACATCCGGGGCATGCGTATGTCAGAAATAATGGCAAGCCGGAATACGTCCAGCACCTGAAAGAGCAAGAGGGTTGGGAGTATCCGGGACAGCATCCGATCCCTGATGCCGAGTTCACGATTGCGGAAATGTTGAAGCAGAAAAAGTATGCCACCGGTGCGATGGGCAAATGGGGGCTGGGGCATTTCGGAACAACGGGAGATCCGAATCAGCAGGGCTTCGATCTGTTTTATGGGTTTAACTGTCAGGTCCATGCACACAACCATTATCCCAAATTTCTCTGGCGCAATCATACTAAAGAAGTCCTGCCCGGAAACGACCGCACCTTATATGGAGAGACCTATTCGCAGGATAAGTTTGTCGAAGTGGGAATGGACTTCATTCGCGAACACAAGGATCAGCCCTTTTTCCTGTATCTGCCGTTCGCGGTTCCGCACCTGGCCATCCAGGCACCGGAAGAATCCGTGGCCGAATACCGGGGGAAAATTCCCGAGGAAGATTATAAACATCGCGGCTATATCAAACGTCCCGATCCTCGCGCCGGCTACGCTGCCATGATCACCCACATGGACAAGGGCGTTGGCCAGATCATGGAATTGCTCAAAGAACTAAAGCTGGACGACAACACGGTTGTCTTTTTTACGTCTGACAACGGGCCCACTTATAATCGCCTGGGAGGATCCGACTCGGAATTCTTTGAATCCGCAGGACCCTGGCGCGGTTTTAAAGGCAGTCTGTATGAAGGCGGAATCCGTGTGCCTCTGGTCGCACGTTGGCCGGGACACATTCCTCCCGGTCAGGTGACCGATCACCTGTCAGCTTTCTGGGACGTCATGCCTACGATCGCCGCCCTGACGGGAACCAAAGCTCCTGCCGACATTGATGGAATCAGCTTTTTGCCTACGCTGCTGGGTGAAGCGGGGAAACAGAAACAGCACGAATATCTGTATTGGGAGTTTCCCGCTTACAAAGGGCAGCAGGCGGTCCACATGGGAGACTGGAAAGGCGTTCGTCAGAATCTGCTGAAGAAGAACCCGCAGATGCAGATCGAGCTTTATAACCTCAAGACAGATCCGGGAGAACAGCAGGATGTGGCCGACCAGCATCCGGAAATTGTGGCCCGCATCAAATCAATTATGAAAACGGGCCGCACACCGTCGAAAATGTTTCCGTTCCCGGCGCTGGATCAGCAGTGATCTTTCAGCGCCGGATAACGAAACTGTTTTACTTCGAAACTTCTTTGATCCAGCTGAAAGTGCTGTCCCCGATCTGGAGATAGCCATTACTGGCCGGATGGACGGCATTATTCTGTCTCATTGTTTCTTCGCTGGAGCGTGAATTCCAGGGGACACGCGCAGCAGGATAATTGTGTACGCAATCCAGATTGAGATGCGTAGGCACAAGATAGATCTGCTCCTGTTCTTTGCCGCCGAAATGTTTCAACATTTGCTCTACAACGTAGTGCTGATTACGTTTGTATTGCCAGCGTGTCTGCTGGCGCCCGTTAGTCGTTCCGAAGGCATCCTGACTGGCTGCCGGAGGCACGGGCAGCATGAAACCGATTTTGGTTTTCGGACTGTAATCATGGATCATTTTCACCAGGATATCCAGGTGTTTGACCATGGTATTGGTTTTATCTTCAATCGTTTCATCAGTGCCGGAATAGACGTCATTGGGTCCCAGAAAGATGGTGACCAGATCCGGGGGATTTCCGTCATTGAATTCTTTGCAATACCGGGGAAAGTCGAGTTCCGGCTTTCCGTCTTTATCGGCATACAGAAACGGGCTGCCGCGTTCGCGGTAATATCCCTTGCGGGCATTTTCTTTGAAATGAGTCGCAAAACGGACGGCTGTCCAGCCACCGTAACCTTCGTGCCGTACATCGGGATCATTTTTGGGATTGTGTGAACCAATCAGTTTTAGCTTCGGCCCCTGAAACTTCTGGCTCAGTTCGAAAATCTGACGGGGGTAAATCGAATTATGGGTCAGGCTGTCTCCGATCATCAGAATACTGGTCGATTTATCTTTGCCGGTCGGCGTTGGGACGACCCGCAATCGGGATTCCTGCGACGCAACGATCTGATTGTTCTGATCCAGGACATTCAGCGTGAATTTGTAATCGCCGATGTCTTTTTCCTCAGGCGTATAAGTCCAGCGTTCCTGTTGTAAATGACCTCGATTGCAGTGCACGTCGAAAACATAATTGGCCGGATTGATTACCAGTGCCACATTGTCGAAATAGACGTTGGTCTCGATGCCGGGCACGGCGTAAATAATCGGAGGCAAAACCAGACGCAATGGATCTTTTGTTTCCACCTTCGAGGTCGTTTCTGCTTCGGCAGCCGGCTTGGCAGGCTCCTCAGCGTGCGTCGGCAACGGTGAGAAAAGCACTGTGCAACTCAATAAGAGTGTCAGGTGAAGTAGGGTTTTCATGTTGGTTCCATCAATGTGAAATAGGAAAATAAGTGATTCTCAAACGATGTCAGGTAAACCAGCCTGGCGCGAACTGTGACGGCAATTTCTTTCACCGGGAAACTCAATCAATCAAGTTCAGGTGTGTGAGTTTCGATTTTCTTAGCTTCATTTAGTCGAAAACAATTCGAAAAAAGAGGGACAGGTGGTGGGCCTGTCCCTCGTCAATCACGGATCTGAGGCAAATTATTTTTTGCCGATGCAATACAGTTTGTCGGTCATTTTGAGATAGATTTTTCCATCCGAGAAAACCGGAGTCGCTAGAGCGAATCCTTCGAGTGGGTTTTCGGAGGCCAGTTTGAATTCATCTCCCTGCTCCAGGACCAGTGTCGTGCCGTCTTCTCGAGTGACATAAATGTGTCCGTCTGCCAGAATCGGTGAGGCACTGAATTTATGCCGGCTGCGTGGCAAACGCCCGTCCCAGATTTTTTTTCCGGTTTTGATATCGAAGCAGAGGACTTCTCCCCGGTCGGAACAGACATAGAGGCGACCATTGATGGCCGCGGGGGTCGGAACGTCCGAGAAGGCACCTTTGCCTTCCCCTTCATTCGTCCAGACTACATTCGATTTGGTGACGTCTCCCTGGCCACCCAGTTTAATTCCGGTGAGCGAACCGCCGCGGGCATAGGGAGCGATCAGATACCCATCGCTGACGACGGGAGACGAAATGGAGCGGAAGTATTCATGCTGGGTTGGATTCAATCCGCCAACGCGCCAGATTTCCTTACCTGACTGGGCGTCATGGGCAGTTACATGATCGGCGCCCAGAACATAGATCGTTTCTTTTCCATTCTGTTTTACAACAACAGGTGTTGAATAGCTCTGGTTGGCTTCTTTGGGGGCGTCCAGATTGCGGCTCTGTTTCCAGACTTCTTTACCGGTCGCTTTGTCAAAAGCAGCGATGTAAGAGTTGTCGCTTTGAATGCAGGCAATCACCACAAGATTGTCGGTCAAAACCGGAGAAGTACCCAGGTCCCACCAGAGTGTATCTTCGCCATATTCTTTCTGGAGATTTTTCTGCCAGACAATTTTTCCCTCTTTGGTCAGGCAGGCCAGATCACCACTTTTGAAATACCCGAAGACAAACTGATCATCAACAGCGGGAGAAGGGCTGCTGCCGCTTCCTTTTTTGTGTTTCCCCACATCTTCCGCACCGAAGTCGGTATGCCACTTTTCTTTTCCGGTATTTTTATTGAGACAGATCACACGATTCTTACCGCCGGCATTGGTGGTCAGGAACAGGTCGTCACCCCAGATGACAGGAGTCGATCCGCTGGGGCCGGGGAATTTCACTTCCCAGAGAATATTTTTGCTGCTGTCCCAGGAAACGGGATAGCCGCTGCCTTCTGCAACGCCATTTGAATTCGGACCTCGCCAGCCGGGCCAGTTGCCGGCGTATGAGGGGGCAGTGATGAACAGGGAGAGTAAGGCTGTTGCCAGTAAAGCTTTCATTCTGAATACCTCGGCATGTGTGATTATTGGAGAATGATTTCGGATTCATTCGGTTTGTCTGGGGAACTCATTTTCGGGTGAGAAAGATGATTATAACAGGACAGCAAAGGCGATTTCATTCCGAATCGAAGTATTTTTTGACGATCCAGTCAGGTTGGTGACGGTCTGCTTTCCGTTTTCGACCGGTTAAATCGATCTTTTCCGACTTGGGGTGATCAGTGGTCAAAGGCTGCTGGTCATCCGTTTTCTTCTGCCATTGCTTCAAGGAAGCCAGCATATTCTGTATCCGGGTCTGTTGTTCCGGATGTTCTGAAAGGTCTTTGAGTTCGCTGGGATCGTTCTTTAGATCAAATAACTGAGTCTTGTTGATCTGCGGATAGCGGATCAGCTTCCAGCGATCATCGCGAACAGCCCGCATCAGATCTTCATAGGTCGTAAACAGCGTGTCCCGGACACAATCCGTCTTGCCCCTCCAGATGGGAGCCAGGTCGGAACCCTCGACGCCGGCGGGAACTTTTGTTTGAGTCAGATCGCAGACCGTGGGGAAAATGTCATACAGGTAGACCAGCGCATCACTGGATTTGTTTTGAGGAATGCCGGGGCCCTTAAAGACCAGGGGGGATTTCATACTGTGCTCATACAGATTCTGTTTTCCCAGTAAGCCATGGCTGCCGATCGCCAGACCATGATCCGAAGAGAAAATGATAATCGTATTCTCAGCAAGTCCGCGCGTTTTGAGTGTGTCCAGAATGCGACCAATCTGGGAGTCCATGTGGGTGATCATGCCATAGTATTCCGACAGTTGTTCGCGGACCACTTTCGGCTGTCGCGGCCAGCCTGCCAGTGCTTCATCCCGGCCGGTCATCCAGCCATTGTTGAACGGATGCTGGGGCATGAAATTTTTGGGGAGCGGAGGAGGAGATTTTTTATAGACGTTCATTGCAGACGCCGGTGGCATCCGGGGGTCATGCGGAGCAGTAAATGCAACATATGCATAAAAGGGTTTGTCTTCCGGTTGCTGTTTCAGGAAGTCCACGGCTGCATCGACGAACAGCTCACTCGAGAACTTTGCTCCCATGCGTTTGTTTTTAAACTGTCCGTTTTCCAAATCGACGACCGGAACTTTCAGATGATCGGACATGCCACCCATAAAAGCGGCCGTTCCCGAAGAAAAACTTTTCTGAAAGGAATCGCGGTGGTTGTGCCATTTTCCTGTGCCGAAGGTTGTGTAACCTGCTTCTTTCAGCTGCTGGGGTAACGTGATTACCCCTTTCAGATCCATCGGGACGTGATACAGTGAGCGACCGCTGTTGAGCATAGCCCGGCTGGGTTGGCAGACGGCGCCATGAATCGAACCCATACAGTAGGCATTGCGGAAACTGAATCCGGTTTTGACGAGCTGGTCCAGATTCGGAGTCTGAATGTGAGGGTTGTCGTAAGCCGCCAGTGCATCCGCCCGCTGATCATCACTGAACAGGAACAGGATGTTAGGGCGGGAAGCAGACTGGTCTTTCGCCTCAGCGACGCTTTGCAGGAACAGCAAACACAAAGGGGCAAACAGCAATATCAAGGTGCGCAGATGAGATAACATGGTTTATATTCCTGAGATAAATGAGCGACGAAACAGGTTTGCGGTTTCAAATTAATGCTACAACTATTGATGGTGGTTTACGAATGTGCCCGAGGCTGAGGCAAGCTGTCAGTCAATTTTGAAAAATCGTCGTCCTTTGAGCTCAAAACGGGGCAGGGCACCGGGGGCAACAGTAATCACCTCGGCATTAAAATTCAGGCGATCTTTGATGGCCTGACTGACTTGATTGATGACCTGCTGCTGTTGATCCATGGTGACGATAGACTCGACCGGCTCCAGTTCAATTTTCATATGTTGCATCGAACGAATCGTGCGGACTTCAATGCGATACTCGGCCACTTGGGCAAAGGTGCGCAGGATCGCTTCGAGGCTGGAAGGAAAGACATTGTTTCCGCGAATGATGACCATGTCGTCGGCACGGCCCAGGATGCCTCCTTTCAAACGCAGCAGACTGCGCCCTGCAGGGCACTCGGTTGTATCTTCGCAGACCAGGTCGCCGGTGCGGTAACGGATGAGAGGCGAACCGACGCGCCCCAGGTTCGTAATCAGCAGTTCCCCCTGTTCTCCTCTTTCTACCGGTTCAAGGGTTTCGGGATTGACGATTTCAGGGATGCACTCTGTTTCCAGAATATTAAGCCCTCCCGGATTC
>Ga0180434_10008804_pt1 | contig 11076 bp, 6 predicted proteins | sample SS_ome_7_FD_132453 | JGI IMG/M metagenome (GOLD analysis project Ga0180434, IMG submission 132453) | Hypersaline lake sediment archaeal communities from the Salton Sea, California, USA - SS_1_D_2 metaG | ecosystem: Environmental > Aquatic > Non-marine Saline and Alkaline > Hypersaline > Sediment... | reverse complement strand
CCCCCTGGATATTTCTGCATCATCTGGTTGCAAAAGTCCGTATCCTCGAATCCGGACCCGACATAGCTCTCATCAAATCGCAGCTCCGTTTTCTCGAACGCTACACAAGCCGTTGGCACATAGCCACTATCTACGTCAACCATGTCCCGAGATACATCGTAATTTCTTCCCATGTTCATGCCGAGCGTACCGTCCTCGTTCATCAATCGAGCCGATACCATAACAACATTTTCCAGCTCGACAAGGGGGCGGACCATCTCCTCGTTCCAGCCATACGGAAAGCCCTTTACATCGTCATCGATCATTATCACATAATCATAACTGGCGAGCTCTAAACCAAAATTTCTGTTAGCTGCTGCGCTAACCTTCTGGCATGTTGTAATCAGCTCATACGTGCCTGTTGATTTTTTCTCAACCTCTTCAACCAGTCTCTCTATTTCTTCTTCACTCCTGCATGTTGGAATTATTATGCTTATTGCCTGCATATAAGCCCCTCCTCAATAATATAATTTAAAACCTCCCCTAACACTCTTTTCAGGCCCCCATCCATGGCATTTTCAGGGTCTTTACATTAAATTGCCGATAATAATATGGATAAATAGGTACTGCAGCAGAAACAGGCTCGGCCATGGCCCCACTGGATGCCCTATTATAGGCTCGATTTATTCCGCCACAAATACCGTGAATATTACACCTGCAGCAAGGTTCCCCCTTTTCCTCATTCCTGGAACTGATTGTTCTGCCGGCAACAGTGTAAGTTTCTACTGTTTTGGGATATATGCCATAATCCCATTCCCACGGATCAAACATTATTTGCAGATCGTTACAAACGGTTCTGCGTAAATCATGCCGAATCCTGCACATTGGATAATATCGTACATTTACACCAATATCGCTCTTTTCCAGGATATCGATTGCCCTATTGAGCTGCTGCTCAGCAACCTCGAGATCGGCAATAATGGTTTCGCATTTCGACTTTTCTCCCCATTCGTAATGGGGGAGAAAGTTTATGACATTAAACTGTGTGAGCCCGGGAAGCCGGGCAAGGTACTCGGCAAACCCGGCCAAATCTTCCTGAGTGTCCCGAGTCAATACACAGTTAACGTGAAAGAATGGCATATCGGAAATCATCTCAATAAATCGTTCCTGTCTTTGCCGTGCATCCCCAACACCAACAATCCTGTTGTGTGTTTTCTCCAGACCGTGCATTGAGATTCTGAACAGGTCCACACCTACATCTTTCAGAGAATTTATCTTTTTTTCCCCACATAGTGCATTTGTGATGATGCACACCCGCAATCCAAGCGAGTGTATGTAATCAACAAAATTCTCGATTCTCGGCATTATCGTTGGTTCACCACCAGTCAAATCGATTAAAGTATTACCCCTCTCTTTTGCTGCATCGGCCTGTTTGCAAAGCTCATCATAGGGTACCCATCCCGTCTGGTTTTGGTGAGCATAATAGCAAAAATTACAGTTTGCATTGCAGGTTCTCCCGGTATCGATAACTGCTGTTCTGGTCGGCCGGGGGATAGCATATTCTTTCATATCACCCCTCCTGATTCCATATTGCTGAATATTATTTTTTGCTCCGGGGGCTCATCCTCCCTCATTTTGCCGATACATCTGTGCCCGGCATGTATCATCAACTCACTGATTTCGTGAACACGATTCTCCAGACCAGCATACACATAGCTATGATGCTCAATCATCCACGTTGTCGGGAGGCTGAGCGTTTTTTTCGCACCTTCCAAAATATCAAGTTCGGCACCCTCAGTATCTACCTTAATAAATGCAGATTCAAAAGGACGCATGCAGTCTATAAGATTATCAAGCGTTTCTACCCAAATTTTCCGGGTATCCTTGATTTTGTGCAATATCGCCAGGTGTTTGACTATCTGGGGATCCCCCAGATTCACTAACTGAGAACATCCGCCCCTGTCAAAAATTTTGCCATACCCCTTGGACGCAGAAAGCCCGTTATTGAAAACGATTATGTTGTCGATCCCGTTCAGTAATATGTTTATTTTTAAGGCTACTGCTATGCGTGGATTTGCCTCAATCGCATACACGCGTTCAAAGTCCATTGCCAACCGTATCGAGAAATAGCCTACATGCGCCCCGATATCAATAAAAATTGAGTGCTTGCTGGCCTGCTTTCTGATGAAGTCAACTTCCCCGATTTCTCGTCCCGCGACCATTCCCAGCATATCATCTCTCCAGGAATGACCTTCCTGAAAGGCGGATTCGTTTCTGATAATCCACCTATGTCCCTCATCACATTGATACACAACCCCAACCGGTTTTGCCATCAATTACCTCCTTCTTTCGATTTTATTTAACCCCTCCTCTATTTGAACTAATCTCTCAGTCAAGTGCTTGACCATCGATAATAAAAACTCAGTATTATCTTTCGATTGAGCCTTTATTTCCTTATAGGTTTTCGATAAAGATTTATCAAAAACACTATCCGTTTTGCTAGCCACAATAACTTCACCAGCCATAATTTACCCCCTTATACCACTTCTATCGCGTGGTCCAGAAGCCTCACGTTCTTATGCAATTCCTTGAAAGTGGCTCCATCGCCAGGATGTTTGAGTTTGGTAATAATCTTATACTTATTTGCTTTTGGCGTGTACTTAATATACGCATATCCCGGGTCCGGAGCTGTGTCGAATTTCACGGTTAAATACCCATTGCTATCAACTGTTTCGTTGTCATAATTCGGAGAATTGGTCCCCCAGGACAAATCAACGCTCCCGATAGAATACCAGGTCACGTCCGGATCCGAGTTCGATTCCTGATGCTGGTTGCCAACACCATGACATGTTGAATCAGCATCGTGAGCATTATATTTTGCTTTCAAATCTATGAGCCGTTCAATGCACTCCAGCAGGTTGGTCGGGGCTGTAGTCGTTATAAGCGAGTGATCGCTGGCTTCTTTTGCAGCGTGATAGGACCATCCTACCCCGAGCTCTGCATCATCCTCATGGGCTGCATAATCGGTGAGCATCTCCGTTACCAGGGCAATCAATTCGCTCAAATTACTTGCTGGGCCGGCACTAACGGTATTGGTTGAGTCAGCTCCGTTCGTATGATCTCCCGTGTCAGCACAGTGAGCGTTATATTTTATCTTGAGCGAGTTCGCGAGCGTAAGTGCGGGTTGTAGCGCAGCTTTCCCGAACAGTTTCGGCATATAGGCCCTGTTATCTCCCGAGAGTGTAAACTCTGTGTCGGTACCATTCGCAGTAAAGGTTTGTGTTTTTTCGATATCGGTAGCAGCATTAACATTGATATCGTCAAAAATATGTGTTGATGCGTGATCGGTATGACGCAGGCTAAGTCGCACCTGGGCCTCGGCAGCATTGACCTGAATAATTTCGAAAAACTGCTTAATATTCAGGTAATCGTTTGCACCAGCATTATCAAGACCCGAGTGCTCGACCTTAACCTTGTATACATGCGTTGAATCGGGAAGATCAATCCAGCACACGTAATCGTCCTCTACACTGCTTTCGGCATGATAGAGATTGATTTCTACCCCATTCCAGTCAGACAATACCTGGTTGTTGGTAATGTCCGTTACCGTTATCTTCGCGCCACCAGAATCGTCGTCTTTCATAAAATGGACACCTACCCAAGACTTGCCTTCGATGTTTTCCCATTCAAGATAACCTTCTGTGACACTATCTCTGGCAATTCGCTTTACATCTCCCGATACACCCCAGGTTGCCGTTGCACCGTTTGTATAGGTAATATCAGAATCACTATATGGAACAACAACCAATTCGCGACCCACGGGAAGTATTGCGGTTTGGGTATAGTTATATACCTCAGGGTTATCACAATTAAGTTCTGACGATTCATGGATAGACTCATCTTCTTCATGGAAATGAATAAATTGCAATCCCCCCACGGAGCTTCCCAGAACGAGAACACCGCAATTCTCACTATATCTGCAGGTATTTGAGTAACCTGTAACATTATAAGTAAAGGTTGTAAAAACCGGACGATAAGATGAATCAAAAATACCGTATTCACCATAATATGCCCAATTATTTTTATTACTAGTACCCCCCAGGTCATCAAAATACAATTTTTTAAAGCAAAACACATACCCTCCCAGCGCAGTACCAGAAAGGCTGAGGGCCCTTATCCCAAAAACCACATCCTCAAATAGATCAACTTGACACATTGCATCATCGGTATCGATGGTAGTAGTATCAGCTTCCCATATCCATTCAATTGTTTCACTCTCAATATCAACAAGGGCCATTCCATAATCATAGTCAGCAGTCGCTGACGTATCCCATCCGCCAACCAGGAGTTGGTGTCTCCACTCACCACTCGGCAACTTCCAGCACCGTGAGTTGGGAGCGATATCCAAGCCCCACATATAGAGGCCGGAAATCGTTACTATAGCATTATTAAGTGCTCCATTATCACTATCAATTTCCCATACATGTAAATTATTTTGCTGGATTGTGCCACCGGCTGATGAATCTATGGCAAAACAATAGCCAGAAGGTGCTATCCAGCCATTAAATTTGTAATAGGAGCTATCAGACCTCAAAACATTCCAAACCTTCGTAAGCGTCCTATTATTATTAGAATCCCAATCGAAAACAAGCAAGTCTCCGCCACCGTCCGTTCCCAGTAAAACAAAGGTTTTTGGATTTTCGCCCTTATAATCACTCGGATCTTCCTTTGTAAAGGTTCTGGCAAAAAGGAAATAGTTAAAAGAAGTTGAAGCAGAAGATACAGATGTGGCTAATTCCGCATTATAGTTTGAGCTGAATCCTTTGGCATCATTCCGCTCTGTCCAGGAGCCAAGATAGTTGAGAGATCCGGCACTATTCAGGCTTATAGAATTGGATGCAGATTTTAAATCAACAATAACCGTTCTAGCAATACCAGTTCCGCCCGAAAATTTTGTTCCGACTATTATAATTTCTTTCTCAATACATATCGAATATGCGGTCAAATTCTCGGTATGATTCATGAGGTTGTTTACCGCTTTTTTAACGTGCTGGACCCGTATTTTTCGTACATCATATCGATGTTTACCCGTAGATGTTCTGTCCGCAAAATACTCATCCAGGTGTAGTACGCTAAAGCCATTATCCCCATACCCTACCGCACAGTAGTTCTTATCAGGCATATTCCGGATATCGGCATAGTCATCGGGATCGTCAAAATATCGCTCCACGATTGGTGTAGAACAGCTTACAACGTTACTGAGGAGAATATTGCTGGCATCCATGAAGGTGTGAAGCTGGAGAACGTCATCATCTTCAAGGGTTTTCATGCGAATGAAATTTTCAGTAGCTCTGCGAATTGTTACCAAATCATTTCCATGGAAAGACATGCGTACCCTTCCATTAACAGCAAACACCGTACACGGATCTTGATAAATATGTATTCTGTGCCAGGCAGTGCCAGTGCTTCTTTCTATATCCAGCACAAATATCTTTCCCGGTGTTGTATTACCAGTATAATCACCAACAAATATTTTCCCATTCTTATAGGCAATTCCGGCCCAATTATTTGTTGAGGCAGGTAAATCAATTACTCCCTGATTCCATGTCGCGCCATCTTCGCTGAGAGTATCTATTTTGTCGTCAGTATCGTTCGCAATATAAAGAATTGAATTATCCGAGTCATGACAGATGGCAGACAGAAAATCTGTACTCGCAGCTCCTATTCCTGACGCAAGGGTACCCCATGACGTAATATCGATATCTGCTGCACCGCCCGGGGCCGTCCAAGTGTCAGTCTCCATCTGCGATACGAAACTAGACAGGCTCCCATAATAAACCTCATAATTTGTTCCGTCAGACCCAAGAAGCCACAATGTAGTACCATCGGTTGCCAAATCAACAATACCCGTCCATGATGCCCCTGCCAAAACGGCATGTTTATAACTTCCCGTTTCAATGTCAAAGCGAAGAACATCAGCCTGGTTAGCTGTCACGTTGGAATCGCCGGTCCAATAATACCTGTCCGATTCGACTTCGCATGCGTTCGTATTTGACAGGTTCCCCTCCAGGGTGGTTCCAAGATCGACCTGGCCATTTACTTGATTCTCTGCCCAGAGCGCGTTTTTCAGGGCACGTCTAGAAATAAATTGTCCCACTGTTGACGTGTTAGTTATCTCCAGGATATCGCCCTCAGCAGAAACCGTGACCCCACCCCCACAGCCTGTGTGATCGTCCTCATTTCTCGAAAGCCGAAATCGTCCAGATACTTTAATCACTTCATCAGAAACAATATCGTTTGAAATATCGATTTTGAATATCCAGCGATAATCGTCTGTTGAGTCATTTACCCTTACCCATAAATCATCGTTATTTTTGGCTATGTATCTCCCGTAACTAACGCTTCCGCCAACATACTTTTCTAAACCCGTTATATTATTTGCGGTTCCGCTCCCGAGATTACTCTTTGCCAGTGAAATCAGGTTTACGTTGGTGGTACCATTACACACCAGAACCATGATATCGTTCGAATCCCAGCTTATGACATCGTTATAATATCCGGTATCATCGCCAGAATTAGCTATGGAGTGAACATCCTTTATAGAGTCTGAAAGATCGATAAATTCTCCACTCTTTTTCTCGTATCCGGCCTCTCCCAGTGTTCCATCCGAATTGATTTTCAGGGAATATACTTTTGAGCTCGTCAATCCAGCCCCACCATACAGCACAAAATACAGATAACTACCATCACTATCTATGCCGAACCATGCGTTAGAAGCTCCTCCCGCCGGAATATAGTACTTGGCCTGAATCTCAACCAGGCCGTCTCTCATGTGTTTTGAGAGTTTAACGATTTCACCAATAGCATTTCCACCGGCACTCGTCATCAACCAGTAACAGTCATTGGTAGCATCATACTGACTTATTGAGCCCTTGTGTAGTTGCCCGACACCCTCGAGATTGAACTCGTCAACGATTTCGAGCATAAAATGTTGTTTTTGGGGTCGCAGAAACCCGTTCTTGAAATCAGGGTTGGTGTCTCGCTGTTTCCAGTTGTTATTAAAGATGATATCGTCCATCACCTCTGCTGGCGTGTTTGAATCGGTCTCAAAGTCGGCGGTTTGCTCTTCATTCAGAAATGCCTCTACCAACATTTTTGAAGAGGTAAATTGCTTTTGCTGCAGATACGATATCGCTATTTCCTGCTCAAGCATTTTCAACTCGGCAAGGCCAAGCCTTTTTACAGTTCGATCATGATCGCGTTCCAGATCCTCAAGATTAACACCCAATCCATCAATGGCGTTTTGATTCAGGTGTTTATAGTATATACTTCCATCGGGATGGTCAAGAATGGCAGCATCCCTGTGTCCTTCAAGCGTTTTGCCGTCTACTATACTGGTCGATTCCGCAGCCCATTGTGCACATTCGGTCCTGTCCAGGATGTCGGTATCAGTAACCGAGCTCACGGCAGCTCCAACAGCAATTTCTGCAATCTTAAACCATTTGTTTTCTCCCTGGAAAATATCGTAATAAGCAGTCGATTCAGTTCCGCCCAGGATTTCGGCATACGCATCCTTTGACGTGTCAGCGGGGGGTCGTATCTTGATAATTGAATTTTCGCCGGTTCCCGGGGCTGTGATTTTCAAGTGATCGCTTCCGTCATTGCTTGCGATACTGCCAAAACCTGCTGCATTTATGGCATTGATTATTTCGGTTAAGGTTGTTGCTGAAGGCGTACTGCCCCTACAATCTATTTCTGTGAACTCACCATCAGTACCGATTGTGAGATTTAAAAGATACTGGCTGGAGAGGTCTATTGTACCCGATATCGTAACCGTTCCCGTGATAGAACCCGCTGTTGCAGCAGTAGTACTCGGGGGAGCGGGCGATCCCGCCGGTGTGCCATCTTTTTTCTGGAGCTCGAAATGAATTTCGTAATCTCTATATTTTGATGTGGGCGTTACGGATTTCGTTACGGGGTCTATAATATCAACCAGCGCATCCTGGAGAGCCGAACTCTTCGTTACCCTGGCCTCGATTATATCAATTCTGTCATTCGAAGGATCTGAGTTCGATAATGTAATACTGAAATTGCTGCCATCGTTAAAATCGAGACAATATCGCACATCATTCCCGTCAATAATCTGCATCGCTGCTGCAGGAACACTTACAGACACATCCATGCCACCGGCTGCCGTAGCCATAAGGCCCTCGAGAATTACAGCATCTTTACCTGTTCCTTCGTAAAGAGCACCCCTAGCAAGAGCATCTATATCTCGAATAGATAACTCTCCTATCCTCGTCAACACAAGATCCGATTCAATTTTTGCTCGGTTTGCGTGTTGCAAATATCTCAAATTCTTTCCCATAACTTATACCTTCTTAATCCAAATCTCGAAATCAATACCGGCTGCTATGCTGCGGTTTACTATATCCAACACCGTTAATGCCTGACTTGACGGCGTATTTTCTAGAATTAAAATAAAGAAATATAATGAGGTCGTTGAGGCTAGTGCAATTGCCGGGAATACCCACCAACCCACCTGATAACTGTTGCTGCTGGAACTTGCCACCTGAAAACTGGTATAACATTCCGTAAAGCTGCAATCTGCAAATGCTGAATCTTGTTCCCCTTCGATAAGCTGCGGTTCCCCGGGGCTGGAATACCCACGGGTGAGATATATTATAGATGCGGGACTTATTTTATGTCCCAGGATAATATCTTTTACTCTCGACTTATACTGACTATCGGTTTCTCCGCTGGCTCTAATAAGACCAAAATGAGTATGGGAAATCAGGTCCAAAAACTTTCCTTCCGCTTGGTCAAAATAGAGTTGCCTGACTAGAGACTTTGTAAGCATCCTATTCCATTCCAGGAGATCCGCAACACAACCATAATTCAAGTCAACAGGGTTAACAATCGTTGACTCGGGAGTGCCGTCTGGATCCGATACTATGGACTTATACAAATCGTCAGTAACATCAATTAACGCTTTCAGGTATTTATTTAGTTTATCAGCATTTGTGCTCATATTATGTTGTTACCGTTATTGTTACGCCCCCCCCCGTGCCGGAGCCCGTCCGTGCAATTTGCGAATCAGATATTGACACATTACTCGATGGAACCGACATCGAAATATCATATACTGCAGGGTGAGCCCCCATGGCCAGTTCGCGGATTTTATTACAAATTACATCATCTCCCAGTTTCAGGGTGTTGATGTAGTTCTCTATGGCTGTTTTAACATCATTTTTAATCTCATTCTCATCTGAAAACTGTGACAGCCTGGTAACTGTCATCGTCACGTCCACGGCCACTACCGATGGGGCCGATACGTTTAGCAGGATTCCTGCAGCTCGATAACCGGGATAGTTCTCAAAATCATTGGGGTCGCCACTAGCAACCTTAATTATTTCGCTTATCTGGGAACTGCTGAGGCTTCCGGTCCCATCATCTGCAATGATAGTAATATATCCTGGTTGCGGATATCGCTCCCGTATCGTTACCGATTTTATTCCAGTTATGCCCAGCACTGCAGACTCAATCCCCTTTACCGTGGCCCCGGCCAGGCCTTGTACGAATACCTGGAACCGCCTTGCCCTTTCTTGCTCGCTTTCCGCGTTCTCTCCTCCGGTAAAAGCCGAATCATTCTTGACATACTCAACGCCGGTAATCGGCGTGTTCAAAACACCCTTTCCGTTCAGGGTATCAATTGCTCCCGCTGAAATATTTCCGCTAGACCCTTCCGTAATTGCCTGAACTGCGATATCATCACTTGTTGACTCACCCAGGGGGATAGAGCCACTTGCTGTTGTTTTGAAATAAATCTCATCCACTGATGCTTGCGCACCAGATGTAATCGAAACCAGGGATGCGCTCCCCAGCATCACATCAAAACCATTCCCATCAAGATAGTTTTTTGCACCCTTGATGTCCTTACCGGAATAATGATAGAGATCTTTCGGATCATCATTTCCCCTACCAACCATTGTGCAGGTATAGTTTGACGTTCCATTGATTTCGTCTCTAACCTTCTGGGTCGTATCATAAACCGAAAATGCTATATTCAGGTTATCCCCGCTGGCCCCCGTACATGATGTTGTAAGATGCGTGTCGGTGATTGTCAATAAACAATCAGATCCGGATCCGGTATACTCAATTGTAAATTCTGGTAATCGAAAAAACCTGAGATAGCCGGTTGCCCTGGTTGCGCCCTTCCTGGTGAATCCCAACCCATCATACAGGGCAACAGGAATCGCGTTTCTCAAGGCTTCCAGGTAATCAAAACCAGTTGTTGACTCAATAAGAGCAATAGCCTCCAGCATGCTCCGGATCACCGATCCCTCGTTAAAATCGGTAATCCCGACATTATCGGCAATGATTTTCGCTTTTAAGAGTGTATATAGCTGTTCCGGCGTAAATACCTTTAATATTTCGGCCATTTTATGTTATCTCCGTTTTCCAAGTAGTTAAAAATCCACCATGTAGTTCAATCTCAATTTCTATATCAATTCTGTCACCTGCAAGCTCCAGCTTGCCCCTGTCAATAGTCGATGACACAACCCGCGGATCGTGCATAGCCTGAATCTCCATGTCGGCAATCTGCCGTTCCAGGCCAATAACCCACGGTGTTTGAGCCATATCATTCATCAAGCTTATTCCCCAATCCGGGTGAAGTGGATTTAAACTTCCTTTCCCTGCTCTAAACCGGTTTTTAATGTTTTGGGAAACGTTTTTAATGCCAGATATTTTCTTCAGATCGCCCTTACTGCTCGACTCAATTTTCTCATTGCCAACATCAAAATCGGTGCCAAAAAGATATCTTTCAATAGAGCTGACATTCTCGGGATCATACATGCTTTCATATACCAAATTTTGGTTTGATCGAACAAGGGACCCGGCCTGGCTCACGGGTATTTTAATATATGAGCCAACCATATCGGCATCAATGAGATCGTTTTCTTGTAATTGGTTTGCCTGTGCAATCCTGGTCCACTGACGATAATCTTCATAAAAATCCTGAGCAATGGATTGAAGTGTATCGCCCTGCTCGATGCAATAATAGGTGTATTCCTGGTCAAGCCCTACAACCGGATT
>Ga0180434_10008803_pt1 | contig 11076 bp, 14 predicted proteins | sample SS_ome_7_FD_132453 | JGI IMG/M metagenome (GOLD analysis project Ga0180434, IMG submission 132453) | Hypersaline lake sediment archaeal communities from the Salton Sea, California, USA - SS_1_D_2 metaG | ecosystem: Environmental > Aquatic > Non-marine Saline and Alkaline > Hypersaline >... | reverse complement strand
TCAATGATAACAGAAAAACAGCTGCTCTGAAAGAGTTTTATCCGTAGGCGAACGGGACGCCGCTACTTCCATTCCTCCCTGAGATAGACGGAGCGCCTGCATTCCGGGCACAGAATTCTGAGCAGGTCCGATCGGGAGGGAGAAAGCTCCTTACTCGGCTCGGCGCCTGCTTCCACGAGAGACAACTCGCCCAGTGCAGCCAGGATCAGCGTCGGGTTTGCGTACGACAACGTGCCGAGCTTCCTGCTTATCCAGCACAGGTGGTCGAGCGTAGCGACTACCGCACCACACATCTCGCACAGAACCAGATCCTTTTCGACGGTCTCCACCGTCGTGCTCCTGTCGAGGGTAGCGAGGTCGTATTCGTTGCTGAGGGTGATACCTTCTTCGGTGGTGCAATATGCATGACACTGGCCGCAGAAAATACATATATCGTAGCGCAGTGAGAGCTTGCGCTTTTTCGTTGCCACGTCGTCGGTCACCTCGATCGCGCGGGAAGGACACACCTGAGCGCACGCACCGCAGCCGATACACTTCTTCTCATCGTATTGCGGTTTGCCCCGGAAGGTGGTCGGCGGTATCGATGGTTCCTTGGGAAACTTGGATGTGTACGGCTTCCAGACAACCTTTAAGGCCTCGCCGAGCTCTCGTAACTTCGGTTTTCTCATCTAGACCTTCGCTCCAGTAACCTCTTTGCCGGAGTCCACCTCAAGATACTTATCAACAACGCTGCCTTCCCAGAGCCGTATCCCGGCCCGGTGGGCAGCACGCGCCAGGGCATGCGCTCCGACCGGGGACGTGAGCAGCACGAACACCGCACAGATAATCGCTTTGGCGCCGCCCTCTCCAAACCCGATGTTAATCGCCACACCCACCAGTATCATGCAGGTACCGAGCGTCACGCATTTCGTGGCCGCCTGCAACCTGTTGTATATGTCCGGAAGGCGAATGAGCCCTATACAGCCGAACAGGTCAAACAGCACTCCCACGAGTATTATGGTCGTTCCAACCGCGTTCTCATTCATCAAATCCACGCCCCTCGAGGTATTTTGCCAGTGCTATGGTCCCTATGAAACTGAGCAGCGCCCACGTTATCGCAATGTTCATGTAAAACGCCTTGCCGGTGCGCCACGTCATCATCGCGCAGAACCCCACGACGAGCGTCCCGAGAATATCGATCGCCACCGTGCGGTCCGGCGCGGTCGGTCCGGCACCGATCCTGTACAGGCACAGGAACGAGCCGAACAGCAGCACAAACATGAACGCGAGCGACATGACCGCTATCATTACTCGAATACCCTCTTCAGAATGTCCTCAAACCTCTTCACGATGATCCGCGTCTGCTCCTCCGTATCGTCACCGATAACGTTTATCCAGTGGATATACATGTCATCGCCGATAATGTCGACGGTCAACGTCCCCGGTGTGAGCGTGATGGAGTTGGCGAGAAATGTCAGCCCCATGTCGCTCTTGAGCGTGGTCTTCACCCTGACGATGCCGGGCCGTATCGGCACGTTCATGTGCAGCACCCTGTATGCAACGTCAAGGTTCGCTTTGAAGCAGTGGATGAGAAACACCGGGATATAGTAGATGAACCAAAGTATTCGTCGGAGGTTGACCATCAGCGCGGAGTGACGCGGGAACAGGTGACCGAAAAGCGCTGCGCTCAGCGCGGCGACGACCACACCGGCGATTAGGTTCTGTGGTTCAACATTCCATGTAAGCAGCAGCCACACAACCAGAGCTATGATGAAATGTACGATCCGTCTCATGAAATCGAACCTCGTACGCTCACGAATCTTGCGGCGCTGGGCGGGCTCGCCCAAGCGGCAAAACAGGATGCCCGCCCAACCGGCGCGGATGCCCGGAAGTGGTGCCGGTAGCCGCAAGTCTTTACGCCAGATTTTCGCTCGATGGCGCGTTTCTCACTTATGCATCCTTCTATCGTAGGGGCGCTGCTTGCCGCGCCCACGGCGGGCGAGACGCCCGCCATACCTGAGAGGCTCTCAATCATCGCTACAACACTCAGTGATCGGTTCATCTCAGTACCAACCCAATGTAGCCGGCTTTATCAAGCACGACATCTCGTGCAGGATCTATCAGCGATTTCAGCACAAACGGGCAGAGCACGCCGAGCCCCAGACACAGTATCGCAAACACGATAAGCGCGATACACATCGCCGCCGGGATTTCCTTTATCTTCTGCAGTTTTTCCGACAGCCCGCCGAAAAGAACGTACCGTTGCACCTTTACGAACGATACAAGCGTGAGAAAACTCACCAGCACGGTAATGGCTGCGAGAACGTACGCCCACGGGCCGAACCGGTCGGCCGCCTGTACCGCACCGACGATGATCAGGAGCTTGCTCCAGAACCCGTTGAACGGCGGCACACCGGAGATCGACAGCGATGCAACGGAGCACGTGGCGCTGGTCACCGGCATCCTGTACCACAACCCGCCGAGCTTCTTGAGCTGGCGCGTGCCGGTGCTGTACTCGACGGCACCCGAGCACAGGAACAGTAACGACTTGAACATGCTGTGGTTCAACAGGTGGAACAGCCCGCCTGCAATCGCCAGAGGACTTCCTATACCGACGCCTAACATGACGTACCCCATCTGACTGATGCTGTGGTAGGCGAGCAGCCGTTTGAAATCCCACTGCCCGACCGCCAGAATAACGCCCACCACCATCGAAAGAATCCCCAGAACGATCAATATCGTCGAATATGTCGCCGTGACCCCGATCACGCTGTAGAAAATCCGTATGAGAGCGTACACGCCAAGCGCTTTTATGAGCAGACCGGAGAGCATGGCGGATATCGGCGCGGGCGCTGACGGATGGGCATCCGGCAGCCATGCGTGGAACGGTACCATCGCCGCCTTGAGCCCGAACCCACCGATGAACAGCGCGGTCGCAAACGTCATCACCGAGTTCAGCCCGTTTCGCGTTATTACGTTCGAAATGTCGGCCAGATTGAGCGTTCCCGTGGCGCTATACATCAAGGCGATACCGAACAGAATGAAACTCGAAGCCACACTTCCCAGCACCAGGTACTTGAACGACGCCTCGAGCTCCTCATGTTCCGTGCCGAACGCCACGAGCGCGTATGACGAAATGGCTGCGATCTCCAGGAATACGTACATGTTGAACAGGTCGCCGGTGAGCACCACGCCGTTCATCCCGGCGATCATCAGCATCAGCAGACTGTAGTACTTCGGTTTATCGGTGTACCCGGTCATGTACGTGATCGAATAGATGCATACGAGAAAGCTCACTCCGTTGATGATAATCAGCAGGAGCGTGCTCAGCGGGTCCGAGACCAGGTTGATACCGATCGGAGGGGCCCAGCTCCCCATGCGATAGATCTGCGCCTCCAGGGTGAGCGTATACAGTGAGAACACCGTCAGGAGCGCGGTGGTCAGCACGGCCAACAGGTCCGACACCGATTCGCGCAGCTTGCCGAGCAGCACGATCAGAAACGCCGCGCCGAGCGGTACCGCGATAAACAATGGCAGAACGTTATTATCGTTCATCCTCTCAACCTTCTGATAAGCAGCACGTCGAGTGTCCCGTATTTTTCATACAGCCGTATACACAACGCCACCACCATCGCGGTCAATCCGAGCCCGATCACGATGGAGGTGACGACCAGCGCCTGCGGCAGCGGATCGACGAAATGGGCTGTTTCCTGCGACGCCTGCGTCAGTATGGGAGCATCCCCAAGCGCACCCGCCGGGCCGGATCGGTACCCGACGAGCACGAGCATCAAGTTAACGGCGTACTCGATGATGAGCAGCCCGATCACTATCTTGATCAAGTTTTTCTTTGCTACCACGGCGTAGACGCCGAGCAACAGGATTATCGAGCACAGAATATACGGTGCCATAACCGCCTTACCCTTCGTCGCGTATCCTGAAAACCGCTAATGCCACGAATACCAGAAACAAACACGCCCATACCTTGATACCGATAGCTACGTTGCTCCACATCGGTGTCCCTGCACTGATCAGCTGGAACTCTCTGCCCTTGTCGAGGAAGTTCAGGAAGAAATAGCCGCCGGTGAAGCCCAGCAACGCTATGACCAGGAACAACAGCGCACCGATACAGTCCCACGCCGATGCGGCGTTCTCGCTCATTATCTCGACCGCTGCATCTTTGCCAAAAGACAGCACGATCAGGATGAAGCCGCACGCCAGCATCACGCCGCCGGCAAAACCACCGCCGGGTGTCAGGTGCCCGTACAGCACGATGTGCGCGCCGTACACGACTATAAACCCGGCGATGAGTCGGGTTATCGTCCTAACGATGAGGCTCATTCCCCTCATGACGTATCCTGCCTCTCTTCCTCAAAATGACAAGGCTGCCGATAATCGCCGTGAAAATCACGGTTGCTTCGCCGAGGGTATCGTATGCGCGAAAGTCGAGGAGCACCGCGGTGACGAGGTTTGGCGCTCCCACTTTGTCAAAGCCGTTGTCGATGTACTGTTGCGATACCTTCAGGATCGGGTCGCCAAACTGCGGCATCTGTTTGAAAGCCGAAGCTGCGAGCACGATGAACACACCGAAGAATACGAGCGCGACCGCCGTGGCGAACACCTCGCCGTATCTGTACCGGTGCGCGATGGTGACGTCCTCGCGCACGATGACGACACGCAGCAGTAACACCAGGCTCAGCACCTCGACGACCACCTGGACGATCGCCAGGTCCGGTGCGCCGAGCAGCAAGAATATTATGGCGAGGCCCAGCCCGACCGCGCCCACGCATATCACGCTCGACAACAAGTCCCTCGTCTCGATTGCGATGACCGAGCCGGCTATCATGAAAACGAGCAATAGATAGAGCAGCAACTCCATGACCGCTGTCACCTCAAGAGTAAGAACAGTATGATGCCCAGTCCCGCGATACACAGTGCGACGTACGTTGAAACGATTCCCGTGTGCATCGCCCGGAACACGTCAACAATCTTCTGGCCGTATCGCCCTCCAAGAACGTACAGGTCGTACACTCCCTGCTCGGCATCTCGGTAGATTCCGCCGAGACCCGGCATGGATGTCACCGTCTCGTAGAAGCCGGTTCCGGGTACCCGTTCCTCCTCCGGTTCGAGTATCTCGCCGCCTGTGAATATGGAGGTCGTACGCACTTTTGTGACCGTGCCGAACAGGTAGATGATTATCCCGATCACCAACCCTATCAAAATGAGTCCCGTGGCGAGTGTCGGATCCCATAACCCGGCGGGGAACCGTAACGCTTCGGGTAGAGCGGCGGTCTTGAGACCCGCTGCCGGACCCACAAACTGGTTAACGGGTACCTGCGCGAATACGCCGAAGAGGATGCACAACAGCGCGAGCACTACCATCGGTGCTGCCATCCAGTAGCCGGCCCCCTTCACCGACCGGAGCGTTTCGGGTCGTTTGCCCAGGAACACGGAGTAGATGACCTTGATGAACGATGCCAGGGTCAGCGCGCTGCCGAACATCGCCGCGACGACAAACACCGGCCGGCCGACTTGAAGCACCCCCTGGTACACGAGCCACTTGGACGCGAACCCGTTGAGCGGCGGCACACCCGAGATGGCTAACGCTGAAATCAGGCAGGCGCCGAATGTCACCGGCATTGCCGCGGCGAGCCCGCCGAGCTTCTCAAGCTCCGTCGTGCCGGCCCTGCGTTCGACCGCGCCCGCTCCCAGGAAGAGGCAACACTTGTATATCGCGTTGTTCACCATATGAAAGAGCCCGCCGACAATGCCGATCGGTACGCCCGTCCCGATACCCATCATCATGTAGCCGACCTGGCTGACCGCGTGGCACGCGAGGAGCTTCTTGAACTCGTGCTGCACGAGAGCCGCCATCACCGCAAGAATGATAGTGAACGCTCCTATAATGAGCAGGGTCAACTTCATCGCCTCGCTTGGCGCGAACATGAACAGCGACATTCGCGCCAGCAGGTAGATGCCAAGCAGTTTATCAAGCGCCGCCGGTAAGAACGCCATGACCGACGTCGGCGCTATTTCCGCGGCCTTCGGTATCCATGAATGTCCCGGTATCGCGCCGGCCTTCGCGACAGCACCTGCCAGCAGGAGCGCATAAATCAGGTGTGTCATACCGGTTTCCATCGGCACATGGTTCAGCTCGCTCACCTTCAGCGTACCCAGGACGCGCCAGATGAGCGCCACCGCGAGCAGCATCGCACAGTCCGCGGCACCGATCATCACGAACGTCTTGCCGGCAGCTGGCGGCGATCCTTCACCGGCGATCGTGATGAGGAAGAACAGGAGCAGCGTTACAACCTCCCAGGAAATGAGCAGCAGCAGCAGATTATCCGCCATCAATGCTGCGTTACACGCCGCTACTGTCCAGAGAATATAGGCGTAATACTCGCGAATCCTCTCTTTCCCGCGCATAAAGCCTACCGAATAGAAAACGATGAGAAATCCGAAGACGGACGCAGCGAGAACGATGAATCGGCTCAGCACGTCAACGCGCAGATCGAGCGACAGGACGAAATTCTCCACGGTCAGCCAGGGATACGCGAGCGACAACGTCGTCCCGCCGCTGCTCCCGGCGAAGAGGCCGGCGGCATAGTAGATGGTTATGCCGGTGGCGAGCAGCGCGATCAGCTCGCGCAAGCCCTTGAGTGCGCGCGGCGTGATAAGCGCTAACAGCCCGCCTGCGAGCGGTATGACTATCGGCCAAACGAGCACGTTCATAGTGTCTATTCCACCCTTACGACCGTTCTCTCTCTAACGTATGCGCAAGTTTGTCGAGCGGCGTTTGCTCGCCCAGGTCCGCCTTGATCCGCTTCGTTTTTTCGCGGCTCACGCGCACCAGCTCTTCGCCGGTCACCAGCACGTCGTCGGTCCGTCTGTCCACGACCGCCATTCGTTCGGTGCAGCAATAACACGGGTCAACGGCCGCTGTGATGAGAGCTACGTCTGCTATAGTTTCCCCGACACATGTCGCCTTGAATGACGGGATATTCACGTAGCTCGGCGCGCGCACTTTGTGCCGAACCGGGGAGCTCGACCCGTCGCTGCGCACATAATGGAATACCTCACCGCGCGGTGCTTCGGCGTGACCGACACCTTCGCCGCGAGGTATCGTTCTGACCTCCGCTTCTATCGGTCCGGGGCGCATCTTGGCGAGGCTTTCCCGTATGATCTTCACCGACTCAAACAGCTCCAGGAGCCGTACCGCCGTCTTGGCGAACACGTCCCCTCCCTCGTACGTCACGACGTTCCAGTCAACCATATCGTATGCTGCGTAGGGATCGTCGCGACGAATATCGTCCGCTATGTCCGAACCTCGCACGGTGGGGCCGACCGTCCCGTACGCTATCGCATCCTCCTTGGTGAGTATCCCGACACCCTTCGTTCTTGCGTGAATTACGGGATCGTCCATGACCGCCCCAGTGAAAAGTTCCGCACCAGCAGCCACCGTATCGAGCATCGAGTTGATCGCCGGGTAGTCCTCCTCCTTTATGTCGCGTCTCACCCCGCCGATCTTCATCATGGCGTAATGGTTGCGGTTGCCGAACACCAGCTCGCATATATCGAGTATAGGCTCTCTATATTTCCACGCCCACATGAACACCGTGTCGTACCCGATAAAGTGACCGGCAAGTCCCGCCCACAGCAGGTGGCTCTCCAACCGTTCAAGCTCGCAGACAATGTTCCTGATGTGTCTGGCTCGTTCGGGAATCTCTATCTGCGCCAGGTCCTCCACAGCGTTCACATACGCGATCGGGTGTGACGTCGAACATATACCGCAGATCCGCTCAACGTTGAACGGCACCTGATCGAACGTCTTGCTCTGGCTCAGCTTCTCGATGCCGCGGTGCATGTAGCCGATACGCATATCGATATCGACGACCGTCTCACCCTCAACGTACAGCTTGTAACACTCGGCCTCCTCGAGCAGCGGATGGAACGGACCGAGCGGTAGCACCGTCTTTTTCATGGCTGGAACTCCTCAAACCTGACGTCGCGCAGATAGGGATGGACGCCTTCCGGCCAGCTATCCGCGAGGAGCAACCTTCTGAAATCCGGATGTCCTCTGAACGTCACACCGAACAGGTCGTGTATCTCCCGCTCTATCCAGTTTGCCGCCGGTAAAAATCTACCAATCGAGTCTATTTCCGGGAACGGTTTCTTCACCTTCGTCTTGATCATGATGAACTGATGGTCTTTGGGAAACATCCAGTGATACACGAGCTCGATACCGCTGCGGGTATCTATCCCCGACACGGTGGCGAGCCGTCCACCACACTGCTCGAACATGAACCGCGCCGCATCGAGTATCTCGTCCGGCGCGATGTATACATAGACGCGCCGGGGAGACCGTTCTACGATCTCGATAATCTTCGCCGGCAACCCCTCCTTCACCATCGCGAGTGCCGTCGAGTTGCCCATAATCGGTATCTCCTCCCTACAACGTGCCCAGCGCCTTGACGACCCCGGAAATGATCGCCTCGGGTTTTGGTGGACATCCGGGTACGTACGCGATAATCGCGTTCGGATCGATCTGCCTCACGACCTTGTCAAGCGGACCAATGATGCTGTACGTGTCCCTGAACATGGTCGAGGACAAGCTACACGAGCCTATTGAGAACACCACGCACGGTTTCGCCGTCTGCTTGTAAAGCTCCACGAACCGTGGCAGAACGTGCCTGTTAATTGAGCCTGTTACAAGAAGCGCGTCGGCGTGCCGGGGACTTCCGACCAGCTTTATCCCGAACCGTTCCACATCGAACCGCGGCGTCAGCGCATCCAGAATCTCTATGTCGCAGTTGTTACACGGTGACAGCGCCACATGGTAGACCCAGGGCGACTTTTTCAACGCCCACATCTTCACGCTCATAACGCTTGCTCCACGTTCAATATCCGACCCACGCCAGGAGCAGCCCGATCAATGCCAGCACCGTCAGCGGGCCCCAGAAGACCTTCATGATCTGATCGATCCTCAACCTCGGATTCGTATTCCTTATCAAAACGACCAGCACTATCGGAACGAGATATTTCAGTATGCTCCAGAGGATCCCCCAGCTGGCGAACCGCATTCCGCCGAAGAATATCACCGCCACGAACACCGCCAGGACGCTCAGCATCATCGCTTTGGTGAGTTTGAACAGCGCCAAAGGTACCCCGGAGTATTCTGTCAGAACGCCGCCCATCAGTTCCTGCTCAGCTTCCGGCGCGTCGAACGGCACCAGTCCGAGTTTGCCCTGGATGCACAGTATCGCGACGATAAAGCCGATAACCCCCGATATGCTCCCAATGAAAATCCCGTTGTCCATCTGGTAGGCGACAACATCGCCAATCCTGAAACTCGACTGCGCTTTGTACACCGCGGTCAACACGACGATAAGGAACGGCAGCTCGTAGCCGAGCAGCAGTTTCATCTCGCGGCTCGCGCCGACTGAAGCCATCGGGTTGCCGGTCGATGCTGCACCGAGTATAAGGGCTGCCGAGGGTATCGTCAGCAGATACAGAAACACCACAATGTCACCGACGAACCCTTGCTGCGACCCGTTGAGTATCCCGCCGGAAACGAGCACCGCCGCACCCAGGGCAACGCCAACCAGACCAACCAACGGCGCGACGAGAAACCCTTTTTGACGGCTGCCTTTCGGCACGAGCGTCTCTTTACCGAGCAGCTTCACGAAATCCGCGAACGGTTGGTACCACGGCGGACCAACGCGCGCCTGTACACGCGCGGTGACCTTCCTATCGACCCAGCTCGTGAGCAGCCCGACAACCGCCGTCACGGCAAAAACCGCCAGAAAGTAAGGTACGCTCAGTACACCCATATCCGCTTCACCCGAATAAGTTCAGCATGTTGACTCACTGCAAACACCTTGTTACGGTCTCCTGATATACGGGCTGTGCCCGATCGTATGCGCGCCGACCACGAGAAGCTCTTTTGCTTCGTATACCTCTTCAACCTCGCGCAACTGGAGGGCACCCGTCGGGCATGTGGCGACACATGCCGGTTCGAGACCCTGCTCGACCCGCGATGCGCACAGGTCGCACTTGCTCGATGCGTGGCGCGCCAGTCTCATGCCTCGCGCGAGCACCCCGAACGGACAGGCGAGCGTACAGCTCATGCAGCCCGTGCAGGTCGCCATGCTTCTCCGGACTATACCGTCGTCGTGCTTCTTCATTGACTCGTTCGGGCAGGCCATGACACACGCCGCGCTCTCGCAATGTCTGCACACCACCGGCAACGTCGCATCATCAGCTATCTCGGTGCTCTGCATCGTCAATACGTTGTGATTGACACGATTGCAGGCAACGCTGTGTGCCTGGCACCCTATGCAGACGTCAAGATCGACGAAAAGCTTCTTCATCTAATGGACGTTCTCCACCATTCTTGCCCAGCTCACTCTGTCCGTCAGAGAACCGTCCGCGAACCGTATCGCGGTTGATTCAATGCCGGGCACCGCTTCCGCCACGCGGGCAGCGTCGGCAAGAGCAGCCGCCGTAGGCTGGTCAAGCTGCCCCGCAACGAGCGCTTTCTTCGGTGCCTGCGCGCGCAGCTCGACGCCCATCGCCTTAGCGACCGCTTTCAGTATGTCGCCGTATGACAGCGCTCCGCCGGGCGGTTCCACCGCCGCGCGTCTCATGTCACCGTTAAAGGTACCGTCGGCTTCAATCCATAACGCCGTCGGCAGCACCAGGTGCGCCAACCCGGTGGTCTTGTTCGGGAACGGCGCACCTGCAACCACCATCTTTACGTTCGAGAGTGCGCCGCCCACATCCAAGCTCGGGTACGACGCCACAAGATCCGCCCCAAGTATCAGAACGATATCTATCTCCCCCCGATTTGCCGATCCGAGCACGTCCTCAACCGACGCGTTTCCGGCAAAAATCTCGGTTATCCCGCGGGCGTTGCCGTAATCGTGGAGCGTGAACAGCCGTTTCGTATCGCCGACGGCCTTTACGAGCGCGCTCGCAAGCTGTGCGACCACCGGATCGCTCGTAGACAGCACAACCACAGACTGATCGGACTCGACGAAACTTCTCGCCAGCCGCCGTGCATTCGCACCGGGATTCACATCCTTGACCAGCGCTTTTTCC
>Ga0180434_10008802_pt1 | contig 11077 bp, 3 predicted proteins | sample SS_ome_7_FD_132453 | JGI IMG/M metagenome (GOLD analysis project Ga0180434, IMG submission 132453) | Hypersaline lake sediment archaeal communities from the Salton Sea, California, USA - SS_1_D_2 metaG | ecosystem: Environmental > Aquatic > Non-marine Saline and Alkaline > Hypersaline > Sediment... | reverse complement strand
GCCGACCGCATCGATTTCCTTCTCTCGTTCCCATTCCTTAGCACCCTCTTCAAAGAGCAAACTCTCGCGGTGCCGGACGATATAGCCGCTAAGCCCTTCGTCGGCAGACATAACGGTGATCTCCCGATCAATCTCCGATTCGGAGACATTCAGAGGGAAGGTGAGCTCGTGTTTTTCTGGATCGTAGAGACCGATGAAAAAGTTACTGGTGTCCAACAGCCGCGAGGTCTGATGGTAAGTTTCGTCCAGCACCTCTTTCACGCTCAGACGGGTGGTGAGGGCCTGGCCTAATTCGTGCAACACGGACATCTCTTCGGCGCGGAGGCGGGCGTTTTCGAACAGGCGCGCGTTTTCGATGGCCGTGGCGATGGAGCCACTGAGCGTCTCCATCGTCGTCACATCAATTTCATCGAACGCATCGAGTTCTTCGCTCTGGATATCGAGCACGCCGATGACCTTCTGCCCGCCCTTGATCGGTACGGAGAGTTCCGACTGCGTCTGCTCCTCCGCTACCCGCACGAAATGGGGGTCCTTACTGACGTCACGGCTGAGCTGGGTTTCACCGCTTGCTGCAGCGTGCCCGATCATCCCCTGTCCGATGCCAAGTTCGAGATCCTGGGGAAAGGTACCGACGTAGCTGCCCGCGGCCGCTTGTAATTTCAGGTATTGCCCCTCGTCGTCTACCAGCATCAACGTAGCGCCATAGTAATCAAAGGCATCGCAGATGGCTGTCACGATCTCGGACAACAGCGTCTCCAGTTCCAACTCGCCGCTCACGCGCTGGCTCACTTCATAGAGCAGGGCGGCCTGAGTCGCCCGGCGCTGCGCTTCCTCCATCGCTCGTCTGCGCTCAGATTCCGACGTTTCCAATTCCGCGATGCGATGGCGCGCTGCCGTCAGTTCATGGACAAGTTGTTCTCGTGTCTTCTCTGTCTGGCCCGTCATTTCGCTTCCTTGTTAGTTCTCCGTTGGGTCAGTTTAAACCCCAGACTGTTGAGGGCGACGAGTAATCCAGTGCGCAGATCGGTCAGCGTCTCGATCTCGCTCCAGTCGATCCCCAGGTCGACGATGGTCTCGGCCACCGCATCGGAGATGCCGGTGACGATAGTGCGCGCCCCCTTGAGCCGCGCCGCCTGGATCGTCTTGTTCAGGTGATTCGCCACGCCGCTATCTACGATGGGCACGCCAGTGACGTCTAGGATCACCACGCTGGCCCGGTGCTCGCGGATTCCCGCCAGCAGCGCCCGCATGACGTCCTTGGCGCGCAGCGTATCAATGCTGCCGATCAAGGGCATGACGATGACGCCGCCCCTCCCACCGGGCGCTTCCATCACGGGGATGATGGGGGTGGAAAGCTCCTGGATGGCGAGCTTTTGGGCGTCAATGACCTCTTGCTGCAAACGTTCACGTTCCTCCAGGCTCTGGCGCAAGTCTGTTGTGCGTTCTTCCACCATCTGTTCCAGGCTTTCCACCATTTGAGCGTTTTGCAAGGCGATGGCCGTCTGGTTGGCGATGGCGATCATCAGATCTCGATCGTGTTCATCATAGAGAAGAGGAGTGGTGTAACTCTGGACGGCCATCACTCCCAGCACCCGATCGCCGATCACCAAAGGAACTCCCAACCAGGAGAGCGCGGGTTCTCCTACCATCTTTACTCCCGTCTCCTCTTGCCACTCCTCTAAATTTCCCCGGATGAGCACACTCGTGCGACTGCGGACGATGTATCCGCTGACGCCCCGATCGGCGGGTAGGGTGATGAGTTTCTCCCGGTCAATCTCTGACTCGGTGGCCTGAAAGGCAAAATTGATCTCGTTTTTCTCCGGATCGTAGAGGCCGATGAAAAAGTTCGTGGTGTCCACCAGGCGACCGGCCTGCCGGTAGGCCTCTTCCATCACCTCCTCGACGCTCAGGCGGGCGGTGAGGGCCTGGCCCAGTTCGTTCAGTACGGCCAACTCCTCGGCGTGGACGCGGGCCTCTTCGAACAGGCGGGCGTTTTCGATAGCGATGCCAGCCTGGCTGGCCAGAGATTGGACAAGATCCACATCTGCCTGAGTGTACGCATACGGTTGGTCGCTTTGCACCCCCAGCACCCCGATGACGCGCCCCTGGGCCTTGATGGGAACATCCAGTTCACTGCGGGTATCCGGTAGCGCCTCAATGACAAAATAACGTGGATCGTCAAGGGTATCGTGGACCAAAACCGGTTGCCCGGTCCGCGCAGCCTCGGTAACCAGGCCGACGTCCTGGGTTAGATCGAGTCGCAGACTGTCGAATCCGTCGATCCGAGCGTCCGAGCCGCCGATGACGCTCCCGCACTTGGGGACCAATTCATCTCCCTCTGTCAACACGATATAGACATAGTAATGGTCAAAACGAGCCTTGGTCATATCCACGATATTGTGGAGCACTGTGTCCGGGTCGAGCACGGAGGTGACGGCCTGGCCGACTTGGTTGATGATCTCCATTTCGGCGACGCGCCGCTCGCGCTCCTGGAAAAGACGGGCGTTCTCCAGAGCCACGGCCACCTGATCGGCGATGGTGAAGAGCAGTTGTTTGTCCTCTTCACCCCAGGCATAGGGCCGGTACGCCTGCACATTGATGATGCCGATCGCCTGCTCGCCGACCAGCATCGGCACGCCCAGCCACGACACGGGAGGCTTCATCGTCCCAAATAGCTGCCCCGACGACAGCAGCCGATCCCGCTCCTGTTCATCTTGAATGATCAGCGGCTTTTTCTCGGTGATGACGATGGAGGTCAATCCAACCCCTAATGGAAATCGCTGGGGGGTTCCCTGCACCCCTTCGTCCACCTGGAAACGAACGTCCACTTCTTTTGCCGCCTCATCGTAGAGAGCGATGAAGAACGCATCGGGCTGAAAGGTGGGGGCGATCTCTTGATGCACCCGTTCCATCAGGTCGTCCAGGTGGAGCGTGGCGCTGGCAGCGCCGGCGATGCGGTTGACGACCGCCAGTCGCCGGGCGCGGTTGCGGGCTTCTTCGAACAGACGGGCATTTTTGATGGCCGTAGCTATCTGGACGCAGAGGGTCTCCATCATGGCGACGTCGGCTTTGTCGAAAGCATCGCATTGCTCGCTCTGTATATCGAGTACGCCGATGACGGTCTGCCCGCTCTTGATTGGCACGGTGAGTTCTGACCTGGTCTCCTCATCCGCCTTGCTCACATAATGAGGGTCCGCGCTGGTATCGTTGCTGACCTGGGTCTTGCCCGTCGTCGCTGCGTGCCCCACCAGTCCTTCCTCAACGTCTATTCGAAGGTCCTTAGCGATGGGATCGTCGGCATACGTGCCCGCGAGCGCCCGCAAGGTCAGATAGCCGGCCCCCTCATCGAGCAAAAACAACCCTACGTTATAGTAATCAAAGGCGTCACAGATGGCGGTCACGATGGCGGATAACAACTCGTCCAGTTCCAATTCACCGCTCACGCGCTGCCCCACCTCATAGATCAGCGCGGCCTGAGATGCCCGCCGCTGTACCTCCTCCTCTGCCCGTTTACGCTCGGCCAATTCTCGTCGAGCCGCTTCGTACAGCCGCGCGTTTTCGAGCGCGGCCACGATGTGATTGCTGAGCAATGTAAAGAGTTGCAAATCCAGCGCGTCCAGGGGCTTATCAACGTTATCGCTTTCCACGTTCAGCACACCCAGGATCGTATCTTCTTTCACGAGCGGCACGCAGACCTCGGATGTGACCCCTGATACATCGGTGAAGAAATCGGGATCTTGCTCCACGTCGGTGATCAATTGAGGCTGTCCTGTTCGAGCCGTGCGCCCGATGACGCCTCTCTCCAGAGGCACACGGGCCGTGCTCGGTTCCGGGAGCGAGCCGTAGCCAGCAGAGGCTTTCAACTCCAGCACATCCCCCTCGAGTATATAGATACCGATCAGGCGATAGTCAAAGGTGTCCGACAAGTTTTGCACCACTGTGTCGAAAATCTCTTCCGGCGTCAGACAAGAGGCAATGGCGGTGCTTATCTCGTGCCAGGCGGAGAACTGGACGATGAGGCGCTCGCTCTGTTCCGTCTGCTCGCGCCCGGTTTCTGGCGCTTCCAGTTCGGCAATGCGGCGGCGTGCCTGGGCCAGTTCCTCTGCGAGTTGTTCCTTTGTTTTCTCGTTCTCGCTCATGCTCTACTTTTCCTTATCTGGGTCAGCTTGATGCCCAGACTGTTCAGTGCGACGACCAACCCGGTCCGCAAGTTCGTCAGTGTCTCGATCTCGCTCCAGTCAATTCCCAGATCCACGATGGTTTCCGCCACCGCGTCAGAGATGCCGGTGACGATAGTGCGCGCCCCCTTGAGCCGCGCCGCCTGGATCGTCTTGTTGAGGTGATTCGCCACGCCGCTATCTACGATGGGCACGCCGGTGATGTCGATAATCAGAACCTTGGCCCGGTACTCGCGAATCCCCGCCAGCAGGGTGCGCATGATATCGCGAGCGCGCATACTGTCAATGCTGCCGATCAAGGGCATGACGATGATACTGCCCGCCCCACCGGGCGCGTCCATAACGGGAATAACCGGCGTGGAGAGTTCCCGGATAGCCTGCCTCTGCGCCTCAATGACTTCCTGTTGCAAACGCTCGCGTTCCCCCAGGCTTTCCTCCAGTTCTCTCGTGCGGTCAGCGACCATCTGCTCCATGTTGTTGAACAACTGGGCGCGTTCCACAAGCACGGCCAGATTGCTGGCCAGCGTACTCAATAACCGCTGGTCGTCGTCCGTAAAGGCATAGGGACGAGGACTCTCAACGTTGAGAACGCCGATGGTCTGCGAGCCGGTGAGCAGAGGGACACACAATTCAGCACGTGTGTCGGAGGCGGCGTCATAGTAGCGGGGATCCGAACGCACGTCGGGCACGAGGGCAGGTTCGCCGTGCTGCGTGACCCAGCCAATGATGCCCTCGCCCAATGGAACGCACAGCTCCTTGACCGCATCGCGGGCATAGCCGGTGGCGGCCTTTACGCGCAACAGCTCGTTCTCTGGATCTACCAGCGCAACGCCCACGTGAGAATCCTCAAACTCGGCGGCCACGGCTTCTACGACGGCTTGCAGCGTCTTTTCCAATCGTACTCCAGAGGCGGCGGCCATACCCACATCGTGGAGTAACTGAATTTCGCGCACTCGACGCTGAGTTTCCTCGAACAACTGAGCGTTCTCCAGAGCCACGCCCGCCTGACTGGCCAACGACCGGAGTAGCGCCACGTCGGTCTGCTCAAAAATGTAGGGCTGATTGCTCTGCACGTCCAGCACACCGATGACGCGCTCTTTGACCTCAATCGGTACAGCCAGTTCAGAACGAACCGTCTCTGTTTCTGGGAGCGAAACGTAGCGGGAATCTTTGACTACATCGTGGGTCAAGATCGGTTGCCCCGTCCGCACGGCCTCGACGGTCAGGCCAGGTCCCTCCAGGTCAAAGTCCAAAGCACCGCGTTCCAGGCGGACGCCCGAATCTCCGATGACGCTCCCGTCCCGAAAGATGAGTCGGTCCCCTTCCACCAGCAGGATGCCGACAAAGTAGTGGCCAAAGCGGGCCTTGGTGGCGTCTACGATCTGGCGGAGGACTGTATCCGGGTCGAGCACGGAGGTGATAGCCCGTCCCACCTCATTGATCACCTCCATCTCTTGCGCTCGATGGCGGGTCTCTTCGAACAGGCGGGCGTTTTGCAGGGCAATGGCCGCCTGGCTGGCGATGGCGAGCAGCAGATCCCGGTCATGCTCGTCATAGAGACGGGGAGAAGAATAACTCTGGGCCGCCATCACCCCCAATACCTGGTCGCCGACGATCAGCGGCACCCCCAGCCAGGAAAGGGCCACTCGTCCGATCATCTCGATCCCTAACTGCTCCATACGCCCCGGTAGATTCTCCGGGATCAACAGCGGCGCCCGATTGTGGATGATGTACTCGGTGAGACCCTGGCCGGCCTGCCGGGTCACGTAATCCCAGCGCACATCTCCCTCGGTGACGTCCAGAGCAAACGTGACCTCGTCCTTGTCCGGATCGTAGAGGGCAATGTAAAAGTTGGTGGTAACCACCAAACGGGAGGTCTGCCGATACGCCTCCTCCAGCACCTCCCCCACACTCAGGTGGGCGGTGAGAGCCTGGCTCAACTCGTTCAACGCGGCCAGTTCCTCGGCGCGAAGGCGGGTCTCTTCGAACAGGCTGGCGTTCTGCAACGCTATGGCCGTCTGGCTGGCGATGGCAGTCAGCAGTTCCTGGTCGTGCTCGTCGTAGAGACGGGGAGTCGTATAACTCTGAACGGCCATGGCTCCCAGCACTCGATCTCCGATTACCAGCGGCGCCCCCAGCCATGATAAGGCGCCGCTCGGCCCCACCTGTTCCACCCCCGCTTTTTCATACCAGTCGGCCAGATTTTCCCGGATGAGCACCGGCGTCTGGTTGCGGATCATGTACCCGCAGATGCCTGTATCCGCGGACAGGGTAAGACCCTGACTTTGCTGCACTTCCGCTTCGGCGACGTCAAAGGCGATCTCGATCTCGTGCCTCTCCGGGTCGTAAAGGCCGATGTAAAAGTTCGCAGCATCCAACAGGCGCGAGACTCCCCGGTGGGCTTCTTCCAGGACCTGTTCCACGTTCAGCCGGGCGGTGAGAGCTTGGCTCAGTTCGTTCAGCACCGCCAGTTCCTCGGCGCGCACGCGGGTCTCTTCAAACAGACGAGCGTTTTCAATGGCGATCCCGGCCTCGTTGGCCAGGGCTTGAAGGAGATCCACATCGGCCTGGTCGTACGCAAATGGTCGGTCGCTCTGTACGTCCAGCACGCCGATGACGCATCCCTGAGCTTTGATCGGCAGCGTCAACTCGCAGCGAGTGTCCGGCAGTTCCTCCATGGGAAGATAGCGGGGATCGTTGTGCGTGTCGCCGGCCAGCACCGGTTTTCCGGTCCGCGCGGTCTCGGCGACGAGGCTGGATTCATGCCCCAGTTCCACGCTCAATTGACCTGGCTGAAGGCGGGCTTCAGAATCTCCGATGGTACTCCCACACCGAAAGACCAGCCGCTCATCCTCTACCATCGTGATGCTCACAAAGTAATGGCCAAAACGAGCCTTGATCGCGTCCACGATCTGATGGAGCACCGCGTCCAGGTCTAGCACAGAGGTGATGGTCTGTCCTACCTCGTTGATGACCTCCATCTCCCGCGCTCGCCTTCCGCGCTCCTGGAAAAGGCGGGCGTTTTCCAGGGCCACGGCCACCTGGTCGGCGATGGTAAAGAGCAGTTGCTCGTCTTCCTCATCATAGGCGTAGGGCTGGTAGGATTGCACGTTGATCACCCCCACCACCTCCTCGCCGACGATCAGCGGCGCTCCCAGCCAGGAAGCAGGGGGCTTGCCCGTCCCCATCAACGCCACCATGGAATGATACTCCGGTTCGCGTTCGAAATCCCGAATGATCAGAGGTTTCGCTTCGCTGACGACGAGGGCAGAGAATCCGCTCAGGGGGCGGCGTTCCGGCGGTTGCTGTACCCCCTCGTCGACGTGGAAGCGGAAATCCAGTTCGTTCGCCTCCTGATCGTAGAGAGCGATGAAGAACGCATCGGGCTGGAAGATGGGAGCGATCTCCTCGTACACCAATTCCATCAGACGATCCAGGTGAAGCGTGGCGCCGGCAGCCTTGGCGACGCGGTTGACGATCGCCAATCGCCTGGCTCGGCTGCTGGCCTCTTTGAAGAGACGCGCGTTTTCGATGGCCGTGGCGATCTGCGTACTGAGCGTCTCCATGGCGACGATGTCCGTCTTATCAAAGGCGTCGAGTTCGTCGCTCTGGAGATCGAGCACGCCGATGACCTGCTGCCCGCTCTTGATCGGTACAGAGAGTTCCGACCGGGTTTCCTCCTCGGCGGCCCGCACGAAATGAGGGTCTTGGCTGACATTCCCGCTGATCTGGGTCTCGCCGCTCGCCGCAGCCTGTCCGATCATCCCCTCCCCAACGGCAAGCTCCAGATCCTGGGAAAACGTACCGATGTAGCCGCCTGCGATAGCCTGCATATTCAGGCATTGCTTCTCGTCATCCACCAGCATCAACATCACCCCGTAATAATCAAAGGCATCACAAATGGCGGTCACGATTTCAGGCAACAGCGTCTCCAATTCCAATTCTCCGCTCAGGCGTTGGCTCACCTCGTAGAGCAGTGCGGCCTGAGTCGCTCGGTGCTGCGCTTCCTCCACAGCGCGTTGGCGCTCGGCTTCGGACGCTTCCAATTCGGCGATCTGAGCACGCGCCGCCGCCAATTCGCCTGTGGGCCGCTCTTGCATTCTTGTCGCCTCGTCCATACCCTCCCCCTTACTCAACCTTTCACCGAACCAACTTGATCCCCAGATTATTGAGCGCGACGATCAGACCCGTCTGTAAATCGGCCAGGGTTTCAATATCGCTCCAGTCAATTCCCAGATCCACGATGGTCTCCGCCACCGCGTCGGAGACGCCGGTGACGATGGTGCGCGCTCCCTTGAGCCGCGCCGCCTGGATCGTCTTGTTCAGGTGGTTCGCCACGCCGCTGTCCACGATGAGCACGCCGGTGATGTCGAGAATGACCACTTTGGCGCGATGCTCGCGAATTCCCGCCAGCAGCGTGCGCATAATATCCCTGGCGCGCAGGGTATCAATGCTGCCGATGAGGGGCATGACGATGATGCCGCCCGCCCCGCCAGGCGCATCCATGACCGGGATAACCGGCGTGGAAAGTTCCTGGATGGCTCGCTTTTGCGCCTCGATGATCTCCTGCTGCAAACGCTGGCTCTCGGCCTGCGCTCGCTGGCGCTCCGCAATCTCTCGCTTCAACTCGGCGGTCCGCTCCTCGACCTGCTGTTCCACCTCTCCATACGCCTTTTGCAGCGCTGCCTCCGCTTGCTTGCGCTCCTGAAAGAGCAGTGCCCCCTTCAATGCGCTGCTGAGTTGCCCCCGCAGCGTCTCGTACAGGATACCCGAGCGCGGCCCCACCTCGAACAAAGCAAAGCCGATCTGATCCTGGCGGAAATAGAGAGGTTCAACCATCATCGTGTAACGTCGCTCGCGGTGCAATAGCCCCCTGGGTGCCAATTGGCGAGAGGGAAAACGCTGTTCATCCGCCCCCAGCTCGATTCGTCCGTTCTCATCGTAGGCCAGGATCAGCCGGGCCTGTTCCGTTGGTGCGTCTGGGTCCTCGTAGAGCGAGAGGTAGCACCGAGAGATGCCCAGGCGGGGCAATTGCTCGGCGGTCGCCTCCATCAGTTGGTTCATCTCAATGGTGGTGATCAATTGTTGGTTGACTTTGCGCAATACCTGTGCTTGCTGCTGCCTCTGCCATCCTTGATAGATCTCGTGGCGTCTTTCTTCCAACCCGATCATCACCCGGGCCTGTTGCCACAGGTTCTCGGCCGGGATCAGCAGATCGGCGCCCACCAGGCCCGGCAAGGCGTGGCGGCGCAGGGCAGAGATCACGCTGTGCCAGCCCGTTGGGCGGTCGGCGTCGGAGAGAACGCCCTCCAGGGTGGAGAGAAAAGCGCCAGTCTGATGATCGTCCAGCTCGGCGGCCAACGTGTCCACCAGTTGTTCGGCCCACGCCCGGTCGGCACTGGAGCCGGGAGGAGCCACGGCGACCATCGCCGCGACAATTTCATCTCGCCGGGCGCCGAAGGGGGGGCGGGAGGGTTCGCCGAGAGGCTCGACGGATCCTGACGTGGCTTCCGCTACCTCTGGGGCCATGCAGCCACACGACTGGCGGATGATCAAGCGCATCGGGATGACCAGTTGTTGGGGGCCTTTTCGGCCCGCGATATGATCCATGAGTATCTCGGTGGCCCGGTATCCCTGCTCGTAGGCCCCGAAAGATACCGTGGTCAAAGGAGGAGCGGTTACCCTGGCCTCGTCCAGGTCGTCGAACCCGATCACGGCCACGTCTGCGGGTACGTGCAGCCCCTGGTGCTTCAGTTCATCGATGGCGCCAGCGGCTATCACGTCGGTGGCGCAGGCCAGGGCATCGAAAGGGACAGCTCGTTCCTTCAGGAGAAGGCGGATCGCCTCCCTGCCCGCTTCCCTGCCGGCCTCGCTGAAGGCACCGGGGACGATCAGGGCCGGATCCAGGGAGATGCCGGCATCGTCCAGGGCTTTGGCGTAAGCCTGGCGGCGAGCCTCTGCCTCGGGATGGCCCTGGGGTCCGCTGAAGGCGATGCGCCGGCACCCGTGTTCTTCGATCAGGTGCTGGACGGCGTCATACATGCCCTGACGGTTGTCGACCAGGACGCTGGAGACGCCTTCGAGGGCCAGGGCAATGCTGACCACCGGTATGGAGCGAAATCTCTCGTAAAAGGCGTGCATCTCTTCCTCGCTGGCGTGGTGGGCCAGGGCGCCACCCCAGATCACCAGGCCATTCACGGTCTGGTCGTCGATCAGGTCAAAGATCACGTTGGCCTGGGCGTCGAACCCGATGGGCGAATGCAGGGGTTTTCCCGGCACACAGATCAGGTTGACTTCCCGGTCGCGGGCGGCGTCGGCCACCCCGGCCCACAGACTGGCGTCGTTGGGATCGCCAGCGCCGTGGGTGAGCAGACCGATGGTCAAGTGTCTGTCGGAAACGGGGTTCGTTTCGCGCTCGATCGTTGGCTGTCTGTTCATCCACTCATCTCCTCTCCCAGGCGACGGCGCCGGTTCGTCTGCTCTAACCTGGCCAAGCGGTACCCCAGGACACTCAAGCCGGTCACCAACCCGACGCGCAAGTCCGAAAGGGTTTCGATACCGGCCCAGTCGATACCCAGATCCACAATCGTTTCCGCCACCGCGTCGGAGATGCCGGTGACGATGGTGTGTGCTCCCTTGAGACGTGCCGCCTGGATCGTCTTGTTCAGGTGGTTCGCTACACCGCTATCTACAATAGGCACGCCGGTGATGTCCAGGATGACCACCTTGGCACGATACTCGGTGATGCCGGCCAACAGAGCACGCATGATGTCTCTGGCGCGTGCCGTATCGATCACACCGATCAATGGCATGATGATGATGCCGCCCGACCCATCGTGCGCCGCCATCAGGGGGATAATCGGCGTAGAAAGCTGACGGAGAGCTTCTTGTTGTGCCTC
>Ga0180434_10008801_pt1 | contig 11078 bp, 11 predicted proteins | sample SS_ome_7_FD_132453 | JGI IMG/M metagenome (GOLD analysis project Ga0180434, IMG submission 132453) | Hypersaline lake sediment archaeal communities from the Salton Sea, California, USA - SS_1_D_2 metaG | ecosystem: Environmental > Aquatic > Non-marine Saline and Alkaline > Hypersaline >... | reverse complement strand
CGTAGGTCAGGGCTGTCAGGAGCGCAACCCCCAGAGTCGAGGTCAACCCGGGCATGGCGCCGAAGATAATGCCCATCAGTACCGAACCGAAAAGGATCGCGATATTGAGGGGATCCGAGGCGAGATGAAAGACGATGCCGAAAAAGGTCCCGATACGGTCAAATAACATCATGTGTTTAAATGCTCCCGCAATTTCAGACTAAAAATCCCAGTACCAGAGGGCATCCAGCGCGGCCACAACCACCCCCTCCGTCGGCATGGGGACCAGGAGAAAGTATTTGAAGATGGGCCCGATCGTAAACGGGGCCACCACCGCCAGAATCAGGGCGGTGCGATATTTTTTCCGCAAGGGGGGGACGCTGCGGATCAAGGTCCAGACATAGATGCAATAGGCGATAATAAAGACAAGGGTGAGCCAGTCACCGGAATAGGGCAGGGATGCTTCCAGGGTTTCAGACAACCCCAGGGAGAAAAAAGCCAGGAAGACGATGGTTCCAATAAGATAAAAGCACAGCAATTTTTTTAACAGGGCATCGTCATCGAAATAAAACATGGTGATGAAAACGATTAAAAACAAAATCGCGCAGAGGAAGAAATCGATGCGCGGGATGTTGAGAAAGACAAAACTGAAAAACAAAATCGTCATGGCGTAGAAACGGAAAACCGCCGGGGTCTTGAGATAGTGTACGAGGTCGGAACTGCCCAGCCAGTGCAGCACATCCATCAATCCCTTGCGTCCCACGGTTTGCAAGGCTTTGCGAACGAGCAATGCGCCGAGAAGCGTGATCATGGCCCCCACCAGCAGAGGGAAGAGGGCGGGGGAGACATACCAGACATTTTGTACACCACCCCAGGAGTCCTTCATGGGCATCTGGATGGCCTGGCTGATGATCCACACGCCGAAGAGCACGATGACACCGCCGGAGAAGATGTCCGCCTTGCGGAGTTTTTCCTTGTCCATCATGATGAATGAACCTCACATCGGTTAGGGGTGAAGCCCACGGGCCCCTGCCGGGTCGACCCCCGCGGGTTGGCGCGGATGCCTGCCGCGAAAGCCGCAGGCATCCACTCGCCGATAGAACCGTTAGGGTTTGGGAATCCCGAGGCTTGCGGGATCCACGGTGGCCGCCCCCAGTTCCCAGAGGGTCCAGGCAAAATTCGATTCCAGGGCATCGAAAACCGCCTTGGACTCGGCGCCGGTTTTGCCCGAGAGCAGGTAGTAGTTTTCCTTGGCCCAGGTTTTGACCTTGTCGGTGGCCATGGCTTTGTTGAAGGCATCCACCAGAACGGCCTTGGCTTCGGCCGGCGCGTCGGCCGGAACCGCAAACCCGATGGCCTGGGAAATGGGCAGGTATTCCGACAGCCCGGGATAGGCATCGAAAGAGCTGGGGATCTGGCCCAGACCTTCGACCTCGAAGGCCTCCGGAATCAGCATGCCCAGGGCGCGCAGCTTGCCGCCCCGCAGGAGCTGCTGCTGTTCGGCCAGGGAGGTGACCACGACGGACACTTCGCCGGTCATGGCGGCATTCTGGGCCGGTGCCGAGCCCTTGTAGGGAATGAAGTTGAACTGGGCGCCGGAGCCTTTTTCAACGGCCAGCAGGTTCAGATGGTGGATGGAGCCGGCCCCGCTGGCAGCAGCCTTGATGCTTTTGGGATCGGCTTTGGCGGCCTCGATCAGGTCTTGGAGGGTTTGGTAAGGGGTATCCGGGGTAACCGAGATGACGTCCGGCGAGCCGCCCACGATGAAGGTGTCCCACACGTCGAACTTCTTGTCCCAGCCGCCCTGCACGCCGGCCGTGACGTTGGATTCGGACAGGCCGCAGAGGGTGTAGCCGTCATGGGGCTTGCTGTAGGCGTGGCTCATGCCCACGGAGCCTGCCACACCACCGGTCTTGTTGATGACGTTGATATTGACACCCAGGAAATTCGACATTTCAGCATGGATGATCCGGTTGCAGGTGTCGGTGCCGCCCCCGGCGCCCCAGACCACGACGGCGGTGATATTTCTTGAAGGATATCCTTTTGCCGCGTACGCCCCGGCCGCCACGGCGACCGTCATAAATACAACCAGACTAATGAGTAGAAGTTTTTTCATTGCCCTTTCCTCCTCCTTGCATATTGTGGTTGGTGATGGTGTCCTGCAACAAATCAATTGCCGACCGTTGTCGCACACGCCGGCGGTCTGTTGATCAATTTATCCGGGCATGCGTGAAACGATCGGGTTGCATGCTGTGAGGTCTATCCCCCTTTCATCCTATGGGTTGTCGGTCCGTGGGTAACGCCACGTTCTTTGACGCATCAGACTGGCCGCAGTTTTGCGGCGTCCCGCATGAGTGCTGCCGCGGATTTTTTAAAATGGCTGCGCATCAAGGTTTCCGCCGCTTCCGGGTCCCTGTCGCTGATGGCCTCGATCACCGCCAGATGCTCCCCCAGGGTTTCGTTGGGCGACCGCACCAGGCCTTCCGAAGAAACCACCTGATAACTGAAACTGATGATATTGTAGGTCTCCAGGATGCTGCGCAGGAATTCTTTGGCGCCGATCTGGATGACGAAGGTGTGGAACCGGCGATCCTCCTGGGAATAGCTGCGGTAATCCCGGATTTCCGGCGCTTGCCTGAACGGATGAAAAAATTGCTGTAATTGGTCGATCTGAGGGTCGGTAATGTGGGTGGCCGCCCGGCGGGCAGCTAATCCCTCGAGGACCTCGCGCAATTCAAATATGGAAATCATCTCCTGCTTTTTAAACAAGCGAACGAAAAAACCGCGCCGGGGCTTGGATTCCACCAGCTTCTCATGCTCCAGAAATTTCAAGGCGGCCACCAGCGGTGTGCGGCTGATGCCCAGGTCCTGGGCCAGCTTTTCCTGGCGGATTTTCTCGCCGGGCAGCAGTTTCCGTTCCATGATCATGGTCTTGAGGATCTGGTAGACTTTCTGGTCCAGGTTGGCGTGTGCGGCTCCCAAGTTTTGCATGCATCCTCGCTGTCAGACGTTTTGGGTGAAAGAGGGGTTGACAAAGACGTCTAAATTGGATTTTGTATTTTGAATTCAAAATTCTGTAAGCGATTCAAAAGCGGCTGTCAAGCACAAAATGAGACGGTATTGACGAGTATGTCGCCATGGGAATCCGTGCCGCAGGTGAGTGGCGAACCGGCCTGTACAAAACACCGCCGGATTTGCTACACAACAAATCGGTGGTTGGTTTAGTGCCTGTCCATAATGGCCTTTTGGCCGATCCGTCGAAGGCGGATCACTATCGGCCTTGCGCGAAAAAGTGAATCCTCGGCATATCACCCATGTGCCGGCGGTTCAATTTTCCGCGCGTCTTGATCTCAACCAAATTTGCCGATTTCTGGATGGGCACTGGTGACCATCGACCAGATGATGACGAGAAAAGGAGATGCGCATGGAATATCGACGACTGGGACGATCCGGGTTGAACGTGTCCGCGCTGGTGCTGGGCACCATGAATTTCGGCAATCCCACCGCCAAGGACGAGGCCTGCCGCATGGTCGACAGCGCCATCGATGCCGGCATCAATCTGATTGATTGCGCGGATATCTACAACAAAGGTGAGGCCGAACGCATCCTGGGGGAAGCGCTCAAACGCAATGGACGCCGCCGGGATATTCTGCTGACCTCCAAGTGCTACAACCGCATGGGGCCGGGCCCCAACGACCAGGGCAACTCGCGCCACCACATCATCGACGCCTGCGAGCGCAGTTTAAAACAGTTGCAGACGGACATCATCGATATTTATTTCCTGCACCGGACGGATTTTAATGTTCCCCAGGAAGAATCCCTGGCCGCCCTGGATCAATTACGCCGTGACGGCAAGATTCGCGATATCGCCTGCTCCACCCACCCGGCCTGGCGCACGGTGGAAGCCATGCACCTGGCCGACCGCTTTGGATTCCCCAAGATCGTGTGCGAACAACCGCCCTACAACCTGCTGGATCGGCGTGTCGAAAACGAAATCCTGCCCATGTGCCAGGCTTACGATATCGGAGTGCTGGCCTGGGCCCCGCTGGCGCACGGCGTGCTGACCGGGAAATACACCCAGGCCCAAGACCTGCCCGAGGGCAGCCGGGGGACGCTGCGCAATGTCTTTCGCGAACGCATTACCGAGGAAGGCGTTGCCGTCGGCCGTCGTTTTGCCGAACGGGCGGAAACCAAAGGATGCACGGCGGCCCAGTTGGCGGTGGCCTGGGTACTGCACCAGCCCGGCATCACCAGTACCATCATTGGTCCCCGCAACCTTGAGCAGTTGGAGAGCCTGCTGCCGGGGGCCGATGTTCAACTGGACACGGCCGATCGGGCGTTCTGTGACGATTTGGTGCCGCCGGGGCGCTATGTGACCAGCTTTTTCAATACGGCGGCATGGATGAAATCCAAAGGCATTTAGAACCCTTGCAGAAAGTCCGTTTTGGATCCGATGGCGGCGTTGGCGTGCGATGAAAAATGCTCACATACTTCGTGTATGCTCTGCTTTTTCATCACACGCCGCCTTGCCCTCGAATCCAACTCGAACATTCTGCAAGGGTTCTGTTGGGCGTGACGGTAGCTGCTGGATCTGAGGACAAAAACTGAATCAGGGGGAAGAGAAAAATGGCGGTCTTTATTACCGGCGGACATGGGCATATCGGCTCCTGGGCGGCCAAATATCTGATCGGCGAAGGGGAAGAGGTTATTCTTTTCGACACGAATCCGGTTGTGCCGGACTGTTTGAAACCGGTGGCCGGCAAATTGCGCTTTATTCAGGGCAGTGTGATGGATTTCCCTCAGATGGCGGATTTCTTCCAACGCTATCGGGACGACATCGCCGGGATTATTCACACGGTCGGGATCATGGGGGAACTGGTCCTGGAAAACCCCCACGGCAATGTCAATCTCAATATCGCCGGTACGCAGAACGTGCTGGAAATCGCCCGGCAATTCGAGATTCCCAAGGTAGTCTACACCAGCACCGGCGCGGTATACGGCGAAGTGTCCGGCATCATTGCCGAAGACGCCGCGCCGGTCAATCCTTCCGATCTTTATGGCGCCACCAAAGCCTCTTGCGAATTCCTGGGGCGACAATATGCTCAGACCTTCGGCTTCGATTTTCGCATCGCCCGGGTCTATTTCTGTTACGGGGCCGGGAAGCTGCCTTCGCGCTTCATCCGGCTCTACCGCCTGGCTTTCGGTGCCCTGGAGGGGTTGTCGGGTCTGGAAATGGACCGCGGCGCCGATCAGCAGCTGGATTTTGTCTATATAGAAGACGCCGGCCGCGGCACAGCGCTTTTGTATCAGGCCGAAAATCCGCCCCACAGCATTTACAATATCGCCACCGGGGTCCCTACCACCGTGGGGCGCATCGCTGAACTGGCCCAGCACTATTCGCCCTTCGATGTCACCGTGACGCTGGGGCAGGGCGCCCTGATGAAGCGCTGCGAGGCGCTGGACATCACCCGTGCCAGAGAAGAACTGGGGTTCGAACCCCGGTACGACGTGGAGGCCGGCATTCGCCACTACGCGGCCTGGATGCAGGCGCAAGGCTTCCGGCCATAGCCGCCGCCGTGGCGATCCCTTTATGGCGTGTGCCGTGCAGTGACCGGCCGGCAAACGCATCTTGATCAATTCCGGGCGTCGGACTATAGAAAACGTTTTTGCGCACCGGTGCTGAAATCAGGGAGGACGATCCGTTGTCTTTCGAATTGTTATACGGATATTGCCACTGCTTCGGTAAAACCACCTACCGGCATGGCCTTGTCGCTTCGGAAACCGAGGCCCGCCGGTGGGTGGCGGCGGGCCGCAACGATGATCGGCGTCCGGTGCCGCCCGGCAGCGACCCGGTGTGGACCTGCCCGGTCACGGGGTGTCCGGGGCATGTTCAGCGGCCCTGGTTTGCCTACCGCCCGGTGTCCGGTGAAGAGGATGCCGCCTGATGAAACTTCCGCATCCGTTTGTGGCCGGCGCTGTTCTGACGGTGAGCCATTTTATCGTCAGCCTTTCAATCATCCCGCTGACCCTCCGCGTCGGGGAAGCATTGGCGGACGGGGCGGCGGACTCTTTTTTATATGGTCTGCTGACGGTGGCTACGAAATGGCTCTATTTCCCGATCCTGGCCATGGCACTCTATCCGCGCCACTGGTTTCCCGGAAATCTGATGGCCATCCCCATTGCCGTCAACAGCCTGCTGTGGGGAGGGGTTTGCGTGCTGGGGTTGGTGGTGGGGCGTTATTGGCAAACACGGCGCGGACGATAAGTTTCCGGCCGCCGGTCGGTGTTCCCCACGGCGGCTTTCATTTTTGGGGTACCTGAGGACACTTGACCTGGGAGGCACACGATGCTGCATCACATTGTTCTGATCAAATTCAAACCCGACACAAGCGAAGCGGACGTGGATCGTCTGGCCGCCATGCTCGACGCCCTGCCGGAAACGATCATCGAAATCCAGACCTACGAGTTCGGCCGTGACATCGCGCGCTCGGAGCGCTCCTACGATTTTGCACTGGTATCGGGTTTTGCCAATATGGACGCCATGCAGCGCTATCAGGTTCATCCCGACCACCAGAAAGTGGTGGCCCACATCCGGGCAATCAGTGACGATATCCGGGCCGTTGATTTCCACTCGAGCTATACCCCCCCTGAAAAGCTGGTCGACCCGGACCCCTTCGACGGGTTTAAAATGCCCTGAGCCGGCGCGGACCGGGAGGGCTACGGGACGATAAGGCGTTCGGGACGGAGGGGGTCCTTGACGGATTCCCCGCGCCGGCGCCGGGCTACACCCGCGCGGATCGCTTGATGGACGGACGCATCCAGCGGATAGGCGAACGCCACGCCCAGGGCCACGATGCTGCACAGGCAGGGCACCAGGGCATACAAGACCCGCAGGGTCAGCACGACGTTTTCCGGCTGGTCCCGATTCGGTTCGTAGCCGGCACTTCCCATGAACGCCAGGGCCGTGCCGACGCCGATGGCGGCCGCCAGTTTTTTCGCAACGGACCAGATCCCGATATACAGGCCCTCCCGCCGCGATCCCGTCAGCAGCTCATCGTAATCGATGACATCCGCCTGAATGGCGGACGGCAGGGCCAGGGTCGCCCCGAAGCCCAGTCCGGAACCGACCACCAGTACCCCGTAGATCCATTCATCGCCCGGACCTAAGAAAAAAACACCGAAAAAGACCCCCGTGTTGATGGCCATGGACAGCAGCCAGGCCGGTTTCTTGCCGTATCGGTTGGCATATTTGATCCAGGCCGGCAGGAACAGAATTCCCGTCACGAAATAGAGGATCAGAAAAAGATCGGCCCGTGTGGACTGCAGGACATATTCGACATAATAAAGAATCAGGGTGGCGGGCAGGTTGCTGCCGATGGCACTGATGGTGTAAGCCGTCAGCAGGATTATGAAGGGTCGGTTGGCGCCGATGCTGCGCCAGCCCTTCAGGGTCGGTGAGGCGGCGGCCGCGCGGGGAAGCACTTCGATCTCACGGATCCGATAGGTGCACCAGGCGCAGGTGCCGACAATCAGCGGCGCATAACAGACCGCCAGCCAGAAAAATTTGCGGCGTTCACCGTCCGGGGATGCCCCGGTTGCGAAAACGGCGCCGATGACCGCGGGCGAGATCGCTGCGAAAAGGGTGCCGGCGATCAGCAACCCGTCCCGCACGGCAAAGAGGGCGGTGCGTTCATTGTAATCAAAGGTGAGTTCCGGTCCCAGCGATTCGTAGGGAACCGTAACGATGGTCCAGAAAAGAAACAGGGTGAACAGCCACACGCCGAACCAGACCGTATGGTTTTCGCTGGGATTCCCCGGGGGCGTGAACAACATATACATGGCGAGCGCGACAGCGCATCCGCCGATCAGCACATAGGGGCGCCGGCGTCCGAAGCGGGTGCGGGTGTGATCGGAGAGGACCCCGATCAGGGGATCCGACACCGCATCGAAGACCCTGACGACCAGGAGAATAACCCCCATGACGGCGATGTCGATCCCCACCACATCGCTGTAGAACTTGGGGATGTAGACATAGACCGGAATGCCCACCACGGCCAGGGCAAAGGCCGGTAGGCCGTAGGCGGCTTTCGTCGGCCAGGGGAGGCGGGCGGGGCTCATCGAACCCCCAGCAGGGCATCACGGAAATCGGTGTCGATGGGGTCCGTCCCGAGCCAGATGGCGAAGACCGCGGCGGCGAAGTCATCGCCCGCGATACGTCCCAGGGGGGTGCCGTTGAGCGACAACTCGGTGCCGTCTCCGGGCCGGTAGGTTAGGGCATAGCGATCACCTGGTTGAACGTCGCGATAAAGGGCATTGAACTGTTCGAGGCGCGCGGAAAGCGTGGCCAGTGTGGCAGCGGTCACATTGTCGGCGATCTTCTGGCGTGTGGCGTCGGCAAAATCCGCCGCGCTGATGGCGTGGAAGTATTCGAGTTCCAGGCGGCGCGGTGTGGGTCCCAGGGCCTGACGGGCGTCTTCCTGCGGGAGCAGGTAAAAGGCGCCGACATAGGCTTTGATGAAAACGAGATAGCGCAAGAGACCACTGCCGCGAAGATGCAGTTCGATATCTTCCACCTGGTATCTTTCGGCAAAAGCGACACCTTCCACCGTCACGGCATGGCTGTTGGGCGCGGCGACGAACAGGAGCAGGGCAAGCGTGGTGATGACCAATAGGCGTCTGGGCATGGGCATATCCTTCCGTGGTGTTGAACTGATTCGTGAAGATAAGGTCGCCGAGCGTTTTGACAAGGCCCAAGCGCCCGGTGCCTGGTTGATCATGGCCATGTCGACGGTGTTGCGGAATGCCCTGCAATGCTTAAGATCTTTTTTAATCTCTATGCCCGATCGGCCTGCGTTCCATTGCGCGTGCGCTGCAAACTAATAACGGTTTTTTCAGCCTCGTGCTGATCCCTGAAGGAGGCCCCCATGCTGAGCCTCAAAGAAACCATCGATGTCACGTATACCCCCGCGAAAGCCTTCAACTACCTGGCGGATTTCACCCATATCGAACGGTGGGATCCCAGTGTATTGACCGCTCGCCAGGTCACGGAGGGTTTGCCGCAGGTGGGCACGCAATTCCGGTTGAAGCTCCTGTTTGGCGGCCGTCCGGTTCCGATGAATTACCGGATCACGGAAATGGCATCTCCCCGGCGGCTGGTTTTAGAGGGAACCGGCACATCCTTCCGTGCGGAAGACCGCATCACTTTGGCGCCGTTGGGCGACGGGACGCGCATTCACTATGAAGCGGATATCGTGTTTGAAGCGGGGTGGGGACGGAAACTGGCGCCGCTGGCGGCGCCCCTGGTGCGCTACAGCGGCCGCCGGGCGGTGCAGCAGCTGCAGCAGGAACTCTCCGGTGGTGGGCCATTGCCGCGTCTGACCCTGACAACCCGTATGGTGGATCAGGCCATCCTGCCGGGGCTGGTCGGTTTTACCCGGTTGGGATACCGCCTGGGGAAACACCGCTGGCCGCTTCCCCGCAAAGCCCTGCGCGGGAGGACCGTCGTCTTGACCGGCGGAACATCGGGCATCGGGCGCGCGGCCGCCTTCCAGCTGGTCCGGCTGGGGGCCGATCTGGTTCTGGTGGGCCGCAACCGGGAAAAAACCGAACAGGTGGGCCGGGCGCTGCGGACGGCGGGCGGTTCCGGCAAGGTGGCCGGCGAGATCGCCGATCTCAGCCTGATGGCCGACACGCGCGCGCTGGCCAAACGCATCGTGAACCGTTATCCCGCCGTGCATGTGCTGATCAACAATGCCGGCGCCCTTTTCAACCCGCGCGAGACGACGGCCGAGGGGATCGAGAAAACCCTGGCCACCGATCTGCTGAGTCCCTTCCTGTTGACCGAAGGGCTGCGTCCGGCGCTCGCCGCCGGCCGGCCGGCCCGTATCGTCAATGTCTCCTCCGGCGGCATGTACACCCGCGGGATCGATCTGGATAATCTGGATTCCGTTCGGGGCGCCTACAATGGCGCCGAAGCCTATGCCCGGGCCAAGCGCGGGCTGGTGATCTTGACGGAGCTGTGGGCGGAAGCGTTGGCCTCCAGCGGTATCAGCGTGCATGCCATGCACCCCGGATGGGTGGACACTCCCGGCCTGCAGCAGTCGCTTACGGGATTTCACCAGCAGATGCGCGCCTGGCTGCGCACCCCCGAAGAAGGCGCCGACACCATCACCTGGCTGGCGGCCGCGGCGGAAGCCGGACGGACGTCCGGCCTCTTCTGGCGGGATCGTCTGCCACGCGCCACGCACGTTTTTCCGGGAACCCGGGCGTCCGCCCAGGAAGGCCGGGCGCTGCGACGGCAACTGGCGCATCTGTCCGCTTGAACTCCGTTTGCGCAGGTGTTTGTGACCGGTTCCCGTTTTTTTCTCAAACGCGTGAAATATCCGGGCTAGTCGCTGGCGGATACGATTGGCCGCAAATTGGCGTTCCCCTCCCGGGTCATTACCAATTGAAGGTTTCCCAGGACGCGCTCGCGAAAACCCGCTTCGCAGCTTGACAGATAGTAAATCCATTTGCGTTGGAAGCGGCGGTCGAAGCCCAATGCGGTGACGGCCTCCCGGTTGGCCAGAAACCGCCGGCGCCACTCGGCCAGGGTCGGGGCGTAGTGATCGCCGATGTTCTCGGCGTGTTCCACCATCAGCCGGGAATGCCGGGTCATGGTCTGCGTCAGGATCGTCAGCGACGGCAGCAGCCCGCCGGGAAAGATGTGTTTCTGGATCCAGTCGCGTTCCTTGCGGTAGCTGTCATAGCGCTGATCGGTTATCGTTATGGTCTGAAGGACGACAATGCCGTGCGGCGCCAGCAGGCGGTCCAGCGAACGAAAGAAGATATTGTAAAAGGCGTGTCCCACGGCTTCCAGCATTTCGATGGATACGATCTTGTCGAATTGCCCTTTGACATGGCGGTAGTCCTTGAATTCGATCCGGATGCGGTCTTCCAGGCCGGCGGCTTTGACCCGTTCGCGGGCCAGCGTGTACTGTTCCCGGGAAACGGTAATCCCCGTGATGCGGCAGCCGGTCTGCCGCACCGCCGCAATGGCGAAGCCGCCCCAGCCGCAGCCGATCTCCAGCACGTGATCGTTGGCGGACAGGCGGGCCTTG
>Ga0180434_10008799_pt1 | contig 11079 bp, 6 predicted proteins | sample SS_ome_7_FD_132453 | JGI IMG/M metagenome (GOLD analysis project Ga0180434, IMG submission 132453) | Hypersaline lake sediment archaeal communities from the Salton Sea, California, USA - SS_1_D_2 metaG | ecosystem: Environmental > Aquatic > Non-marine Saline and Alkaline > Hypersaline > Sediment... | reverse complement strand
GCTCCAGGACGACCGTCAGCGGCGCCCAGGCGTGCCCGGGCCTCAGGTACGCACGGACGGGGTCGGCGGGGGGCTTGCCGTCCCGCCGGGGCAGCGTCCGCGCGAGGATGTAGGTGGGCGGCTCGACATCCCGATCGTTGTCCGCCTCCGGCGGCGGAACCTTCGCCGGACCGTGCCGATACGGATAATACAGATGGTGGCGGTCGAGGTAGGTGGGCGAAAGGGCCGTGATCTCCTCCGGCGCCTCGTCGTCGTGCTCGGCCGCGTAGGCGTCCAGGGCCTTGCCGATGGCCTGAAGGTCCGCGACCGCTCCGTCCTCCGCCTCCTTGAGCCGGGCCCGGCTGGCAGCGTCGCGGCGGACCTCGGCGAAGACGGCCAGAGCGACGGCCACGACGACGCATCCGACCAGGGCGATGACGCGGCGGCGCGCCTGCTCGCGCTGGACGTCGCGGCGTCGGGGTTTGGGCCTCGGCCACATGATCCAGACGACACCACCCACGGCCGCCAGGCCCGCCACCGCCTCGCACGCGTGATGCAGAATGCGGTTGACGGTCCAGGAGGCCGACGCCGTCGGCAGGAGCAGGTGGGCGACGACCACGCCGGCGGCCAGGACGGCCCCGATCGGGACGAGGGTAAGGGCCTGCTTGCGGGTCATGGTGCCTCCGGCGGCGCAACCCTGGACGAAGCGCGGTGGGGCTCGGTACCCGCCGTGTTCGGACAGGTCTGCGCGGCGGGTGCGGGGTCCCGCCGCGCTACCACGCAATCGAAGACCCGTGTCGGGCCGGGCCGCCCGGGCTCCAGCGGGCCACCATTATAGCGGCCGGCGCCGCGAAAGAAAGAGGCGGGCGGCGGCCGTCACCGGGCGACGGCCTCGGCGGCGGCCGGCACGGCCCGGCCGGTCATGACGCCGAAGAGGTCGGTGTTGTCGACCTCGCCCTCGAGACGCTCGGCACCCGGACCGACGGCGTAGACGGGCACGGGCACGTCGGTGTGGCCGCCGGTGCTCCAGGCAACCTCGGGCATCTCGCCCTTGCCGCGACCTTCGATGACCTTCAGCCCGCCGCACTCGTGGTCGGCGGTGATGATGACGAGGGTGTCGTCGCGGCGGCCGGCCCAGTCGAGGACGAGGCGGCAGGTGTTGTCGAACTCGACGGTTTCGGCCACGCACCGCTGGATGCAGTTATCGTGACAGGCCCAGTCGATGGTTCCGCCCTCGATCATCAGGAAGAACCCCTCGGGGTCGGGGACGAGCAGGCGGAGGGCGGCGTGGGCCATCTCCGAGAGGTGCGGCACGGTGTCGAAGGCGGCGTCGCTCGGCTCGCCGTGCCGGCGTTTCTTCTTGCCTTCCTCGGGCAGCGGGCCGTCGTACTCCCACGGGATCATGCCGGGGGCGAACTGGCCGGAGACGTGCAGGTCCGCGTCGGGGTCGGTCTGCTTGAGCAGCGCGGCCAGGGCGTCGCGGGTGGTGACGACGGCGTAGCCGGCCCGGCGGGCCTTTTCCTCGGTGACGCCCCTGTCCCCCTTGTAGTAGGCGCCGAAGAGGACGTTGGGGCGGGACCGCTTGAAGTAATCCTCCGCGATGTCTCCGTACCGGCTTCGCTTGGCCACGTGGGCGCCGAAGCAGGCGGGCGTGGCGTGGGTCATCGGGCACGTGGTCACGAGGCCGGTGCGCTTGCCGGCCCTGGCGAAGACCTCCAGGACGGTCGGCAGGACCTCGCCGTGGGGCGTCTGCGAGACGATGCCGTTGTCGGTTTTATGGCCGGTGGCCATGGCGGTGCCGGCGGCGGCGGAGTCGGTGGCGCCCTTGTTCGCTCCGCCCCGGTCGGCCGAGTGGGTCGTCATCGTGCCGACGTAGTGCTTCTCCATCGCCAGCGTGCTCGCCTCATCGTTTGCATACAGGCCGGCGGCCTTGACCTGCTCGGGCCCCATGCCGTCGCCGACGAGGAGGACGACGTTTGTCGGCGCCTCGGCCCAGGCGGGCGCCAGGAGGCAGAGGCTCAGCAGGGCGACGAGAACCAGGCGAGCGTTCCATCGCAACGTGCGCATAACGGCGTCCTTCGGTCCAAGGTGCCTTGGGCGTCGAATCGGCCATTGTACGCCTCGCCGGGCGGAATGGCGAGGCGTTTCCCACGGCAGGGCTCTTCCGTTCGAGCCGGCTGCGGAAGCAGCCGGTCACAGGCGAATGGCGGCGCGGGTTGAGCACGGCGGGCGAGGAAGCCCCGCCGCTCCCGCCGCGGGCTCGCACGAACTCCTTGCGAAGCGCGGGGCGGCGCGCGATAGTACGGGCATCCGGCACACGCGGGGGGGGGCGCCCGGGTTTCGGCGTCCCCCCTGCCCAGGAGGAGGTCGCTCTCGTGGACGCACTGCTGCTGGTCGTCGTCACGTTCGTCGGGTACCTGGTGGCGTACCACACGTACGGGCGGTTTCTGGCCCGGAAGATCTTCCGGCTGGACGATTCGGTCGAGTCGCCCTCGGTCCGCCTGGCCGACGGCGTCGACTACGTGGCGACGCGGCGGGGCATCATCTTCGGGCACCATTACACGAGCATCGCCGGCACGGGGCCCATCGTGGGGCCGGCCATCGGCATCATCTGGGGATGGGTGCCGGCCGTCATCTGGGTCGTCGTCGGCTCCATCTTCATGGGGGCGGTGCACGACTTCGGGGCCCTGGTCGTCTCGATGCGGAACGAGGGCAAGAGCCTCTCGGAAGTGGCCGACCGGTACGTCGGCAGCCGGGCCCGGACGATCTTCTTCCTGGTGGTGTTCCTGGAACTGTTGATCGTGATCGCGATTTTCGGGGTGGTCATCGGGGCGGTGTTCAAGGCGTTTCCCGGCGCGGTGCTGCCGGTGTGGGCCCAGATTCCGATCGCGATTCTCCTGGGCGCCGCGGTGTACCGCTGGCGAGCCAACGTGTTCCTGGCGACGGCGGTCGCCGTCCTGGCGATGTACGTCACGGTCATCGTGGGCCACCTGCCGTCGGTCCAGTTCGAGATGCCGGCGGGGGGCGTGGGCGGGGTCGGGCCGCTCGGTGTGTGGGTCATCGTCCTGCTCATCTACGCGTTCGTGGCCTCGACGCTGCCGGTGACGACGCTCCTCCAGCCGCGGGATTACATCAACGCCTGGCAGTTATTCATTGCGATGGGGCTCCTGATGCTGGGGGTGGCAGCGTCGGCGTTCTCGGGGAGCCTGGAGATTGTGGCCCCGGCCGCCGACTTCTCGCCGGCGGGGGCGCCGCCCCTCTGGCCGTTCCTGGGCGTCACGATCGCCTGCGGCGCCATCTCGGGGTTCCACTGCCTGGTCTCGGGCGGGACCTCCTCGAAACAGGTCCGCCGCGAGAGCGATACCCAGTTCGTGGGGTACGGCTCGATGCTCATGGAAGGGGGATTGGCGATCCTGGTCCTGGTGACCGTCGCCGCCGGCATCGGCATGGCCTACGAAACCGCGACGGGCGAGACCCTGGTGGGCCGGGCGGCCTGGGACCACTTCTACCACTCCTGGACCGGCAACAAGGGGCTCGCCGACAAGATCAAGCCGATGGTCGAAGGGGCCGCCAACATGCTGACCACCCTCCACGTGCCGCGAAACATCGGGGTGATCATCATGGGGGTGTTCATCGCCTCGTTCGCCGGCACGACGCTCGACACCGCGACGCGGATTCAGCGGTACGTCATCTCGGAACTGGCCGGCACGTTCCGGCTTCCGGCGCTGGGGAACAAGTACGTGGCGACGCTGCTCGCCGTGGTGGCGGCCGCGGGCCTGGCCTTCGGAACGGGCGCCTCCGGCGCCGGGGCCCTCATGCTCTGGCCCATGTTCGGCGCGGTCAACCAGTTGCTGGCGGCCCTGGCGCTGCTTCTGATCACCATCTACCTGCGGCGGCGCGGCACGTGGGGGTACGTCCTGACGCTCGTGCCGTGCCTCTTCATGCTCGTCCTGACGATGTGGGCGATGGTGTGGAAGGAGTGGGAGTTCATCGAGAAGCCGACCAGCGAGGCGTTCCCGATGTATCAGAAGGTCGCCCTGATCGGGCTGAACGGCCTGACGCTGCTGCTGGCCCTGGCGCTGGTGGTGGAGTGCTTCATCACCATCGCCCGGCCGAGGAAGTGTGAGGTGGAGGTGTGAGGCGTTCGACCTCCTCGGCCGCGCCGGTCGAGCGGTGTGCGCCTGTCGAGCCGCGCGCCGGACCCACGTCCCCGCGACCTTCCGGTCGCGGCTCGAAAAACGTCGGCGCGCCCTGCCGTTGGAGCCGCGTGCGCCGTTCGAGCCGCGCGCGCCGTTCGAGCCGCGTGCGCCGTTGGAGCCGCGTGCGGCAGCACGCGGGGATGAGAGAGCGGCATCGTACGCCTGGCGCGCTCAAGGACGGCCCATGCCCGACCCGATCGCCTACCACATCAGTTGGACCTGTTATGGCCAATGGCTCCACGGCGATGCCCGGGGCTTCGTCGACCGAAGGCACCACACGCCCGGCGAACCTTATCCATACAACGTGCCGCAGTGGGTGGCCGATGCCGCCAACCGGATGTCGGAGCCGGCCTGCTGGCTGACCGATACCCAGCGCCGCCTCGCCGACAATGCCATGCGAGAGGCGTGTGCGTTTCGCAGCTGGCGCGTGCATGCCCTGAACGTACAGCCGGACCACGTGCACGCCGTCGTCGGGGCGCCTGCCACACTGGGGGCCCACGTGCGTACACGCCTGAAGGACCGTGCCACCCGCGCCTTGAAGGCGGCTTTCCCTTCGCGGACGCACTGGTGGACGGACGGCGGCAAGGTCGAGGTTATTGCCGATGAGCGGCGGTTGCACGAGGCGATCGGGTACGTCAACGAACGCCAGCCGTACCCGAAAGCGCGGTGAGGGGCGTGCACGCATCGCGCCGCTGGCCCACGTCCCCGCGACCTTCCGGTCGCGGCTCGAAAAACGTCGGCGCGCCCTGCCGTTGGAGCCGCGCGCGCCGTTCGAGCCGCGTGCGGCAGCACGCGGGGATGGGTGAATTGCAGCGCGTGCCGGCCGCGCCGGCTATCGCGGCGGGCAAGACTGCCCGCCGCGCACCGTAGGCCCCTCAGGTTTGCCTTCGTTTCGGCGTTACTTCGTCACGGCGTTACCGGCGCTTTCTGAAATCTGCAATCTCGCATCTCAAATTGGAGATTTTGAGATTTCAAAGCCCTACGCCCACCACATCTCGCCGGTCGATTCGGTCAGGATGATATTCTTGAGGAAGGCAACCGCCTTCTGGAACCCTTCGTTCACGCTCATCAGGCTGTCCTCGTGCTCAATCGAGAGCACGCCGTCGTAGCCGACCATCCGGAGGTTCGTGACGAAGTTCCGCCAGAAGTCCTCCCCGTGGCCGTAGCCCACCGTCCGGAAGATCCACGAGCGGTGGATCTCGTCGCCGTAGTGCTTCGTGTCCAGCACGCCGTTGACGAGCGTGTTGGCTTCGTCGACGCGGCAGTCCTTGGCGTGGACGTGGAAGATGGCATCGCCCAAGGCGCGGACGGAGGCGATCGGGTCCATCCCCTGCCAGAACAGGTGCGACGGGTCGAAGTTCGCCCCGATCTGCTTGCCGGCGGCCTTGCGGATGGCGAGCATCGTCTCGGTGTTGTAGACGCAGAAACCGGGGTGCATCTCGAAGCCGACGCGGCAGCCGTGGTCCTTCAGGAACTTGGCCTGCTTCTGCCAGTAGGGGACGAGTTTGGCTTCCCACTGCCACTTGACGGCTTCCTCGAAGTCGGGCGGCCAGGGGCAGGTGATCCAGTTCGGGACCTTGTCCTTCGGCCCGCCGCCGGGACAGCCCGAGAACGTGGCCACGTTCTTGACGCCGAGCCGCTCGGCCAAGCGGACCGTCTTCTGGAACGCCTCGTGGTGGGCGCGGGCGATCCGGCCGTCCGGGTGCAGCGGGTTGCCGTGGCAGGAAAGGCAACTGATCTCCAGCCCCCGGTCGGTGATACGCTTCTTGAAGTCCTTGCACTTCTTCTTGGACTTCAGGAGGTCGGCCACCGGCACGTGGGCGTCGCCGGGATAGGCGCCGCAGCCGAGTTCAACGGCCTCCAGGCCGCTGTCGCAGATGTAGTCGAGCGCGTCGTCGAGCGACTGCCCGCCAAAGCGCACCGCGAATACGCCGAGTTTCATCGTCAGTCTCCTTCCAGAGCTCGTGGTTCGCTTCTTCGCCGTTCGGATATAGTTCCTCCCCGCCCGTGTACGATGGGCGGGACCTGCACTGTACCCGAACCGCACACGCTTTCAATCAAAATCGTGCAGCGCGGCACTCGAGCCGCGAACGTGAGTTCGCGGGTACTCTTGGAAGGCGGCGGGCGTGTCGGCGCGATAGGATCGCTTCGCGCCGCCGAGTACCCGCGATCTTACGACGATTGCGGCTTGGCCTCCCCGACCGTCACCTCAACCTCGTCCTCCTCCAGGTGTGTGCGGTCGAGACGCCAGGCCAAGCCCTCCGGCAGCGTCGCCCGGACGGTGCGGCGTTTCCGCGTGGACCGGATCGAGACTTCGACCCATCCCTTGGGCGTCCACACACGCCCTTCCACGTGCTTGAGCGCCGCCGGCATCGGTGCAAGGCGCAGCCGCTCGAAGCCCGGCCCGTCCGGCGCCACCCCCAGAATCCACCGGGCCACCAGCGCCGGCGGATAGACCCCCGTGCCATGACACAGGACCCACGGCACCCGGGGCCCGTACGGGCCGGTGTCCGCGCCGGAAGGCGGGGCCTCGTCCGGCGGCGGGAGGGGGAAGACCTCCGGCACGGTCGCGAGGCCAGCCCGTTTCATGCGGCCGAAGTAGTCGCGGAGCATCGCCATCGCCTCGGCCGACCGGCCGCGCTCCAGCAGCGCCTCCGCCGCAAAGTACTTCACGTACGGATTCTCGCGCGGGCCCCAGTCGGCGGTCTCGGTGGCCGGGTCCTTCCAGAGGCCGGCGAGGACGGCCTGGGCCTGTTCGTCGGACGCCAAGCCGCCCCACAGCGCATAGTAGTTGGTGGCGGGCGAGCCCTGCCGCTCCACGCGGGTGTGGAGACGGCTGTCGACGAACCGGCCGGCCTCGGCGTCGAAGAGCCGGTCGCGGGCGATGCGGGCGACCCCGTCGGCCTCGGCGCGGGCGGCGGCCGCCTCGTCTTCCCGGCCGAGCCAGTCCGAAAGGGCCGCCGACGCTCGCAGCGCCCGGACCCACAGCGCCTGCCAGGCCGTCACCTCCCCGCCCTTCAGAAACGGCGAGTGATCCAGCAGGAGCCACCAGGGCGGCTCGTCGGACGGGTTCTCGAGCAGCCCGGTCGAGCCCCGCCACCCGGCCGTCCATTCCAGGCACCGCTCCACGGCCGGGTAGAGGTCCTCGGCCAAGTCGAGCCGGCCCGTCCAGGCGACGTGCTCGGCCAGCCAGACGATCCACAGGAGCGACCAGTCCGGCACGGTCCGTTCCGTGCCGCCCGGCGCCACGCCGTACAGGCGGCCGTCGGCCCCCTGGCGGTCGGCGAAGGCGCGGAGGGCGGCCTCGCCGCGGCCGCACTCACCCAGCAGGACCCGGCCGGCCTGGTCGAGCAGCCAGGCGGCCGGCACGCTCTGCTCGGCGTCCCGGGCGGGCGCGCCTTCCAGAAGGTCGAGCCGGCAGGCGCGGAAGGTCCTCCCGGCCAAGTCCAGCGCCCCCGCCAAGCGGCGGTCGCTCGTCCGGACGGCGCCGGCCAAGTCGGCCGAGGCGTCTCCGCTCACCGCCTCCACGCCCAGGCGGTACACGCGGACGGCGCCCTTTCCTCCGACGCGGGCGACGGCCAGCAGATACCGCAGGGCCCGCCGGCCGACGGTCCGGATTCGCTGCCGACCGCCGCGCAGGACGAAGCGGTCGGCCCGCCGGACGCCGCCCGCCGACGGGTCCAGGAAGCCGGCCGCGTCCAGGCCCTCGGCCCAGGCGAGGTCGAGAATCGCCCCGGCCGGGCCCGTCACGTCGAGGTCCACGTACCCGACGACCTCTCGGCCGAAGTCGAACGTGACGTACTGGCGGTCGGTCAGCCGCATCGGCGGCTTCCCGCGGCGGTCGGCGGTCATGGCGGCCGCACCCGGCGGAGGGCGGCGGTGGCGGGTCCGGGACTCCCAAGCCAGTTCCTGGGCCGGGTCCGGAAACGTCCGCGGATTCGGCGCGAAGACCTCCGGCAGCCCGCCCTTGCCGCAGGGGCATAACTGGTCCAGGATGATCTGCCAGTCCAGCGAGCCGTCCCGCTCCAGGTCCGGCGAGTAGGTCATCGGCAGCATCTTGCCGGTGCGGGGGTCCTCGAAGCGAAGGGCGAAGCCCCACGACCGGCCCGGGTCGTAGATGACCACGCCGAGCGAGTTCCACCCCTTGCCGAGGTGGACCTCGGCCGGCCCGGCCCGGTGCCCCTGGCCGCGATGCAGGCCCGGATACTCGTCGTGCTCGACGAACTCCAGCCAGTGGACGAACCGCTCGTCGTACCCTTGCCGAACCGCCAGACGGTTGTTGACGTACACCGCGCTGGACTCGTCGCAGTCGAACACGACCCGCGCTTTCTGCTTGCGAGGGGCGTGGATGAACGTGGCGGCGTAAAACTCGCCGTGCGCCGGGTCCGGGACGGCGAACTCGAACGGGACGGCCGTCGGGCCCGGCTCCCACTCCGACCGGCCGGAGCCGACGATGCCGTCCGGCTCGACGAACCGCTCGACCGGCGGGGGAACGGTCCGCGGTCGCGGCCGCGGCATGGGGGTCTGGCGCGTGGGCTTCGGCGCCACCAGGTCCGCCGGAGCCCAGGCGCGGTCGTCGAAGTCCGGCTCGGTCCAGCCGACCGGTTCGCGCCGGGTGTCGCGGACCTCGCAGAAGCCGGCCGTCCAGTAGATGCGCGGGGCGCGGACGGAAAAGTCGTCCGCCGGGGCCAGCCGCCACTCGCCGTCGGTCACCACATGGACGGTGCGGCCGTTTTTGTAGGTGGCCTCCAGCCGCAGCCACAGGCCGCCCGGCGTGCGAGGGCGTCGCGGCGTGCCGACGTACGGATTGTACGCCAGGACCGCCACGACGTTGGCCCCGCGCCTCAGGGGCAGCGACTCGGTGGTGTACTCGTCCATCGAGGGCGCTTCGGCCGAGGAAGGCGCCGGACCGCATCCCACGTACTCGCCGTTGACGTACAGCACGTAATGCGAAAGGGCCGTGACCTGGAGCCGGGCCTCGGCGGGCGCGGCCGCCAGCGCGAACCGTCGCCGGGCGCGGAGGTAGACGTTCTCCCGGTGACAGGCGGTGGCCAGCCAGATCCATCGCGGCTTGTTCTTGGCCTTGGTCATGCGACACGCAGTTCGTGCGGCCCATCCGGCTTCCGCGTACCGGATGCGCGGAGTCGTGGGGAACCTCCCCCCAAACGCCAGGAAAGTTCAGTTTACCCTGGCGCGGAGGCGAATCTCAAGTGAATTGGCACGGGCGTAGGGACGGAGGCACATCGCGGCGTCGCTGCGCGGCGGGTGCGGAGACCCGCCGCGCAGCATCCCTACCGCGCAAAAACATTGGCGGCGCCTTGGCCGGCGCGATACGATGCCCGCGCCCTCGCAAGGAGCGCCCGCCATGGCCAAACGCCTCACCTACAAGGACGCCGGCGTGGACATCGCGGCCGGCGACCGGCTCGTCGAGGCCATCCGATCCGCCGTTCGCCGCACACACGGGCCGCGAGTCATGGACCGGTACGGCCACTTTGCCGGCGTCTTCAGCCTGGATTACGACGAGGACCTCTTTCAGCACAACTACCGGCATCCGCTCCTGGTGGCGGGGACGGACGGCGTGGGCACGAAACTGCGCGTCGCCATCGACGCCGGCCGCTGCCGCTCCGTCGGCCAGGACTGCGTGGCCATGTGCGTCAACGACGTCCTCGTCCTGGGCGCCGAGCCGCTCTTCTTTCTCGACTATCTCGGCACGGGCCGGCTGGACGAGGCCGCCGGCGCGGAGGTCGTCCTCGGCGTGGCGGAGGCCTGCAAGCGGTGCGACTGCGCCCTGCTTGGCGGGGAGACCGCCGAGATGCCCGGCTTCTACGCCGAGGGCGACTTCGACCTGGCCGGCTTCGCCGTCGGCGTGGTCGAGAAGCAGGCCATCGTCACCGGTCGGCGCATCCGTCCCGGCGACGCCGTGCTCGGGCTGGCCTCCTCCGGCCTGCACTCGAACGGGTACACGCTGGCCCGGCGGATCGTGTTCGAGGTGGCGGGCCTGGGCCTCGCGGACGAGGTGCCCGGCCTCGGCCGGACCGTGGCCGAGGCGCTGCTCGAGCCGACGCGCCTGTACGTCCGGCCCGTGCTGCGGGTCCTCCGCCACTATACCCGGAAGCGGGTGGTGCACGGCATGGCGCACGTGACGGGCGGCGGGCTGGCGGGGAACCTCGCCCGTATTCTCCCGGACGGTGTGCGCGCCCGCATCAAGAAGGACGCCTGGCCCGTGCCGCCCATCTTTGCCTGGCTCCAGGAGACCGGCGACGTGTCGGAGGAGGAGATGCGCCGGGTGTTCAACATGGGCATCGGCTTCGTGATGGTCGTCAGCGCCTACTACGCGGACCACATTGCGGCGATGCTCGAGAAGGAGGGCGAGACGGTTTACTCTCTGGGCACGATCACCCGCGGCACGGGGGACGTGGCGCTCGAGTGACCTACAACAATATTCAATATTCAACAAGGAACATTCAACGCCCAAGTGCGGGCCTTCGGCCCGAAAGGCGGTCGCGCGGTGCCGCTAACCCACCCGGGCCGCAAGCACGGTCCCTTGATTATTGGCTATCGATTATTCCTTGTTGATGGTTGTTTTTCTTTTCGCGTCACCCTTCCCCGCCGCGCTCGATCGTGTGTTTCCACCGCTCAATCTGCGCCACCACGTGGCCGTGCACCTCCTTGGGCCGGCGGACGTGCTCCCAGGAAATAGAGCCCCGGCCGGCGTTGCCGGTGCGGAAGAAGATCGTGCCGATGCCCAACAGTCGCTGGACCACCGCCTGGGCGACGAAGGTGTTCTCGATCCGCTCCAGACCCAGGGCCTCGACCTTGACCTCGAAGACGCCGGACTGGATGAGGATGCGCCGGTCGGTCAGAACGTAGGTCCGTTTTAACAATGGTACGGGCGCCACCG
>Ga0180434_10008795_pt1 | contig 11085 bp, 22 predicted proteins | sample SS_ome_7_FD_132453 | JGI IMG/M metagenome (GOLD analysis project Ga0180434, IMG submission 132453) | Hypersaline lake sediment archaeal communities from the Salton Sea, California, USA - SS_1_D_2 metaG | ecosystem: Environmental > Aquatic > Non-marine Saline and Alkaline > Hypersaline >... | reverse complement strand
TCGGGGCACGGGACCGATTCGAGTACGTCAATTGGCGTTCTTACTTTAAGCACGGCACTTTCGAGATTCGCCTTGGGGAACCGACGCTGGATGGAGCCGAGATTGTCAATTGGGTATCGACGCACGGAATGTTCATCGAACGCACCAAAGATTTGACGTTCGACCAACTTGACGCGGCTTTTGGGGATGGTGGCTCACCCACCCGAGCATTCTCATTCGGTGCCAATTACGTTTGGCAAGACAGACCCGATGTGGTTGAGTATCTTCGCGCCCTCTCACGTCGCCACCATGACCGTGGCATTCAGATTCGTGGTCGACGCCATTATCCCGAACATGCGATATTCAGGGACGCATAGTTGTGATGCCCCTCTGGTCGGGGGCATGGCTCAGCCTAACCAGTCGCTAAGATTGGTTAGGCTTTTTTAATGCGCTGATCTAAAACTTAAACTTATATGTTTTATAACTTAAAGTAGACGATCTGAACGGTTTTACGTAGGTCTGTAACACCTGTAGGGATTAGATTGAGGTCTGTAAGGGTTATAGGGATTTGCGTGGTCTCAATTAGTTTATATAACGCTCGAAGTTAATATAACTAAGAGACCACGCGCATCCCTACTATCGTCACAGACCTACAAAAAGTTCACGTGGTAACGGTTGTAGGGCTGTATGTGGCCCCTTTTGCTATAAATTAGATTTATATAACTTAATAAGTTTGCACTAACGCTTCTACTTGACTTATACCCCAGGGGATGTTATACTTGAATAGGTATGCAAATAAAGGTCGTAGAATGAATGAACAATGGCGAGACGTAATAGGCTATGAGGACTATTATCAAGTATCCAATCTAGGCCGGGTTCGATCAGTCGACAGGGTCGTGCCTCATAAACAAGGTTACGGCACTAGAAAACGAAAAGGTAGAATGTTGGCTCCTTGCTCACGAGATACCTGTGGGCACCTTGCAGTCGGGTTATGGCGAAAAGGGTCGGGTCGTATGATATTTGTTCACCAGCTTGTAGCGGCTGCTTGGATTGGCCCTTGCCCGAATGGGCAACAAGTTAGACACGGGCCTAATGGCGTTACTGACAATTCTGTTTCCAATCTTTGTTACGGTACTCGTCGAGATGATAGTCTTGATAAACGTAGAGACGGAACACATGGTGGCAAGGCGGTACGCCGTAGCGACGGTGTTGAGTTCATCAATATGCGCGTAGCTGCGGAAGAATCGAATTGCAAAGTCTCAGGTATATGGAGAGTTTGTAACCGTAAACGTAAAACAACTGGCGGTTACGGTTGGGAATATATTTGACAACTCTCGAAAAGTATGGTATGCTTTAGTATGCAAACCATCCCCACGTCTATGATTCCAAGCAACGCTCGCCACGGTGTCGGGCCGCAATGCAACCTTTGTTGCCATAGTGCGGCTTGTCCCTATCGTAGCACTTGTGCGAACCATGAGTCGGCCGATAGCCGACGTGGGGAAGAGGGATTTCGATCAACACTGGTTCGTGGCAAAGATGCCATGTCCTGGCTATGTTTGACTATTGACACACCACCTGATGACAACCTCCCCTACCCACCCGCTAGAGCGGGTGACGGGATTGGCGGTCACGTACTCTGAGGACTAACATGAGCGTAGAGATTTACGTCAACTTGCGTACCGGGGAAATTGACGGGTCGTTTACCGTCGATGATAAACTACCGCTGATAGACGCGATGGAAACTATCGCGGCCGCGCTAATTCACGGAGGATTGGCTCGTCTCGAATATGTCGATGGAACGCTTAGTACCATTGGTAGGGGTTAGGAGATAACATGGCCAAAGTCTTAGGTAGTCTGATTCAAGTGATGCTTGAGTGTTCCGAGTGTGGGCATCAATGGGATATTGAGGATTATTCCGAGTGTCATGTAGATGCAGCCGAGATGGGGGCAGAGGATGAACCTTGCCCAAAATGCGACGAGTCCTGATTTTCCATTTGACTCCCCGTCAAAGTGTGGTATACTTGTAGTATAACCAAAACGAAAGAGAACCATGTCCCAAACACCTGATGTTGACCGAGTCGCTCAAGCCGCTGCTGAAGCCCAGTTTAACCGTATGGTATCGGAAGCTTCCCATGAGCTTACCCTCTATGACAACCGTTGGAAAATCATGGATTGTTTGGAAAAAGCGGGCCACGGTTTGAAGCTTGCCGAGATAGCGATGACGCTGGTAAGCATGTACGGAGTTAGAGACCAGCAAACTTTGCTGGATTCCATCGACACTTGTAAAGCCGAAATCCTAAAATTCGGTGACGAACTTTCTGACCTTGTTACTCGAATTGAGGACCAAACCGATGCGTAAGCTCAACGTGTTTTCCGTCACACTTGTTATTCAGGGTCGCTACCGGTGGGATCGAAGATTCGTCGGCCGTCCCAATGTCGAAGAGGTTATTGAAGCCCTTCAGATTGACAAGGTCAACGGCGAAGTAAAAAAGTATGACGCCTTGCTGGAATTGGTGGGACGGTTCGGGCTTCCGCTCGATTTGAATACTGACAAGCGTAGCGAGTATATTGGCGTCAAGGTGGGCTCTGTCCGTCTATCCACGTGCGACCCCATCTTCCTGCCCGAGCGTGTCGAGGGTGGCTTGGAAATGTTCGAGACCCCCTGCCAAGCGGAGTAAGCATGGCCCTCGGAACCACCTTTGCTCGTGACGCTGCCGACCGAGTAAGTGTCGTCTTGGGGGTTGATACTGTGAATCAGCGCCTCCACTTGGGTACTCGCGAAGTTGATAGGTCTACCGGAAAATTGAAAACCAAGCTTGTTTCGGCCAACGGGTATCAAATTGCCTATGGTGTCATTCAAAACAACGGAACTGGGCGCTGTTGCGACGATGACCCCCAGTGGTATGACCCTTGGGAAATCAATGACGAATCTTGGGAAGCATTTACTGACTATTATAGAACCGAGGAGATGCAATGCAAACCTACGTGCTAATTGATGACCGTGGTGAGATTGTCGATAGTTGCGATGACCCGAGCAAGCTGAATTTTGAATTCATGCGGGGCCAGTTCGCGTGGACAGTCGCCTTTCGGACAGAACCGACGCTCAACGCTGGCGGGCCACTTACCGTCATTGCCAACGTGGATTACAATGGCTACCCACTCACGAATCATGACTGGATTGCCAGAATGGTGCGGCGCGAACTTGCCCATGCCGTAGAGTTTGGGGAACTTACCCCCTACACGTCGGATGGGCCGCTCGTAGATATTAGTGACCTGGGCGGCGAGTGTGACTGGTGTGGTTGTGTCCCTTGCGGATGTGGAGGGTAATTGTGGTACGGGCCTCATTGCTATGCAGCTTCCTATAACCTAGATGATGTGACATGCAGTACGTTGACGTGGAGGTTCTCGAAACTGGCTTGATAATCTGTAAAAGCCGCACTTGCCGCTATACGCGGGAATGTGCCAACCATGATTCGGCTGGCGATTTTCGTACGGAAGATGGCTTCACGCCGCGAATCTGCCAAGACCAGCACGGGGAATGGCAGTGTATAACCATTGACACTCCGGCCACACTACCAGCCGATGGCTTGGAGTATCCGCATCCGTTCCCGGAAGGCGAGTATGGTATGGGTGCCCTATGTGCTGACGGCACTGTATGTGGCTTCTGGACGGACGCGGTTAGCTTAGCCCGAACATTTGACGAAGCCATTAGCGATGCTCGTGTGGCTTTGGATGAGGCTTGGCGACTTATGCCTATGTCGGAACGTGCGGAAGTATCCAACAAGCTTCGACGTTGTTTTCACGCGCTGACTGACATTTCCCGATTCGCTGGAAAGGATAGCGACAATGCGTAGTCTTGCAGAAGCCGAAGCGTATACCGCCGCGTGCATGGCCGAAATGGCTAACAGACCGGAACCCCGTGGGCAGAAGTTCCCCGTGGGAAGTCGCGTGCGAATCGCAGACGACCTAGGGAGTAGTATGTCACACTTCCAGAGTGGGGTCAATGCCACCGTTTGTTACACTTACGCCCATGCCTACGGGGGTGATGATGTTAAGTCGTATTGTCTTGATATTGACGATTATGGGAAGGTGTCGTGGTACGAAGAGTGGCAGTTGACGGCCATCGAAGAAAGTTGAACCTTTTCGCTTGACAACCCTCAGTTTTCGTGGTATACTTACAGTATGACCATGAAGCTTACACCTACAAAGGGGAGCGACAGGTGCCCCATCTGTGCTAAGTACATCACCCCCGTGAAGGGGGCCGTGTGCTATCACATGCCTTGCTTGATGAAACATACTGCCCCATTGCGAGAGAACATGAGCAAACCGACGACGATTCAACTGACCTTTGATAGCCCCGAGTTGGCCGAAGAATGGCGTGGCTGGTATCTGGATGGTGGCGGCGAGGATGCGTTTTCGGACACTCTGAGTTGCCGAGACTTTTTAACTCACCCCGATTTCTGTGGGATTCGGAATACGCCGGACGGTATCACACATAAGGTGATGAGATAATGGACGAACTTCGTTGCCTCCTTAGTCAGCGTGAACGGGTACGGGGCAATCATGCTCCCGACGATGTAATGACAATGATAGTGGATGATAAGGTTCGCCGCCTACTCGAATGGCTGGCCGACAAGTCCGATGAACTGGAGGGAATCAATGCCAATTGACTTACTCTGGCGACACGTTCAAGCTATCTTGCGCCTCCGAGCCGAGAAAGCTATCAGGATGTGTGGGTTGGAACCCGACCCTATGACGGTCGAAGCGAGAACAGAACGAAAGCTCCTGAAGCTGGCCGAGTGGCTGGCCGACAAAGCCGACGAGGTAGAATGGGATGACGACGATGATTACTCTTAATGTTCGGAGAGTCCAGATTGTGACGGGTTCCCAAACCGGCCCCGACCATGTGTGCCTAATTACAGACCAACCCACCCCGACCCCTGGACTGACTAGTGAACCATTGTCAGTCGATTTTAACGCCCCACCGGGCGACGGGGAACGATACGTTCGTGAAGTGCTTTTGATTCCATCAGAGTTGGTGGAAGTTATTGGTCGACCAGCGGTCGACTATCAATTTGGAAGAAACAGGAGAGAGCGATGATTTTGGCTTGTTTCCGTTGTAAAGACAATTCCGGCCGTGGTGCGGCTTACCAGAATAAGGTGTACGGCCACGGTAATCGTGTCCATAATGCCACCGCTGTCAAAGCGGGAAGTCGTTCGTATCGTTGCACGATATGTGGAAGCGAGCGCACGGCGAAATGATGCAGTTGTAGGGGTGATCCGGATTGCTGGAGTCCAAAACCAACAATTCGGTCAAGTCCTTATCATATCGGCTTGACTTCGTAGGTCTAGCATGGTATGATTAAAGTAGTAACGGAAGGGGATTACCTCATGTCGGGCTCCCCGAGACTAGGATTGTTTCTCCTAGTTCTTTTCTTCAGGCTGTCCTATGGCCCATGTGGCCGAAAGGCGTTGTTCTATGTGTGGTATTTTCGGTGCGATTGGTAACTGGAATGAGGGTTCTGTCCGAGCTTTGGCGATTGCCAATCGCGAGCGTGGTAAGGATTCTCTCGGTTTCTTCGACTCTTCTGGTCAAATGATTAAGGGCGCTGGCGACCCTATGACTGTCCTGAGTAAGCCTAATCTCAGTGATTGGCTCATCGGACAACGGAAAAAGTGTCGCCGTCCGGTTGCGAAAGGGTGGTTCATTGCGGGCCATACCCGACTCGGAACCCGGGGCGCAGCCATTCGCAGGAATGCCCACCCATTCCGTTATGGTAACATCGTGGGTTCCCATAACGGGATGGTAGACGCCCCACGGGACTACGAAGTCGATTCGATGTACCTGTTTGACCTCTTGGCCAAGCATGTGGGCGATTACAATAAAGCGTGGTCCGATGTAACGGGCTACTGGGGTATCAGTTGGTTCGACGGTGAAAACTTCTGGTTGCAGTGCCACGATGGTGAACTGGCTCTTGTCCAAGTAGGTGATTGCTGGTACTATTCCAGTGATGACAAGCACTTGAAGGCGTGCATTCAGTGCGACCACTCGGCAATCATCACCTTTAAGGAAGGGGTGACTTGGAAATTCAACGCTTCTGGTGTTGCTGAAAAAGCTACCCCCTTCGTATCCAGTGCGGCCCAATACTGGACAAAGGGTGGCGGTTATTCCCGCTACAACAGTTATAGCTACGATGACGACATGTGCGCACGTGGCCGCTCTGGTGCCTATAGTGGCACGGGTACGGGCACGGAGCCCAACGGCCGCTGGTGGGACGATGACGACTACACGTCGGCTGGTAGCGATGCTAGTGTCCGTGACTTCGACGCCGACTGGCGGGACGCATGGGCGTCCTATACCTCCGAGTCCGAGCATAGTAAGACCTAACGGGCAGGTGGCGCGGAGGGGATGAAACTCCCGCGATTCTGTGTAAGACCTGCCGCAAGGGTGCGAGTACCCGTAAGGTTAGGCTACGGAAGCGGGAGTTTCTTTTTGCACGGTTATAATGATTTGCGTGGTCACTTTTCGAGGCAGTTTGAGCGGTGATGTGAGACCACGCACAATCATATAATCGTAATATTCGGAATCTCGAATTTTGGTCCTTGACTTCTACCTAAAAGAATGGTAGACTTTTAATATGACTTCAACACCAAAACCATTGGAACTGTCTATCACTGCCGCTCGCCTGTTGGCGGTGGACCGACATGGTGAGGATGTGCTTTTAGATGAGAGCGCTGACCCGTTGTTGCTTCACTTCTCCAAGCTATCTGGCATCGGTGAATGGCTGATTGAAGTTGACTTTGGTGACGCCACGGCTGTCATTGTCACGTGTAACTGGCAAGGTGGTGGTGGCTACGTTGCCCGTGGTGAATACCTCTTCTGGCTCGATACCACGCAACGTATCAATTCACACAGTGAGATTATCCCTTACGTTAAGCGATGGCTCACTAATACACTATTGCGTGGCATCATGCGAGACGATGACATTCTGGAGTGCCCGCACCTGGAAATTTCTGGGAGAAGTGCATGACATTTGAGTATTGGTCGAATAAAGATAGTTGGCATTCGGAATTGTTGTTCGTCTGTGAGGCCGACAATATTCTGGAAGCGGACGAAAAGTTTGAGGAAGCCACCGGGCAGAACCCATGTGCAGGCTATATCGGTTGCATCCCGCGAAAAATTCTGAAGGGGACTTGACAATCAGAGTTTTGGGTGTATACTTTAGATAGAACACAACCAACCACCAACCTGAAAGCAAACATGTTCAGACCCACATGGCAGCAAGAGCAACAAGCCGCTTCGGAGGCTTGGGAGCCTTCATACGTTTTCGTCTACGGTACACTCAAACGGTACGGTGCCGCTAATGATTGCTTGCTTCGCAGTGGTGGTCGTTACTGTGGTGAGTCCGAGATTACTGGTATCGAGCTATTCTTACTTCCGGCTGGCTTCCCCGCTGCGGTATACGACCGAAATGGAGGGTCCGCCATTGCCAAAGGTGAAATTTGGCGAGTAGAGAGGTTGCACGAACTTGACCAGCTTGAGGGGAATGGGCGTCATTACTGGCGAATCAAACAGCGATTCCCACTCGGTGACGAAATGGTATCGGCTTGGATTTACATTTACTTGTTTCCAATCGACCAGTTTGCCATGCCGCTCGTGTCGGGAGTTTACCCCGTGAGCGCCGATGACCCGTATTGTAACGAAGTCGGTAACCTTATGGCCGAGTGGGTAACGATGTTGGGTTACCGAACCGAATACGGCTATACCGGCATCGACGAATACCTCTTGGACGACCCCACGTGTTGGGAATGGTGCGAAGAATGTCCGTACGAACAACTTGGCGTTGAATGTAAGTACCGAGAGGGTGCATAACCACAACCACTATGTCATTTTTAACCAGAATGATTAACATGCTCACTACCTCTGAATCAAAATTCCGCTGCCGTGCTTGTGATGACTCACGCCCCATGTCCGACCGAAATTGGCAACAGGGCTTTGGTATGATTTGCACCAACTGTTTGAAAACGCGATACTTCACCTGCCCCCAATGTGGGCGTTTCCAGCGTACGACGAATAGAGTCAGGGTTGGCGAATTTGACATGTGCAATTCGTGTTTCAGTGAATTGACATACTGGCCACCCAAACCCAATCCCGGTTCAATTGCGACCTACGATATTATCGGGTCACGTCGCAAGTATGGGCTCGAATTGGAGAGCCATACCAACGAAAAGCATCATCTCTTGAAGCTCCGTGGAAAATCTGTTTTCGGTGCCAAGAGCGATTGCACCGTGAGTGGCAAGGAATTCTATAGCCCTATCCTTTACGGGGATGAGGGTCTGCTAGAAATCACCGACCTTTGTGCCGTAGCTGCCGAATTGGGTTGGGCAGTCAGTGTCAATTGTGGCTACCATTTGCATATCGACGTACGGGATGAGTCGGTCGAGCGCCTCCAGTCCATCGCCTATGCGTACATGTGTCTCTACGAAGTGTTTCGCCGGTGCGTCAACTCGAATCGGCATAACGGAACGTCCTATTGCCGCCAGTATATCCATCCTGGAGACGTTGAAAACTGTGGTGACTTTATGAGTTGGATGGGTTGCCAAGATAGATACAACTTCCTGAACGTCACGTCCTATTTTTCACACGGCACCTTTGAGAATCGGCACCACGAAGGCACTTTTGACAAGAATGCGGTTATCAACTGGGTGATTATGAATCTGCGAATTGCAGACGCCGCTGCCACTTATTCTGTTCCAGACTTGAAAGCCCTACTCAACAGTCGATCTACTATGGAACAGTGGGGCGTTGTTAAAGACTGGGTTAAAGACCCCTCTGTCATTCAGTTCTATGAAAACCGTATTCGAGCCAGCGGTTGTAGCTGGTTTCCGAACAATACCGTTACCAGCACCATTTCAGCTTAGGAATCCCATGTCATACGTCCGAACCACCATCGAATGCTATTGCTGCGACGACACCATTTCCGTAGTTGATGCGACCGCCATTAACGGACGCCCCTACTGCGAAGATTGCGTTGCCGATATAGACGACGCAAGTAAGACGCCCTGTCAGTGCTGTAGTGACTACTTCGACCCCGCCTACGTGACGCCACATCGGGGTCACCTGTACTGTGAAGCTTGCTATCAAGACATGCAAGCTATGTGCGTCGAGTGTGGTTGTCAAGTCTACCTGGAAGATACCCATGACTACGATATGGTGGATGGTTCCCACTATTGTCGAGATTGTTACGATGACCTGTTCGTCCCGTGTACTGAGTGTGGTGAAATCGTAGACCGGGGTGAATGCCGCGAGACGCCGAGTTGTAATTGGGGTGACCAAGACTATTTTTGTGACGATTGTTGGGATGAGTATGTATGTGAATGCGACAACTGTGGCGAAATAGCATGGATTGACGATTGCGTCCTGACTCAGCGTGCGTACGGCACCAGAGGGGCACGATACGAATGCCAGAACTGTCGTCGTCGCGTATCGGACTACTGGTGTCCGGCTGATTTTCACCCAACTGCTAACACCTTTGATCGTGTAGGGTCCGAACGATGCTTTGGCATCGAACTGGAATACAATCGAACCCCAGGTGCAAACGCCGATGTAGCCGAGTTGGAATGGTTTGGCCGCAAGGGTGAACACTGTGGTTGCGAAATGTATTCGTCAATCCTTCAGGGTGACACGGGTTTGAGCGCTGCCGCCAGTCTAGCTGACTACGCCAACGATAATGATTGGCGAAACGATAGTCACTGTGGGTATCACTTGCACTTGGATATGCGAACCGAAACCTTTGATACTATGCGGTCGCTGGCCTATGCGTACCGTAAGACCTACCCCGTCTGGAAGCGTTTTGTTTCAGAGTGGCGGGGCAACAATTGCGATTATTGCCACGCCCCGGGCTACACTGCGGCTACGATTCGAGCACTTAGCCCCGCTGCCTTCGAGCGGTGGGCTTACAATTCTCAAAGATTTCTGTTCGTCAATTGGAGTGCCTACGGTGACCACTCGACTGTGGAAGTGCGGTTGCATTCCGGCACCCAAGACTCCCAGGAAATCACGAATTGGGTTATCGCCCACACTCGTTTTGCCGACTGGGGACTTCGACAGACCCTTGACGAAATCGACGCGACGTTCAACGGCGTAATAAATCATGACTTCCAAGCCTTGTGCCGAATCTGGGGTGACACCAGTTTGAAGACTTTCTATCGCGACAAGGCCAATGAGCATGGCCAACCCGTAGACGGACGTGATGTTCCGAGGGAGGCAGTAGCCGTATGAAACGAACTGATTGCCCCGTTTGTGGTTGTGATAATTTAAGGGACATGTGGTGCAGAGGTAGGCGTCTTAGGCTGGAATGTTCCACGTGTAATTGGGTCGACAACGAACGAGTACCCGAGCAAAGGGTAATAAAGGCTACCCGAAAAGTGCTGGCGGGTTTTCACGGTGGCCATACCTTTGAAGTGTTCGACCGTTACGGCCACGTCAAAATGTCGTCCCGGTCATACCCAACTGCCGATGAAGCAAGGGCAGCGCTCGAAAGAGAGATTGAAGCCGGTCGATCAAACGAAACCGCTGGCCCGTACACGGGGATATTGTGGCCTGATACTGTACTCGTGCAAGGTGAAGTTATTGAATGAATAGAAGTGTTGTTTGTATTTTGTTTAACTGGAAGGATGTTTTACGATGAAGAGTATTGTTTTGGTGCTTAGTGTTGTTGCCCTACTTGCATTCAGCGCCCCTAACGCTCAAGCAGGGCGTTATCGTCGCGCAAGTATTCGCACCCCTCGCGTGAATGCTACGCGATGCGTCTACCCCCGTGTACGTCAGATTAACGGTAAGACGTTGTGGGACTTGGGCAAAAAGAATGGTCAGTGGCCATCCCTTTAAGAGGTCACTTGTAGTTTAACTGAACGCGCTTCGTGGTTGGGCGCGTTTACCTAAAGGCCGGTAGCTAAGTGGGTGCTACCGGCCTTTCCTTACACCCTGGAGACTGTTGTGAATACCAAGCAAGTCATTGTTGTGCGTCACGATTTACACATGCGACGTGGTAAACAAATTGCACAAGCCGCCCATGCGTCTATGTCGTTTCTTACCCGTCGTCT
>Ga0180434_10008793_pt1 | contig 11087 bp, 9 predicted proteins | sample SS_ome_7_FD_132453 | JGI IMG/M metagenome (GOLD analysis project Ga0180434, IMG submission 132453) | Hypersaline lake sediment archaeal communities from the Salton Sea, California, USA - SS_1_D_2 metaG | ecosystem: Environmental > Aquatic > Non-marine Saline and Alkaline > Hypersaline > Sediment... | reverse complement strand
TTCATCGTGCAGCTGGCGGGGGAGCTTCCCTCGCACCTCACCGCCCCTGCCCTCCACATGCGCAGGCAGGACATCGGAAGGCTTTTCGCCGAGAAGCTGGGCATATCCTACACGGACGACCCCGAGGCTCTCATCACCGTGGCCCGCCATCGGCTGCGCACCAGGTTTCTCGAAGCGGGCATGGGCATCACCGGCGTCAACTTCGGCATTGTCAGGGAGGGCGGATTCGTCGTGGTGGAAAACGAGTGCAATGCCACCCTCACGATAAACCTTCCAGCAGTGCACGTGGCTGTCATGGGGCTGGAGCGGCTGATCCCCTCGCTGGACGACCTTCCCACCTTTCTGAAGCTCCTCCCCATCAGCGCCACCGGGCAGAAGATGACATCCTATGTGAACTACCTCCGGGGCCCGAGAGGCAAGGCCCTGCACCTCATCCTGCTGGACAACGGCCGCACCCGCATTCTCGCCGACCCCCACCTGCGCGAGCTCCTCTGCTGCATCCGGTGCGGCGCATGCCTGAACGTGTGCCCTGTGTTCCAGAGGGTGGGCGGACACGCGTACGGATGGGTGTACCCCGGGCCCATCGGCGCCGCCTTGATACCGCTCCTTCGCGGTCTGGAGGAAGGTCGAGACCTCCCCTTCGCCTCGAGCCTCTGCGGCGCGTGCCGGGACATCTGCCCGGTGAAAATCGACCTGCCGGCTCACCTGCTGAGGCTCAGGAGCGATGTGGTGAAGGCCGGAAAAACGCCATGGATGGAACGGCTGGCCGTGAAGGCCTGGAGCTGTGCAGGAATGAGGCCGCGGGTATTCCGGGTTCTGGCGGCAGCCCACCGGATCTGGAGCCGGCTGGGCATCCGCTTCCCCATCCGGGAGTGGACCCGCACACGTGACTTCCCTCCGGCGGCGATGAAGCCTTTCTTCAGACTCTGGCAGGAAGAGGAGAAGAAGAAGAGATGAGCAGCACAGCACGCGAGGACATCCTCCGCACGGCAAGAGCCGCTCTCACTCGAAAACAGGCCGGCGCAGGGCATGAAGCCGCTGATTCAAGTCGCGACATCGCCGCCGCCCTGGATGCCGCCACCCCAGCCTCGCCAGCCGCTCTCCTGGCACAGTTCGCCGAGGAGGTGAAGGCACTCGGCGCCGACCTCCTCACGGCCTCCTCCACGGCTGAAACGGCCGAGGCCGTCGTAGGGTACCTGCGGTCCCATGGATACAACCGCATCGCCCTGACCGGATCGCCTGTTCTCGAGGACCTGGTTCCTCTCCTGGAGCAGGGCGGATTCCTGGTGGAACGTATCGCCTCTCTCCCTCCGGAGGAGGGCCGCTCCCGGCTCTCATCCGCGGACGCGGCACTGACCGGCGCGGACCACGCCCTGGCCGATACGGGCACCCTCGTCTTCACCCCCCACAGCCTGCCGGACCCGCTCTCCGCCACCCTTCCCCCCTGCCACATTGCCGTCCTCACGCGCGAGCAGGTTCTCCCCCACATGTGGGCCCTCTTCCATGAACACCCCGCGGTCAAGGACACACCGCTGTTTCTTGTCAGCGGCCCCAGCCGCACCGCCGACATCGAAAAGAAACTCGTCCTCGGCGCACACGGCCCATCCCGGATGCTGGTGGTGGTGAAGAGTCCATGATATACTGCGCCGGCTCTGATCCCCAATCCGGATTATTCATGAAACACCGCCGCCAGACCGCAGTCGAGTCTGTCTGGCAAGGCGAAGCGTTGATTTTGACCGGAGACATGCTAGCACACCATGTCGAGGATCGAAATCGGCGGAAAGCAGTCATGCGCTGGAGTTGCAATCAGGTTCGCCGTATGTTTACCCAGGTCCGGGTGAGGAGGTTGAAATCTGAAAGGCCTGTTCTGAGCCCGGAGCCGTGCAGATTTCCGTGAACAACGGGAACTTCTCCGGAAGTCAACTCGCCGGATCGGTAGAACCTCCTTGGGTCCGCGTCCAGAGGACGTGGTTTGCTGCATTCAACAGTCCGGGGCAACAAGTATGGAGGCACTGACATGGAAGTGGTCCCCCTGGTCTTCATCGCCGCCGTCGTGATCATCGCCATCGCCGTCGCATCATCGCGAAAGGCCAATCAGGCCTGGAAGGAAGCGGCGGTGGAACTCGGCCTGCATTTTGAACCCCCTGCCTTCTTCAAGAGCCGCCGCATGCAAGGCCACATGAAAGGCTACCACGTCAAGGTGGACACGTTCACCCGGGGATCCGGAAAATCCTCGACCACGTACACCCGGCTCAGGGTTTCCTACCCCCGGCCGCTCGACCTCGGCCTGCGGTTGTCGAGGGAGGGGCTGTTCACCGGAATTGCCAAGATGCTGGGGTCCCAGGACATCGAGGTGGGCGACGCCGCGTTCGATGCTGATGTACTCGTGAAGGGCAAGGACCCGTATCGAGTCACCCATTTCCTCGATCCAGCCCGGAGGATGCGGATTCATCGATTCCTGATGTCCCACAAGAACGGAACCGTGAACGACACCGGCGTCGAGTGGTACACGCGGGGGGTGATTCGTGACGCTCGCAGGATCATCTCCGAGGTGAAGTCCCTGGCAAGATTCGCCTGGCACCTGACGGGAAGGCACCGGAAAGACGACACCCTGAAGCAGGTCCTGGCTGCGCGGAGCGACGGGCGGCCCACCGAAGCGCTGGCCATCCTCGAGACGGGCCGGCAACACAGCATCCCTGCGGAGCCGCAGAAGAACATCGAGGAGGTCCCGGCCGAGGTCATCGAGCCCGTCGAGAAACCGGCGGAGGCGGAGGAAATCTCCGTGGAGGACCTCATCCTCGACATGGACACCCCGCCGGTGGAGGAACAGGTTCTGGAGGGGGAGTTGCTCCAGCTGGCCGGCCGCCAGGACGAGGCGAAGGAGGTGTTCAGGCAGGCCCTGGAAGAAGCCCCCGAGGATGCCGAGATTCGCGAATGGGCGGAGCAGCCTCCTGAAGAGCCCCCCCTGCAGCCGGAATCCCCGGCCCCGGCCGTACCCCTCGACATCGACTCGGTCTGCACCGCCCTCTTCAACGTGAAGAGTTCGAGCTATCAGACCCATCGCATGTTCGAGGAGGAGTACAAGGGCCGAGAGATCGCCTGGTCAGGCGTCCTGCGCACCGTGGAGCCCTACGCGTACGACTGCGTTTTCGGAAGCGAGCCCGGTACCCGGGCGGTGCTGGAAGTGTTCGAGGTGGAGGCCGGTCTGTACGGCGAGAACAAGGTCTTTGCCGTTATGCAGCTTCCCGAGGATGCTCACGAGAAATGGAAAGATGCCGGAGGGGAGACCTTGAACATGGAGGGGCGCCTCGAGAAAATCGACGGCTGCATGCGGAATCTCTACATCGTGGCGGGCGCTCTGTTCCCTATTCGCTGAGAAGGCCCTCCAGGAGGTCCGGCGTCCTCACGAGTCTCCGGACACCGATGTCTTCCCCGGCGGAGAGGTCCACCTCCCGCCGGTTATCCATCGGCATCAACTCTCCCGAGTTATCGGCCAGGAGCCGGATGAACGGCTTCTCCAGACGCCTCGATCCTGCCAGCACAACCGCCTGCTCGCCCGTGGTCAACTCCACGATGGACCCGGGCGGATATATGCCGGTGAACTTGATGAAATGAGCCAGAAGCTCGGGATGATACCGCTCCTTTTCCTTGTAGATCACCTCGAGAGCCCTCCTTGGATGGAGTGCATCCTTGTAGGGCCGCCTTGCAGTGAGTGCCTCGAAAACATCACAGATCTGGATGAGGCTCGTGATGGGCGACAACGTGTACGTGCCGGGCAACCGTGGATACCCGCCCCTGTCGTACTGACAGTGGTGTGATAGCGCCACATGGATGGAGAGTGGATCAGGATTCTCGTGCTCGAGAAGGAGGCGGGCGCCGTAGGTGGTGTGCTGATTCATCTCGTCTTTTTCCATCGGAGTGAGGGGCCCGGTCTTGTACACGATCTCCTGGGGGACGAGAGCTTTGCCGATGTCGTGAAGCAGTGCCGCCCGGCAGATCCTGAGCTGGAGATTTTCATCCCGGGTCAGGGTGCTGGCGAACAGGCTCGACCTGAGGCACACCCGCATGGAGTGGCGGACAGTGAAGTCCTCCGATTCCTCATACGTGGAAACCGTGAGGAGCGAGACCGGGTCGCGGCGAAGCATGTCCATCACCTGGACGCTCGTGTCATAGACCCGGTCCATTTCAATACCGATGTTCTTCACCACCCGTATCGTGGTGGTCTGCAGAAGATCGGTGAGATTCTGGTAGAGCTTCAGCGGCACGCTGATGTTTCGCAGGCCCTCCAGTTTGTCGAGAACCGTCCTTTCGGCAAGATCGTTCACCTCGGTCAATGCCTGAATAAACGTGATGTGGGTGATCCCGGCCAGCTCCAGATCACGGTTCATCTCGTGGAGTGTCCGGGCTGCCCTTGGCAGCCGGGCCAGTGTGGCCAGGAGGTGGGTGACCTCGTTCTCCCTTACCTCCCCATCGATCCGGATACCACCCGCTTTCCTGTCCTGTACGGCTGTGGCAAATCTCTTTGCGTACAGACTGGCGCCGACAAGGGGCTTCCCCTGGAATATGATTCTTCCTCCGGAGACCCCGAGGTTCACGGGAAACTGCACCTCCTCCTTCTGGAGCTGGCGCACATGGCCCATGATCTGGTCTGCCGATCCCTTCACCCGTACATGATCCGCAAAATAGAGCTTTGCATTCATGATGCCGATGGCGAGATCCTTGACCAGCTGGGATACGGTATCTGTGTTCATTGGTTTTTCAGAGATTGGTCTCGAGGCTGGTCTTCCAGTGACAATGTCCAGTTGACCGCCTTGTTGCACATCATCGAAAAAAGGGCAGACCTGGCCGCGGTACGGATCTTCCGCGAGTACGTGGGAAGGAATCCCCATCTCTTTTTCTGGTAAACATGGATGAGCAGCTCGGCTCCCTTGTCCACATCAGCAAACGAAAGTGCTCTCAACCCGAGCAGAACGGTGTTTTCATTATCGCTCTGCAAGGAGAACACCGCCTTCTGATACATCTCCTGAAACAGCTGCTGGTCAAACACTCCTTCCCATTCAGCCCCGAGGAGGACGGTGAAATAGTCCGTCGAGATTTCGTCAGGGATCTCGGCGGCGCGAAGCCAGAAAGCGGCGGGATCACGGAAAGGGTATTCCCGGACCCCCTGGAATGCCCTGTTCTTCAACTTCTCGTCATACGAGCTGAACATCACCTCGTACAGGGGGAGCACCTCAGGAATCCTGATGGCCCGCAGCCAGCGCTGGAAGCCTTCCTGCCGGATCAGGTCCAGCCGGATCATATCCTTCCCCGTCATGAGGATCACATTGCGGCTGATGGTGCGAAGTATGGTGGCCAGCGCGGCATGCTGTTGCTCCTCGTGCCGGGAGCACAGTTTCTGATACAGGTCCGGAAACACCTCCGGCCATGCACATCGAAATATCTTCCCGAGCCGTGCCGTACGATGCTGGTTTGACAGATCGATATCCTTCAGGAGATCCAGGATCTCCTTCTTGCTCACCAGGCGTGACAGCAGCGGTTTCAGGGCGACGACATCTCCGTCGCGATCGATCTGATCCATCACCGCTTCCTTCACGAGCGGTTTGGCTTCTCCTATGCTCTCGTGTTCGAATAACCGGAGGAGGTGGGTGGTCATGCATTCGGTCACCGGAGCGATGCTCTGGTCGCGCATGAACCAGAGGAGAACGTCCAGGAATGACCGGTCGTCAGGCGGTTCGAGCTGGTCCGGGGCATCGCATTCACCCAGGAATATCTCGACATCCTTGAGGAACTCCGGCTGGACCATCTCCTCCTCTGAAAAGAGAGGCAGGTCCTCAGCCTCATCGTTCATGAGGTCTTGCAGTTCATCCCCATGCCCGAGAAGAGGCCAGAGTTTCCTGGCAACTTCCTTCAACGGCAATCTGGTCTGCTTGATACCTTCAGCCTCGACAGATATCGGAGATATCATCGTCATCGGGAGGCGGTCGAGAATTCTTGCAATGAGGGTGTCCGCCTCTTCGGTCGTGGATGATTCCAGCTCCTTCAAGGTGTCGAGCAACGTTTCGATGACATCCATGACAACCACCTGCTCCGTGTCGGGCAACCTGGCCTGGATGGACTTGAAGTACTGGACGAGGGAGCGGAGTTTTTCCACCACCGACGGGTCATCAAGGGAGAGGTGATCCGCTTCGTGGCCGAATCGGGACTCGTCCACCTTGATGGTGTCGGGCAGAGAGGACCAGTCCACGGGTGTTGCCAGGGATGTCTTCATCGACCGCAGGTAGCTGTTCATGGTGGATGCGAATGCCAGGAAATGCTCGGGCTCGGCTGCACGATCCAGAGTAACGGACCGGACATTGAGGTACCGCAGGCGCCGAAAAAAGTCACGCCTCTGAGCGACGGCCTCGATGGTTTCTCCCTCGACCGAAAATCCTGATTCGGTGAGGGTGATCTTGATCCTTTTCAAGACCAGATTCTGGAGATGCATTCGCACTGCGAAGGAAAGGAACCGGATTCGATCGCTGGTCGCCTCGTAGATGGACTCACTTTTTACCAGAAGACTCACAGCGTCGAGGATCTTGACGTATTCGGAAGATTCTGACAGGCCTGTGGTTTTCTCGGACGCATTCATACCCATGATGTTTCGACCCTGAAAGGTTGGCGGCCGCCCCTGGGCCAAAAATGCCGCCAGATCGTTTGATTCCCTGAACCGGGCCTATACCATGATCACATTTTTTTCGTGCTGCTACAGATAGTAGCGGGATACCCAGGCCGTGCAAGGTACTATTTGAAAAAAAACTGCTCCCCGACAAGGTTCCTGTTGCGGAAAGTGGCTTGCCCTCGGGTCAGGAGCATTGTGTTCAGGGTCGCGTTCCGGAAAATGGGTTCGAATCAGGTGCAACTGCACAGGAAACTCGGTATTACCCGGCCTTCATGATCAGCTCCTGCATCCAGCCCATCAGGTGGATGTGGAGGAGCGCCATGGCCTTTTCCGGGTCTTTCAGGTCTTCGGGGTCCCGCTCCACATCTCCGGGTTCCAGCTCGTTCAGGATGAAGAGGGTGTGGCGGGCCGCATTGAGGCCGGAGAGCCAGGCGTTCTCGTGGATGCGGGGAATGTCGAGGCGGTACACATCGCCCTGCTCCGGGGCGAGGGTCTTCAGGTCCTTCCGGATGAGGCGGACGCGGGATGCAAAGAGGTGCTCCAGCTCGGGTGCCCCGATGCGGCGCCACTCCTCTTCCTCCTCGTCGTCCTCGTATGCCCGCGGCAGCAATCGATCGCGAACGCGGGGGTCGTCGGACTCCAGCACAGCCGGCAACATGATGAGGATATCCACGAAGACCTGGTGCAGATCACGGAGCAGGATGTCGCCAGCCGGGGTTCGTTCCAGCTCCATCAGTCATCCACCCGCTCTAAGGTGGTGAGCAGGTGGCGTGCCTGCAGCCTGGCAACGTAGAGCTCCGCATATTCACGATCGCCGGTCCAGACAATGGAGCGGCCGGTGGTGTGAACCTCCATCATCAGGGTGTGCGCCTTGGTGCGGGAATAGCCGAACACCTCCATGAAGGCGTTTGTGACGTAGGTCATCAATGTGACCGGATCGTCGTGAACGATGACGTTCCAGGGGCGCGCAGTCCTGGTGCAAGTTCTCTCCTCGGTGTCCGTCTCCGTCGAAGAGCCTGCCATGAACACTTCCGGCGTGTATACTGGTTGCCGCATGGTCCTCAACCATACTACGGCGGGAGTGTATCTGTCAACGTCAGTATGGAACCAGCCTGCTGGATTGCTCCCGGAGCTGCTTCAGGTCGAACCTCGGGTGGCACCAGAGCCACTCCAGGGAAAAGGAGGCCAGCAGGCCCCTCGCCTCCATCTCCTTCCACCGCGCCGGAGGAAATGCCGCGTACACCGGGCGGCCCCGCTCCAGATGAAAGCCTGCAAGCCTCCTGAAATCCTCGAAATCATCGAGAGCCGGATCCGCCACGCGAACACGGCGCACCCCCGGGAGCCCGAAGAAGGGATCGACCGGGTGCACGAAGAGGAGGGAATCCTCCTGGATGAACCGTGCGGCCGACCGGGCGGTGTGCAGGTTGAATTTCCTGACATTTCGCGAGATGGCGTGGTCATGACAGAATGTCACGAGACCCGCCCACACGGCGCCGGCAACGAGCAGGGCATGCACGGCCCGGCCGGTTCTCCTGGTGCGGCCGGGGCCGTTTCTTGCGGCCCAGAGGAGGGCGAGAGCCAGAGAACCTGCCAGGATCAGGGGGAGTGTGAGAAGGAGAAACGCCCGCTTCTCTATGAGGGGGTTCGGCTGCATCGGTCCCGCATGGGCAAAGAACAGGAGGGCAACGGCCATCCCGGACACCAGCCCCGTACGCCGATGGTTGAAATCGAATCGCCCGCATACGGCCCGCCAGGCATACGCCACCAGGATCGAGGTGAACACGAGGGCGGGCAGCAGGTATCTCTGGTTGAGGCAAAGGCCCCCGTGCCAGGCGAAGTACCCGTAAAAACCGCAATACACCGCCGGTATGGTGAACAGGGCAAAAAGCCTGGAAGCATCCGGATGGCGGCGCACCATCCTCACCAGAGGCAGCAGCAGGATGGAGAGATAGGGACAGCTCTGGAGGAGTGCCTTCTTCAGCCCACCCGCATAGACCATCCCTCCCCCATCAAGCCGGGTCAGCGCCGGCTCCTGGAAGTACATGGGCCTGATACGAAGATCGACCAGGATCTGCCAGCTTCCATGGAGGAATTTCCAGGCCTGCGCGCCGACCTGGGGAATCAGGAGAGACAGTAGGCCGAGGGCGACTCCGGCCGGGAAGACGAAACGCCTGTGGCTCCTGAACCGGTCCATAGCCCGGATCCGGATGGCGGCCAGGACGAACATGGCAACAGCCAGCATCGCCGCCACGAAGGGCAGGTACCTTCCCATCTCCTCGAGGGAGAAGGATGTGGGGGAGCGCCCGTACGAAAACGGGGAGGCGTTTCCGAACTTGATGTGATTCACGGCTGCGAGGAGGACAAGACCGGGAAGTGTGCCGAGGCCGGTGGCAAGGACTTCCCGGAAGCGGCAGGGTCTCGCGAGGAGAAGCGGCACGGCAAGGCAGGGGAGCGCGAAGATGACGTCCAGGCGGATGCCGGCACCGAACCCGAGCACACATCCCGCCCCACAGGCGAATGCAACCGACCGCCCGGAATCCCGGGCAAGAAGCGTGAGGTAGAACGCTCCGGCGATGAAGAGGGCTGCAACAACGTGGGGCCATGCTGCCTGTGAATACTCCCACGCATAGGAGGCGAGCGCCAGGATGACACAGGCGTTCAAGGACAGCGACCGATGGGGAAACATCCTGCGTGCAATGGCGAAGCACACCGCCACGAGACCCAGAAACGCCAGGGCATTCAGGGCATACAGCCCGGAGGTCCCGACCAGACGATAAAACGGCCACCCCAGCACCGGGACCAGGTACGGCGGCCGGGGAACCAGCCGGCCGTCCACCGGCACCATGGAGGCCGAGGCCAGCTCCGGGGAAGGGCATTCCCGGTATCCGTTCCAGATCTCCAGGCCGCCGGTGTCGGAGAAGTTCTTCACCATGAGGTGATAGGTGACCTCATCGATGCTGAGGGGGCCCGGCACCATGGTGAGAAAGGAAACAGAGAGGTGAATCCCGGCGAGGAGGAGAACCAGGAGCAGGGTCCTGGGGAGCCCCGGGGAGGACGAGCCTTCAATCAACGCTCTCATGGGTATCCCGGGTTTTTTTTCGCCGGATGTTCACCACGTCGAACGTGGCATCCCTCTCTGCACCGGCCACGGGTGATTTCGACCATTTCCCCCGATACTGCCCGGTCTCGAATCTTGCCAGGAGAATGGGATCCCCGTGGCCCTTCCCGAATTCGGCCACCTCGAATCGGGGCAAGGAGCCGGCCAGCGCCTTCCAGTGCTCGGCCAGCAGGAAGTCGATGTTTCCGCTGTCTCCGGACAGGTTCCTCGTCCCTGTATGAATGGTGGCATTGAGGCTCTCCACGGCCCCCTGGCCGGTCCTCTCGATGACGACTCTGTACCGGGAGCCGGGCCGATCGTCGGTGAGAACGATCCTGCCCTGTCCGGGACTCGAGTCCAGCCTGGCGGGGTCCTCCTTCCCTGTATTCACCTTCACCAGCTTCTTCAGCTTCTTCAAGGAAGTGATCGGGGAGAGGAACTCCTTGTTGGCCTTCTCCATGAATATACCGAACAGGACCGGAACAGCCGCCATGAATACCATGGCAAGGATAACGAAATGCTTCATGTCTCTTCCCGAAACGAACAGGGTCACTGCACTCCACGGGGTCCGATGGTCACCTTCCGCTTCTTCGAGAGGTCCAGAGAATAGAGAGTGCCGCGATGTCGGACAACGACCGTCGAGGCTTCCTTGACCGAGTCGAACACAGGAGGATTTTTCGGATCCAGGCCGGGGATGGCCTCCCCCACCCTGGCGGAGCGTCCGGAAATCCTCGCCACACATCCTCTTCCAGGCAACACCAGAACCGATTCCAGGTACAGGGTGAACGGTTCGAACATCTCTTCAGGTGGAACGGGGCGCAGGCCGGAGTGGGCAGCCATCCTCTTCTTTTCCATTTCTCTCTTCTTCGCCGCGGCTTTCGCCTCTCTTTCAGCCTGTTCCCTCCTCTTTCTCTCCGCAATGGCTTCGGGTGTGAACTCCGGGCCATAGGGACTCCAGTCGATGAAAAACGGATCTCTGGACAGGGCCAGCATGGTGCCGGGTTTGCGGCAATCCAGAACCGCATCGGGAATCGGTTCCGGTCTGGTCTGGTCCATCTTCTTCCTCGAGCCGCCATCAAGTCCGGACCAGCAGTACCAGATGAAGAAGACCGCCAGCAAGGCGGGTCCGCACCTGTCAATCTTCTTAAGCACCGCTGTTCACCAATCCGGTGAGCTGGCACTGGAACTTCATGCCGCCCACCCCTCTTTCCAGGGAAATCTTGTCAAGGCGCATGAGGCGTTCTCCCCTTTCGATCCTGTCCATGAAATCGACAATATCTTCAAACATGCCGGTGGCACAAATATCCAGAATCACCACCTTGTAGGGCTTTC
>Ga0180434_10008791_pt1 | contig 11091 bp, 6 predicted proteins | sample SS_ome_7_FD_132453 | JGI IMG/M metagenome (GOLD analysis project Ga0180434, IMG submission 132453) | Hypersaline lake sediment archaeal communities from the Salton Sea, California, USA - SS_1_D_2 metaG | ecosystem: Environmental > Aquatic > Non-marine Saline and Alkaline > Hypersaline > Sediment... | reverse complement strand
TGCTCCAACCGCTTGCGGCAATAGTTTGCCAATGTTTTCCAATTCGCTATTAACTTCCAATCGCAGTGCTTGAAATGTTTTTCGTGCCGGGTGGCCGCCACGTCTCCTCAGTCTGGCTGGAATTGCTTCCTTGATCAGCTCTGCCAGCTGCCTGCTGTCGGTGATCGGCCCATTTTTCTCCCTGGCCCGGATAATGCGGGCGGCAATCTTTTTCGACCACCGCTCTTCACCGTAACGAAAAAATATTGTGGTCAGCTCTTCCTCTGAATAGTGGTTTACTATGTCTCTGGCTGTCAAAGATCTGCGGCGATCCATTCTCATATCTAAATCGCTTTCATGATGAAACGAGAAACCCCGTTCCGGATCCAGCAGCTGGATAGTTGAAGCTCCAAGGTCGATAAGGATCCCGTCAATTGCGGATAACCTTAAATCGGATAACACTTTTCCCAGGTTGGTATAACTATCGTGGACCAGGGTTAACCGGTCAGTAAATGCTTTAAGCTGTTCGCCAGCCCTTGCCAGAGCTGCTTTGTCCCAGTCCAGGCCAATCAACTTACCGGGATATTTTAAGTTACTGCAGATTAATGCGGCATGCCCTCCATCGCCCAAGGTAGCATCGACATAAGTTCCATCAGACCGCCAGACCAAATGCTGCAGCACTTCCCTTGCCATCACAGGTCGATGTAGTTCAACCATCGCTCAGCTTCATCTCATTCACTCCGGGGTTATTCTATTTTTTCAAGCATGGCTGACAGATTATCACTGACTTCGGCATAGTAGGTTTTCCAATGATCCTCGCTCCAGATCTCCACCCGGTCACCAACTCCAACGATCATGACATTTCGATCGATTGATGCATGCTCCCGTAAATACTGGGGCACCAGGGCTCTCCCCTGCTTGTCAAGCTCTACCTCCATCGCTCCGGAAAACATAAGCCGGTTTAACGCCCGGAAGTCTTTCTTGGTTATCGGGTTACTAATCAGCTTCTCCTCTGTCCGATTCCACTCATCAAGCGGATAAACCGAAACACAGGGATCAATCCCGCGTGTCATCACAAAACGCTCGCCTAGACCTTCACGCAGCTTGGAGGGAATAATGACCCTGCCCTTAGTATCCAGCGTATGCTGAAATTCCCCGATAAACATATGTTCGCCTCCACCTGGAGCAATTACAACCACTTTTCACCACTTTACACCACTTTACTCTATTTTTCAACCCCTTTTTACCATTTACCTGCAAAAAAACAAAAAAAATATAAAAAAAAGAGGAAATTGTGTCTATTTTCCTCTCTTCGTTTACATTAATTTCTATCTGCTGTTAATTTAGTTTATCCCTGAAATACGATGCTCACGGATGTAAATGTAACAGTAAAAACTAAAAAGAAACCTCTGCTGATTGTAATTAACTGAGATACTGAATAAAAGTAGAGGCGATCAAAAAATAAATCAAAAGCCCGGTTACATCTTTTATCGTCGTCACAAAAGGTCCGGCGGTGATTGCCGGGTCTATATTGATCCTGTTGCAAAACATTGGCACCAGGGTGCCAATAATGGCTGCAACACAGATCGTTGAAAACATCGAAACACCAACAACTACTCCGAGGTAAGGATTCCCCTGCCAAAAATAAGCAATGAATGCAATGATCACGCTGCATATTAATCCCATGACAGCTCCAATTTGTACTTCCCGGAAGAAATAGAGCCATTCCTCGCTACTCTCAATTTCGCCGGTTGCCAGCCCGCGCACGTAAATTGTCGAAGACTGGGTTCCAACATTACCACCCATATCCATTACAACCGGGATAAACACGGCGAGCACAACAATCGCTTTGAGGGCACTTTCGTAAGCACCGATCACCGTACCGGAAATAATTCCGCCAATCAGGCTGATCAACAACCACGGTAACCTCGTCCGAACGATCAGGCCAACCCTGGCTTCGGTTAATTCACCCTTCTCAATTTCTCCGGCGCCGGCTAACCGGTAAATATCCTCTGTGGCTTCCTGCTCAAGAACATCAATGATATCATCAACCGTGATAATCCCCAACAGGTGTTGATCATCGTCGACTACCGGAACAGCCAGCAGATCATATTTTGATACCACTTTTGCCACATCTTCCTGATCGAGATTGGCATTGACACTGATCACGCTGTGGTGCATGAAGTTCTTTAACCAGGTACCATCGGAAGCCGATATCAGGTCTCGCAGCGATAGTACCCCGATCAGCCGGCCCTCTTGATCGACAACATATAGATAGTAGATTGTTTCCGCCTCGGGAGCAATCTCCCTTAACCTTTCAATCGCTTCTTCAACCGGGATATCAGCTGGAAGGGCAATAAATTCGGTAGTCATGATACCGCCGGCCGTATCTTCAGGATACTTTAGGAGACCGTCAAATTCAGCTTTATCTTCATCATCGATCAGTTCGAGAACTTCCCTGGCTTCTGACGGCGACAACTCGCCAATCAGGTCGGCAGCATCATCGGAAGACATCTTGGCAAGCAGACCCTTAGCCCGGTCGTCGCTCAGCAACCTGATTATTTCAGCCTGCTCATAATCTTCCATTTCCTCAAAAATTAAGGCAGATTCTTCCTCAGGAAGCATCTGGATAACCTGTGATTTTTCTATGAGGCTCAAAGCTTCAAGCAGCTCAAGAAGGTCGCCCGGATGAACACCGGCCTTCAACTCACGACTGATGATCATCAGAATATGGTCATCTGCCATCAAGGGCTCCTCCTTTCAGCTTAGAAAACCTGAAGCAACAATCAGCCCAGGAACTTTAAAAATAAAGACGCAATACCAAAATAGATCAGCAGGCCGGTTACATCCTTGATCGTGGTCACAAAAGGACCGGCTGTAATGGCAGGGTCAATGTGAGCCATGTTTAAGAGTAAAGGGACCAGCGTTCCAATCAAGGTTGCCACGCAGATCGTTATAAACATCGATGTACCGACAACCAATCCCAGGTAGGGATTGCCCTGCCAGAAAAAGGCAGTGAGAGAAATCAGGCTTCCACATACGAACCCCATGGAGATGCCAACCTTGATTTCGCGAAAAAAATAATCCCAGACGTCCGACTTATCAATTTCACCTGTGGCCAGACCCCTGACAAATATTGTTGAGGATTGAGTGCCGACATTACCGCCCATACCCATAATTACAGGGATGAAAACCGCAAGGACCACAATTGTTTCTAAGGTACTGCGGTATACACCGATTACACTGCCGGAAATAGTCCCGCCCAACATAGCCACGATTAACCAGGGCAGCCTCATTTTAACCACTTTCAGAACCGGAGCATCCGTTAGTCCCACACCCTCGACTTCGCCGGCCCCGGCAAAACGGTAGATGTCTTCCGTTGCTTCCTGCTCCATGACATCAATGACGTCATCAACGGTAACAATGCCAAGCAATCGATCCTGATCGTCGACTACCGGAACGGCCAGCAAATCATATTTCGAAACAATTCTGGCTACTTCTTCCTGATCGACAGCAACGTTAACACTAATCACATTTCGCTTCATTATATTCTTGAGAGTTGTTCCATCGGCAGCGGCAATTAAATCTCGCAGGGAAAGAACTCCAATCAGATGATTCTGATTATCCACAACAAATACATAGTAGATCGTCTCAGCCTCAGGAGCGATCTCTCTCAAACGGCTGATAGCTTCTTCAACTGGAATATCAGCAGGAAGAGATATGTATTCAGTGGTCATTAGCCCCCCGGCGCTTTCTTCGGGGTAACCGAGCAGATCGCCAAAATCAGCCTGATCCTCTTCATCGACCAACTGCAGCATTTCCTGCGCCTCTTCCGGTGTAAGCTCACCGATCAGGTCGACAGCATCATCAGTTGCCATGCTGCTTAGAATTGCTTTGGTCCGTTCATCATCTAAAAGCCGCAGGATATCTGCCTGCTCAAAATCCTTCATTTCCTGGAAAATCAGGGCGGCTTCGGTTACAGGTAAATGCTGCATCAGATCTGCGATCTGCTCAACAGTAAGTTCTTCCAGCAGATCCAGTAAATCACTGGGATGAGTTCCGGCTTTTAATTCCCGGCTGATCAACAGATAAATATGCTCAACTGTCACCCTAAATCACCACCCGCAAAAAATATCGTTATTGATCATCGAAAACCATAAACAAGCACCAAAAAACCCCGCCATGCCGTGGGCCGTTGTTTTGAACTGTTCCCCGAAAGGTGGGTACCCTCTCTGCTGTTTTGCAGGTCCTCTTTACAAAGGCTGCTGCGCTGCAGCAGAAGTCCAGGTTCCCATAAAAAAAGTGTTAGCTCAAAACTTTATCGGTTGTCACGAACACAGCAGGGCATGCTCGTAAATATCAAACTATTTCCATAAAAATGATAGCATAAAAGAATTAGTGGTGCAACAAATAACTTAGTCTTCGCTTTCCTCATCTTCATCATACCGTAAATCAATTTTCAGATCATCCAGCTGACTAGCATCAACCAAAGCAGGGGCACCGGTCATCAGACACGAAGCTGCGGCGGTCTTTGGAAAGGGAATTACCTGTCGGATCGAATCATCGCCGACCAATAGCGCTACAACCCGGTCTAAACCAAGAGCTAAACCGCCATGCGGAGGGGCACCAAAAGAAAGAGCTTCGAGTAGAAAACCAAATTTCTCCTGACTTTCCTGTTCCGAAAGACCAAGCAGTTTAAAAATTTTCTGCTGGATCTCTTGTTCATGAATTCTCGTACTGCCGCCACCGATCTCTACCCCGTTTAGAACCAGGTCATAGGCCTGAGCGCGAACATTAAGTGGCTCAGCCTCCAATAAATCCAGATCATCGGGATTGGGGGCGGTAAATGGATGGTGATCCGAATCATAACGCTCCTGCTCAGAGTCATAATGAAAGAGGGGAAAATCTACCACCCAGAGAAAAATGGGTTTTTCCGGCAAATTATTAGGAGCAAGGTGTCGGCGTAACATGCCAAGCACCTGGCAGCAAAGTTCCCAACGATCTGCCACGAATAGTAAAACATCTCCTTTCTGCGCTGCCATCTGCTCATTGAATTCGATAATCAACCCGGAAGTAAAAAATTTGGCGATCGGCGAACGCCATCCTTCCTCTTCAACAAAGGTCCAGGCCAGACCCTTAGCCCCCATTTGACGGGCCAGAATAGTTAAATCATCCAGGTCTTTACGGCTCATACTACTGCCACCCGGTATACGCAAACCCTTGACCGATCCGCCATTTTCAAGAGCGGTTTTAAAAACTTTGAAATCGCTTTTACCCGCCAATGCGTCAAGCCCTACCAATTCCATGTTGAAACGCAGATCAGGTTTGTCTGAACCAAAACGATTCATTGCTTCCTGGTAAGAGAGTCTGGGAAATGGGAGCGTTAAGACTTCTCCCCTGATTTTTTCCCAGAGTAAAGCCATCATACCTTCCAGCAGGGAAAAGAGGTTTTCGGGACCAAAAAATGATGTTTCAATGTCAATCTGGGTAAATTCCGGCTGGCGGTCAGCCCTTAAATCCTCATCACGGAAACAGCGGACAATTTGGTAATATCTTTCCAGACCGCTAACCATTAATAGCTGCTTAAAAAGCTGTGGAGATTGTGGGAGGGCATAGAAAGAACCGGGATGCATCCGGCTGGGAACCAGGAAATCCCTTGCGCCTTCAGGAGTACTGCGGGTTAGCATTGGGGTTTCCACTTCCAAAAAATCATAACGATCCAGATAATCACGAACTAATTTAACCGCCCGATGACGGACTTGCAAACGCCGGTACATTTCAGGGCGCCGTAGATCAAGGTAACGGTATCGCAACCGTAGATTTTCATCAACACTTAAGTCATCTTCGATATAAAACGGTGGGGTTTTCGAACGGTTAAGTATTTCGATCTGCTCGACATGAACCTCGATCTCACCTGTTGGTAGGGAAGGGTTCACTGTATCGTCCGAACGACGCACAACCGGTCCTTCAACCGCCACAACATACTCGGAACGTAGACTCTCGGCCACATTAAAAAGATCCAACCCATTTTGTTGGTCAAAAACAAGCTGCATCAGACCACTGCGATCTCGCAGGTCGATAAAAATCAGCCCCCCGTGGTCACGACGACGGCCAATCCATCCGGCTAGTTTTACTTTGGTTCCAATCTGATCAGTGGTCAGTGAACCACAGTTATGGGTTTTATCAGCTGTAAAACCGGACCCGGGGAAGGTAACTTCAGGACTCAGTTTATCGTTTCCGTTGTGAACCTTTCCGCGCTCCGATTGATCCAGAGCCGCTTTAAGCTCAGTGCGGGGCATTGGGATTTGCTCTCCACCGTTCATATCCCGCAAGCTTACCATTCCCTTTTCAATTTCACTTTCACCGATAATCGCAACCTGTTCGAATCCAAGTTTACCGGCATATTTCATTTGTGCTTTGAGGCTTCTTTCCAGCAAATCTGTTTCTGCGGCAATATTTTGATTGCGCAGTTCCTGAGCCAGGAACAAGGCGTCACCTTCGAGCCCATTTCCAGCAGTCGCAATAAAAATCTTTTTAGGCAAAGAGTATTGTGCTTTTTCCCAGTCCATGGTCAGCAAGATCCGTTCCTTACCAAAGGCAACACCGACCCCGGGAGTTGGTGGTCCTCCAAGGTGCTCAACCAGGTGATCGTAGCGGCCACCGCCACAAACTGATGCCTGGGCCCCAAGAGACCCGGTAGTGATTTCAAACGCAGAGCGGGTATAATAATCTAAACCGCGAACCAGTTTTGGGTTTAAACTGAATGGTATCTGCAGTTTGTTAAGCAGTGCTTTCAGCGTTGAAAAATGTTGATCACAACCAGCACATAAATGATCAATCATCTGCGGAGCATCATTGATCAATGCCTGGCAGCTCTCTTCCTTGCAGTCCAAAACCCGCATCGGATTGGTTTTATAACGTCTACGACAATCAGAACAAAGATTGCTTTCCAGTTGATCAAGGTATGGAATAAGATTATCACGGTAAGCCGGCCGGCAAACAGGACAACCAACGCTGTTCAGTTCTAACACTAAATTATGCAGTTTGAGAGCTTTAAAAAAATGATAACAGAAAGAGATTATTTCGCAGTCTGCCGCAGGATGTGCTGCACCAAATATTTCCAGACCAAACTGATGGAACTGGCGGTATCGCCCTGCCTGGGGACGATCATAACGAAACATCGGCCCGCTATAAAATAATTTGATCGGTTGTTGTTTTTCACCAAGATTATGTTCCAGGTAGGCCCTTGCTACCGAAGCAGTCAGCTCCGGTCGCAGGGTGAGCTCACGTCCGCTGCGATCTTTAAAAGAATACATCTCTTTCGATACTATATCGCTTTCTTCGCCGACACTGCGGGCAAAGAGTTCTGTCTGTTCAAAAATTGGTGTCCTTATTTCTCCAAAACCATAAAGCGAGCAAAATTCTCTGTATTTTGCTTCAATGTACTGCCATTTTACTGCTTCGTCCGGCAGAATATCGCGAGTTCCGCGCGGTGCTTTATATTTCATATTTTACCTCCTGTATTTAACGATACCGAGCTCAGATTAATCGGCTCTTTTTCTGCCTAAACAATATTTAAAAATGATTATTAGTCTGGTTCATGCTTAGAGAAACAGATAAAATATAATAGCTAAAAGAGTTTCCTGCTGTCAAGCAGGATTGTAACCGGCCCATCATTATCAACGTTGATTTTCATGTCTGCCTGGAACTGTCCGGTTGCCGTTTTTAATCCTTCTTGGTGCAGCTGGGCGCAGAAATAATCGTAAAGTTTTACAGCCTCTTCAGGCACAGCGGCAGCAGAAAATCCCGGTCTGCGGCCTTTCCGGCAATCGGCGTATAGGGTAAACTGCGATATTGCCAAAACCGCCCCGCCAATGTCGAGGACGGAAAGATTCATCAACCCCGAGGAATCCTCAAAAATTCTTAGTCCGGATATTTTCGAAGCCAGATATTTTGCGTCATCTTCACTGTCATCCTTCCCGACTCCCAGAAAAACCACCAGTCCGATCCCGATTTCACCTTTAGTTTGATTACCAACGGAAACCTTGGCCTTCGATACCCTTTGGACAACGGCTCGCATTGGACCCCTCCTTATGCAATCTAGCACATCTTTTTAATGGTTATGAGCACCATAAACATAGCGACGTACAGAGTAAACTTCCTTGACTTTTTTTATTTTCGCCATGATCTGCTCCAGGTGAACTTGGTCACGCACAACCAGGGTCATGTGGATGGTTACATTGCGGCTTTTATCAGCTCTTGCTGAAACCGCAGTAATTTCAATTTTGCTTTCATTAATTTGAGCCATTATATCAGCCAGCAGATGCTTTCGATCCGTGGCTATAACCTCTACTTCTACCGGATAGGAAGCTGCAGCCTGGTAATCCCAGGTAGCATCAATAAACCGGCCGCTATCTGTGCTGTAATGGGCTAAGTTTGGACAATCCCGCCGATGAACAGTAATACCCCTGCCCCTGGTAATAAATCCGACAATATCATCTCCCGGGACAGGATTGCAACAGCGGGCAACTCTCATCAAAAGATTGTCCATCCCTGATATCGATACACCGGTTACAGCATTTTTCCGAGGTTTAACCGGTTTTAATTCCGGCAGCGCATCCTCTGCGCCCTGATCACCCTGCCGACGATGATACTCTTCACGCATTCTGCTGACCACCTGGTGAACCGATACACCGCCATAACCAACTGCAGCATGGATATCCTCTACTGAGAGGAGATTAAAATAACGACCGACTTCTTGCAACAGATCATTTTTGATGCCCAAACGCTGCTCCACGTTAATCCGGCGGATCTCGCGTTCGAGCATTTCCTTGCCTTTTTCTATGTTTTCTTCCCGCCGCTCTTTTTTGAACCAACTGCGGATTTTACTTTTAGCGTGATTAGTTTTAACCAGGTTTAACCAGTCTCGGCTTGGCGAACCGTTTTTGGCAGTAATCACCTCGACCATATCACCGGTTTTCAGTTGGTAGTCCAACGGTACCAGCCTACCGTTAACCCGGGCCCCGGTGCAATGATTACCAACATCAGTATGAATTTTGTAGGCAAAATCAATAGTTACCGAGCCGGCCGGCAGATCAAAAACATCACCCTTGGGGGTAAAAACAAAAACTTCATCGGTAAAAAGGTCGCCTTTTAAATCCTTGATAAAATCGCGGGCATCCCGGTAATCATGCTGCCATTCCAAAAGTTGCCGCAGCCAGGTCAGCTTTTGATCAAGTTCATCTGAGTCCTTTACTTTTTCCTTGTACCGCCAGTGAGCAGCAATACCATATTCAGCTGTCCGGTGCATATCCCAGGTTCTAATTTGAATCTCAGCCAGTTCATTTTCCGCGGCAAAAACGGTAGTATGCAGAGACTGATACATATTGGGTTTTGGCATAGCGATAAAATCTTTAAAGCGCCCGGGAATCGGCTTCCAGATTGTGTGAACAATACCAAGAGTGTGGTAACAATCTTTAACTGAATCAACAATAATTCTAACCGCTGTCAGGTCATAAATCTCGTTTAGATCTTTGCCTTGAGTTTTCATTTTATTATGGATACTGTAAAGGTGCTTTGGCCTGCCTTGAATTTCTGCCGTAATTGCAGCTTCTGAAAGTTTATCCTGGAGAACCCAGATAATCCTGTTTATAAAATGCTCTCTTTCCCGCCTCTTTTTGGCCAGTTTCTCAACGAGCTGAAAATATTCTTCCGGCTGCATGTAACGAAAAGCAAGGTCTTCAAGCTCCCACTTGATCATATAAATCCCTAACCGATGGGCCAGGGGAGCATAAATCTCCAGTGTTTCCTTAGCAATCTCCTTTTGCTTACTTGTATTCAGATAACGTAGGGTGCGCAAATTATGAGTACGGTCAGCCAGTTTGATTAACACCACCCTGATATCCTGGGCCATGGCAATAAACATTTTTCGGAGGGTCTCGGCCTGTTGCTCCTCCTTTGATGAGAAATCAAGGCGGCTCAACTTGGTTACTCCATCGACAAGGGAAGCAACTTCTTCGCCAAATTCTTTACGGATCTGTTCAAGAGTAATATCAGTATCTTCGACAACATCGTGAAGCAATCCGGCAATAACGGTTACCAGATCCAGCTCCAACTCAGCTAGAATCATTACTACCCCCAGGGGATGAATTATGTAGGATTCACCTGATTCGCGCTTTTGGCCGGAATGGGCCTGCTGGGAATATTTATAGGCTTTTTCGACCAGGGTCCAGTCTTCCAACTTGGGGTAGTAACGCTGGATAATTCGTTTCAGATCGCTTAGTTTTTTTTCTTTGACAGCCATAAATTCAAGTCCCAAAATAGATAGATTTAATTATATGATACTAAATAACGAATTCGAATACTATAGCATAGGCTTCTCTGCGATCAGATCGATGAAGGTTTTCGCTACATCTTCCAATTGCGCAGTTCCAATCTTCACTTTAATAGTTTCACTTTCCTCGCGCAAATTCTTTACCGCCGAAAATGTTGGTGAGAGCTTCAACTGTTCGGTTAAATTCAGCTCTGGCCAATCCGATCCCCGGGAAATCTTATCCGCTAAGATCAGGCCCATTTCTCTTAAAATGGCATCTATTTTTTCCCAAAATATGGGGAAAGGTTCCCATTCAAACAAACTCTTTTTCCTCAATAATTTTAAGGGGTTTTCTGTTGTTTCAGTGATTGAGCGTAAAGCACTGAGCAGCAATTCAAGCTGTTCGAATGAAGGCAGGGTCTTATCGAGTAATACCCGGTTAAGCTCAAACGCCTCAGGATTAAAAAGTAGGTATACTTTTAGCGGTTTTCCTTTTTTCAGTCCGGTAAAAAATGGTTTCAACGTATCAATTTTTAGCGGCAAGTCATATAAAATAACCAGCCCTGGCTCTTCGAGAGACTTTATCCCCTGATGCAAGTCACCTCCGGTAAAAAAACGGGGCCGTGACTTCGCATCGAGGGAGACCTTGATCTTCTTAATTTCGGAGCGCAACGCACAGAATACAGCTGTGTGTTTCAGGTGTTCAGCATTCGCTGTCAGAACCCGCTGCAGGCATTCGAGTCGATCGGACCGATATCGTCGGTCATGCAGTTCCATATTGTCAATTTCGTAAGTATCAC
>Ga0180434_10008789_pt1 | contig 11091 bp, 11 predicted proteins | sample SS_ome_7_FD_132453 | JGI IMG/M metagenome (GOLD analysis project Ga0180434, IMG submission 132453) | Hypersaline lake sediment archaeal communities from the Salton Sea, California, USA - SS_1_D_2 metaG | ecosystem: Environmental > Aquatic > Non-marine Saline and Alkaline > Hypersaline >... | reverse complement strand
ATTGACTACCTGTGGCTTGATGTCAGCTTCTTTAAGAATTTCTTGTTTTCGTACTTTAAATCGCCGCTCCATGACTTTTCCTTTCCATTGGGACCATTCCCATGGAAAGATAGTCGTAATAAACGCTTATAAAACTTTAATGAAATGGACAGTACAAGTAGTCAGGATGGTAAGTATCAACAATCGAGGCAAAGGCATAGAATACAAAGCCCCTATCCCAAGCCACATAAAAATAAGTTGCTTCTTATTCATAATCCTAAACCCTTTTCGCCAAAATATACCTTTTGTTATGGTTCCAAATCTTGCATTTTTTCTATACGCTATACGCTGTGTGCTGTACGCTGTTAATTCCTGCTATCAGTGCCCTTGCCTTGGTAAGTGTCTCGTGCCATTCGCCTATTGGGTTTGAATCTGCGACTATTCCGCCGCCAACCTGCGCAAAGGCCTTGTTGTCTTTGATAATAATCGTTCGTATGGCGATATTCAAGCACACATTGCCGTCGATGCCGATAAAGCCGATACTTCCTGTATAGACGCCTCTTTCGGTTGGTTCGGTTTCGTCGATGATTTCCATTGAGCTTACCTTCGGCGCGCCGGTAATTGAGCCTCCCGGAAACATCGCGCGCAAGATGTCGCAGAATGTAGTTTCTCTTCGAAGCCGGCCCTCGACTGTCGCCACTGCGTGAAAGACCGTTGGGCAGGCCTCTATTGTTCTCGGCTGGATGACTTTGCGGGTCCCGTATTCGCAGATTTTTACCATGTCGTTGCGCTCAAGGTCGATTATCATATTCAATTCGGCCTGCTCTTTGTCGCTGTGGACCAGCTCGTTGAAATATTTAACGTTTGTTTCTTTGGCCAGTGAACTAGTTTCGGCCAATCTCGGACGAGTTCCTTTAATCGGCTTGGTGCTGATGATGCCGTCGGTAATTGTTATAAACATCTCCGGCGAAGCGCTGACGATATGAAAATCACCACCGTCTATGTATGCTGCATAGCCACTCGGATTGTAATGGTTCTGCCAGTTGAAAAGGGCTGTAGGCCTTGCATTATAATCGCATTCGAATCGCTGCGAAAAGTTGACCTGATAAACTATGCCGTCATAGATATAACGTCGTATTTTTTCGACCGTCCGCAGATAGTAGTCTTTGTCCATATTGCATCGAATTTGCGAAATGTCTATTGTTTCGAACTCTGCGGCGGCGGGCGGCGGCAGGCAAATCTTCTGCGCTTTTGCCAAAAACTGCTCCAGAGTCGCTAATTTCTCCTGCGGCTTTTCAGTATCATCGGGCATCTCTAAAGCGATTAGCCAAAAAGTTTTCTCGCGATGGTCCCAGGCAATTACCCTGTCGTAGAAGCACAGCCGAATCAACGGCATTTTAAAGTCGTCTGTCGTCGTTTGCGGCAGCCGCTCAATGTATCTGCCGAGTTCGTAGCTGAAATAGCCAACCCATCCGCCGCAAAAAATCCCTTTCGGCAATTCATCTCTTGAGTCTTGAGTCTTGGGTTTTGGGTCTGTCTTGAGTTTATATTTATCCAGCACCCGCTGGAGTTTCGCAAAGGTGTTTTTCTTGCCGGAGCCGAATTCGAATACCTCTTTTGGTTCAGCCGCCCAGTAGCTGAACCCATCTGCCTTTGCCTTGGCCTTATTGCCGCCTAAAATTGACGGCGATTCCATAGAAGCAAATATTTCGCTCAGAGCCGGCAAATTTGCAGCTGCCTGAACCTTCTTATAATGCAGTTTGCAACTAATAATTTCGTTGTTTATAGCAACTGCCCTGGTTGTCATTGTTTCCGGCCCGCTTTGAACTCGTTTATAATCTGTACCCCTGAGGATGTGCCTATCCTTTCTGCGCCGGCCTGTAGCATTTCGATGGCCTGTTTTGCGGTTTTTATACCGCCGGCCGCTTTGACTTTACATTTTGGCGCAGTCTCTTTGATTAATTTTATGTCTTCAATGGTTGCTCCACCAGCCGGGTGCATTCCGGTGCTTGTCTTTATAAAATCGACGCCGGCCTCCTGTGCAATTCGGCAGGCGAATATTTTCTGCTCGTGATTCAAAGCCGCCGATTCGATGATTACTTTAAGTAAAACCTTCGGTCTCATCGACCGACAGGCGCCCAGAACCGCACGGAACTGACTTAGCAGATATTTTGCATCGCCCTCGATTATAGCAGCCAAATCGGCGACCATATCAATCTCGTCGGCACCGTCGAAAATGGCTTCTTTTGTCTGGGCGACTTTTATTTTGGTCGAGTCGGCGCCGAGCGGCAGACTGACCACTCCGCCGACCGCGATTTTTTTACCTGTTAACCGCTCGGCCGCCGGAGCCACCCACCGCCCGTTTACACTGACCGTATGAAATCCACAGCTTATGGCCTCTTCGCAAAGCTGCCTGACCTGCTCACCTGTTGCTGTGGCGCTAATCAGCGTATGGTCAATACAGCCTGCGAGTTCCTCAATCGATATTTCCTTTTCGATATTCATTGTTCGATATTTAACTTTCTACGTATCTCTTTTTAAAGAACTATTTTTCCGCAGGTTTTGTGATAAAGCCGCTGTTAGTGGAACTTATAACCAGCGTCTGACACGCTTTTTGTAGTCAAGAAACTGCTGGCCGAAGGTTTCTTCCATCGCTCTTTCTTCATCCGGAATAAAAACAGCGTTCATTGTAATAAAGAGACCTACAGGTGCAAGAAATGGCGCGGTGCTTCCCAAAAGAACAGCAACACCTGTAAGAATAATTACCATTCCGAGATACATTGGATTTCGGCTGATACGAAAAGGTCCTTCTTCAATAAAAAAACTGGATTTTTCAGATGGTTCAACGGCTGTGTTGTTTTTTTTGAACAGCTTATCGGCCCGGATATTCAACCAAATTCCAATTCCGAGCAGCAAAATTCCGCTGTAGTTGTAAGGAGTACGAATAAATTTCGCTATAGGTATAATGAAATGCAATCCTATCGCCAGCAGCAGGTATGTTATGAAGTATGCGGGTGGTAGCAGTTTTTTTCTTCCCATAATTGGTGTTTGGTGTTCAGCTTCTAATACTTCAATAATCAGTTATTAATGTTTTATGTACTTTTTCTGCTTGAAAAATTCCGCTGCCTCGTTAGTGCTGCCGAACACTTTGGTAGCTGTTTGTGTAATAAATACCGAAGGCCTCTGCTTTGCGGTCCAGACGACATATACTTCTTTTGCAGCTTCGTGGGCGTGCTGAAGTTCCCTTTCGACCCCGCTGGATATAGAGGCCCTTCCATCTGCCAGCATCGGGATAAAGCTGATTATCATATCCGACTGGTCGATGAGCATAAAGTCACGGGCGTAAATCTGGCTGTTGATGTCACGCTCTATCTGCTGAATCTGATTCACATCTAATCGCGTCTTTTGCCCGAGTGCCGTTACCTCAACAAAACCCATCCCTTTTCTAACCGCCTCGGCCACGTAATGCGGCAGGTATGATTCTTCCAAATCACCCGGGTCGAAGCATACAAAGTATCGTTTCATCCGACGCCGAAATTCGTCGATTTCCTCTTTGACCCCTTCTATATCAACAACGCCGGTCATTGGGAAACTCAGATAAGCCTTTTTGTTCCTTTTTTCAAAGACCAGTTCGTAAAATGTTTCGATTGTTTCAACTTCGGCCCCGCGGGCCAGGCAGTAAAAAGGTGTCCTTTCGTTAATGCCTTTGCACAGCATTTCAGTGCCGATAATTTCTTCTTCCCGCCATACAATTAAATCCTTGAGTGTGTGTTCTATGGTATGTTTGTTCAAGAGGCGAATGTGCAGGGCGGTAACACCGTCGATTATGCATATGTACATATCGGCATCGAGCTTTCGCATTTGGTCGAAGTCCACCGCCGGAAACAATCCGTGCCGCCACCGGAAGGTTGCATGGGTATTGACGATTAGGTTGGGGGCATCTTCGGCCTTTGCGATAATATCTTTGAAAACGCTGCGGCGAAGTGAGTTTAGTCTTTTCATCGATATATCTAAGATTTTGCCGGACGGGATATCGGGAGCTTCGGCGTACATCTGTTCCCCGACATTGCATAAAAGCACTTCTTTGTTCTTTTGGCCGGCAAACCAGCATACCTTTTCAAGGTAGCTTTTTTTATCAACCCCGACCATTCCCGTAACAACAATTATCATTTTGTATTTCGTATCTCGCATCTCGTATCTCGTTCGAGATACGCTTGACGATTCACAAGACACCCTTTAAAAGTTTTTCAACCTTTGTTCTCTGTCGTAATTTCTCAATGCCGCTATCAGCTCATCCATATCGCCGGTCATTATCTTATCAAGACTATATAGTGACAGGTTGATTCTGTGGTCGGTCAGGCGGTTTTGCGGATAATTATATGTTCTTATTTTTTGACTTCTGTCGCCAGAACCTATCATAGTTTTGCGTTGCGATTCCCGTTTTGCTCTTTTCTTTTTCTCGAAGTGTTCGTAAACCCTGCTTCTTAGAATCCGCCACGCCTTGGCGCGGTTTTTATGCTGGCTTTTTTCATCCTGCATACTGACGGTTACTCCCGTTGGTATATGTTCGAGCTTTATCGCGCTGCTGAGTTTATTAACGCTTTGTCCGCCCGGCCCGCTTGAGCGGCTGACATGTTCGACGACGTCGTCGGGTTCTATCCGGATATCCGGCTCTTGGGGCTCAGGCAATACCACCACCGTTGCCGCCGAGGTATGTATTCTGCCCTGTGATTCGGTTTCCGGCACGCGTTGGACCCGATGTCCGCCGGCCTCATAGCCCAGTTTAGGCCATACACCTTCTCCCTTAACACCGAATATAACCTCTCGAAAGCCGCCCATTTCCGTCGGATTAAAGGTAATCTGCTCAATTTTCCATCTTCGGTTCTCTGCATATCTTACGTACATATTGTACAGGTCTCTCACGAAGAGCGCTGCTTCTTCTCCGCCGGTTCCCGCCCGTATTTCCATTATCACCGAATCGACTCCCATCTCGTCGGTCATTACCAGCGCGTTTCGGATTTCATCAAGCAGAGCGTCCTTTCTACTTTCCAGTTGACTGAATTCTTCTTTTGCCAAAGCTTTGAATTCCTCCTCGGCGCCGGTGTCCTCTAAGATATCCTGAGCGTCTTTAATGGCGGCTACTGTCTTTTTATATTCGCGGTATTTTGTAACGATTGATTTTAGCCTGCCCTGTTCCTTCGACAGCGTCACCAGTTTTGCTGAATCGGCGACGGTTGCCGTATCCGAGAGCTGTTTTTCGATTTCGCCGTAGCGCACATCGAGTTCATCGAGTTTCGCCAGAAAACTGTCTTTTTTTTCAGCCATTATTTTGTTCCTCTGAAAACAAAAAACAGCGGATAGCGTACAGCCTTTGGTTTTCTCTTCCTGTCCGCTATACGCTATCCGCTATACGCTCAAGAGCAGCTATTGGTCTGTTTTGCTCTTTTTTAGGTAATCTGTGCCGTATTTCTTTTGGAACCGCTCTATTCGCCCTGCGGTATCGACAAATTTCTGCTTGCCCGTATAGAATGGATGACACACCGAGCAGATTTCTGCATGGATTTCCTTTACCGTGCTGCGGGTCTCGAAGGTATTGCCGCAGCCGCAGTGAACAATTACCTTGTTGTATTCCGGATGTATGTCTTTTTTCATAGCTAAATTACTCCCAAAACCTAAAAGTGCATTTTAACAATCTCAGTACCTAATTCAACATAAATTTTCTGTAGTTATCAAAAGTACATTTTGCTTCTTTTATTGCCGAAAACCAGCCGAGACCGCACAAACAACCAGCCGATATACGCTGCGCAGAAGTAAAATTCGAGTATTATTGGACGAAGAGCAAACTGCGATGACCTGATTTTGTCTCAAAGGCGGGCTCGCAGTCCAAAAAAATCACTTTTTTGGGGAAAATTACGAAAGCCTGGTTTGTTTAACTTCGATATTAGTATTTGGAGAAGCGTGTTTTTTTTTGCCGGATATGGAGACAGGATAATGCGAGTCAGCTATGTCGTTTCTTCGATGGTGTTCTGGTGGCGTGAAAACCACCTATCTTTTGAGCAGGAATGCCAGTTCTTAAAGTTGATGGGTTTCGGCGTGGAGTTGTGGCCTAATATAAAGGACCAGAACGAGTGCCGTTATGAAAGGCGCAACTGGAGCAGGCTTGTTAGTGCCACTGAGGGGATGCTGGTAGTGATGAGGTCGCGCGATGACGTGCCGACATTAGAGCGTTGGGATGAACAAATCGAGTGTGCAAAGCTGCTGGGTGCCAATATCGTAACCAGTTTACGGAGTCTGGGCATTCCCGATGGCCCGGAGGTTGACGGCTGCGGGCTTGCCGAGGATGTGGTCAGTCTTGCCGAAAAACAAAAAGTGAAACTGTGCCTCGAAACAGGTCCTTTGCCTATAGTCAAGGCGGTTGGGAAGAAGTTTGACTCTATTTGGTACTGCCTTGATATCGGCTATGCCAATCTGGATGCGCAATTTTCATTTAAGGAGTATGTTGACGAACTGGCGCCAAGGACGGCCCATTTGCATCTGACCGATAATTACGGCCAGACTGACGACCATGAACCGCCCGGTTTGCGTGGCGGTATATCCCGACAGAAGTGGGACTATTTGCTGGGCGTTTTGGACAAATGTAACAATGAGGTAATTGGTTCGCTTGAGATGTGTCCTGCTATGCCTTCGGTAATGATACGACAGGCAAGCGATTTTTTATTTGACTGTCTCCAGTGGCCTAATCGGCCCCAAAAACAGCCCGGCAATACCGGCGTAATATATAATCCTGTGTAAAAAATAATATAGACATAAAATTGCAAAAGCTGCCCCCCCTAATTTGCGAGGCAGATAATATATAGAAAGGCCAAGGGTAAGAAATACCTTTGGCCTTATATTATTTCTTTAAGCTGCAGCGGCCTCAAATTTTATCGGCGCTGTCATCTCAAAGTTACAATACACAGAACCCTCGATTGTCCGGTTCACTTCGGATAAAAAAGCAAGGAAAGAAGATAAACTTTCCCTGCCGGGCTTTACTGTTTTCAGTCAGCTCCGAAGCGCTATTCTTGTGCAGACGTGTTGTCGCTGCAGCTATTTAAAGGCCGTTTAAAAGCCGTATATCGGTTTTAGCTCGTCACCGGTGGGTAAATGGTCGTAATACTCGCCTCTTGGGCCGACATAGCCGACTCCCTGTTTGGTCAGTCTTACCTGGCTGACAGAACCGTTACTGTTGGTTATATTAACTGTAACGGTGTTTATTTCCTGGCGCAGGGCGTCTCTTTCGGCAGCGGCTTTTTTCTTGTCGGATTCACTGCCTACCCCGTAGCCGACAGCTCCGCCCACTGCTGCTCCTATCAAAGTTGATTCGGTGTCCCGTCCTGCCAACTGACCGATTCCGGCGCCGGCCAGGGAGCCGACAGCAGCGCCTGTGCCGGCATCACTCTCACAGCCGGCTAAAAAAGCCAAACCAAAACTCAATACAAACACAATCAAAATTGTTACTACAGCTTTAATCATTTTCTACACCTCCATCAATATATATTGAGAGACTGACTTACTGTTCATTATACACTGTGTTTGTTTATAACTCGTCAAACAAAATAATCAAGTCAAAATCATTTGGCCTTGTAAATATAAATTTTTGCGGTTATATTTTTATCGGCCTGTTTATAATAAAAACTTAAGGGGACGCAAATGAAACCTAAACTCATAATCGTTGGCGCCGCCGGTCGAATGGGCTGCCGAATACTTTCATTATGTATAGACGCTGGCCGGTTCGATATTATTGCGGCTGTCGAAGAGCAAAATCACCCCGATATCGGCAAAGACGCGGGGCTTATCGCCTCAGCAGCCCCCCTCAATGTTAATATAGGCAATTTTTATCCCGTCGGCGCCGATGTGGTAATAGACTTCTCGAGCCCTGCCGCAGCGGATAAAACCATCGACTATTGCGTCGGAGACGGCGCTGCTTTGGTTTTGGGCACTACCGGCCTGGCCTATGAGCAATTAGCGAAGATAAAAGCCGCCGCTGAAAAAATCCCTGTAATTTATGGTACCAATATGAGCGTCGGGATGAACGTTTTATTCTCTCTTGTAGGCAAAATCGCATCGATGCTTGGCGAAGAATATGATATTGAGATAATTGAGCAGCACCACCGCTTCAAAAAGGATGCACCGAGCGGTTCAGCCCTGACGTTAGCTGAGAATATCTGCAAAGCGACCGGCCGCTCTTTTCCCGATTGCCTGACCTTAGGCAGAAGCGGCAAAGACGCCCTCCGAGACAAGGGCGCCATCGGCATACACGCCGTCCGCGCAGGCGATATCACGGGAATACATTCGGTAATATTCGCCGCACTCGGCGAAAAAGTAACGCTCAATCACACCGCACACAGCAGGGATACTTTTGCGAGGGGTGCGTTGCGCGCCGCCGAATGGCTCATCGACAGAAAACCCGGCGCATATTCAATGGCCGACGTCCTCGGTATCTCGTAATTTTTTTATGCTTACGACAAGCAGACAACAGCCGATTATTGATATAAAGCTGCTAATATGCTCATTGCGTTAAAAATTGAGTGCATAAAAATCGGCCGAAACAAAGAACCGCTTTTCTCATACGCATAACCCAGACACATACCTAATACGAATAGTGCCGGCCAATGCACCGGGTCCTGATGGGCCAGAGCAAACAATCCTGAGCTGAGCACAACCGAAAGCCACGGTCTGGTAAAAGACGACCGTATCATCGACTGAAACAGCCCGCGAAAAAGCATCTCTTCAAACACCGGAGCTACGAAAACAGCGGTAATAACAATCACCACTCTGATGGGGACTTGAGAGTATGCTGCTACTAATTCGAGTTCTTCGTGCTGCTGTATCTGGAAATCCTGTCCCTGTATAAGCTGGCCGATTTTTGTTGTCAGCAGGAGCACCGCCAGCACCAGCGGCCAGACGCCAAGCAGATTCACCGGCGCAGCAATAAAATCCCTGCCGATTGTTTTCACGTTAAGCCCGAACCCTTTTAGCCGCCGGGCAAAACTTCTCTCTGCTAAAAAAATAGTTACCACCATTGCTGCGAGAGTGCCGATGCAGAGAACGAGATTGTGGACGAAAACTACCTGCCAATCCGGCGAATCTTCCAGGAATTTTTGTGCAATTGCTGTTACGACCAAAGCAGCCGCCCACCAGATAAACAGTGGTATAAACGGCAGATAACCGGGCATATTGTTTCGACGGGGTACTGAATCGGCCAGCGCCTTTCTGCCCAGAGAAGTCTTCAGCAGCCATCGGCCAAATATTATCAGCCCGGCCAGGCAGATAATATGCCCTGCCGTTATACCACCGCCGATTTGTTTAATAATCTCAGAAACATTCATAGATATAAAGCTCGCAGATTACCAAGTGCGAATTCTCACCAATTTGTTTTCTGTTTTAATTTATGGTAAGCTATGGCCAAAATCGTCTTGAAACCAGAACATTCTTGTATTAAATTAGTCCTGCCTTTTCAAGGGAAATAGATGATGGACATATTTCACATTGAAGGGCCGGTTCAGCTTTCCGGCAGCGTAGTTGTTAACGGCTCGAAAAACGCCTCTTTACCGATAATGGCTTCTGCCATTTTATCGCCCGGCAAATCCGTCTTTAAGGCTGTTCCCAACCTTTCCGACATTTCCGTCTGCGCCGGTCTGCTAAGCCGGCTCGGCTGTAAGGTAGCCAGAAACGGAGCCGGTGAGCTGTCTATAGACTCGACTGTGATTGATAATCCTGTCGGCGATTATGAAATCGTCCGCAGGATGCGCGCCGGTATCTGCATACTCGGCCCGCTGCTTGCGCGCTGCGGCAGGGCTGAGGTCTCGATGCCCGGCGGCTGCGCGATCGGCGACAGACCAGTTGATATTCATCTGCGGGGACTGCGACAGCTTGGCGCAGAAATTCATCTGAAGAACGGCTATATCGTTGCAGAAGCGGCCGGCGGCCTTGTCGGCACAGATATTTTCCTCGGCGGACCTTTCGGCTCGACCGTCCTCGGTACAGCAAATGTCCTGATGGCTGCAGTTCTGGCAAAGGGCAGGACAGTTATAGAATCGGCCGCCTGCGAGCCGGAAATAGCCGACCTGGCGAGATGCCTTAACAAAATGGGCGCAAAAATTACAGGTATCGGCTCGCCCCGTCTGATTATCGAAGGTGTTAGACAGCTTACCCCCATCGAATACCAGGTAATAGCCGATAGAATCGAGGCAGGGACGTTTATGGTCGCCGCCGCGATAACACAAAGCGAATTACAACTGCATAATTGTCGGCTCGGCGATATGATGGCCGTGGTCGATAGGTTGAGAAATATCGGCGTAACGGTCGAGCCAAATAGCGATGGCTGTGTCGTTGCCCGCACCGGCCCGATGAAGACCGCCGATGTTACCACCCAGCCGTACCCGGGCTTTCCTACCGATTTGCAGGCACAGTTTATGGCGCTTTTGTCACTGGCCGACGGCAACAGCATCATAATCGAAAAAATCTTTCCCGACAGATTTATGCACGTTGCCGAACTGAATCGAATGGCTGCCAATTTACGCAAAGAAGGCCCTACCGTCATTGTGGCCGGCGTAAAAAAGTTAATTGCCGCTCCGGTAATGGCTTCGGATTTGCGTGCTTCCGCTGCCTTGGTGCTGGCCGGCCTGGCCGCAGAGGGAACCACAATTGTAAACAGGGTCTATCACATTGACCGAGGCTATGAAAAAATCGAAGAGAGACTAAATCCAGTCGGTGCCAAAATCATGAGAGAAAGCATTTAAAAATGGTCACCTGATGTTTACTAAATGGCAGCCTGCCATTCTTGAGAAGGTATCTAATAGTATTTACCGCCAAATTTACGTCAGGGCGGCGGTTTTGCCGGCGGTTGGGGGATAATTTACGGAGGGCTTGGACATTTTTCGTCATAATTTTGTAAAAAGGCGATAGTCCTGTAAAAATGCAGAAAATTTTGAAAAAAACGGTTATATTCGTAATCCCTCAGTTATGGGTGGGTATTCTTCTTTTGCTAACTGAACCACAACATACTTCAAAAAGCCGTTTTTCAGCATAATTATGCAGCTTTATGGGTTTAGAACAACCCTCTTGGGGTGT
>Ga0180434_10008788_pt1 | contig 11093 bp, 11 predicted proteins | sample SS_ome_7_FD_132453 | JGI IMG/M metagenome (GOLD analysis project Ga0180434, IMG submission 132453) | Hypersaline lake sediment archaeal communities from the Salton Sea, California, USA - SS_1_D_2 metaG | ecosystem: Environmental > Aquatic > Non-marine Saline and Alkaline > Hypersaline >... | reverse complement strand
TCGGTGCGAGGCAGATGAAACTGACAGGTACCCCGCCTCGTGGTCCATGTAAGGCCCAGCCACCAATAGACCTTCCGGCAGGCCCAACAGCTTGGCACCGGTTGACGAGAGAGGATTGGTCCGGTGTTGCTCGCGCATCGGCGCGACAAACGACGGCGATACCCCAACCAGCTCCAAAGGCCCGGCCGATACGCGCCGCCGCCGAGCATCGTAGCATCCGATCTGCAATGCATTACCGGCGTCCTGGCGCCACAGGCCCGCAAGGTGAAAGTAGACATACTCCCCCGCCCCGACGTAAATGTCCCGCCCACCGGCTGACGTCGCGGCTTCTTCAAAAAGCTTCGGTCGGCGCTGCCTCAGCCAGGCCAGGCGCGCCAAGCCCGCTCCGGGTTCGTCGAGAAAGGACACTCGCCGCCAATAGCCTGCCGGCTTTCGGGCTGCGATTTCCGCCAGAAGGCCCAACGGCCGGGTATCGCTCCAGAGCTGCATGGGCGTGTGCGCTTGGCCGGTAATGCGGTCGGCAATGATGGCACTTCCACCTTGGGCGGCCAGCCCTACCCCACAGGCGCGAACCCACGATTTTCCGAGCTTCCGCCGAAGCGATGCGGCACTCCTGCCCAAGGCGCGAATAACTGCATCAACGTCCTGCTCCCGCTTGCCGCCTGCGCTGGCGGACACCGGCAGTCGCGCCGAGGCCTGGGCAAGCACCTTGCCGCTGCCGGCGTCGATGGCCGCTGCCTTGAGCACCGTGGTGCCCAGGTCGAACCCGATCAGAATCTCGCCAGTCATGCCCGTTTCCTTGCCCGGCAGCCCTACCGACCGCTCGTAGCGTCCACCGTAACATACGTCACGGCAGGTGCAATCCCCCTCAGCCACTCGCGCGACGATGCAGATATCCCGTCGTCAGTGACCACTTCGTCGATGTCGTCCCAACCGGCGAACTGCACGAACGCCGTCGAAACAAACTTGCTGCTGTCGGCGACGAGGATCGACCGCTGTGCCCCAAAGAGCATTGCCTGGGAAACCCGCGCTACTCCCACGTCGGTCGTGTACAGACCGTCCGGGCCGCAGGCATCGGCACCGACAATTCCCAACTCAACCCGAAAGCGTCGCAGGTTGTCCTCGGTAATGATGCCGCCCAAGTTTCCACTGCCCCGGCGGACCTGCCCGCCAAGCAGGATTACCTCGACATTCTCGTGCATGTAGAGCGCCGACGCCACGGCCAGGGACGACGTGAGCACCTTCAGGCCGGCCTTGCCAGCCAAGTGCCGGGCCACCTGTAGCGTTGTGGAACCCGTATCGAGACTGATCGTGGCGCCAGGGGCGATCTGCTCGGCCACCGATCTGGCGATGGCATCCTTGGCCTGGAGGTGCATCTGGCGACGATGCTCGAACGCAAACGCAACGCTGTCAGCCCGCGAGAACACCGCCCCGCCGTGCGTCCGTCGCAGCAGACCCCGCGACTCCAACGCCTTCAGGTCGCGCCGAATGGTAACCTCGTTGACGCGGAATTCGCGTGCAAGCTCGCCCACGGCTGCTTCGCCGCAACGGGCGAGAATCTCGAGAATCCTGTCGTGACGCGCGTTGTGTGCCATTTCGATAGCCCAGGCCCTGTGCCGACTGCTGCGGTAGTGTCTTGCCTACAAGTCAGCCAGTGCGTTTGTCATTCGTTCGATCACCATATCCACCGCCGAGAGATCGGCGATCAGCGGCAGTTTCGTCAGAGCTCCGGGCGGGCAACTGGCCTTGTAGCTCTGGACGGATATGTCCAGCCCGCCGGCTACCAGGCAGTCCACGAACGCCCTGGCCTTGTCCAGGTCATGAAAGTAAACCGACGCCAGGTGGCGTTTGCCCGCCACAGCGGCTGCGTGCTGCGGGTATCTGCGAACAAGCGATCGCAAGCGGGCCTCGTACTCGGCGCCGATCGCGCTGGTGATCGCGGCGTTTTCCTCCGCCCATCGCATCGTGACCAGGTAGGCCAAAGACGCAAGCTCCTCCTGGCCGTTCGTCACCAACGCACCGAACTGCGGCAGGCAGTCCATCGTGGAATCGAAGATAATCCGCGAGGCTGGGTACTCGCCGCCGGGGAAGCCCTTGCCGATCACCACAAAGTTCGGCCTGATTCCGTACTCGCGGAACAGGTACAGTTGCGGGCTCCACAGGCAAGATTGTATCTCGTCCACCATCGTCGGCACGTCGTGCTCCCGACACAATGCGTGCGCCCGCCGGCCGAATCGCTTCGTCAGCCTCAGCCCGCCATAGTTCATCAGGATCAACTCGTGAAGGAGGCCGGCAATTCGATACTTGCCTCGCTGGTAGGTCTTGAAGGCCGACTCCAGCTGCTGCTCGTCGTTGGGGCGTATCGACACGACCTTCATGATCCCGTGCCGCTCGAAGGCCTGCCCAAGCTCCGGCCACATCCCCCGCATCACCTGCGCGAAGATCGTCGTCCCGTGATAGTTCGCCCGGGGTCCGCCTTCGCTGTCGCCCATGACCAGGAATACCGGCGTCCGGCCCACGTGCGCGCCGTTCGGCCAATCGTCCTGCACCCGATAGAACCTTGCGAGCATCATCTTGATGCCCGCCTCGCAGGCCAAGCTGCCCGTTTCCAGATTCAGCACACGATTCAACACGCCGCGGCGCTTCGACCGTAGCGCCTTGCCCAACGCGGCGTCGTCTCCCTTGGCCAAGCCGTTGGACGTGCGAACCAGCTCGGCCTCCAAGAGCCTCGTGATGTATCCCCGCGTGTTGTTATGCGTCGCGTTGGGGATTCCCAATCGGTGCGCGTATTCGACCAGGCGGTATCCTTCAAACGCGTGACCAAGCGGGGCATGGTAGTGCTCGCTCTTGGACAGGAACCGCAGCCGACCGTCCTCGCCGACGCGGTAGTATCCCCGCCCAGCCAGCGGCGACATCTCCGCATGCGTGGCTGCGTCGAACATGCGCGTCGACGCACCGGAGGGCGAACTTCGCAGCGGCCCGCTCACAGGCGTGCCCACCTTGGGCAGCAGCGAGGCTAGCTTCCGCTGACGGGCTGTGGAAAAGAATTCCACCTTCTCGTAGAACAACTTCCCCAGCGATACCGCATCGCCCGCACGAACCGCCACGTTGGCCGCCGTCGCCGCCTTGACGTATCGCCTGCCCAACAGATCGGCCAGCGACAGGTTTACCTTCTTGAAACGCATATGCGTCACCTTCTGCTCCCTGAACCAAGGGCCGCCTGGATTCGCCCGCCAAGCTATGCTGGCCATGACCGTTTCTGCACGTTACTGTATGATACGATCGCTAAGGCGCAATATTCAAGCCTCTTTTCTCTGCTTTTTGCATGCAGTCTGGCGTGTATGCTGCCGGTTCTACTGGGCCGTCGGAAAGTCGATCGCGAGCGAGCGGGTGAAGCATATCGCCACACCGACGTCACCTGTTTCCAAGCGATTGGCCCTGACGACTTTTCCGTTGCCGATGACCTTGCCCGACGAAGTGGAGTAGCCAACTCCTGGCGGGACAGTCATTTGGAAGTGCACCACCTCCCCCTGCGCCGGTGCGTCGGCCGAGGAAGCATGAACGTACATCCCCCCAGCCGAGACGTTGCGCGTCCAGAGATCCCCGCGCGCACGGGAATCGCTGCCCACGGAAGCCCAAGAAACCGGTAGCCGGAGCTCCACACGCTTTGAATCGCGTCGATCCTCACATTGCATTGCCCGCGTCCCCAAATACTGACAATACCCCCGGACCTCGACCTTGAACAACACACAGTAGCAACTGCGGTGCCCAGAACGACAGGATATGCCGCAACACGGCGCGCAGCGCCTGTTACCCGCGAAAAACCTTTCGAATCACGGCTTGTGGACAAGCTCCTGGCGGGGAATCCCGAGTCTCGCGTAGCCTCTTGCAGCGCTGCAACGCTTACTTAGATCAACACGGTGTTGCCTCATTGCATCATTCGTAGGCGAGTCCTGCCTCGTCGCAGAGCGTCTTGAGGGCGCTGACCGCCTCGGCGAAGAGGTCCGGGCCGGTGAATCCCCTGAACTGTCCCGCCGCAGCCATGTGTGGCTCGAGGGTCATGTAACCGGACCAGTCGCGAACCTTGAGGTCGGAGAATATCTCGCGGAATTGTCCGCTGCCTTTCCCCGCCGCAACGCAGACGTCGCCGCTGTCGGAAGCATTCTTGTCCTTGATGTGAAGATATGCGGTCAATTCCGCCAACCCCTGGCGCCATCCGTCATCGTAGGGAGCGATCTTCTCGTTGACGAAGTTGGCCGGGTCGAAGATGCCTTTGAGCCGGTCCGAGTCGATGGTGGCAAAGATATCCCTCACCCCTTCGGGCTTGGCACCGTAGATTTTCGATTCGTTCTCGTGGTACAGAACGGCGTCGGCTGACTCAGCCACCTTGACCATCGCCTCCAGGCGTTCCATCACCTCGCCGCGCTGGTCGCTGATCTTGGCGCCCGGCGAGGGATAGAAGCTAAACACCCGGATCCGCCGCGTGCCGAACTCACCAGCCACGTCGCAACAGTGCTTCAGCAAATCCAAGTGGGCATCGAAATCCTCATCGATGCGGATCTTGCCGATCGGCGAGCCGACACAAGGCACCGAGAAACCGCGATCGTCCATCTGCTTGTGGTACTGGCGGGCCTCGTCGAGGCTCATCTCCGACACGTTCTTGTCGTCGATGTTCCGCACGTCGATGCATCTAACGCCGTTTGCCTCGCAAACGTCCATCTGGAGTTTCAGCTCCGCGCCAATTTCGTCCGCGAATGCACTGAAGGTAATCATGTCAGTTCCTTTGATAGCTCAAGGTTCCACATTGCCAAGCCGGTTGATGTACCAGCTGGCTGCGTCGGACACAAGCGGCAGCCTGAAAAGCCGCGACGCGTGGGGATGGTATGCAGAACTGGAGGATTTGGCAAGTCGAAGCCCAAGGCTTTGCGGACGAGACTAGCACCACGAAACTGGGCGACATCACGTATATGCGGCGTCCCGGGTCAGAGATATTGCCTCACGCATGGCCGTTGGTAAGTTGAACTGTGGCCAGGGCTGTGGCGACGTCACTGGCCACCTCGTAGATCTTGTCCAGCCCGGTCACGAGGAACACACCCCACACCTGTGAGTTCAGGTCGCACAGGATCAGGCGCTTCTCGGCACCAATCAGCATCTTCCTCAAGCGCAGCAGCTTGGAGATGTTCGAGCTGTTGATAAATCCCACCCCCGCAAAATTCAGGACCACATCACAGGGGTTTTCTTCCAGGCGATCGAGCAGCGCGCCCATTTCCTCCGTGAACTGGGGGTCCTCGTTCAACTCGACAACCATGATATCGTCAGACCACTGCTGAATTGCCATGCCGCGATTCCTTTCCGGATACGCCTTCGCTGTGGGATTATCCCACCGTCAATGTGAGAATGCAAACGATTACGCCGTACCGGGGCCAGGTTCACTCCGATCCAGATGCATCGCCCTGCTGCTCCAGGGCGTGGGTCTGTTGGCCCGCAGCCTTCTCGACACAGCCTACCCTCTGTGCCGCCCCGCCGATCAGGGCGTCGATCAATACGTGAAGTCCACACCCAACCGAGAGATACGGGGCAAGGCGACGGACGCTCGACGCCGTCTCCTCGTCCTGCCACAGCAGCATTGTTATCACGCCGCCCAAGAACGAAAACAATCCCAAAAGGAACTCGCCCCACGCCACGCTGCGCCTCCCGTGAGCGTTGGCTCGAATAAGCAACAGGCCTCCGACCCCCGTCAACAGCGAACCGACTGCCACGTAGGTAGCCACCAAACCGGTGTAGAGACCTTGGGGGATGTCTCTGCCAAATGCGAATGCCGCGATGGCCCACCAGAGAATCGCAGCAACGTGGATGACACACCACACGACAGCTGCAACGGCCGTTACGGACACCCCCACAGTCGGAACGACCGGCACCAGGGGCATGGTCTCGGGCATCGGCTCGTAGGGCAGGGGCTTTCTGCGGCGAATGCTTTGGAGAAAACCCCGTAGCAACGCGAAGACTGCCAGCAGAACCGCCCCACCAAGGACCACGATTGCAAGCACGGCGACTATCGTTCTCATCGATTACTCCCGGTTACGACAGTTCTTGAAAATCGTTCGCCCCGTCGGGCCTCACCGATCCCGACACAGAATAGACCTGTCCACGCCCATGCGGCGCACCACAGGCTCTATTTCGGCAAGAAAACGCTTTCCGTCTGAGTAATAGCCACCCGTGGGAGCCAACTGGGGCAGATGTGTCGACCAATACCGATTGAACAAGCTCATAAAAAGCTCGCGCAGGTACTTGCTGGTCATTGACGCCAATGCCACCGGCAACTGTCGGTCTTCACACTTGGTGGCGAAGTGCAACTCCATCGGACGATCCGGGCCGGTGATGCGATATGCACTGAGCGTGTCGCTTTCGTCGATCACCTTGAACGCACAGCCTTCGAACGCACGTTGCAGATGCGGAAGGTACCGCATCCTTCCGCCCTGCCTGTCGGCATAGACCCGCAGGGGCCCGTCCGGCATCGCCCGCGACAGGTGCATCAGCAATCGGCAGGTGACGTCAAGCAGCGAGACGGACTTATTGCGCGTCCCGGCGACGATGCGATTGTATTCGCCGACCAGGACAGGCTCGCATCGCACGTCAAGCAGTTCCACGCCCACATCGGACATTTGCCGAGCCAGCGCGTTGGCTGAGAGTGCCACGCTCGTCGCGTCCACCGCACGCGGCAGCGGTAACTCAGCCTGGCCGTACCAGGGGTATAGTTCAGTAAGAGCCCCCGCTCGCGGCGCTACACGTTGGAGCAGCGACTGCAGGGAGTCCGGGCTATCGCCGCTGGCTGCCAGCATCGCCAGCACACCAAGCTCCAGGTGCGTCAGCCCATCCTTGCCGCGCAGGCCCGAGTAGAGCTTCTTGCTGTCGGCGATGGCCGGGCGGGCACGGCGTTTGTCAACCTTTCGGCCCACAGCTCCGGCCAGCAGACGCCACATGCAGGCGTCGGCGGCATCGTCCGGAACGCGAAAAGTGGTCGCCGAAACCACCAACGGCCCCAACAGCGGGCCGAAACCCGCTTCGTCTATCCCCGCAATAATCGCCAACGCAGACTCCCTTACCCCCAGACCGATGAGATTATAGGCCCTACCATCGTCAGGCGAAAGGCCGCACCCATCGCCCGCACGAAAACCGCTTTCAGCCCTGGACCCAAGCTGACGATATACCTATTGAAGATAGCACAGGGACTTACATGGACGACTTTCTCCAGTTCATCGCAGACTACCTCGGACCGTCCGCACCGACACTCGAACGGCTGCTCTATTCCTCTATTGTCATCGCAGCCTATTTCCTCCTGCGCAAAGTCGCCGCGGTCATCATACACCGCCGGACGCAGGACATCACCCGCAGGTACATAGCCGGCAAGACGGCTACGTATCTGCTCGGCTTGGTTGCGGTTCTGGCACTAGCGAGGATCTGGCTTCTCGGGGCAGCTGCGGACCTGGCCACCTACCTGGGCATCGTCTCAGCTGGTCTGGCCATTGCCCTGAAAGACCCGGTGACCAACCTGGCGGGCTGGATTTACATTGTCGTGCGCAAGCCCTTTGCCACCGGCGATCGCATCCAGATCGGTCAGCACGCCGGCGACGTGGTTGACATCAGCCTGTTCCAGTTCTCGATGGTGGAAATCGGCAACTGGGTGGACGCCGACCAGAGCACGGGGCGACTTATCCACATCCCGAACGGCTGGGTGTTCACGCAGACCACCTCCAACTACACGCAGGGCTTTAATTTCATCTGGAACGAGTTGCCGGTAACGGTCACCTTCGAGAGCAACTGGGAAGCCGCCAAGGAAATCCTCCTGCGAGTGGCCACCGAGCACTCAGCCGTCAAGAGCGAGTACGCCGCAAACCAGATCCGCAACGCCGCCAAGAAGTTCATGATCTTCTACGAGCACCTCTCGCCGATCGTCTGGACAAAGGTTGTCGATATCGGCGTGACGCTGAGCGTCCGCTACCTGTGTCAGCCTCGTACACGGCGCGTCTCGGAGGAGAAGATCTGGGAGGAAATCCTTCGCGAATTCGCCAAGCGAAGCGACATCGACTTTGCTTACCCGACGACCCGGCTGTACAACAACGCCTCGGAAGGCAAGGCTTCGCTGCGACCCGGCAGCACCGGGGCGTAATCTTCTTTCGGACTGCTGTGTCCCATGTCACATTGGCCTCGGTGCCTGCCTGCCGCAAGGTCGGCCCTGTAATCGTTGGACACGCACGTTGCCGGGTGCCTATCATGTGCCACCAGGATCGTCCCCGAAGAAATCTCAGCGGAGAACCGACCATGCAGAACTCGGTGCCGTATTCCGAAGCGATTGTTGCCAAGTATCCCGAGCAAATCGTCATCGGCATAGCAAAACAGGCCGGCGGCAAGTGCAACCCCATCACCTTGGGCTGGACGATGATTACATCGCATGAGCCTGCGATGATGGCCGTGTCGATCGGGCTGACGCGCCACTCGCTCGAAGTTTTCCGCAATGCCGACCAGTTCGTCATCGCTATGCCCTCCGAAGCCCAGGCTGACGAGGCGATGCTGTTCGGAACCAAGTCGGGTCGGAACTGTGACAAGTTCGACGAGGCGGGCACGCTGCTGTCCCCTGCCGAGAAGGTCGATGGCGTGTTGATGGCCGATGCTGTGGCAAACTTCGAATGTCGTAAGGTGTCCGAATTGCCCACCGGCGATCACGTCATCTTCGTCGGCGAGGTCGTCGCTTCGCATGTGAACCCCGAGAAGCCCGACCGACTGTACACGCTGTCGGAAGGCTTCAAGATGGGCGGGCTGCCCAGAGGTTGATTGAGACCCGGGCAAACGGGAGAACCCAGGAATGACTGCGCAACCCAAGACGTTCCGCGTGGCGGTGGCCCAGCCTTATACCAAGCTTGGCAACGTGAAGGGCAACCTGGAGCAGGTGCTGACGCTCACCGCCCAGGCGGCTGTCAACGGCTGCGAGTTGATCCTCTTTCCCGAAACCGCGCTGCACGGATACTCCAACCCGCCAAAGGTGATGGCCAAGGCGATCACGCAAGACGGACCCGTGGTCGAAGCGCTCTTGCGGGCTGCCCGGCAGAGCGACATCGCCATTGTCGTCGGGGCGTTCGAGAGGGACCTGGCCAGCGACGACGTATTCATCAGCCAGTTCATCGCGCTTGGCGATGGTCGACTGATCGTCCAGCGGAAACACCTCGGCCACGAAAAACCCGGCATCGCGCAGGCGCCGCAGAGCTTGGAGGTTTTCAAGGTCCATGGCGTGCGATGCTGCGTGGTGATCTGTGCCGACAGCGGCATCGAAGACATCGACGGAAAGCTGGTTGACGTCGGATGCCAGTTGAAACTTCACCCAACCGCCGGCGGGCCGAAGCGGGACGCGGGCTTCAGCCTGAAGGATTTTGAAGACCCGGACCGATACAAAGCATATATTGCCTCGATGAAGAAGGTTTGCTTTCCGCCGGACGAGCTGCTCGCCCAGCGGCGGCGCTACCGGATGGCGTTGGCCACGGCCAACTTGTCGACCGGCGACGACGGCGCAGACTACTTTCAGCCAGGCCACAGCATGATCATCGACAGCGACGGCAATCTTGTGGGCCTGATCCCGGGCACTTACGTCCAGGAACATTTTCGTCCTCGCCTGACATGGGCGGACATCCGCCCGGCCACGCCTCGCCGACCGGGGTGATGGACTCACAACGCACAATACGTGCAGGCCGCCAGACCAAGTGAATGACATTGCTGCACGGGCGTTGTATACTCGACCGCGACGGTCAATACACAGTGCAGGCAGGAGAACGGATATGCAGTATGCGGTCATAATGGCTGGGGGCGCGGGCAAGAGGCTTTGGCCGCTCAGTCGCGTCATGCGTCCAAAGCAATTGCTGCCCCTGATCGACGGCCGATGCCTGCTCGAAATGGCCGTCGAGCGGCTGATGAATCTATTTGATATCGACAAGATATGGGTCGTCACCAACGCCGAGTACGCCGACCAGGTCGCAGCGACGCTGCCAAACCTCCCGGTGGAGAACATCATCGGCGAGCCGGAAGGTCGAGACACCGCCAACGCCATCGCCTTGGCTGCGAGCCTAATTCGTGTCAAGGACCCACAAGCCACCATGGCTGTCTTCACGGCTGACCACGTGATCCGGCCGGTGGACGCATTTGCAGCGGCCGTGCGAACCGCGATGGAAGCTGCCCAACAACACCCCGATGCCCTGCTGACATTCGGCATCCGTCCGACCTGGCCGCATACGGGGCTGGGCTATATCCACTTCGGCAAGGCGCTTGCCGACGACGTGCATGAGGTGGAAGGGTTCAAGGAGAAGCCGGACCATCAGACCGCTCGCCAGTACGTCGAATCGGGACAGTATTACTGGAACAGCGGAATGTTCGTCTGGCAGGTCCAGGCGATCTGCCAGGCGCTGGAGCAGTTCCTGGGCGAGTCGATGAGCAAGCTCCAACCGGTCGCCCAGGCAGCGCTCGAAGGCAAGGATTACACCGAAGCCCTGGAGGAAGCATACCCATCCCTGGAGAAGATCAGCATCGATTACGCCGTGATGGAAAAGGCGCAAAAGGTGCTTGTGGTGGAGCTCAAGGCCGACTGGCTGGACGTAGGTTCCTGGCCGGCACTGAGTGACGTATGCGCCCTGGACGGGTCCGGCAACGTGGTCGTCGCGAAGAACTGCACCGTCGTGGACAGCTTCCGCAACGTCGTGGTCACCGAAGACGATCACCTGCTTGCGATCCTCGGCATGGACGACTGCATCATCGTGCACTCCCCTGACGCCACGCTGGTCTGCAACAAGTCGGACTCACAACGGCTCAAGGACATGGTCGGCTACGTCGAGGAGCGTTACGGAAAAAAGTATCTCTAACCTGATCTGAGTGAGGCAGGGAAAGACTTTTCGATCATGGGTTGCTGGCTGGGCATCGATCACGGGACCAAGCGTATCGGCATCGCGGCTGGGGCAACCCAAGACGCCATCGCCTCCCCAATCGCCGTAATTGAAGCAGCCCCCCTTGGCAATGCGATTGATAGTATTGTCCAACTCGCGCGGGAGTACCTAGCT
>Ga0180434_10008787_pt1 | contig 11093 bp, 7 predicted proteins | sample SS_ome_7_FD_132453 | JGI IMG/M metagenome (GOLD analysis project Ga0180434, IMG submission 132453) | Hypersaline lake sediment archaeal communities from the Salton Sea, California, USA - SS_1_D_2 metaG | ecosystem: Environmental > Aquatic > Non-marine Saline and Alkaline > Hypersaline > Sediment... | reverse complement strand
GCGGTCACGATGCCCCAACGCCGCGATAATTGTAAAAAGCAGAAACAGGATGACGATGGGGAAAAATGTCAGCATACGCGTTTTCGATCCGTGGTCCCGGAAAGGTGAAAGCAGCAGGCGAATCCCTGAAAGTGTATTCCGTTTATAATGCTGCCTGGAGGTTAAATGCGGATTAGGAAAAGGTTATAAGATGATAAAATAGACGCATGCCCTCGTTACAAGGGTTCAAGGATCCGAGGGGCCAAGAGCAAAGCAATTATGAATTATCTATCTGTGCTCTGGCTGTTTCGCCATTCGACAGGTTGCGTGGCGCGGGCATACGGGAAGGTCAACCGCCTTGCCTGCGGAGATGAGGGAATCGATTTGGATCCCGATAGCGATTTCGATTCCGATTCCGAAGAAAGGATATCCCAACAGACGGATGCACTGGACGCGCCTTCTACGCGCCAGTGCATCCCGACCGTTCAATTGCCAAAATCAGGGACAACATTTATGAGACGGTGTACTAGTGGTAAAATTGATCATTCAAAATTCTTCCCAATCCCTTACACGACCGGGAAGCCGGCATTGGACCAGGCGAAGATGCCGCCGGCCAGGGATTTTACGTTTGCGTAGCCTGCCTGCTTCAGGATGCTGGCCGCAATGTTGGAGCGGTAGCCGCTGCCGCACTGCAGCACCAGATTTTCGCTTTTTTCCGCTTTGGGTAATTTCTTGTCGAGAATGTCGGACAAGGGAAAATGTTCGGCCCACTTGATGCGGCCGCCGTCCCATTCGGCCGGTGTGCGGACGTCGATGATGCGCAGGTTGCTTTTTTCCAGCTGCGATTTCAACTGCTGGGGGGAGATCTGCTCCAGCTGATCCACGGGGCGGCCGCTCATCAGCCAGGCCATGATGCCTCCGGAAAGGTAGCCGAAGATCATATCGTAGCCGATGCGGTGCAATTCGGTGACCATACGGTCGTAGTCCGCGCGGTCATCAACCACCAGAATGATTTCAGAATCGGGATCCACCACCATGCCGACCCAGTTGGCCAGCTGTTTTTCAAAACCGATGTTGATGCTGCCGGGAATGTGGAAGCCGCCGAAGGCGGCTGAATCGCGGGCGTCGATGATCACGGCGCCGTCAGCCATCATTTCCTCGAATTGTTTGGGGGTCAGGCTTTTATCGATGGGACAGGCGTCCAGCGTGGCCGCACCCTTCAGGTTGGTCTGGATAATGTGTGAAAAGCTTTTGGGGCGCACGGGAAAGGCCGACATGACATCCGCCTTGAACGCATCGAAGGATGTAAAGCCCAGCATGGGGTTGGCGCGTCTTTCATAGCCAAGGGTGGAGCTTTTTTTGGCGCTCATGCCCCGCCCGCAGAGGGAGCCCTGGCCATGGGCCGGGAAGACTTCCAGGTGGTCCGGATACTTGGCCAGTTTGGCGTACAGGCTCTGGTAGAGATTTTCAACCTGCTCGTCGAGGATTTCTGCCCCGGGCAGATCCGGGCGACCGATATCGCCGACAAACAGAAGATCGCCGGTCAACAGCATCTGCGGTTCTTCCGATCTGATTTTGTCCGTAACCAGCAGCGAAACCGAATTGGGCGTGTGCCCCGGGGTGTGCAGAACTTCGATTTTGGCAGCCCCGATTTCAAAGGTGTCGCCTTCCTTGAGATCCTTGTGCGTGTAGGTGACCGGCGCGCTCTCATGAATGTAGATGTCCGCGCCGGTTGCCAGCTTCAATTCCTGGTCGCCGCTGACGTGATCGGCATGCAAATGGGTGTTGAACACATGCGTGATCTGCATGCCCTCCTCCCGGGCGATGGTCAGATAATCCTGTATGTCCCGTTTGGGGTCCACCACGGCCATGGCCTTGGCCCGGGGACAACCGATCGCATAAGAGAGACAGCCCATGCCGTCCACGGAAATTTGATTGAAATACATTTAGCGCTCCTTTTTCTCTCCATCTTTATGGGGGTAGACCGGCGGCGGGAAAGCACAGGGCCGGCCGGTGCATCCCCCAAAGACGACATTTCTGAATTGCTGCATCAAAAAGACCAATGATTTGCCGCCCCTTCCTCGGCGTCAGACGCCTTGAAAGACGAATTTGCGGCGATCAGATCAGACGAGATCGAATCTGTCCAGGTTCATCACCTTGTCCCACGCGGCGACAAAGTCGGTTACGAATTTTTCCCGGGAGTCCGCGCACGCATAGACTTCCGCCACGGCGCGGAGTTGTGAGTTCGAACCGAAGATGAGATCGACACGCGTGCCGATCCACTTGCGTTCACCGCTTTCACAATCAAACCCCTCGAACAGGTCTTCGCCTTCAGAGGCTGCCTTCCACGTCGTGTTCATGTCCAGCAGATTGACAAAGAAGTCGTTGGTGAGGGTTTCCGAGTGCCGGGTGAAAACGCCGTAGGAAGATTGGTCGAAGTTGGCATTCAAAGCCCGCATGCCGCCGATGAGAACCGTCATTTCAGGAGCGGTCAGCGTCAGCAGCTGGGCGCGGTCCACCAGAAGTTCCTCCGCCGATACGGCGTATCTGGTTTTGAGGTAGTTGCGGAATCCGTCCGCAACCGGTTCGAGCACCGTAAAGGACGCCGCGTCGGTTTGCTCCGGCGACGCATCCGTCCGTCCGGGTGTGAAAGGAACCGTCACATCGTGGCCGGCGTTCTTCGCCGCCTGCTCGACGGCGGCGCATCCCCCCAGGACGATCAAATCAGCGAGTGAAACCTTTTTGCCATTGGACTGGGCGTTGTTGAAGGTCGTTTGAATTTCTTCAAGCGTCTGCAGCACTTTCTTCAGCCGCTCCGGCTGGTTGACTTCCCAGTCCTTCTGCGGTGCAAGGCGGATGCGCGCTCCGTTCGCACCGCCGCGCATGTCCGAGGCGCGGAAGGTGGATGCCGAGGCCCAGGCGGTCGTGACCAGCTCCGGTATCGACAAACCTGACGCAAGGATGTTGGCCTTAAGATCGGCGATGTCCTGCGCGTCGATAAGCGCATGGTCGACGGCGGGTACCGGATCCTGCCAGATCAGCTCCTCATCCGGAACCTCGGGGCCCAGATAGCGCGCACGGGGGCCCATGTCACGGTGGGTCAGCTTGAACCATGCCCGGGCAAAAGCGTCCGCGAATGCTTCCGGATTCTGCAGATACCGCCGGGCGATCGGTTCGTAAATCGGGTCGTAGCGCAGGGAAAGATCCGCCGTGGTCATCATCGGCCGGTGTTTTTTTGCGGGGTCGTGGGCGTCGACCACCATGTCTTCTGCATCCACGTCCTTGGCCAGCCACTGGTTTGCGCCGGCAGGACTCTTGACCAGCTCCCATTCGTATTTGAACAACACCTTTAAATAGCCCATGTCCCATTTGGTCGGGTTGGGCTTCCAGGCGCCCTCGATGCCGCTGCCGATGGTGTCGCCGCCTTTGCCGCTGCCGAAACTGCTTTTCCATCCCAGGCCCTGTTCTTCGATGACGGCGGCTTCGGGCTCAGGCCCCACATGGGACGCGGGACCGGCACCGTGGCACTTGCCGAAGGTGTGACCGCCGGCGACCAGTGCAACGGTCTCTTCGTCGTTCATGGCCATGCGCGCGAAGGTTTCCCGAACGTCACGGCCGGAGGCGACCGGGTCCGGGTTGCCGTTCGGTCCTTCCGGATTCACGTAAATCAGACCCATCTGCACGGCGGCCAGGGGATTTTCGAGATCGCGGTCGCCTGAATAGCGCTTGTCGCCAAGCCACTCACTCTCGGTCCCCCAGTAAATGTCCTCTTCCGGCTCCCAGACGTCCACACGCCCGCCGGCGAAGCCGAAGGTCTTGAGCCCCATCGACTCGATGGCGCAGTTGCCGGCAAGGACCATCAGGTCGGCCCAGGATATTTTGCGACCGTACTTCTGCTTGATCGGCCAAAGCAGACGGCGCGCCTTGTCGAGGTTCACGTTGTCGGGCCAGCTGTTGAGCGGTGCCAGGCGCTGGGATCCGGATCCCGCGCCCCCGCGGCCGTCGCCCATGCGGTAGGTGCCCGCGCTGTGCCACGCCATGCGGATGAAGAGCGGTCCGTAGTGGCCGTAGTCGGCCGGCCACCAGTCCTGCGAGTCGGTCATCAGCGCAGAAAGGTCCTTCTTTACAGCCGCCAGATCGAGTTTTTTGAATTCCTCTGCATAGTTGAATTCCTTTCCCATTGGATTGGACAGAGAGGAATGCTGATGCAGAATGTGAAGGTTTACCTGGTTCGGCCACCAGTCCCGGTTCGATGTGCCTCTGCCGGCGGTAGGTCTTTTACTGTTTTCTTTCATAATAATCCTCCTTTCTTTGCCATGCATTTACTGCATATACCGAAAAAGTCCAAACGGTGATTCAGAATTTTAAAGCGCGTTTCTGATGCCACTTCCTTTTTCATTTCATCCAGGCTGTCCAGGTGTGGGTCGACGATTTTTTTGCACTGGATGCAGATGACATGCGGATGGGGATAAGGCTTGTTGCCGTCGTAGCGGTTGCTTCCATCCGGGAACCCCAATTCGAGAACTTCACCAAGGGATTTGATCAGAAAAATATTTCTGTACACGGTCGCCAGACTCATTGTCGGAAAGTCTTTTTTGATTTGGTCATAAATATTCTCAACGCTGGGATGGCCTTTGCTCTCGGCAAGAATCCGTGCAATCGCCAGCCGTTGCGGCGTTATTTTGTGCCCCTTGTTCCGCAATTTTTGAATAATAACATCAAATCGTTTGAAGGGATCGGCCACTGGAAGCCTCTTTTTAAAAATGGTAATTATTATTAATTAATACCGGTTTTCTTTTTTGTCAAGATTTTTTCCGGCGTTCAAAAATGAAGTTTTATGCGGGATGTCGGCAATTCGAACCCAAGGAATCCAATGAGCTTCCTGCAAGCGTTAAAACTCGGATGCGGCGCCTTTTGTCTCATCCAGCACATTGCGCACCATTTTTACCAGTTCCGATCGAACAACAGGTTTCATCAGCACGCCTTTGATGCCCGGGGATTGGTCTTTTATAGCGTCCAGACGTTCGCTGAAGCCGGTGCAGATAATGATTGGGATGTCGTTGCGTATCGCCAGAACCGCTTCGGCGAATTGGGCGCCGGTCATGTGCGGCATGGCCATGTCCGTGAGGATCAGATCGTATCGGGTCGGGTCCGCCTTGAAGGTTTTCAGGGCTTCCAGGCTGCCGGCACAGGATGTGATGTTGTAACCGAGGCGTTCGAGCATCTGGGTTTCCAGCCGCACAATGGCCTCTTCGTCGTCGACCAGCAGGATACGTTCGCTGCCGGTTTGAGTGGGTTCGGGTTGTTCAATTTGAATGGATTCGTCGGATTTTTCGATAATGGGCAGATAGACAAAAAACGTCGTTCCCAGCCCCGGCTGGCTGGACACCCTGATATCCCCTTTGTGCGCCTTGACGATGCCGTAAACCACGGCCAGCCCCAGACCGGTGCCTTTGTCTTTACTCTTGGTGGTAAAGTAGGGTTCAAAAATCTTTTCCATAATGGCGGGTTCAATCCCGCGGCCGGTGTCGGAAACGGCCAGTCTGGCATACGGGCCGGGTTTGAGCGAGAGGCTTTCGGGATCATCCGGCGTAATTTGCGTTTCTTTGAGCTGCACGGTGATCGTTCCGCTGTCCGGTGCAATGGCATGGTAGGCGTTGGTAATCATATTCATGGCGATCTGATGCAGCTGGGTCGGATCCGCCATGACCAACCCGCAGCCCTGCTGAATGTCCGGGCGGATCTCAATGTCCGCCGGTATCGTGGCGCGGCTCAATTTCATGACCTCTTTAAATATCTGCTGCGGCCGGACAGGCAGCTTCCTGTGTTCGGACTGGCGGCTGAATGCCAGAATCTGCTTGACCAGATCGCGTCCTCTGCGGCCGGCCTTGAATATTTCTTCGATATTTTCACGCTCGGGGCTGTCGGCCGGCAGATCTTCCAGCATCATTTCCGTAAGCCCGACAATGGGAAAGAGGATGTTGTTGAAGTCGTGAGCGATGCCGCCCGCCAGACTGCCGATGGACTCCATCTTTTGGGCCTGCTGCAGGCGGTCTTCGATTTTCTGTTTTTCGGTCAGGTCCCGTATGATGCTGATCCAGCCGGTGCGCTGCCCGCCGTCGCCTTTGAGCTCGAGCACGGTGTGCTCGGTAGGGAAGATTGTCCCGTCTTTACGCTGCATTGAAAACCGCACAGCGTTTAAAAAATTTCCCTTTTCAACGGTGCGCAGCAGCATATTCTGAAAATCCCGGAGGTGCGACGCATCCACATGCAGTTTTTCCACCGGGTGCCCGACCATTTCATGTGCTGCGTAGCCGAATATGGTGGATGCCGCCGGATTGCACTCGACGATCCTGGCCGGACGTTCGGTATTCAACACAAAAATGGCATCCGGCTGGCTCTCGAACACTTTTTCAAAACGCTCCTTGGATTCCCACAGCTGGTTTTCCATCAGCTTGCGTTTGTGGATGTCCCGCCCCACCGCGATCATGGCGACCACCCTGCCGTCTGCATCTTTTACGGCGCTGGTCGCCCAGGCGAGCCAGCGCCAGCCGTGTTTGGTCAGTGCGCGCTGCTCGAGATAGACGGCGAAAGGCGGCTTGTAAAGTCCCTGCATGGCTTCGGCGGTCGGTTTGCGGTCATCCGGGTGGATCAGCGTCTTGGATTTCCGGCCCAGCAGTTCCTGTTCGGTTTTGCCGAACATCTCGCAGTAAGAGGGACTGACGAAAAGGAAGCGGCCCTCGAGATCCATTTTGATGACCAGGTCGGTCTGGTTTTCGACCAGGAGGCGGTATTTTTCCTCGCTTTGACGCAACGCCTCCTCGGCCAGCCGGCGGCCCGTGATGTCGGTGATCACCGCAATGGCATAGTTGATACTTCCGTCCGGCTTTCTCACGGCGTTCGAATACAGCCGGATCCAGACGACGCGGCCGTTTTTGTGAAGGTAGCGTTTTTCGATTTCAAAGGTGTCTGTTTTGCCGGCCAGGACCTGCACGATGTGCTTCTCATCCAGCGCAAGGTCCTCAGGGTGGGTGATGTCCTGAAAGGTCAACCCGTGGATTTCCTGGCGGTCATAGCCGATAATTTCGCAAAATCGGTCGTTGACCTTTAAAAAAGCGCCGTCCGGCGCCACCTGGGCGACGCCGACGGCGGCCTGCTCGAACAATGTTCGGAAGACGGCTTCGGAACGACGCAGTTTTTGTTCTGTTCTTCTGTGTTCCGTCAAATCCGTTGCCAGCGCAAAATAATACGCTTCATCTTTCAGGAAAATCGAAGTCAGGTTGATGCGGACGGGAAATGTGCTGCCGTCTTTGCGGCGGTGGCGGGTTTCAAATTCAATGCCGCCGCGCTGCTGAAGTGTTTGCCGGAACATGTCGCCGTTGGCGATTTTGCGGTAATTCGGATCGATATCCACGACGTTCATTTTAAGCAGCGTTTCGCGCGCGTAGCCGTAGGTATTCAACGCGGATCGGTTGACGTCGACGATGCGGCCCTCTTTGTCATGCAGAAAAAGGGCCGCCGGCGCCTGATCCACCAGCGCACGATATTTGGCCCGGCTTTCTTTCAGGGATTTTTCCGCCAGCTTGTAAGCTGTGATGTCCTCATGATTTCCGATCATGGAGACGGCTTCGCCGGATGCGTCTCTTTCCACCACTCTGGCGCGGGTTCGTATCCAGCGGTAGCCGCCGTCACGGGCCTTGAGGCGAAATTCATTTTCATAAACATCCGGTTTGGTTTTTAAATAGCGTTCAGCCGCTGCCAGGGCTTTTTCCCGGTCGTCCGGATGGAGAAGCGCTGTCCAGTTGTCAAATGTCGCGGGGAATTCATCGGGCGCATATCCCAGCATCGTGTAGTAGCGCGAACTGAAAAACAGTGCATTGGTTTTGAAGCGCCACGTCCAGATGCCGTCGGTGGTGGCATCCAGGGTGCGCTGCAGTTCGGCCTGGCTTTCCCGCAGCTTTTTTTCGGATTCCCGTTTGGCGGTGATATCGTTGTAGGTGATGACAACCCCATGCCCCTCCAGCGGAAGCGGAGCGGCGGTGACGTTTATCCAGGTGACCTGTCCCTCGGGCTTGGATATACCCATTTCAAGATCGGAAACGATTCGGTTCTCTTTCAAGGCGATGACGCTGGCATACTCCTCCGGCGGCATGTCGGAGCCGTCCGGCCGGATGAGGCGCCACTCCTGACCGTCGATGCTTCGTTTTTCGTGCTCCTGTCTGCTGATGCCCAGCAGGTGTTCGGCAACCGGGTTGGTTTGAATGATGTTGCCGTTTTTATCGGACACGGTAATGCCGTGGGGAAAGGATTCAAACAGGGTTTGGTATTTGATGGCCGCGTTTCGATATTGTTCAACCTGTTTTTCGAGCGCCGCCATCCGTTTTTCCATCTGCTGGAAGGTGTCTTTATCTTCCATAAAAGCTCCCCCGGTATTGAATTTCCGTTTCAGGTGTGGCTGCAAATGTCTGGTGGGCAGGGCTGTCAATAAGAAACGTATCAGAAAGCAGAGAAAATCACAAGGTGTCCAGTACGGTGGTCTGTTCTAGATGCATGGATGGGATCGTTGGGAACGTTGGAATGATGCTGGCCATTGGTACGCAAATGCTGCAAAACGAACCTAACGAACCCAGCGCCCCCTGTTACTTCGGCATCGGATTCCAGATGATCTCCATGGACCGCCTGGGAACGGCACGTCGGAATTTAAACTGCGGGTAGCCGATGATCAGGGCGACCTCCAGTCGGCGGCCGGGGGGAAGGTTCAATTGATATTTGAGGGATCTGCTGCTGTCGATCGCCATAATGAAATAGCCGATCAGGCAGCTGCCCAGACCGATGCGTTCCGCCGCCAGAATGAGGTTGTAGACCGCATAAGTGGCGTCGTCGCGGCCGAAGATGTTTTCTACCGGCACGTGGGCCAGCAGCAGGACCGGCGCCTTGAAAAATATCGGATCCCTTCCCTGATCTTGCTGCTGTACCAAGCGTTTGATGTCCTCGATCTCGTCATCGGCCGGAGACGTTTGCCTCGACTCCTGTTGAAGTTGGTGATCAAATGCGGCCACCGTTTCCCGGCTTAAAGCCGCGATCCGGTCCGGATCGTCGAATATCAGCCAGTCTACGGACTGCGCATTGTTGGCGCTGGGAACCCATCTGGCTGCGTCGATCAGGGAGCTGACAACTTCCCGTGGTACGGGTTTGCGCTTGTACATCCGGGTCGAGCGGCGGGCGCGGAACGCCGTCGTCAAGCTGCCGACGGACGGCAGAGCGTCGCTGGCGACTTGCGGACAGTCATCCAGCGCGAAGCGGCTGTGTTCGATGGCGTCGGTGGGGCATACGGCCACACAATGCCCGCATAACCAGCAGTTTTCAATGTCGGCAGCCCGCACGGCCTGGTCCGTCTGAACAAACACCTTTGCGGAATTGCAGACGGCGACACAGGCACCGCAGCGGTTGCATTTTTCCGGGTCAACATGGATCTGCGGCATCATCGTGCTCCTTTGAAAGGTCTCAAACGTCAGCGGTTAAAAATTCGACCAGGTTGGCGCCGATGCCCGCTGTCCGACCGCCGTCCAGGGGCAGAATCACGCCGGTCATGAAAGCGCTGTCATCGCCGGCTAGAAAATGGCACAGAGCCGCGAATTCCTCGGCGGTGCCCAGGCGGCCGAGCGGCACCAGCCGCTTGCTGCGGGCCGTCTCGATTTCAATGGTCCGGCGCATGTCGGCGTCCATTTGATCCAGATGGTCCAGCATTCCCGCCGCGATGGAGGACGGGCAGATGCAGTTGACGCGGATGCGCCGCGGGGCCAGGTCCATGGCCGCTGCCCTGGTCAGCCCAATGACGCCGGCTTTGGACATGACGTAATTGCCGTAGCCGGCCACACCCGACAGTCCGGCAATGCTGGCGATGTTGATGATCGACCCGCCGTCGGCCATCCACTGCGCAGCGTACTTGATCCCCCAGACGACTCCCTTGAGGTTGACGTCAAGCGTCTTTTCAAGGTCCTCCCGCCGGATGTCCTGCACGGGATTGGCATCCGTAAAAACGCCGGCGTTGTTGATGAGAATGTCGATCCTTTCAAAGGTCTGCAATGTCTTCTGCATCAGGCGGCGCACCGACTTTTCCTGCCTCACGTCCGTTTCAATAAACAGTCCGCCGATTTCCCCGGCCAGCCGGCTTGCGTCGCGTCGATTGGCGATGACGACCCTGGCACCGGCCCTGGCGAAACGCAGCGCCGCGGCCCGTCCGAGACCAGTGCCCCCGCCGGTGATGACGGCGACTTTGCCTTCGAGTGAGAACATACGGTATCCTTTGCATACGGGTTGGCAGTAATGTAAAAATACAGATTAACAGAGAATGGCAGGGGGGGCAAGAGGGAGGCCGCCGGCCGGAGATCGAAACGCGGCCCTGCTGGATTCTGGCGTGCGCCGGAATGACGAAACAGCGAGGACACACAAAGATAATTCAAAATTCAACATTCATAATTCAAAATTGCCTTGCTCTTGACCCCTCGACCCCTTGGACCCTTCATAAAATTACGCATTGATTCCATTGACGGTATGTGATTTAAAGATTCTATCTCCTATAAAATAGTCAAGATTTTTCGCTCCTGAAAACGAACTTGTTTCTAATAAAGGAGGACGATGGATGAAAAATCACCCGATTTTTGGAAAGGGTTCGTTCGGCCGATATTGGAGGCTGGGGCGGATTCCGATCCGGTTGCTGGCGCTGATGCTGTGCGGCGCCATTTTCGCGCCGCCGGTGTTTGCAGCCGATCAGGAAACGCTGGCGCCGGGCCGCGTCGTGGCGCAGCATTCCGTGTGGGAAAAAGAGCTGTGGATCACCGCGGATCACACCCAGCACGAAATCCTGCAGCAGCCCTTCAGCTCCGGTCCAGAAGTGACACGGGCGTGTCTGTCCTGCCACAACCAGGCTGCGTTTCAGTTTCACCAGACCATTCACTGGACCTGGATGGATCCACACACCGCAGAAAGCGCCCGACTCGGCAAGGGCGGTCTTTCGATCAACAATTTCTGAGTCAACATCCAGAGCAACGAGGCTCGTTGCACCTCCTGTCACGCGGGATACGGCTGGGAAGGCAAGGATTTCGACTTCAGTG
>Ga0180434_10008782_pt1 | contig 11095 bp, 7 predicted proteins | sample SS_ome_7_FD_132453 | JGI IMG/M metagenome (GOLD analysis project Ga0180434, IMG submission 132453) | Hypersaline lake sediment archaeal communities from the Salton Sea, California, USA - SS_1_D_2 metaG | ecosystem: Environmental > Aquatic > Non-marine Saline and Alkaline > Hypersaline > Sediment... | reverse complement strand
CCGCATTCCCATCTATTTCGCCTATCATGACACGATTGAAATCAGGGCCGATATCGATGGCGAAGTCGAGGCCGTCACCGAAGAAAAGGACCGGATCGTCGTCAGCGTCCAGGGCTACGACGGTGAAATTGTGGCGTACACCGCGCCTTCCGGCAGCGCCCGCGTCGTCGACGGCGAAATCATTTCCATCGGAGACACGCTGGCCAGCTACCAGAAATGGAAGCCCGGCCTCTTGATCATCGGCCTGTGGGTCACCTTGAAATTGAGCCTTATCGCCACCATCATCGGTGTGCTGATCGGCGTGGTCGGCGGGCTGTCGCGCATTTCTTCCAACCCGGCGCTCAAGTGGACCACGATTGTCTATGTGGAGCTGATCCGGGGAACGCCCCTGATGGTGCAAATCATCATCTGGTATTTTGTTTTCGGAACCGTCATCAATGAGCTGTTGGTCACTTCCGGCATGGGGCGCTTGTCCGCTTTCTGGTATGGTGTGGCTTCCCTGGCATGTTTCGCCGGCGCTTATGTCACCGAAATCGTCCGCTCGGGCATCCAGTCCATCCATCGGGGACAGACCGAAGCCGCCCGCTCTCTGGGAATGACCTATGCCCAGTGCATGCGCTACATTATTCTGCCCCAGGCCATGCGCCGCATTCTGCCGCCGCTGGCCGGCCAGTTTATCAGCCTGATCAAAGATTCTTCCCTGCTGGGAATCATCGCCATTCGCGAAGTGACGAAAGCGGCCCGCGAAGTTGTCACCGCCAGTCTGCAGCCGTTTGAAATCTATTTTGTGCTTGCTCTTTTGTACCTGGTTCTGACGTTCACGCTTTCCATGCTGCTGCAACGCCTTGAAAAAAGGACGGCAATCAAGTGATCGATGTAAAGAATATCCACAAAACGTTTTATGTTCCCCACGAGGTCAAAGCGCTGGTGGATGTCTCCGCCGCCATTAAACCCGGCGAAGTCGTCGTGGTGTGCGGCCCTTCGGGATCCGGCAAAAGCACGTTTCTGCGCTGTCTCAACCGTTTGGAAAAGGCCGATTCGGGCCACATCGCCATCGACGGCATCGACATCCTCGACCAGAAAACCAACATCAACAAGGTCCGGGCCGAAGTGGGCATGGTCTTCCAGTCTTTCAACCTTTTTCCGCACAAAACAGTGCTGCAGAACATTACCCTGGCGCAACAGGTCGTCCGTCGGCGGAGCCGGGAAAATGCCAATGAAAAAGCCATGTTTCTACTGAACAAAGTCGGGATTTCGGACAAATCACAGGCCTATCCGGACAATCTTTCCGGCGGTCAGCAGCAGCGGGTGGCCATCGCCCGGGCACTGGCCATGGATCCCAAGGTGATGCTGTTTGACGAACCGACCTCCGCCCTGGATCCCGAAATGATCGGCGAGGTTCTGGATGTCATGAAAACCCTGGCCAAGGAAGGCATGACCATGGTGGTGGTATCACACGAAATGGGATTCGCCCGCGAAGTCGCCGACCGCGTCATCTTCATGGACGACGGCACGATCGTGGAAGTCGGTACACCGGAACATTTTTTCAAGAACCCCCGGCACGAACGCACCAAGCTTTTTCTGAGTCAGATTCTTTAACAAACAAATCTCAAATCTCAAGCACCAAATAACAAACAACTGCATTCCGTTTGATATTTTGGACATTGGTATTTTGATATTGCTTGTAATTTGGAATTTGAATATTGTGATTTAGTTCCTAATTCAACTTTACTTTGCCCTCGAACCCTCCGCACTTTTTCCTACATATTGTACCGAATCATCTAAAAAATACACCCCATTGTGTTTTCTCTTTACAAGCGCCCCCATATCTGCTATTCTCCCGCCCGAGTGGCTTTTGCGTTTGCAACGTATGCGACGGCAATCAGGATTGGACGGCCGCTTTCCGGGTCGTCCGATCGGGTGATCCAGAAGGTCCGGTTCAGGGAGACCGCTTTCAATGAAACTGAAGAAATTGGAAATGTCGGGTTTCAAGTCTTTCCCCGAAAAGGCCTCCATCCATTTTCCGACCGGCATATCCGCCGTTGTCGGGCCCAACGGATGCGGCAAGAGCAACATCATCGACGCCTTGCGATGGGTTATGGGCGAGCAGAGCGTCAAACAGCTGCGCGGCAAATCCATGGAGGATGTCATTTTTGCCGGCAGCAAAGGCAAACCGCCGCTCAACATGGCGGAGGTGTCGCTGACGCTGTTAAACGACAACGGGTCCGCCCCTGAAGAACTGAAAGATTTCACCGAAATCAACATCACACGGCGCCTGTTCAGATCCGGTGAAAGTGCCTATTTGATCAATCGCCAGCCCTGCCGTCTGAAGGACATTCATCACATTTTCATGGGCACCGGCATGGGCGCACGCACCTACGCCGTCATTCAGCAGGGCAACATCGGGGCCATCACGGACGCTACGCCCGAAGAAAGACGCCTGTTCATCGAAGAGGCGGCAGGGGTCACCCGCTACAAAAACCGCAAAAAGGAAGCCATTCGCAAGGTTGAGTCCACCCATCAGAACCTCTTGCGGGTGAACGACATTTTGCTGGAAATCAGCCGCCAGATGGCCGGATTGAAACGCCAGGCCCGCAGAGCCGAGCGGTATAAAAAATTGAAAAAGCGTATCAAGCGCCTGGATATCCGCCTCGGTCTTCACTACCATGATGCCTATGCACGGGAAATCAAAACGGCCGAGGCGCTGTTGACGGCGGAAAAAGATCAGGATCTGCGGCACACCTCCCGCCTGAAGGCCATCGACGCCGCCGTGGAAAAAATCAAGCTCCAGCGCACCCAGAAGGATCAGGCAATATCGCGCCAGAAATCGCGGCAATTTGAAACCCAACGCTACATTGACCGCTGCGAGGCCGATATCAAACACCTCAAGGATGATATCCAGCGTCTGGCCCGGGAAATCACGGAACTGGAATCGGCCGGCGCTGACCTGAAGCATAAAAATACGGACATCGCGGCTGAAATGGAACAGGTGACTTCTGAAGGCCGGGATCTCGAAAACGAGAAAGACGCCGTGGGGCTGCTGCTCACCGAAAAACGCGATGCCGCGGCGGCGGTCAAAGAGCACAGCCAAGCGCTGGGCCGCACGCTGGAAAAGCACAAGACCGCACTCATGGAGCTGGTGACCCGGGAAGCCCGTTACAAAAACACATATCAGACGGCGGCGGACAATCGCAGCGGGTTGGCGAAACGGCAGCAACGCACGGCCGAAGAGGCCTCTACCGCCGAAAAAGAAGTCGCTCGTGAAGAACAGCAGGTCCAGCGGCTGGAGGAGGCACTGAACCATTCAAGAGACAGTCTTGCCGAACATGAGGAAGCCATTCAAATTCTCGAAAACCGGCTTTTACAGCACAAACAGGAACTGGCCGATCAAGTCAAGGCCGTGCAAACGCTCGAATTTGAAAAAACACAAGTCCGCTCCCAGCTGCTGGCCTTGAAAAAGATGGATGAAAGTTACGCCTGGTACAAAGACGGCGTTCGATCGATCATGCAGGCCCGCCGGGCGCCGGAACCTGAACCGTCCGCACAGGAGAAAACAGCGGCATCAAAAGACAACGGTTCGCTGGGTGAAGGCATTTTGGGTTTGATGGCGGACATCGTCGAACCGGAGGCATCTTATGCGGCGGCCGTCGAAGCGGTTCTCGGAGAATCCCTGCAATACATCCTGGTAAAAGACCAGCAGTACGGCATCGACGGTATTCAGCATCTGCAACACTCGGGTGCCGGCCGGGCCGGCTTCATTCCGCTGCCGGCCGTCAAAACGCTGCCGTCCGCCCCGCCGCCGGATCCGGGCGACCCGTCGCGCCTTGTCAATCACCTTTCGGTGAAATCCGGCTTTGAAAGTATGATTAAAGCGCTTTTAGGCCATGTGGTGGTCGCTGACAGCATGGCCGACGCGGTCAAACGCTATAACGCCAACGGCAAAACCCAGACCATTGTCACCAAAAACGGCAATCTGATCTCCCAGCAGGGCGCCATTGTCGGCGGCAGCAAGCAAAAGCTGGCCGGCATTCTATCAAAAAAGCAGGAAATGCGGACCCTCGGCCGACGCGTGGAGCGGATCGATACGCAATTGGTTGACGCCGGACAGCATCAACAACGCATGGAAGCGGCGGTCCGCGGGCTGGAGGACCAGCTTCAACAAAATATCGAGCACAAGAACCAGGCCGCACGCAAGGCGGTTGACACCGAAAAAGCGCTCTACAAGGCGACCGCCGATCGGAAACATGCCCGGCAGCGTCTTGAAATTCTCAGTCTTGAACAGGAACGCCTGATCGGAGAAGAAAGCGAAATTTCCGAACAATTGAAGCGCTTTAAAAAGGACATCGAAGAAATCGAAACCCAGGTTAAGGCCGCCCAGCAGGCGGTGGCTGAAACCACAGCCGAAATTCAGCAGGTGGCCTCACAGGCCGAAAAAGTCAACCAGGAAGTTGTCGACCTGCAATTGAAAATGACCACAATAGAAGCCGGTGTCGCCAACAGCCGCCACACGCTGCGCCGTTTAAGGGAATTCTGGCAGGACAGCAACAACCGCCTGGAACAGCTGGCGCGTGAAATCAACCGCAAGGCGGAGCGGCGGGCCGCCGCCGGGGAAAAAGTGCAGCGTCAGGAAAAAGAGCTCGAAGAACAGTACCGTGCCCTTACAGCGCTGACGGCATCCCTTGAAAGCGCCGAAGCGGACTACCATGCGGTGGACAACGCACTTAAGAAAAGTGACCAGCAGATTCAGGACCTGCACAGCGAACGGGAAAAAACGCTGCAAAAAATCCGTCTGCTGGAACTGGAGCAGTCCCAGCGGATCGTAAAGCAGGAAAACATCGCCGGCCGGCTTGAGGAAAAATATCACCAGCCGGTTGACCGCCTGCGTGAAGCCTCGGCCGACGACGCCGCCGATGCGCCGCCGGTGGAAAAAATGGAGGCGGATCTGGAAACCGCCCGACAAAAAATCACCCGCATCGGCGAAGTGAATCTCAGCGCCATCCAAGAATACGAAACACACAAAGAACGCCATGATTTTCTTTCAGCCCAGCGCGACGATCTGGTCAATGCCATCGAGGATCTCCACCGCGTCATCCGCAAAATCAACCGCATCACCCAGGAACGTTTCATGGCAACGTTCACTGCGGTCAACGAAAAATTGGGTGAAGTCGTACCCAAGCTGTTTGAAGGCGGCTCGGCCAAGCTGATTCTCACCAACGCCGGCGACCCCCTTGAAACAGGGGTGGAGTTCATGATACACCCGCCGGGCAAGAAACTGACGCGTATGAGCCTTTTGTCCGGCGGTGAAAAAGCACTGGCGGCCATCGCGTTTATTTTTTCAATTTTTTTGATCAAACCGACGTCGTTCTGCCTGATGGATGAAATTGATGCGCCCCTGGACGAGGCCAACGTCTACCGCTTCAACAATCTGTTGCAGGTCATCGGCCGGCAGTCGCAGATCATCATGATCACCCATAACAAGCGCACCATGGAATTCGCCGACACGCTTTTCGGCATCACCATGGGAGAAAAAGGGGTTTCAAAAGTCGTTTCCGTCAATTTTGAAAAACCGCAGACCAAGGTCGCATAATTTTTTATGCGCGATCGGTGAAGCCAGGGCGGCGACATTTAGCCGGCGTCTCGACCGACCGTCTGTATCGGCTGCCAGCGGCTGCGCATAAAAAATTATATAATAAAGAAAAAATGCTGAAAAAAGATATGTCTATCTGCATGCGGTGTGCAATGAGCGGGATTTTGAGGGTATCACATGGCACTGAAGTGGTTTAATAAAAAGAAAAACGGGACGGAAAAAGACCCTGCGGGCCGTGAGGGCGCGGCCGATCAGGAACCGGCGGGGGATGCAAAAACACTGGAGAATGGACAAAACCGCAAAGAAACGTCGATTGAAAATGCCGGTGCCGGAAACGAAGAAGGAAAAAAGGGGTTTTTCAATCGACTGCGGCGGGGGCTTTCCAAAACGCGGGACATTCTCACCACGGACATTGACGAGCTGTTCACCGGACGCCGCAAGCTGGACGAGGCGTTTCTGGAGGAGCTGGAAGAACGCTTGATCACCGCCGATCTCGGCGTGGCCTTCAGCATGCAGCTGATCGAAGACATTTCCAAGCACGCCGGCCGATTGACGGACGTGGAGCAGCTCAAAAATTTTATCAAGCAGCGCATTGTCGAGATCATCAAACCGTCGCCCCCGGCGGCGGCGGCCCCCGCCCACAAACCGCACATCGTAATGGTCATCGGCGTCAACGGCGTGGGCAAGACCACGACCATCGCCAAACTGGCGGCGCTGTACCGCCGTCAGGGACAGCGGGTGCTCATCTCGGCCGCCGACACATTTCGGGCGGCGGCGGTGGAGCAGCTGGCCGTGTGGGCCGAGCGCGCCGGCGCCGACATCGTGCGCCACAAAGACAACGCCGATCCGTCGGCGGTCGTCTTCGACTCCATCGGGGCCGCTGTTTCCCGGGACATGGATCTGGTGTTCATCGACACCGCGGGCCGTCTGCACACCAAAGTCAACCTCATGGAAGAGCTGAAAAAGATCAAACGCACCGCCGCCGCAAAAATCAACGGTGCGCCGCATGAAATTCTACTTGTTCTGGACGCGACCACCGGCCAGAACGCCCTTTCCCAGGCCACCATGTTCAACGAGGCCCTGGACATCACCGGTCTTGCCCTGACCAAGCTGGACGGCACCGCCAAAGGCGGCATCGTGGTCGGCATCTGCAGTGAACTTCAAATTCCGCTGCAGTACATCGGTGTCGGCGAAGGACTGGACGATTTGCAGCCCTTCGATGCCCGTCAGTTCGTGGATGCGCTGTTTTAGTAACTGTTTCCAGCAAATAAAATCCAAATCGTACCGGTAACCAGAATTTCTCTTCTTCGATATAGCAATCCAGGATCCATCCTTTTCGTTGTGATATTTTAATTTTCTTGACATCGCCTCGTTGAGGCGCTATTGCCCGCCCGTGAGCATATGCTCACTTAATACAACGGAGGTAATGCCGCGGGACAGCTGATCAGCAAAGGCTGCAGCGGAAGCAACGGAGAAAAAAATGGAGACAACAGATGTACTGGTCATTGGTGGAAGCGCCGCCGGAATCGTAGCGGCGACAACTGGAAAATCCTTTTACCCGGACAAGAAATTCATGCTGGTCCGTCATGAAGAACAGGTCCTGGTTCCCTGCGGCATCCCGTATATTTTTGGGACCCTGGACAACAGCGAGGCCAACGTCGTCCCGGATGCGGTTTTGTTCAACGCCGGCATCGAACTGAAAATCGGCCACACCGATTTCATCGACCAGGAGAAAAAGCAATGCCGGTTTTCGGACGGCGCCGTGGTCGCTTTTGAAAAACTGGTCCTGGCCACGGGATCGACCCCCATCATTCCCTCATGGCTTCCAGGAACCGATCTGGAAAACGTGTACACCGTACCCAAAGACAAAGTCTATCTGGACGCGTTTAAAAAACGGCTCGACGGCCTGGAAAAAGTGGCCATTATCGGCGGCGGCTTCATCGGCGTCGAACTGGCGGACGAGCTGTCCAAGGCCGGCAAAAAAGTGACCATCGTCGAAAAGATGCCGCACATTTTGAGCCTCGCCTTCGACCGGGAGCTGGCCCTGAAGGCCGAAGCGGTTTTCCAGTCAAAGGGCGTGGATATCAAAACCGGCAGCGGCGCCAGGGAATTGCGGGGAAGCCAAAAAGTTGAAGCGCTGATTCTCAACAACGATGAACGCATTGAAACCGATGCCGTTATTCTGTCGGTCGGCTATCGTCCCAATTCGGAGCTGGCATCCCGATCCGGCCTGGACATCAATGAAATGGGCTTTATCAAGGTCAATGAATACATGCGCACCCAGCATTTCGACATCTTCGCCGTAGGGGACTGCGCTGAAAAATTCAGTTTCCTGACGCGCACTCTCAAAGGTTTGATGCTGGCCTCCACCGCCTGTGCCGAAGCCCGTATTGCCGGCATGAACCTTTACAAGCTGTCTACCGTGAGAACCTTCAACGGCACCATCGCCATTTTTTGCACCGCCATCGGCGACCAGGCCTTTGGCGCCGCCGGTGTGACCGAAAACCTGGCCAAGGAAAGAGGGTTCGAAATCATTTCCGGCATGTTTGAAGGCGTGGACCGCCACCCGGGGACGCTGCCGGATACACAGCCGCAGATTGTCAAGCTGATCGCCTCCATGGATTCCGGCGCCATTCTCGGCGGGGAGGTGATGGGCGGCAATTCCATCGGCGAACTGATCAACATGATCGGGTTTGTCATTCAAAACAGAATGAGCATCGATGCCCTGCTGACGTCCCAGATCGGTACGCATCCGCTGCTGACCGCCGCGCCGACCGCCTACCCGTTGATCAAGGCCGCCGAGGTCATTGCCAAGAAAAAACGATCAATGAAGCCACTTACCGCCTGATAACAGGCGGTAAGCATTCACGATGAATCATCAGCGTTTCCAAAAGGACATCAGCAGCCACCACCGGCTGCTTCCATGGTGTACCGTTCGATGTCGACGGCCGGCGCCGCTTTACCGGCGCCGCCCGTCGGCATCGTAATCATACCAGCCCTTGCCGGTCTTGCGGCCCAGATGGCCGGCCTTGACCTTGCGCCGCAGCAGAAGCGGCGGATAAAAACGGGAATCGCCGGTTTCCCGGTAAACGGCCATCATGGCGTTGTAGGTGACATCCAGGCCCACCATGTCGCCGGTTTCGAAAATACCCATTTTGCGGCCTGAGGCCAGACGCAGCCCTTTGTCAATATCTTCGCACGTGGCCACGCCCGCTTCCACGAGTTTCATGGCTTCAATCGCCGCGGGAAAATTGATGCGGTTGATAACAAATCCGGCGAGATCACGGTTGACCATGATGGGCGTCTTGCCGATTGTTTCTACAAAACGGCGGCCGCGTTCCATGGTCTCGTCGCTGGTGGCCGTGCCCCGGATGATCTCCACCGCCTGCATGAGCGGCACGGGGCTGAAAAAATGCAGGCCCAGCACGCGCTCCGGCCGCTGCGTCGCCGCCGCCAGCTCGGTGATCGGCACCGCAGACGTATTGCTGGCGATCAGCGTCCGCGGACCGCAGACGCGATCCAATTTTTCAAAAATGCGGCATTTCAAATCCAGATCTTCAAAAACCGCTTCGATCGCCATGTCCACCGGCTCGCTCGGTTTTAAGTCAGTACTTGTGCGGATGCGTGCCATGAGCGCTTCGCGCTCCGCCGTCAACCGGCCTTTCTGGATCAGCTTGTCGATGGACCAGGCGATGTCTTTTTTGGCCCGTTCGATGGCCAGCGACGACACGTCGTTGAGCAGCACCTGCATACCGGCCTGAACGCAGGCCTGGGCGATGCCGCTGCCCATAAGACCCGCTCCCACCACCAGAAGGGTATGAATGTCGGATGCCGCTTTCATGGCGCCACCTCACCTTTGAGACCGATTTCATCGGCCACCTCGCGCATGCCCATAATCGTGTCGGTGATCACATCCGTCAACGCCACATCCAGCATGGCCGCCCCTTTTTCGATGATGGAGCGATCCACACCGGCGGCGAAGCGTTTGTCCTTCCATTTCTTTTTGACCGACTTGGCTTTGAGGTCCATGACGCTTTTGGACGGCCGCACCAGCGCGGTGGTGACCACCAGGCCGGTCAGCTCATCGATGGTGTAGAGCACCTTTTCCATTTCACTTTGCGGCGCAACATCCGTGCAGATCCCCCACCCGTGGCTGACCACAGCGCGGATATCGTCTTCGGGCCAGTTGTTTTCGCTTAGAATTTCAGCGGTTTTCTGACAGTGCTGCTCCGGATACTGTTCGTAGTCCAGATCGTGAATCAATCCGATGACGCCCCACCGGTCCTCATCCGCCCCTCTTTTGCGGGCGCAGTAGCGCATTACGCCTTCCACGGCCAGGGCATGTTTGATCAGACTTTCGGACGTATTGTACTTCTTCAACAGGGTAAAGGCTTCTTCCCGCGATGGGGTTTGAGACGACACATGAACCTCCTTTCCGCTTTCCGTTACGCATAGCGCACATCAAATGCACTGAAATCGCCGCTGTAAGGTTCCCAGGCCACATCGACCTTCTCCACTTCGGCAAGCGGAGATCCCTGGCGGCACCAGGCCACCGCCGATTCGACATCGGCTTTGTCGCCCTCCATGACGGCCTCCACCGTGCCGTCGCGCCGGTTGCGCACCCAGCCGGCGACGTTGCGTTCGCGTGCCGCGCGCTGAGTCTCCGCCCGGAAAAACACTCCCTGCACCCGGCCGTGGACAATCACATGGGCTCGAACCATCTGCATTTTTACCTCCTTATACCGGTGGTCATCAATCGCTTCCGTTTGGCTTTTTGCTGTATGGCAATACCGGCGACAGCGATCGATTAAAATCCCCGCGTATCATGACCACCGGTCATTTTGGCGCATTATCGCGCCCTCATTGCTGCGCGATCAACCTGCGGTAGTCGGTTTCGCTCACAATGCGGACGCCGTGGGCTTCGGCCTTTTTCAATTTAACGGCGCCGACTTTTTCACCGCACACCAAAATGTCGGTGCCACCGCTGACGGCGGACTGTACGGCGGCGCCCAGCGCCCGCGCCTCGGCCTGCATTTCTTCCCGGCTGCCGTGCTGCATTTTGCCGCTGAAAACGATTTTTTTCCCGGCAATGGCGCTCTGCGCCGGCGCCGCGTCGAGGATCGGTGTGCGGCTGATGTTGAACCCCAGAGCCAGCATGTGCTCCATTGTGGGCCGCATCCTGGCCACATCCGCCACGATCGAACGGCTGGTGACCTCGCCGAAGCCCGCAATGGAAAGAATCGTCGGGGCGTCAACCGTCAGCACCTGTTCCAGCGCCACGTGGGACAACAGCTTGCGGCTGTCGCCCTTGCCGAGATTGGCGATGCCGAAGGCGGCCAAAAAACGCCAGTCCTCCACCGGCGCCGTGCGGCTGAGCTGAATGGCCCGGGCCAGATTCCGCGACTGCACAGGCCCGAAGCCCAGCGCCGTAAAATCCGCCGTTTCCATGGCGTATATCTTCTCCAGCGTGTCATCGCCGTTTTCCACCAGACGCTTAATGGTTTTGAT
>Ga0180434_10008781_pt1 | contig 11097 bp, 13 predicted proteins | sample SS_ome_7_FD_132453 | JGI IMG/M metagenome (GOLD analysis project Ga0180434, IMG submission 132453) | Hypersaline lake sediment archaeal communities from the Salton Sea, California, USA - SS_1_D_2 metaG | ecosystem: Environmental > Aquatic > Non-marine Saline and Alkaline > Hypersaline >... | reverse complement strand
CACTTCTATAATGCTTTGCCCTATTTCTTAGCCTCCTTCTTGCTTATTTGCACTTGTTACTTATATCTGACATACACGCAGTATATCTTCTTGCCCTTGAAAGCACCTTCTTTTGCAGTGACAATATGCAGTCTGGCTAAGTTGCCATTCTTCTTGTGCCTTGCCACCTTGTCTGTTGCTTGACTCTTTCGGTAGAAAGTAACATCAAGCTCGTACCGCTTACCGTCAAACGTTTTGTCCCAAGGAATTTGCTCTTTTGGCATATTAATCCTCCTTTCTAACTTTTTTGTTACCGCAATCAGTGCAGTATAGAGATTCTGGCATAATTATACTGCCACAGAAGATACAAATTGAAACTTGCCAAAGCTCAGCTCCGCATTCAGGGCAATAGTTTAACTCACTCCACTTGCTCCAGATTCTCTTATTGATAGAAATGTCGCAATCAGGACAATATGGATTCACAGTTCTCCGAGCTTCTTCAAGTTTTTGTTGCGGAGTCTGCTCGGTTTTGATTTTAGTAATCTGTTGACTCATCTTACTTATGCCTCATTCTCATAAAAGCTTCGTTCAAATCGTCTGTCTGCTCCCATATCTCGTGCATGAGATGGTGCTGAACATAATCTCTATTCTTTGACTTATGAGGTATTATTTCATATCTTACATTGAGTAGACTTGGATGCCTAGATGCTGCCTGTTTCGCTTCTTCTTTTGAGTTGTAAGCGCCGTCAATGAACCGCCTGCCTTGCACAACTGCAACAATATACCAGTAAGGTTCTCCTGGAAAACGAACACCAGCTGACAGATTGGCAAAGTTTGGAATCCTTCTCACAGGCTTGCGTCTATTGTGCGGGCCTTGCAATGACATTATCTCGGTATCCTTGCTCTCTTATTTCTGTAATCATCGAGCATTTCGTCTATTTCTTGGTCACTATACTTCTTCTTGACTTCTGGTTCTATTTTAGGCGGAAGCCAGACTGCTGAGCTGAACATGACAAGCATCATCGTCAAACACAACAACAAGATAGGCATACTTTCCATTAAGTCAGTATTGTAATACAGAAACATCATCAAAGTAAGCCAAGCACCGCCAGATACTACACACAAAGTTCTCATCTTGAAGACGAAAGCCATAGCAGTAAATGATAGTGCTAAAAAGACAAACACAAAAATCAAGATTGCAAGTGCTACTGTCATTTATCTCCTTCTTGGCTTACTATTTATTTCTCCCTTGTCCAGTCTTGCGAGTTGCCTTACAGCCACTACGACCCCTGTTAGCCCGCCGACTTTTACCGCTACCGTCTTTCTTTGGAGTACCTTTCATTTTGCTATCCTTTCCTATATTATAAACCTTAGAACCTTAAAAATAAAGGTATTTCTCCACTTATTTGTACCACTTTTGGAATTCTTTAAGATGTCTCTGCTTTACTTCCAGTAGATTACTCCGTAACCTTTGAGCTTTTTGCTATATCCAGAAGCTTTGACTTTGTAACCTTCTTTGCGCTTCTCAGCAGCAAATCTGTCTCTCTCTTTTTTTGACTTGAGAGTCCTTAATACACCAAGTTTTGTCATTATATTCCAGCTCCATCATTTATTACTACTGTAACAGCACCCATACCTGCTCGACCTGCGAGCCTCTTCTTTTGAGCTTCGATAAGCGCATCACTGTAGTGCTTGCTACAATAATGCTTGCCATCAAGCTCATAGATTCCCATTCTCTTGCAATCTTGCCAGTCGCAGTTTTCCATTTATCCGAATACCTTTTTATCTAAAGCCTTGAGTCTTTTTGTCAAAGCCTTAATACTTTTCTCAACATTGACATTACCCTTTTTCTCTTTTAGTGCCCTGGTCTGCTTTCTCAATTTCTCAAGCTCTTCTTTTGCTTGTATCTCTGCTTGCAAGTGTTTCTGTCTAACTCTTTCAGCTTCTGACAGAGCTTCATACTTCTTCGTGTTATCGATAGCTTGACGAATCTTCTTCTGCGACCTCTTTTGCTGAACTTTCCTTACTTTGCTTGTTATTGACATTTGTATTTCTCCTTTTCACTGCAAGTGCATATAGTAATAGTGCAAATAATAAAGCAGAGACTAGCACCAGTGGAAACTGCTCCCAAGTTATTTGCCATAGTTGTCCATTTGTCATATCTATGCCTCTGGAAATCCATCTTCATCACTCCTGCCAGGCTTAGTTGGAAATATAAAATCAGAGAAAATCCACAAAACCCACAGACCAGCAACGCCGAGAGGTGCAAGAGTAGTCAGTGTTACCATATTGATATCATTAAGATATGTGCCAAATCCACGAGCAAGATAAACAGAAAGTTCTTTGATAAAAACATAAGTAGCTCCAGCCAGCAAAGTGCCCACAGGGACTTTCCAAACCAGATTCATTATCTTGTCAAATCTACTCATCTCTTTCCCCCTAAAGAAGGCTCAGATTCTGATTTGATTCTCTTCTTTTTAACAGGATGCAAACTGCGACCTTTTTTGTATCTTGGGTCAAGGTCAAAATCTATGATGGGCTTCTGTATTCCTTTTTCAGGATTCCTTTTTATTTCAACGTCTTGTATGCCTAAATCAAAATGCAGGCTTTCTGGTATTTCACCAAACTTCTTTATAATTGAACGAGCAACAGAGCCTATGCCAGTTTCGTATTTTACACCTTCAATTGGCTGCCTGGTACAGATTTTATTAGACTCAGGATAAACATTTTTTCTTTTATCATCAGGATATCTAATCCAGTATACAAAGCCTTGTTTCCAAGCAACCATTCCGTTATGTTGCTCAGGTGTCAAAAAGACAGTCTTTCCATCAGGCAATTTCAAATCTATGCCTGTTGTAATTGATGGCTTCACAGGTATAAAAATTTCAGTTATAGGGATTACACTAGGCACTGTTCTCTCTCTAGGTGTTGACTGACCTCTCACAGGTTTGCTTTCAGCACGTCCTAGCGAGACTCTTTCTACTAAAGTTCTATTAGGTACGTATTCAGCTCTTTCGATACCAAGTTTTTGTCTAGGTGCAATATATCTCTCGTTTTTAGGTAGTTTACTGATACGTTCCCTAATCCTAGAAGCCAAAGCCCTGTCAAGTGATTTCAAAATCCTATTACGCTCACTCTTTGAAGTAGCTAACAAAGCCCTTGCAAATGACTCAGGATTTTCTCTAGCTGCTTCACGATAAGCTACATCGGTGAAGAAATCGTGCTCAACTGACAATCCAATTGCACGAAGAGATGACCTTGCAGCATATTCTCGGTCTATCGCACGTGTTAGGCTTTTGCTTCTACTATTTAATTCAGATAACTCTTTCTCAAGCTGTGTTATTTTACTTGTGTTCCTAGATTTTCTTGCTATATCAATTTCACTTCTAATAGCCTTGGCATCCCTGCTAATTTCTGATAGTTCATCAATGCCTTTTCCGCTAACTTTGATAGCAGGTCTGAATATGTCTTTTATAAGGTCAACAGACCCAGCAAATTTCATTTTAGCAATATCAGCTGCAGAAAAAGGTTTGCCTATTATTGCTAAATGTAACTTATTGCCAGAAACATCTCTTGTCATTAAAATCTGGCTTGCAGGTGGGAGCTCTATACCACCAGGAATGACTTGTTCTATCTCTGCTGTACCACGATATATTTTGCCAGACGGTTGAAGCTTTGAGAGCACAGCTTCATCTCTTATTATTATAGCTCCATTCATACCACCTTTTGGAATATCGCCAAATGCACTTGCCGAAGCAAAACGTGTATGCAATGACGGAGATACAAAAAGACCTCCCTCTCTACCTCGTTGCACAACTGAGCCTGATAAAAAGGGTCTTATGTCAGGACATGTATGTACAGCAGCTGGCATAATCCTTTGTTGCAATGCAATCTTGGACAACTCAATACTCTTTCCTGCTATCTGAAGAGATGTCTTATCACCTTTAATAGCAGCACTTGTTATTATATCCCTGGCATGCATTGCACTTTTAGCATCTCCAATTTCATCGACTGGAAGCCTGATTGTACTATAGCGAAGCTCTAGTGCTGTAAGTGGAAGCTTCTTGCTTCTCACTACAGTTTCTAAAGGGTACAAAGCAGCTTTTGCAGTTTCAATAGGCTTAGTTAATGCAAGAAGTGGAGCTTTTACTTCTTGCAAAGCAGCCCTGCCAATTGCAATTCCCAATTTGCCTCCAGCTCTGACTCCAGCAGATACAGCTCCAACAAAAGGTATCAAGCAAGCTACGTCTAGTGCAATACTCAAACCTTTCTCCCAGGGTGTTTTCATTGTATTCCAATGATATATTGTACCTGCTATTGGTATCATTCCAATAATAGCACCTTTCGCAAACTCTTTAGTTAAGAATTTATTGTACCAAGGTTGTTCAACTATACTATCAGCTTCTCTGGCTTTAATCAGCACTTGTCCAGTTTCATCTACACCTGCAAATTGCGCATCATTATCTATCAAATTCCACTGTTTCATCATTTCGAATTGAGCTTCAGGCTTCAGATGACTAATACTTATTGCCTGTATACCATCTTTCATTACAGCATTTTGCATTTTGGGCGGAAGCAAGTCATAATATTCTCTGCTAATCCACTCAGCTTTTTCAAGTTGTTTTCCAACCTCGATATACTTTTTTTCAAACTCTTCTTTTTCGGCTTTAACAACATTATTATACTTTTCCCAACCACCCTCTGCAAGAGCTTTCTTGTGAGAACTGCTAAGGTTATCGAAATCATCTTTAAGTATCAGTTCTCCATTTGCAAGTTCAATTGCAATCAAAGGTTTGCTACTATCAGTTCTGATGACTTTTATATTTACACCTAGTTCTTTATACTCGCCTGTATATCTCTTGGCTAATATCTCTAAAGTTCTCTCTTGTTTTCTAAAGGCTAGTTTCTCTTTGACTGTTTCACCTGGAGCAGATTCAATGGCTTGAAGCTCAGCTTCGTATCTATACTTTTCAACAGGATTCAACTGGCTAATAGCTTTTTCTGTTAATACTTTAGCTTGCTCAATATCAGCTCCTGCATACTTGATAACATTGCCACCAGACTGCTGAACAGCCAAAGTTTCTGGAGTCAAACCCCAAGTACCTCCAAGCTCTAAAGGAGCGCCTATATAATAAGCCTCAGTATCAGCAATCTCTATAGGCTGAAATGTAGTTATATCACTAGCCCACCTTGGAGATAAGGCACCAGCTCCCATACTTGCAGAAGTAGTAGGGTCACTCCATCTTCCTCCTACCCATACTCTATTACCAGAAGCATCAAGGGCAACACCTTCTTGGTGGTCATATGGATAATTTGGAACAGATTGAGTTGTTCCATAAACCTTATTGTCAACAATAATATACTCAGTAGCACCTCCATAAGCATTAGGCAACCATGACTTGAAATCATCTATACCTATAGAGCGTACTCTGTTTTGCCAATCTCTGGGCAGTGATTCAAAGCTCTGCTTATCAATCCAGCTCTCATCATTTAACTGGATATAATTCTCTTGTAGATTCCTGAGCTGCTCTTCTTGATACTTATTGAAATTCTCTACACCCATTTCGTCTAAGCGTGATTTATTTTCCGAGCTAAGCTCATTATAAGTATTCATTGGCACCCAAGTGCCATCACTAAGCTGCTTGTTAGTTTGCCTGAACACCTTCTCTTTATCTGCATAATATCTGTTATATCCGCTTACACCTAGACTCATTAGCAGTTGCTGGTCTTCTTCACTTCGGCTATAAAAGTCCTCTTTGCTAATCCAGCTACCATCTGATAACTGAATATTGTTTGCCATTATTTCAGGCGTAGGAGCAGAGCTAGCTGACAATGAAGTCTCGGCAGCTTTTCTCTTTGTTGGGCGATACCCAAAACCTCCAGCCTTCTTTCGAGTAGACAGCTTCTGGATATCACGCTGAGCTTGAAGTTGAGCTTGTCTCTCTACTTCAGTAACCATATCCTAATCTCCTCCCATTTTGCCCAGACCTATAATCACGCAGACTGCACCTATTCCAAAAACGATATAAACCAAATTGTGCATAATCGCATACTCGAACTGGTTGTAATTAGGAATAGTGCCTTCTGAAGTAGTATAAGCAGTTGTGTTGTCGGTAACTGGCTGAATTTGATTGCTATCCATAGCATCATATGTTGAAAAGACAGTAGGAAATGTCAAAAGGAAGCCTATGCCAACTATTATAGCTCCTATAACAATAAGTATCCTGTTCATTACTGAAATCTCCCAATGAAGGCATAAGCAACACGCAGCACCATAATCACTAAATCTGCCAAAAGATACAAACTAGCTATGCTGAAAATCCAGCCTATGTATCTAATTATCCTCATGTAGCCTTCGTCTAAAATGACATAGTCAAATGTCAAGGCAGTCCAGATGCTTTCTACTATACCTTTCGCTTTGCTAATTCCCTTCTCAGAAACTATATCTGGGTCTTTTATGCCAGATATTGAAGTTGCTGTCTCTGATGGCAAAAGCTCAGTCTGAGCTGGTTCGAAAGCAGCAAACCACATAGTTGCTCCTATCCATATCACTAGCACTATGAAAAGCCAACTAGGAGTACTCATACCACACTCCTCATTTTGTAAATTCCATATCCAATTGCTGAAACGAAAACGAATATAGGCAGTATATAAGGAAAGTCCAATATATCACCTGCAATCCAACCCACACCAACAACCCAAACCATTGCTACAACTTCTATGCTGTGAGTGTGTTTAAGAATAAAATAAGAAAGTCCTAGCATACCAAATAATGCTAACAGATAAACAAAATTCTCATGTGGCATTCCCGTAGTCTCGGCATTCTTCTCTGTGAGCTTGAAGATAGGATTCTTCTCAACTAAACTATCAGAAACTGATGGGTCACTTGTCATTCCTTTATCAGGCTTGTCAATTCCACTTGCTGAAGCAGTTACAGTTCCACTGGCTAAAGTAGTGGCATGTATTGTCACATTGTCAGAGCTGTAACCTTCGTCTGGGTCTTGCCCGACAAAGTAATAACAATAATCAACACCGCTAGTCAAACCTTCGTGGGTATAAGTAGCTTCTGAGCCCAAGTAAAGCAGAGTTCCATCAGTCTCATCATCTGGGCAATCATTCATTTTGTAGCGTATAACTGTATTAGTAGCTCCATCGCCTTTCATCCAAGATAGAACAACAGACTGATAATCTGGAATTGCAATTATATTAGTTGGGCATCCGACACCAGACTTAGTGTCAAAAGTGCGAGAAGTCCCAGTATCTGTGCCACAATCATTCTGTATTTCGATATTGAAATAATAGGTATCGTTAGCATCAAGTCCAGTAACATCCAAGTATGGACTTTCGCCTGAGCTATAACTTCCAGCAAAAGTAGTATAAGTATCATAAGCTGTTATGTTATCGCTCTGGTCTGTTTTGCCATAACCCCATCTGACTTGACAAATGTCATCTCCATCATCACTAACATATGACTGCAACCTAGCAGTTGTTGCAGATATACTGGTAGCAGGATTTGATAAAACAGTTGGGTCGCCAAATGTATCAAATTCAACTTCGCTTCCATAGCTCCAACCCTGCGAATTATAAGCTGCAAACCTAGCACGATAAGCAGTATCCTCAGCCAATGTTGCACCAGTAAAGTGCGAAAAGTCACCTTCTGAATAAGTGCCAGCTCCAGCTTCCCAAGAATTAGCATAAGCAGATGCTGTTGGAGCTGTATTGCCAGGGTCTGCCCTGCTTGTAGTATCCCAGACAAATCCATAATTTGTAATTGTCGCTCCGCCGTTATCATCTATTGTGCCTTCCAATGTAACAGAAGTACAACTTATATTGTCGGTTGCAGAAGTTGTTACTGAAGGAGCTGAGGCAGCCACATAAGTCACAATAAGATACATATATGTAGTATAAACAGCAGAACCGACAGTTGATGGAAATTTAATTCTCTGACCAAACTCGGCAGCATTCAGTCCTGCCTGTGTCCAAGCACTTCCAGTGCTAGGATTAGTAGCCCACGTTTTTGACATTGTTATATAGCTGCCAGGAACAATAACTTGAGTCCCATAATAATTTACACTGCCAATCCTGCAATAAGGTGTATCATATTTTGGATAACTTGTATCTGGATTTCTACGCTTTATATATAATGTAACAGAAGTGATAGACTCATGTGCAGTTGAGAAGTCCTGAAAGTCATAACAGTGATAATCATAATCACTGTGGCTATCAACATTGCTTAAGTATGATGTGTCTCCATCATCTGAGTTAATATTAGTATAGTTGCTAGCACCACCAGAATAATTGCCATCAGTCTGTCCGCCTTCAGCTTCTGCTGCCCTAGATTCGTCAGCAGCATATACAGGTAAAGAGAAAGGCAAAGCCATACTTGTTATCAACAGTAAAGTTAAAAGGCAAAGAAAGATTCTATTCATAATTAACCTGCTGGAAACAGCATCCTCCTTAACCAAAGTCCAATCAGTACAACAAAAGCGAAGCCAACAGCTCCTACGAGGGCTATTGGAACACCTCCGAATATAAGACCAGCTCCGCCAGCGAAGAAAGCTCCTACAATAATTCCAACTACACCAAATCCAGCACCGACACAAGCAATAGCAGCAAACAAAGCAAGTCCTGTCAATGCCCAGCCAACTGAGTTTTCTACGCTAGGGTCTCCTATAACTTCATTAAATCCCTGGATTCTTGCATATATATCAGCACCTAATGCAGAGGCAGTATGAGGGGTATAGATATCATGTTCAGCATCTTCTGGTTCATCTATGCCAAAGAAGCCATAAAACAGATTTGGTCTAATTTCTTCTAAACCTGGAATGCCTCTCATAAATATAACACTACCTGCTTCATTCAGGACTATATCAGTACCACCTACCTGAGAAGTCAGCAATGTTTCGTCATAATAAGTTTCATATGCTGAGGCTAATGACTTTACATAACTATCGAGATAAAGCAAATCTCCAGCAATCCATTCATCAGAACTCAGAGAATAATCAAATTTGACATCATTGGCAAACAGTGCTTGTATTCTCAAAGTATAGAGGCTGCCCCACGATAAAGCTGAAGTAGAAGAAGCATTAAGGTATATTGCTAAGGGTTGTCTCTCCCACATCTTAAAATTAGTCGTTCCTCTTATAACTGAAGAATCGTCAATCAGCTGCAACTGGAACTGTAACTGCGGGTCACCATTAGGATAATAAGGTACATAGACATTAGTTGTATCTGCAACTATCAGGTAGTCACCACTCTGCTTATAGCTTTGAAATACTCTGGCGCTTTCTATTCTGATACACGAGTAACCCCATATCTCGAAAAGGAAATCAGATGGAGAATCATCAGCAAATGACAAACCTCCATTTGTAGAGTAACCACCGACTGCATCTGCTAATCCGCCATCACTGTCAATGCACCACTGTATATAATTGCTAGAATCTCCGTCAACAGCCCTGACTACTACTGCATACTGAGAAGCAGACTCTATGCTAATTTCAGATACTGCAAAGCTATACATCTGGTAACTTGTACTAATAGCATCTCCGTCAAAAGTGGTACTAACAAGGTCATTTCCTGTTGGCTTGCCAGCAGCACCATGCCTTAAAGAAACTGTGCAAGTCCCTGGGTCTCCTACTCTCTTGATATACAAATTTATACTGGTCACTGTATGAGATATATCTCCTACTGTAAACTGCTGATATGCCCAAGTGTTGCCATAAATAGCAGAGCTGTTTTCTGAGCAACCAGTATTCATATACTCATACTGTGAAGCTGAACCAGTTGTACTAAATGTTCTGTCAGCACCATAGCCCCAGCCACTAGAGTTATATGCTTTAAATCTATAATGTATAACAGTAGCAGCAGTCAAATCATTCAAGGTGATAGAATACTCAGCTCCAGTGCTATAAGCGCCAGACTCAGTTTCATCAGAGCCATAACTGCCATCAGTTCCATAATCAATACCAATCTGTGTAACACTAGCTGGAAAGCCTAAAGCAGAAATTGACCCTGTTACAATGCCCCAATCACTACCAGCACCAGTAGACAACCCAGTTGTCACTGTTGGTGCTATGCCCATATAACCTCTATCTGATGAAGAAGTCTGATTTGCAGCACCAGTCATACTCACAACACACTTGTAATACCTACCGTCCGGATGTGCTACGCCGCCAGTATCATTATAAGGGTCAGTAGTGCCGCCAGCTATGTTGCCATAGCCAGTATCAGCATCAGCTGCACTTCTTTGCCATTGATAAGTTAGCGAAGTCGTACCTCTATAACCATTGTCTGAAGTACTGTTATCACTGCTGCCTGTCGCATTGCTTGCAACAACTAGATAGTTTGCAGTTGCTCCATTGCTAGCACTTTCGCCAGCAAGACTTAAAGTAACATGACTTGCAGATGTTCCATCAGAAGCAGTTGCAGTACCAGGAGTAATAGTTGGAGCGTCAGCTCCAGTATCATCATGAGTTGCAACATCGCCAAGCAAACCAGACACATCTGCACCGCCTCTATAAACTCTATATCCAGTTGCACCAGTCGATTTTGTCCAGGTAACAACAACTTTCTGAGTATCTGTGCCATCTGTGGCAGCCACATTAGTCGGAGCTGCAGGCTTGGTCAGGAATGATAAAGCATCGCCATATACCCAGCCAGTTATATCACCCTTGGCAGCTGCCCTGAAATATATAGTTGTACCAGTAGGCAGACCAGATACCGCATGGGCAAATGTATTTTTGCCATAGTCACCCAGACTTGATTTCCATCCATTACTCCATGTTCCAGCTGGAGTACTAGGATCTACATCGCCAGGGTCTCCCTCGTCGCTTGTTCCCCAGACAAAGCCATAGTACTGCATGGTCTCGCCATCATCATCTATAATCTCACCATTCAGTGTAGCTGTAGTATCCTCTTTATTGGTAGCTGCCAGAGTATCTACATCAACATCAGGCTGTGGAGTCTCAGCTCCAAAAGCAAATGTTTGCTCAGTAGAAGCCCATTTCCTGATAATAACATTATCAAAATTAGCTTCATTGCTACCATAAGTGGTTATAAAGCAAACTTCATCTGTATAATCACTCGTAGTTTGCATATCTACATCATCTACAATTCTTG
>Ga0180434_10008780_pt1 | contig 11097 bp, 6 predicted proteins | sample SS_ome_7_FD_132453 | JGI IMG/M metagenome (GOLD analysis project Ga0180434, IMG submission 132453) | Hypersaline lake sediment archaeal communities from the Salton Sea, California, USA - SS_1_D_2 metaG | ecosystem: Environmental > Aquatic > Non-marine Saline and Alkaline > Hypersaline > Sediment... | reverse complement strand
GCATCGGTGAGATTCACCGCCTCCGGGGCGATACGGACGCTGCAGAGAAAGCCTACGTAGCAGTCCTGGGGCGGTACCCGGCCAGCCGCACGGCAACCGACGCGAACCGCGCGCTGGCAGACCTCTATCACGCGATCGCCCAGAGCCGCCTGCGCGGCAAGGATCAGACCGCCGCCGCGGAGGCACTGAAGCGCGCCTATCTCCGGGACCCCAATCACCCCAGGAAGCTCGAGACTCTCTACATGCTCGCCACCAGTCTGGTTGGCGTGGGGAGATACGACGAAGTCCACCGCTACGTGGGCCCAGTGCTGGAGAAGCCCGCCTGGATGCTGGGTCCGTGGCAGCAGCACCTTCAGTACATTGACGCCATGGCCTACTACTGGGCCGGGGACCACGAGGCAGCCCTGCCGCGCCTCAAACAAGTCGCCTCAAGCATCGAACAGCCTGAACACAAGGCGGCCATGCAGGCTCTCGTCAAGCAGACCGAGGACGCCTTGACAGCACGTGAATGACCGTGCAATCACGCATCGCCACGCCGAGGCACCCGCTGTGCCCCGGCGCACCGGCCACGGGAGGAAGCCGATGAGGAGCGGCACTCGACACTTCGCGATAGGCGCGGCGGCGCTCACCGTAGCGATCGCGCTGGCTGTCTCGCTCGGCGGGGACGCGCTTGGCTGCCCCCGGATCTGGGACCCCTACACCCCGATTGACGTGGACTTCATCCAGCCCAACGACGACATCGCGGTGTGCTTCGACGCCTCGGTGCCATGCAGCGTCACAGCCAGCGATCAAGACCGCTGGATCGAGGACCCACACCAAGGCTTTGCCTGGGAGACCGACTTCACCTATGACTGGTCCTGCACCGCAGGCACCATCACGGGCTCCGGCACTTCGGTCACCTGGCACGCCCCCGCCAGCGGGGGAGGCAGGGTCAGAATCACCTGCACCGTCAACGACGTCCACACGCAGCCAACTCCGCCCGACATCGGCACGCGCGACGACCCCGCCCAGCCGGGTACCGTCAGAGTCCGACTCCCCTTCCACGACATTAGCATCCTGGAGCCCACCGGCACGGTCGGGGGCGTCGTCCCCGTCCGGATCAGGGTGAGGACCTGCGCGGTGACTCTCGACAGGCTGGTGGTGAAGGAACACGAGGATACGGCACTCCATCCATGGGAGTGGCACACCCTGTGGGACGACGAACCGCCGCAGGCCGAGAGCATGCAGACCGACGACGAGACGGGAATCACCACCGCTGTCTACAGGGTGGACTGGAGCACGCCGTCGGGCCACAACGGGCCTCATGTTCTGCGCGCCGAAGCTACCTGCACCATCGAGTGCTCTCAGCAGCAGGTAGAAGACACAACGCAGCGTACGCCGACGCTCCTCAACCTCGCCATCACCTCGTGCGACCCCGAAGGTGTGGTGCTCTGGGATGGTGCCGAGGGAACTACGGTGCCGGTCACGGTGAACCTTGAGGACAACGACCTGAGCGACCCCATGGACATCGCGGTCAGTCTCTATGCCACTGATGTTGACAACAGGGAGTCCTGGGATCCGGTGAGGACCCTTACCCTGACCGACGTAACCGGAGCCAACCATGTGTTATACTGGGACGGCAAGGACGATGGTCAGTCCTACTTGGATCCGGGGATGTACACGTTCGACGTGGACGTGACCCAGACGGACATAAACACTGATGAGAGCCCACCCCTCCAGGTTGCCGACTCGGCCCAGTACCGCAGTGACTACCTGAGCATAATCCGGGCCGCGGACGGGAGCGGGAATCCGATCTACGATGCAGAGTACGCCGGCCTTGACGATGGCGGCACTCCCGAGGACCCGGCGGATGACAACTACAAGTACTTCGTCCGGTCATATGTTCTCAAGGACACAGAAGGAGCGAACGCAAGCGAGGGCGAGATCTGGCTGTATGACCCGGATCTCCTGCACGTCGGCACATGGGACATCAGCACCTTGCCTTGCCGCAACCACAACGATGAGATGGACGGGCTTACGGCATCCCAGGCAGGGCTGCAGCACGACCTGCTTGTGCGGGTGCCGGTTGGTGCCATGAGCAAGGGTGGCACATACCGATTCGTAGTGCACCTGAAGGACGGTCATCCCTATGACTACAGGGACCACCGGGAGAGGTGGGCTCTCGATCTCAACACCAAATACACGATCCGGAAGATAGAGTACATGGTCTTCTCGTTCCGGGGGCGCACCTGGTATGTCACATGGTGCCGCCATGAGTTCATGAACGAGATCAACAAGCGCACCATAGACCTGTACAACGGCCTGACGCACGCGCCAAGAATGTGGGTCTTCTATGATCCCCCGGTGGACCCGAATCCCAGGCCGAATCCCAGGACGAGTCCTGCTGTTCCGTCGGAGCTTTTTGGGACCCAACCGGGCGAGATCAGGTCGGCAATCAACGGAGGATTCCTGGCAACGGAGAACTACTGGGGGTGGGGCACCGGTCCCATAGTGATCGAAGGTGATCTAGGATGCGGCACCGCCGGCCACTGGCTCAAGGCGAGGAATGCAGGCAAGTGGCGACACTGCTTTGGGATGAATGCAACGGGAGCCTCCTTCGGGTACGATAGGACGATCAAGATCAAGACGACTACGATCCGGCCCAAAGGCCCACCGATTATCGCATACTACCACGAAGTGCCGCCAGCATTTGAGATGAATTGGCCGTATGGGTTAAGCAATGTCGGGCACCTTGTCGACGCGGGCGCTCGCCAGAATCACAAGGACAGCGGCTGTGTGTTCCATCCAGACGACGATGCTCGCCGACGGACGACAGTCGCCTGGTCGGGGAAGGGCGATTTCTTCCTCGCTGCAACTGACGAAGCTAGTTGGAACGACCTGACGGCCTTCTTCGCCAATCCAGACGACTCGAATCAGTTCGATCCCAACGACCCGACCGGCGCAAACTGCGGCGGTTTGACTAAGCACCTGCGGGGAAGTCCCTACCTCTACGACCTCGGCCAGATTCAGCACGCGCTGTTTCTCGACGGCGGCGCAAGCACCGAGATCGCCTACAGATGGTGTCGGTGGCCAACCCTACCCCCGAGACCACCCATAGACAGCGGACCTTCTGCGCCGCAGGCGTGGGATTGCCGCGCCATCCCGAACATCATCGGAGTCAAGGTGTACCAGAACGACTAACTGGCGGAGCACAACACGGGCGCATTTCCCGCAGACGCAGCGCTAGCGAGGCCATAGACACTCTGCACACGGAGGCTGGTTATCATGGCAGGTAGATTTCGTGTAGCTTTGGCTGTCGCAGTGTTGCTCGCATCTGCCTTGCTGCTCTTCCTCCTGCGTGGCCACGACGCCATGGCTCAGCAGACCATATGGTCAGTCCAAACCGGGACAGCACACACCGATGCGACCTACGGCCTGGCGCGCGATCAGCAAGGCTACCTGTACCTGGTTGGCAACACCGACGGTGACCTAGGCGACCCGAGCGCAGGCAAGGCTGATCTGGTCATAGTGAAGTACGACCCAAGCGGCGATCTGATCTGGAGCAGGCAATTCGGAAGTGCCGGGTACGACTTGGCCCAGGGGGCTGCGTTGGGTGGCGATGGCAACCTGTATCTTGTGGGGTACACGGATGGCCATCTGTACGCATCCAACAGCGGCGGGTTGGATGCGTTCGTGGCCAAGTTCTCTCCTGACGGCACGCTACTCTGGGGGAGGCAGTTCGGGTCAGGTGGCGATGACGAAGGCTCGGGCATTGCGGCGGACCAGGCCGGCAATGTCTACGCCGTGGGAACGACGTACGGCCCTCTGTTCGGCCCCATGTCGGCAGAAAGGGACTCGGACTGCTTCCTAGTCAAGTACGACTCCGAAGGCAACCAGCTCTGGGGCAAGCGCATCGGCAACTCGCATCAGGATGAGGGCGGAGACATCTGCGTCGGCACCCAGGGAACGTTGTTCCTCGCAGGATCGACGACCGACCTCTTCAACCCAGACGCGCCCTATGTGGATGCCTTCCTGGCGAAGACGGACTCAGATGGTAACATCCTCTGGGGGCGGCAGTTTGGCGGCGGTGGCACTCTGGTTGACGGTGCTGGATCTCTGATCGCTGACGAGAGCGGCAACGCATACATCGGGGGGACAATCAATGTCGGTGATGCCCTGCGCGAACCGGGCGCCCCCACGCCGGACGGGTTCGTGGCGAAGTACGATTCGGGCGGCAACCAAGTATGGCTCAACCAGTTGAGCACCGCCGGCGATGAAGGCGTTATCGACTTGACCATGGACTCACAAGGCAACATCGTCGCCGTGGGTTCAACGTCTGCCAGCCTCTTCGCTGCGAATGCTGGGGGCGACGATGCGTTTGCCGTGAAGTACTCACCATCCGGCACTGCTCTCTGGAGTCACCAGTTTGGCACGAGTTCCGACGATTCGGCGTCAGGTGTGGCGGGCTGCACCGACGGCGGGCTCTGCGTCGCTGGCACGACGGAAGGCAGCCTGTACGGCACAAACGCCGGCGGGGAAGACATCTTCCTGGTCAAGTTCCAGCAGTGAGTCTGCCCTCATCTCGGGGTGTGGAGGTGTGCGATGAAACAACGCGCAGCGCGGGTTCCATTCCTGAGTGTTGCCCGCCGGCGCGCGGTCGCTAGGGCGGCCGCGTTGCTGCTGACATCCCTCATCCTCATCGCGTTCGTCGCCCTCCAGCACGCCGGAGCGCAGCAGGTCGTGTGGAGCAAGCAGTTCGGAACGTCGTCGAGCGAAGCCGCCACGGCGATCGCGCTTGATGGGCAGGGCGCTGTCTACGTTGTGGGCGCCACCTGCGGCGCGCTCTTCTCGGCCAACGCCGGCAGGAGAGATGTGTTCGCGATCAAGTACAACTCCGCCGGAGACGTCCTCTGGGATACGCAGTTCGGCTCGGACCAGGACGACGTGCCTTACTCCGCTGCAACCGACGCCGCCGGCAACCTGTACGTTGCGGGCATCACAGATGGTAGTCTCTACTCCGCCAGCGCCGGTGGGGACGACGCCTTTGTGCTGAAACTCTCCCCCCAGGGCGAGGTGCTGTGGGGCAGGCAATTCGGCACCGATGAATACGACTTCGCGTGGGGGATCGCCGTGGATGCGCAGCGCAGCGCGCTCTACGTCGTGGGCGAGACTCCGGGCGACCTCTTCGGCACAAACCCCGCCTCCATCCCCACCTCCGATCTGTTCGTGGTCAAGTTCGATCTCGCCGGCACTCAATTGTGGGCGCACCAGATGGGCACGGCACACGATGACATCCCCCAGTCCGCGGCTGCCGACGGGGAGGGGGGCGTGTATGTGGCCGGCTCGACCCTGGATCTGTTCGACTCGGGCTTGGGCGGCTACGACGCGTTCGTGGCAAGGCTGACCGCGGACGGCTCCGTCACGTGGGGCAGGCAGTTCGGCACCAGCGTCGGCGACATGGCGGGCGCGGTGCGCACCCACAGCGCGGCCGGCGTCTACGTCGCTGGCGCGATGGGCGAGGCGGGGGAAGTGAGCGGCCCTGACGCCGCCTTCGTCGCCAGGTACGACACGACCGGCACGCAGCAATGGCTGCGCCAACTCAACACCAGCCGCACAAACGATGAAGAGGAGTACAGCGGCCTGGACACTGCGTGCGACTTGGCCGCGGATGCCCAGGGCAACGTATTCATGGTTGGCAACACCGGAGGCAACCTGTTCGGCGCCAACGCAGGCTCACTGGACATGTACCTGGTGAAGTACGATCCACAAGGGAACCAGGTATTGGGCTACCAGTTCGGCACGGCGGCCGAGGACGGGGCGACCGGCCTTGCTGCGGGTGCTGCGGCCATCTACGTCGTGGGCGGCACCGATGGTTCGCTCTACGGCGACAGCGCGGGCGAAGAGGACGCCTTCGTCGTGAAGTTCACGCCGTGACGCTGCTCCGGCCAGCAGATCTGGAGGTGCACGATGAAACAGCTCGCAGCGCGGGTTCCATTCCTGAGTGTTGCCCGCTGGTTGGTCGTGGGCGGGGCGGCCACGGTGTTGGGGCGGATGGCATTCTCGGCCGGCGATGACGTCGCCGAGAAGAAGGTGCTCTGCGCCTACAACCTGATGCAGTTGGGCCGCGCCATCAAGATGTACGCCGAGGATAACGGTGGCTACATCTGCAACCTGCGCGGCCGCGTGGACTGGGTGGACCGCGAGGGCCCCGACAATGCCCAGCGCCTCAAGAACGCGTACAGCCGGTACATCCTCGACCCTGAGGTCTGGTACTGCCCCGCCGACCCCTACGCCAGGACCCACACCCGCACCGCCGAAACGCACGGCGTGCCGCCCAAGGACCAGCCCGATATGTGCATGGACCACTACTACTCGTCGTACCGCCACTACAGCCACGTCCGCGGCGAAACCCCGCCCGTCCGGCTCGACGCGATTCTCGTTGAGCAGGACGACATGACGAAGGACCTTCCCGGCGGCAAGTGGGTCGCCACGCCGGACATGATCATGGTGATGATGGATGACGGGAACTTCCACGGGCCGCCGGCTACCGGGCAGTACGGCGCTGTGTACGGCCGCAACGTGCTCTTCCGCGACGGGCACGTGAAGTTCGAAACCGAAGAAACGATGCGCCGCCCCAAGCAGTAAGAGAGCGGCGCAACCTGCCAAGCGGCCTACCAACCGCCTGCTCGTCTTCCGTCGGGCGCGCCGCAGCCGGCGCGTCGCCAAGCCGGTCCATCATCCGGGACTCGGCATTCTGCACTGCTCCTCTTGCCTGCCCATTCATCATTCGGGATTCGTCATTCGTCACTGCGCGACGCCGGAGGGGGCCCTCTTCCCGCGGGTTTCCGGCCCGAAAAACGGGGGGTGCGCGAAACCCCCACAAGACCCCCACCAACCCCCCGCCTCAACGTATGCTGCACCGGCACAATCACCGCACCTTCGCAGCAGGCAAGCAAGCGAAACACCCCAATGTGCGGTTCATGCTGGCGCTTGGTGCGCCGCACCCCCCGCTTACCCCCCTGCTGCGCATGCACCTGATGGGCCCCGCGCGCGCAATCAGGCACCACTCGGGTGCTTGCACAGGCTAAGGGAATCTGCGGCGCCCGGCCGGAGAGGTCAGAGGTCCCTGCGGTCCCGGTAGGGGGAGAGGTCGGGCAGCGAAATCCGTCCCCCCTCCGCGCTCCACTGCTGCGAGAGCGGCCGCATCATCTCCACGAACGCCGCCGCCAACTGCGGATCGAACAACGTCCCCGCGCCGAACTCGATCTCCTGCAGCGCCTCATCCGGCGCCAGCGCCACGTGGTCCGGCCGCTCGCTGGTCAGGTTGTCGAACGCGTTGGCCACCGCGACCACGCGGGCCAGGTAGTCTATCTCCTCGCCCGCCGTGCCCCCCGGGTAGCCGCTTCCGTCGTAGCGCTCGTGGTGCTGCAGGATGATGGGCAGCGTGTCGCGCAGGAACTCCACCGGCTCCACGATGCTCTTGCCGATGAGCGGGTGGAGCCGCACGATCATCTCGTCCTGGGCGCTCAACTCGTCCGGCTTGGCCAGCACGTGCTCGGCCACGCCGATCTTGCCGACGTCGTGCAGGATCGCACCGAAGCGGATGATATCCAATTGCTCGCGCGCCAGCCCGACGGCCTGGCCCAGCCGCACCGAGAGTTCGGTCACGCGCTCGGAGTGCCCCAGCGTGTAGGGATCCTTGGCCTCGATGGCCCGGGCCAGCGCGCGCACCGTGTCCCAGTAGGAGCGGCGGACGTTCTCGTACAACTGCGCGTTGTCCATCGCCACGGCCGCCTGCGCGGCGAACGCGCTCAGCAGCCGGTAGTCGCGCCGCGAGAAGCGCCGGCGCCGGTCCGCGTAGACCCGGATCACGCCCAGCGGCTCGCGTCCCTTCATCATGGGGACCCAGAGCATCGAGATCACGCCGCGCCCGTTCCCCTCGTCGTGCTGCGCGCCGTTGGCGGCCCCGGCCAGCACCGAGAGCACCTTGCCCTCCAGCATAGCCTCATCGCCCTGGGTGTCCTCCAGGCGCAGCGGCAACTGGCTCCAGTCGTCATCCTCCAGCCCCCAGTGGGCGCGGGGAATGAGTTCGTTGCGCTCGCGGTCGAGCAGCAGCAGCGAAGAGCCCTTGGCCTTGACCATGCGCGCGGCGCTCTCGGCGATCGTGGAGAACAGCCTGTCCGAGCGCAGCGACTCGCCCATGGCCCGGCTCACCGAGAGCAGGTTCGCCAGTTCCGCGCTGCGGTGCTGCAGGATGGCCGAGAGGCGCGCCGTCAGGATGGCGATGGCGTAGAAGAAGAGGGCCCGGACGACGTGCTCGCCGAGGGGCTGCATGATGCCGAATCTGACGTCCTGAGGGATCACGTAGCAGACTATGCTGGCCGCGACGGCGGTCAGCAACCCGCCGACACCGCCCAGAAAGAACGCCGCCGTGATGATGGGGATGTAAAACAGATGTACGCTGCTGCTGGCGGTACCCTCCCCCAGGTATACGATCCATCCCACCAGCGGCAGGCTCAGCGCCACCAGGGCGCCGATCAGCAACTTACCGCGCAGTGCTAGCCACATGCACACCCTCCGCAGGCGAACCCGGCGGCGCGCCAAGACGCAGCGTCGGGTCCCTGGGTTCGATACGCCCTGCGGCTTGCCCTTCCGTCAGGCACCCGCAGTGACCCGGCTTCGGGGCCGGAGGAGGGTGTGGAAGCGGGAGGCGCGGGATGAATAGGTAGAAATGCCTCTCACCGCCTTCTGAGCGGGTCTGTGAGCCGTCCGCTTCCTGCGGCCTTCCTCGCGGCCACTTCTCTTATTCCCACGGCAAGCAAGAAGTATACCGCCAAATGCGGGTTTGTACCTGCTCGTGACAGGCACCCAGGCCCTCCATCCGCTGAAGGAGGTATCCGGCCGCCGGGTGAACACCCAATCGGGAGGTGGATCGCTTGGCGGAGTCGCCTCATGCGGACAGGCGCGACTGGCGCCTGCTGCTCCTGGCCATCCCGGTCGCCGCTGCGGCCGCCCACGGCTTGCTGGGCCGGTCCCGGCCCGACCTGACGCCGCTTGCCCGCTGGCCGGGGCTTGCGCCGGCTGCGTCCGTCGCCGTCGGTGCGGCGGTCGTGCTCGTGCTGTGGCTGCTTCTCGCGGCCGCGCCCCTGGCGCGGAAGGCGGCCTGGCGCGAAGCCCTCATCATCTCGGCGCCGGCCTCGTCGCCGTTCCTGCTCCTCTTCCTCCTGCTCGTGCCCGGAGTCGAGCGCGCCGGCTCCGGCGTGCTCCCCATGCTGGTGGGATGCGCGTGGGTGCTGTGGGCGCTGAACGCTGCAGCCATCGTCGCGTGGGGCCGGAGGGGCCGGCTGGCAGAGGCGGACCTTGCTCCCCCCGAGCGCCGGCGCGACCGGTGGGCCCGTTTCAGGAGCGGGCTCGACGCGCTGCTTCCCTTCGTCTTGGCTGCGGCGGCGGTGCGGCTGCACCTCGCCGACTGGCGGCTCGGCCTGGGGACGCTGGATCAGCGGACCCTCGCCTACGCGGCCGAGCGCGTCGGCGAGGGCCAGGTGCTCTACCGCGACGTCTTCGCGCCGATGCCGCCGGGGCCCGTCTATCTCGCGGCGGGCCTCCTCCAGATCGGCGCGCCCACGCTGCTGCTGGTCAAGGGGCTGCAGGTCGCCGCGGCGGTGCTGCTGGCGCTTGCGGTCTACGCGGCGGCGCGCCAGTTCACCACCCCGCTCTTCGCGGTGCCCGCCGCCCTCTTCGCGGCGGCAGCCGGCCCGCCGTCGTTGGCGCTGGGGCTTGCGCTGTTCGCCGTGGTGTGCGCCTTCAGGACCCAGTGGTCTCGCGAGGCCGCCTGGTCGCTGGCGGGGCTGCTGACCGGGTTGGCAACGCTCTTCGATCCCGTGACCGGCGCCCTGACGGCGGTCGCACTGCTCATCGTGATCGCGCTCCGCCAGGTGCGCATCGTGCGGGCGCGCATGACCGCCCCGGGGGTGGACATGGGCCTCGGGCTGGCCTCGGCGATGCGCTTCCTGTTCGTGGCGCTGGTCCCGGTGGCGGTGACGGCGGCCTACTTCACGTGGGCGCGCGCCCTGCCCGATCTCCTGCGTGGGTCGGTCACGGCGCACTACAGCACACTGAAGTTGTGGCTGCCGCACTACTGGTGGGGCCTGCACCACCCCGAGGGCGTCCGGCTGGAGACGGCCGACTGGTCCGGCCTGATGGCCACAGCCGCCGCGGCCACGGCTCTGCTGGTGCCGGCGGCATTCGTGCTGGGCCTGGTGCGGCTGGCCCACGGCTTCGCGCGACGCGGGTGGAGCGAGTCCGACGCCGCCCTGCTGGCGGCGCTGCTGCTGGGCATCCTGCTGCTCGTGGTGGAGACGGGAACCGGCGGGGCCCTGGCGGCTGCGCCTGCGCTTCTGGTGGCCGCGCACCTGCTGGCGTGGGCCTGGCAGGGCGTGCTGCGGGTGCTGGGGGGCGAGTCGCGCCGCCTGGCCCTGGTGCGCCTGGACGGCTACGCGCTGGCGGGGCTGGCCGTGGTCGTCCTGGTGGCCGGGATGATGGCGCCGGCGCTTGGGCGCGCTCAGGAGGAGTACGCCCGGAGCAGGACGCCCGAGCAGGAGGGCCGCACGGCAGCCGGCGTCCGCCGGGCCGCCGGGCTCACGCTGCCCGACGAGGAGGCGGCCGCGCTGGAGCAGACGCTCGAGGTGATCGCACGCAGGACGCCCGCCCTGGAACCGATCCTCTGCCTGCCCGACTGCCCCGAGATCTACTTCCTCGCCGATCGCGACAGCCCGACGCGGTTCATCGTGGCCAGAGGCTTCACGATGCCGGCCGACGATATGGAGATGGCGGATGCGCTGACCGAGGGCAAGCCGCCTGTGGTGATCGTGCCCAGCGCAACCGGGCGCGAGAGCGGGAAGAAGAAGTGGCCCGAGACGGCCGCGCGCATCTGGAGGGGCTACCGTCTGCACGGGCGCTTCGGCCGCTACGAGGTGTGGACGCGCTAGCGGCCGCGCCGGATCACTTCTTCGCTTCGGCCTTCGCCGTCGTCTTGGGCTCCGGCTTCTTGGCTTCCGGCTTCTTGGCGCCGTCCCCATCCCCCCCGTCGCGCTTCTCGCCGGCGCGGGCGTAGTCGGT
>Ga0180434_10008778_pt1 | contig 11100 bp, 14 predicted proteins | sample SS_ome_7_FD_132453 | JGI IMG/M metagenome (GOLD analysis project Ga0180434, IMG submission 132453) | Hypersaline lake sediment archaeal communities from the Salton Sea, California, USA - SS_1_D_2 metaG | ecosystem: Environmental > Aquatic > Non-marine Saline and Alkaline > Hypersaline >... | reverse complement strand
ATTAAGAAGATTACCGAGTGGGATGTTTTGAACGATACGATTAACAAACTAATGACAGGAAAAAGGAGGATTTAGCAATGGAGCAAAGAAGCCCTGAATGGCTAGCTATTAAGGCTGGCAAGGTCTCAGGTAGCGGCGTAAAGCAAATGAGATCGAAGGTTAAAAGCGGAGAGGCCGCTGGTCGTCGCAATTATCGAATGAAGCTCGTCATGGAGCGTCTACTGGGTAGGCCATTAGAGGATGGTTACTCAAACGCTTACATGGATCGAGGAACCGAGGTCGAGCCAATCGCCCGGGCAATGTATGAGAACTATGCCGAGGTCTTAGTCGATGAGATTGCATGGGTTCCGCACCCCACCATCGAGAACTTCGGAGTCTCGCCTGATGGCCTCGTCGGTACTGATGGCCTAGTAGAGATTAAATGCCCCTCGATGCCCGTCCATATCGGTTACTGGCTCGATGCGATCGAAGGAAAGGTTCCCACCGATTACACCGATCAAATGCTTGCCCAGTTAGCCTGTACGGGTCGTCAATGGTGCGATTTCGTCTCTTACGATGATCGGGTCGTCGAGGATATGCAATTAGTCGTTGTTCGTTTTCAACCAGATCGAAAGGAGATAGAGAAACTAGAAAAAGAAGTCACAGAATTTTTAGATGAAGTAAACGCAGAAGTTCAGAAAATCCAAGCAAAAAGGAAATCGCTATGAGTTCAGTCAATAAATGCCTTCTACTAGGCCGGGTCGGTAAAGAGCCAGTTATTCGCCAGACCGCGACAGGTTCAGTCGTTGCGAATCTCTCGATGGCCACCAGCACCTTCAGCACTAAGGATGGGCAGAAGCAGGAATACACCGAATGGCATAACATCGTTGCCTTCAATAAGGCCGCTGAGGTTATCCAGAGCTATGTCAAGAAAGGAGACCAGATTTTTATAGAAGGCTCACTACAGACGAGGAAATACGAGAAAGACGGTATCGAACGCTATTCAACCGAGATCGTTGTCGGTAGACTCGTTCTCCTTGGCAAGTCAGGCGGTCGTGATAAAGCAGAAGAAACGACTTCCGAGGACTATGCAAGAGCCTCTGGCGGCAAAGCCAAGACATTCGACGCATTAGAGGACGATATTCCTTTTTAAGTCCCCCCGCCCCTCGGTAGTTCACCTGATCCTGTGAGATTCAGTTGTTTCAACACCTACCGAGGGGTTTTTCACTTTAATAGAATTAAACAAGATATTGTTTTTAATAACAATATGCTAGGGTTCATGGCGTGTTCCATTTCTAGGAATCGTTATGACTACGATTGCCGCGAGCTTTTCTCTGAAAGAGATAGCCGCCGACTCGATGGTTTCCTTAGAGTCATGCTCATATCAGGTCACAAAGCTAAGGAGAGGCTCTCAGAGCGTCTTTGGGGCCGCTGGCGATTGGGAGTCCTGTCTTAAGTTTCTAGCGGCTCTGGAGGCCGGAAATCTAGCCGATCTCGAAACCGATATATCAGTTCTTGAATTAAGACGCGATGGCTTATGGGTCTATGAAGGCTCTATAACGCCAGCAAAGATTAAGAATGACTTCTACGCGATAGGGACTGGCGCAAACTTCGCCATTGCCGCGATGCATTTAGGTTGTTCTCCCTCTGAAGCCGTTGCGATTGCTTGCGAGTTCGATCCGCAGTCAAGCGGCCCCATTGATGTTCTTAAACTAGGAAGACGCAATGCCAGCTAAGATTACCGACGATGAGCTTATCAAGGCTTTTGAAACGATTGGCTCACCAGCCGAGATCGCTCGAATTTATGGGATGGACGTAAGCTCCCTTTACTCTCGAAGACGATTAGTTGAAAAAAAATACGGCATGACCATTGAAAGTACCGCCGCACTCGGTAATAGAAAGCACCCGACTTTCATTTCTAACGACAAAAGAATCGCTCAACATACTGTCGAGAACGGGATGGTCTTCATCGCTTCGGACGCTCACTACTGGCCCGGAGAGCCAAGCCTTGCTCATTTGGCCTTCGTAAAGCTACTGAAGAAATACAAGCCCCAGACTATCGTTATGAACGGCGATGTTTTTGATGGGGCCAGAACTAGTCGGCATGACCCTCTTTACCGTCATGCGACCCCGACAGTTAAGCAAGAGATAGATGCCTGTAAAGATCGCCTTTACGAGGTTCAGAACGCATCGAAGAACGCGATCAAATTCTGGACGATTGGCAACCATGACATTCGGCTCTTTCGCTACATAACGACTTCAGCACCGGAGGCATTAGAAGTCTCTGGCATCGATATATTCGATTACTTCCCCGGGTGGAATATGTGCTGGCGCGTAGATATAAACGACGAGACGATCATCAAGCATCGCTTTAAGGGTGGCTACCACGCGACTCATAACAATACTTTGACCTCGGGCCGAACGATCATAACCGGGCATCTTCACCAGTTAAAAGTCACGCCCTTCTCGGACTACAACGGGAGGCGTTGGGGAGTCGATACCGGGACGCTTGCCGAACCCTATGGGCCGCAATTTGGGTATACCGAAGCGAACCCTGTCAATTGGTGTTCAGGCTTCGCAGTTCTGACTTATAAAGATGGTCAATTACTTCCCCCAGAACTATGCGAAGTCATACGAGGCAAGGCATACTTTAGAGGCGAGCAAATCATCTAGGGAGGCCGTTATGTTCCTTGCTATTACCTTTATGTGCCTCACTAGCGGTGAGTGCCAATTCATCCACGATAACGAGCTGACAACCAAGGCCGTTTGCGAGGAGCGTAACGCTAAAGTCGGTGAGATTTTAGAAGCAGACGCGAATGTCTCCGCTTATCGCTATATGTGCGTCCCGATTCCTAGCTTCAAAGAGGCAAAATGGATCCAATAACCGCCTTTGCGACTGCGACTGCAATCTGGTCTGGCGTAAAGAAGGCTATTGAGTTCGGCAAAGAAGCTGAGGATGTTTTAGACCAACTATCGAAATGGGCGCAAGCCGTTGATCTTATCGAGCAAGAGCCACCGAAGAAGCCGAGCATCTTTACAAAGATCGTTCTTGGAGACGATACGAAAGAGGCTTTTGACGCTTATACCGCGAGAGTCAAGATCAAAGAAATGGAAGCCGAGATTCGTCATGCCTTCCTCTATGGAAGCCTGAACCACCTCGGTATGGATGGCCTGAAAGAGTTCTATCAGATTCGCCGCGAGATCAGGGCCAGAAGGATTAAAATGATTCAAGACCAGAAGATTGCTCGGCAAGAGTTCATCGAGAACTGCATAACTTGGGGCTTGGTTTCTATTGTTGTCTTCGGGTCATTAGCCGTTATCTGGGTTGCTATTGACCTTCTATTGGAGTTTGCATGACTGATCTTTTAATGAAACTTGCACCAACCGCCGCTACGCTACTTACAGGGCCGCTAGGCGGGATGGCTGTCGAGGTCTTAGGTAAGGCATTAGGACTAACGAACGCGACCCAAGAGAGCATTAAAGAGGTGCTTTCTTCTGGTCAAATGACCCCAGAGCAAATCGTCGCGATTAAACACGCCGAAGGCGATCTCAAGGTTCGGCTAAAAGAACTCGACATTAAGCTCGAAGATATTCACTCCGAAGATCGTCGCTCGGCTCGCTTGATGCAAATGAACACCCGTTCATTGATCCCGGCCTTACTTTCTATTATTACAGTTGGTGGGTTCTTCGCCTTACTCATCGGAGCCGCAACGGGTCAGTTCGAGCTAACGGGTTCCGATGTCATGATGCTTTTGCTTGGAGTCCTCGCTAGGGAAACCGCGAGCGTCTATCAGTTCTGGTTAGGATCGTCTTCAGGTAGCCAACAAAAGACTGACATTATCGGGAGAAAATAATGTTCGCACTCAGTAAGACAAGCCATGACAGACTCTTTGGAGTTGAAGAAAAGCTCGTTAAGGTCGTCAAGCGAGCTATTGAGCTAACAACCGTTGACTTCGGCGTTATCGAAGGTCTTAGAACAATCGAGACTCAAGAAGCCTATGTAAAGGCTGGCAAGAGTAAAACAATGAACTCGAAGCATTTAACAGGTCAGGCCGTTGATCTCATGGCCTATGTCGGCCCTAAGCCTTCTTGGGAACTAAACCTATACGACGAGATTGCAGACGCTATGCGACAGGCCGCAATAGAGCATCAGGTCGCTATTCGATGGGGAGCCGCTTGGAATGTGCCGGATATTCGGCAATGGGATGGTTCAATGGAACAGGCAATGAACTACTACATTGACACTCGAAGGAACGAAGGCAAGCGACCCTTTATCGATGGCCCTCATTTCGAGTTAGCTTAAAAAGATCAAGCCAGACAACCCAGAACATCATTGGGACTGCCCAGAGTCCCATTACTTATCTGCCTTGTTCTCTAGCCTCTTAAATAAGGCTCCGATCAGGTCTTTAACCTCTGTAAAGCCTCGCTCCATGTCTCGCTTATGGTCTGCCATAGCGTCTTTGAAGTCGTCTCTACGAACGAAGTCTGTATGCATCTTCTGATCGAGTTGCTTGATCTCAGAGCGTAACTCTTTGATCGCGTCCCATATCTCTCTGGCAAACCACCCTACAAGAGCAGTAAAGCCGCCTAAAGCGAAGTTTATGATGGTTTGCCAGTCCATGACTTACTCCGGCTGGTCGGGCCAGGTTACTTCCCAAGGGAAGCCGTTTTGCTGTGGTACATCCCTTAGAGCCTGTCGGTAAGTAGCCCATGCCTCTTTATCGACAGGTGCATCAGCAAGTTGCGTCCAGTCGGTTGCTTGTAGCCTTAAAGTTCGATTTGTTCGAACTCGATTGCTTTGTGCGTCTGCTTCGGCGTGTTGCTCAAACTCAAGTTCTTCTTGGTCAAGCTCTTTCAAGAAACCGTCTATCGTTAAGTCGGCATCATCGTCGCACTCGCCGATAAACTCAGGAACCATAGTCGGGTACTTGCGTTCAAGGGCAAACAAGTATTGAAGACCCTTAATTTTAGGAAATTGTGGACCATGCCTGGACGGCTCTTTCTGAACCGAAATCTCGGTTATTGAATCCACATAGGTAAATTTGATCGTTTTCATGCGGTCCCTTTTCTAAGAGTAACTTTATCAAGTTTGGGGGAGAACCACCACCCATATTGACTAAGCATAATAGCCAATTTTTTGCGCTCTCGCCACGACTTAGATTGCCTAAAAATGCCAAAGTAGCTATTGACAACAGCCCTAATATTTCGCCTTGGCTCTTTGGTTCTAAGCATTAACCAGAGCTTACTTGTAGCTCTTTGAACCGTCTCTTGACGGATATACCTAGCTCTTGGCCTTACAACAAAGCCAAGCATCTTAAATCCGTTTTCAAGAGTGTTTATTTCAATCTTATTGGGATGAAAGTGTACCTTGAGGTTTTCCCTTATGTAGTCATCCATAGGCTTAATGTATGAGTGGAGTTTTTTAGGGTCTTTGTCAAAGATTACAATGTCATCAACGTAGCGAACCATATGAGTTATCTTCAGCCGATGCTTGGCAAACTGATCGAGTTCGTTGAGGTAAATGTTTGCAAAAAATTGACTAGATAAGTTTCCAATCGGCAAACCATTACCCTTTGCCGCAAAAAGGCTTTTATGAGGCGGGATTAGTTCAAGCAGTTTTGGGTCGCTTTTTATGTAGACGTTATCTGTTGGGTCGTGATTGAGTATTTGATCTGCTAACGCCATCCAATCTTTTTCTGGAACCTTCTTGGCTATTAGCTTTGAAAGAATGTCTTTCCTGATACTGACGAAATAATTGGCAATGTCCAGTTTTAGATAGTAAGCCTTGTCTTTATAGTCCCTGGTCAAACTTATGCACAAATGCTCGGCACGATCAACAGCCCTATGGGTTCCCTTGCCAGGTATGCACGCATAGGAATCAAAGATAAAACTATTGTGGAACCGATCTCTAATCTTGTTGTACAGCAGATGATGCACCACTCTATCTCTGAAGTTTGCTGCCCAGATTTCTCTGATTTTTGGCTTTTCTACTAAGAAACAGATAGACCTTCCTATTTTGTATGACCCTTCTTTTAAGTCGTAATACAAGTTCATTAAATTCTTTTCTAGTCGTTCCTCGAAAATTCTTGCGTTCCAAGTATTACGCTTTGTCTTTCGACAATCGTAATAGGCTTGGAAAAGATCAGAGACAGGAAAATCAAGCATGACACACCGCTTCTGGTCGCCGGACAGCCCTAACGTAGTTGCTATTGTTCTTATTGTTGTTGTTCTGGTTGCCTGGGTTGCTTGTATTGTAGTTCTGGTTCCAAGCGTTCGAGGAGCAATGCCACACACTCACACATTGCTTAGCAGAATCCTCCGCTAAGAAACTGGCTATAAAGCCCTTTCGCTGATTGCTCAGCGGGTGTGGCCCGATCAGATGGTCTCTCTTAGACACCTTGGCCTCTAAGACTCTGCCAACGATGCTGTGTGCTTGATCCAGCCTTGTGCTTGACGACCAAGGCTATCGGATAAAAATACTATCTCTGAAAACTGTTTGACGGTAATCAATCGTAAGTCTTTTGTAAGCCTGACTAGCAGTTCGATTACCTCGATTCTTTCTAAAATCTTTGTGGCGTGTTCAATCCTTTCCTTTTTGCTAGAGTTGGCCTTAAAGATAAAAACAACAAGATCAATGACCTCAGTTCTGATCTTGTCGCCTAAAGAGAACTTAAAGTCTCGTGGAAATTCTTTGGTCACTTTAACTGTTGTTTCCAAAAGTTCATAAGCGGTTTTGTAAATTGGTAAGTGCTTGATTTGCGCCATGAAGGATTAAAGGATTAAATGATTGATCGCCGGACAGCCCTAACGTAGTAGCTAGTGGGCTTACTGTAGAGGTCCTGGCGGCCTGGGTCGCTTGACCTGTAGTTCTGGCGCCAAGCGCCCGAGGAGCTGTACTCCGTACTCGACCAATAGACATTGCTACCAAATGTCATAGCCTCTGCGCCACCAGACTGGAAGGCCGCAACAGAGGTTTGAGCAGGGACAGTAGTTGTATAAGCGACACCTTGCGGATCTGAGTTGTTGTTCAGTCCATGCGTGTTAGCAACATCGCCCAAAGAACCAAGGTTCTTATAATCAGGTGTTGCGCCTGTAGGCCTGTCAGTCGTCGTGTAGTTGTTGTTCGTAACAGGTTTCAGATTGCGCCAGATTAGCTCTAACTCATCTCGTGCAGGTAGATACCAGTCGGAATATCCACCGATAGAAAGATCATTACAAAAGTGAGCCGCAGGATAAACGGTTGAAGTGTCTGCCGCAACCATAGCTAAGGTGGCTTTTAAGCCTTCAGTTAGAGTTCCAGTTGCAGATGGGGCCGCAGTAGTAGCGTTCTTGTACTGTTTGCTTGAGTTTTCACCAGACGACTTAGGAGCAACGATGACACGATATTTCGCCATAATCGACCAGTCGGTTAGCGTTCCAGACCCATCTACAGAGGTTACATTTACGGTTAAGCTGGTTCCTACCGATGCTGTAACAGTACCCTTCATCCTTGCGGTAGATGGATTAGCACGACTGCGAACCTCTACGGCTTGACCAGAGTAAAACAATGGAGCCGCATCAGTTACGGTAAATGTCTTGGACCCTGTTCCAATTGCGGTACTGGTCGCTGACTGTGTTACCTGGTTCCAGATTAAACCAGTATAAAAACCGCCCTCTAACGCACCGCCAATGCTAGGGGTCGCTGTCGGCGTGGGAATAAAGTTATTAAACGCTGAGGCAGTATCAAACTCTGTCGGTGTAGACCACTCAGACCAAGTGTCATCAATATCACGATAACGAACTCGCCAGTAGTAAGTAGTGGAAACCTCAAGATTCCCAGAGGGAACTGCATGGGTTACGCCGACTGCTTCAACCTCTCCTGAATCATAAGTTAGTGGCGATGAAGTGAAATCGCTTGTTTCATCAATCTGCCATTGGCTAGACTTCTGTGTTTTCCCATAAAGACTGTAATAAGTTGATCCTGTTAGTGTTGGGGTATCTAAAATTCCAGTCGCTTCATCTACTGGGGAGACATTGCTTGGCCTTAAAACCTCATCAGGAGTTACCGCAGTCAATTGCTCCCAATTAGTATCGTCTGCACTAGGGTCCGTTGTGCTGGTAAATGCCGATTTACTTCTATAGGTCTGAAAGGTTATCGGGCTGTAAACATTTGCGCCAACCGCGTAAGTTGTACCGCTAACCCATAAGCTAACATTAGCAGTTTGAGCCGCCGCCGCCGCACTAGCCGCGGCTTCTGCCGCCTTGGTCGTTGCAGTTGAGGCAGAGCTAGAAGCCGAGGAAGCGTCCGAGTTAACTGTAACCGCCTGAGCGTTAGCCTCGGTTACGAAAGTGTCAAGGGACTGAACCCAAGCAAACGCCTTGGTGTTAAATTGCTGAGGCGTGTCTGTCGTCTCTGGTGCGGCTGGTAATGGAGTAATTGCCATCATCGTTTCCTTTGTGAGTTACTACGCTAATCCTTCCACCTCTAACTCGCAGTCTGCGTGTTCAGGGTAGCTTAATAAGATGTCAAAATTCTTGTAAAACCCGAAGACCGTTGTTGATTCGTATTCTGTCGAGCCAATCCAAAGAGCAGGAACCGCTCGAAGTGAAGTCAGATAATTCTGAAGTGTATCAACCTCTGCCTTGTCTATAAATAGATCAAAGTTTGCTTTCTTAGCAAAGGCTCTCTGAACAAGTACGGCCTCGCCAAACTCGTTCGTTTCCTTCCTAGAGTAATCCTGAATCCCCACCCTAGCCCCAAGTCTAATCCCCCGTCCAAATCTTTGTTGCTGGCCTATAGCGATTACACCGACCGCCAAATCTGTACCGCCTAGAATTTCAATCTCTAAAACCCCATCGACATAAACAGGGAGGGTCGTAATAATGTATTGCGTTGGCCTTGATCGAATACCAAAAAACCAGTTATACCAATCAGAGAATGGGCTTGTAAGACCTAAATCTATCGTATCGCTATAAACAATGCCCGGGCTTCCAGCAGAAGCAGAGGTAATCGTAAGGTTAATTTCGTCTGCATCTGTAAGGTTCAGAATAGCTAGGCTATTAAATCCGACCCCAGGCTCTAGCGTATAAGTAATATTCGTAGACTGAGTCGTTTGGGTACTCACCGAAGTATCAAAGACTGCCCATCGATTCGTCGGGCCGACCTCGACCCACCAGAGCGTTTCCGTAACGGGGTTCTTGTTCAAGTTTCCATCTTGCAAGCTCTCATATATCTTGTGAGTGCTGGTCAAGATAACTCGATCACCTGTCGCATAAGTTGTTCCCGGAGAGCCTCCATCCCATTCTGCATAATCATTCTCGGGAACATTGGTAGCCGGAGGGCTGCCACTTGTCACAAGAATAGAATCAGTAATGGCAAGAGGTGGAACTATGACAAGAGCATTTGCATCGGTACTCATGCCTCTACCCTTTCATTTGGCAATCCGTCTATATTCCATCCTTCAATGATTTTGGTCATGCGATTCTGTAAGGAGACTAACGCTCTCATTTGAACCTTGTTTTCTTCTCTGAGTTGCTTAATATCTTCTGAACCGCCGTTCATCATTGTAGAGAGGTTAGCGTTAGACATATACCTAGCAGGGCCAGTCATCTCTAATTCTGGGCCTCGCTCACCGACTAGCCTTAAGCCGCCTGAGTGCATACCGCCAGCGGCAAAGCCACCAATCCTAAGCGTCTGCGTAGCTGGAAGGGTCGCAATAAAGGCTTGGGCGCGTCTTTGAATCTCAGACATACTAAGCGACTCGCTCCCCGGCATAATCCCTGAAAGGAACTTGCCAACCTCCGAAGCCTCTACCGTCGAGCCAAGCTCTTTCGACCAGTAAGCATAACCAGCCGCATCAGGAGCGCGACCAAGAACATCTTTATAGAGGTCATAAATGCTTTTTGTCTGGCTTGTTATGGTCGGTTGAGTCGTTGCAGTAGTCGTGCTGGTCGTTGCAATCGTAGCTGGCTTAGTAGCCTGTTGAGCCTGTAAGGTTTTCAACGCCTGTAACTCAACGGTTAACGCGCTCTGTAAGGCCGCTACCGCAGTCGGTATATCCTTGATCCCGGTATCAATACCGCGCAATACATTAACTTGCTCTTGAGCCGTTGTAAGTTGCTCATCGAGTTGGGCAATCTGAAGGTTAATCCCTTGAAGCGTCTGCTCTGCCGTTGAAAGCTGATCTCCCGCGAACTCTCTAAGCTGAGTCAATCGAGCGACGAATAAGGCTTGCTCGCGTCTGGCCTCAAAAGCCGATCCGAATGAGCCGCCAGTTAAGCCACCTCGAACCGCTGAGATAGCCCTAGAAAGTTCGTTAGGGTCTGGCAAGTACCCAGAAGTCTGAGCCGCTAAAAGGGCTTGCTGGATAAACGCTTGACCCGTGATAGCAGTAAAACCGCCGCCAGTAAGGTCTAAGATTGCGCTATTGAGAACATCAAAGACCGATTGAATGTTATCGACTTGCTCATCAGCAATTTGCGCCGATAGCTCTAGGCTCTCTTTTTGAGCCTCTATTGATCGCTGAACAAGAGATAAAGCGAGGTTCGTTGCGGTAGCGGCATCGTTATAAGCGTTCTCGATTTTCAAGGCTAATGCCGCCGCCTCTTGCTCTTGAATCGCTTGCATCCTTGCTTGTTGTTCTTCGTATGCCGTTGTTGCCTCTTGAAGCATAGCTTCGGCACTATTAATAAGAGTTGAGAAAGCAGGGTTTAATTGCATCAATGCGGCAAAAAGCTCTCTGCCGCTTTCGGTCGATAGGTCTTGAGCCTCAACCAAAGCTCTAAATTCATCTCTTGTTCCCGGCAAGCTAAGACCAAGATCACCAAATGATCCTGTTAATTGCCGCATCAGTTCTTCAGTACGCTCGGCCTCGGTATAGAAGTTCTGATAATACTGAGCCGATAAAGCGGTAAAGTTCTGAACGCCTCCGAGAATATCGACGAGAGCCGCCGCCATCTCTGCGCCAGCAATGCTCGTATCGAACATCGTCAAACCGAGAGTATCGAATGTCTGATTAACCGCGAGGATGCTTGAGCCTAAACGCTCTAAGGTTGCCGTTGCAGTCTGTCCGGCAGGTATAACGATATTGCCAGCATCAAGAACCGCTTTAGCAATCGACTCTTGGAGTTGCTCCGTAAACT
>Ga0180434_10008776_pt1 | contig 11101 bp, 8 predicted proteins | sample SS_ome_7_FD_132453 | JGI IMG/M metagenome (GOLD analysis project Ga0180434, IMG submission 132453) | Hypersaline lake sediment archaeal communities from the Salton Sea, California, USA - SS_1_D_2 metaG | ecosystem: Environmental > Aquatic > Non-marine Saline and Alkaline > Hypersaline > Sediment... | reverse complement strand
TAAAAATACTCCAGGAAAAACTTTTTCACAGCCATTCATTGAAGTCGCCAAAGGATGTACTCCTGCTATAGTCTTTATCAGGGCAGAAGGGGGAATGGAAAGTGGCTCTAACCAGATGTTCAACGATGACTTCTTTAATCACTTTTTTGGTGGACCTCCAAGACGGCCCCAACAACCTCAAGTAAGCCAAGGTTCTGGGTTCATCATTTCGAAAGAGGGACATATCATGACCAACCTTCACGTCGTGAGGGGGGCCAAGAAACTGACTGTAACACTTCAGGATGGCACAAACCGTCAAGTATCCGCAACTTACGTTGGTGGAGATAGCCATACCGATATTGCAGTGATTAAAATCGATGATGAATATGGGAATAATTTTCCCTTTCTGGAATTGGGAGATTCAGACGATTTAGAGGTCGGTGAATGGGTTGTAGCCATTGGAAATCCCTTCTCTTTAGAGGCAAGTGTTTCCGCTGGGATTATCAGCGCAAAAGGGCGCCAAGGACTCCAAATTACTGACTACGAAGATTTCATTCAAACCGATGCAGCCATTAATCCAGGAAACTCCGGAGGGCCTCTAATTGACCTCGATAAAAAAGTTGTGGGAATGAACACCGCGATTGTTTCTCAATCGGGAGGCTACATGGGAATTGGGTTTGCAATTCCAAGCAATATTTTAATGAATATCAAAGAGCAGCTTGTTGAAAATGGTGTCGTCACTCGTGGATTCCTAGGGGTATCTCTACAACCCATCGATAGTGATCTTGCTGAAGCATTTGGAACAAGCACCACTCAAGGAGCTCTTGTTGTCGATGTCGTAGAAGGATCTCCTGCCGAAGAAGCAGGCCTCAAGCAAGGTGATATTATCACAAAGATGAACGGAATGTCTGTGAAAGGACCTGGGCAATTGCGCAACGACGTTGTGCTTCTTCCTCCAGGAACCAAAGTGAATCTTACAATCAATCGCAACGGTAAAACAATGAATCTGCCGGTTACTTTGGGAACCTTTGGAGCAAACACTCTAGTGTCTAGCACAACAGCATCAAAACACCTTGGGTTCTCTGTTGACAATCTCACCAACCAGAACATTCAACAATACAAATTCAATCAAGACGACAAAGGAGTCGTTGTTGTTACGGTTGAGGCAAACACTCCTGCCGATCGAGCAGGAATTAAGCCAGGATTCCTTGTGATGGCTGTGAATCACCGAAAAATCACCACTGTCACCGAGTTTAATGAAGCTCTCCAGAATGTAAAACCTGGAGAAAGGATTCTTCTTCTTGTACGCCAAGGACAAGTCATGAAGTTCTATACTCTTAAGGCTCAATAGGAATTTGCATAAGAAAAATGGTGAGACCCTGAAGGAGTTGCGCAAAACGCTGCTGCGAAAGAGGGTCTCCATTAAATTCTAGCCACGTTGAATTAATCTCCAGTTGGAAAGCTTCGACCTTATGCCGATGAGCCCACTTTGTAATAGTCAGGTTCTTCGACGCTGAAAATACATTTGAGGAAAAGTTTGTGAGCCCCTCCTCGCGGAAACAAGCCGTAATCTTATTGAGTATGCGCTTTTGACAGGAAAGACCATGAAGGGTCCCATAATCAATGTCAAAGGGGCGAGATTGATGAGCACGATGCAAATCGATCACAAGTTTCGGTTTTATCTCATTGATGAGAGTACTTAAAGCTTTTTTATAGGCATTCTCGTCATCATTATTCGGGTCGCAGGGAGGATCTCCCGACGTATAGATCACCGTAGCATCTGTTAATCGATGAAGAAGAACAGCAAGTTCCCCTGTTCCCTGATCCGCGTATTTCCCCTTCTTCCTAGAAACAGGAAATGCATGGGGGGCTGATAGGATCACTGGTCGCTCTCCTCTAAGGACCGTCACCCAACCTTCACCCTTTAATTTAAGATTCTGGGCCTCCATCACATGGCAGGGCTTTACCAAAGTCTTTTTATAACAAGTCTCCTGTGAGCAGGTTGTCAGAAACGATAATGATGCAATGATAAACAGACGCATGACAAGGTATCTTGACATAGGCGCCTGATAGAGTTCAAGAAACTTAGAACGCGTACTTCACGTTCAACTCGCCGCTCCAGAAGATATAGGTGTTTTCTGGGAGGCCTAAAGAGGTTCCTGAAGAGGTTCGTGCTATCGACCGACCATCTTGCCAGATTTCGAACTGAGGAACCAAGATAATGCTTAAGTTCTTAACGTAATCATCTAAATGAAAAATCAGAGGAAGTTCAACAAGGAAGTTTTTAAACTGCCGTCGAATTTTCCATCGAGCGCTGCTAGGTGGTGAAATCGTGACTGTTGGAAAAACCTGAGCCATCCAAATAACATTGGCACCCAAAGAAAAGCAGGAGGCTATTTCAAACTGCTTAAGAACACCTACAGGAATGTAGAAGTGATTGTAGTAAAGCTTAATCGAACTCGCACCATTTAAGTCTATGCTGTGTCGCAAATGGCGGTACCCAAACCCAGCGAAAAAAGTCACTAACGCATTAAATCTATCGACTTGAAGCGTATACCCTAGCCTCTCCTGAACATCAAAATCTTGCAGCTTGCGTTTTCCATTCGAAGCATGAAGGTGTCCGTATCTCCAGTCAAATGTAAATCCTCCATAAAAGAAATCTGGACGCTGGTACTCATAAGCTAATTGTGCACCACCCATATTTCCTGAAAAAGAAGGATTCGCATTGGGTTTCAAGTAAGCTCGAGTGTATTTGCCACCCAAAGTAAAACGATGGGGTGAAGGTTCACACATCCCTTGTTGTGAATACAGTTGAGAGCCAGAACTTCCAGTTTCTCCCATGCCTGATTGAGCAGAAGAGCTTGGGTTGTGTACATTATAGAGATGCTTGGGACTCCCCGCAGCAACATGCTCTGAGACTGAATTAGTTTGACCAAAAACGGTCGCTGTTAGTAGGGAAACCGCGAGGGTAAAGAGGCTTTTCTTCATATTCAACTGCACTTTTTTCAAATTTTTCTAGTACTTTAATCTTGCTTTAAGATATCTATATATAGCAACAATTTTTTTAAAGGAACTGACTTTATGAGACACTTAGCTGCAATTATCGGACTGTTCTGCATAGGATTTACATCACTATCTGCGAATGATACATTTTCGAAGTCGCGACTGCGTGACTTCTCTGATAAGTTTACCTGTGAACAAAAAAACGAACTCAACAAAGCTGGATTGACGTCTCCTTGTACTGAAACTAGCTCTACTAATGGGTCTGGACCATTCGTTCCTCCTCCAAACCCTCCAGCACCCCCATTGATGACAAACCATTTGCCAATTGTAATTGTTAACAACAGTGGTCTGCATGACAGTCAAGTGTTCATTGTCATGACAGTTGGAAGTACGCAGTTTATCGAGTTCAATCCCACTACGGGTGTTGGAACGCTTCAAACCGCTGTGGCTGGTCAGGACCCAAACCTATATAGTATAAATTTGACGGAGCTGCCTACAGGAAGCTCTGGTAGAGTGCTCTATTTGGAGCAAGACGCCACAGTAGACTTGGACAGTGCAAACCTCTGGTTTTCTTTAAGGGAAAAACTCGATATTAACGTAAATGCTGGTCCCGCGATTGCACAACCATCTGCCGTTCCCTCAGTGGGCAACACTAATAGTTATACCCCCTTTGATTTTTTTGAAATCACGATCAATTCTCAAGCCAGCAGTGCCGCCGCAGTTTTTTGTGACCTAACAGCTGTTACAGATTTCTCTATTCCTCTATACGGGTTCATGTCTACACCTGTCCCCTCCACACCCAGTAATTTAGGGTTTTTCCAGCCACAACAGTATATTTTCAGCCAAGTAGCAACGGCGTTTGCTAATGCCCCTGAATCTGCTGAGTGGAATAAATTGGTTATTAAAAATCCATCAAACGACACAATAAGGATTCTTTCTACTCAGTTATCAATTTCGATAAGCCCCGCCTCTTCTAGCCCAGATTCTTTTAGCTTTGAGTACCTAACTTCTCCTTCTGGATTTAACTATATCAGCGACGTTCTGGACTACTACAGCACAAATTCACTTACAATTACAACCCCTCCACTCACAGGCCCCGTTGTTCCTTCAATAACTTATGTAGGAAATACAGTCCCGGCTACAGAAACCATTATGGTAACCTCTGTACCAGCCGGTAATGGGAGTATGACAATAGATTTGAGTGGAACAAGCATTACTTTTGACCTCTTTGCGTCAAACGGCCCTCCGATTACGCCTGCTGCTCTCCCTGACCCTAGGGTGGAGGATGAGTTTAACAAAATTTTTACCCAATCAATTATTGTGGGTTTAATTCCAACAACGACGGATTTGAACAAACCCTTTCTCAACGAAGAGTCTACTCACCAAACCTTTTACAAATACAACAGCAATCTTTCTACCTCTGATCAAACCGGTCCTTGGTACGATTTATATTCCAAGGCCCTGCATCAAATCGCAGACGTTTACACCTCAGGCTACGATGATGAAATTTACAGTAGTGTCCAGCTTCAGTCACAGACAATCGAGACGTCAGGAGCAACGCCTACTTACATCGGCATTACCATTGGAAACGTAACGGATCAATACTAGTACTCTGTAAGCTTTTGGAAGGCTGGATCGTTGCGAATAGGATCAAAGACTTCTTTGGAGAGGGTCGATGTTAGATCATCGATCCCCCCCTTGTGTGCAGCTTTAAGCCAGCCAATAGCGGGCTCAACCTTGGAAAGGGCAGCACAAGCTTCGGCACTGGAAAGTGCGATATGTGGATCAGGAAGGATTTGATAGGACGGTCCTGCAAGCTCAACAACCAAAGGATAATCTTTTACTTCATATGCTGCGCGATGAAGATGGATTTGCGACTCAGCGTTAAGATGCTTTTGAATGGGTTTCAAAAGGTTGTAGACTGCTTGATAATCGTGCTTTTCTGCTTTCAAGGCAGCGAGATACTGCGTTGTCAGGTTGAAGATCATCCCCTGCTTTGCTTTTTGCCTTACTTCTTCGAGCTTCGGTATCGCTTCTTCTCTCTGTTCTCGTACCAAAAGATCCTCAATTTCTTTTAAAGCTCCTGTGAGATCTTCTCTTCGATCACTTTCTGTCACCACTTTGGACTTGCGGTAGGCATCAAAGTTTTGGAATGCAAAGAGGAAAAAGATCGCCCCAACCAAAAAATACCCGACGAAGAAAAAAACCAGAGCACACACAACAGATAAAATGAGTCCCGTAAGGATTGCATATTTCAGTCCCTTGGCTCCAAAAATCGACTCAAGAACCACGCGGAGAAGTTGCCCCCCATCTAGAGGCATAACAGGAAGAAGATTCACAACAGTCCAAAAAAGGTTCACCCAGGTGAAGATTTTTACGGTGTACAGTGCGTAAGGATTCTCAATAATGCCAGTAGATAAAATAAAGAGAGAGAGAAGAAAAAGAAGAACTCCAAATAGAGGACCATTAAGAACGACTAAAAATTCACGCCACCCTCTAAGACGTTTCCCTTCCGGGATCGTCAATCCCCCAAAAGCAACGAGCTGTATCCTGGGCTGCTGCCCAAAATAGCGGGAGGTGAGGGCATGGCCATATTCATGAACAAGAATCGAAACAAAGATCACCCCAATCCAAATAAGTGTCAGAATAAAAGGGTGTCCACTTCCCGAACTGTTGATAAAGCCGATAATCCCAGCTGTCACCCAGAAAAAGGGAGAGATTTTTATTGGTATTTTCATTTTAAACCCAAATGATCACCTATCTTCGCTTTAACACCAGAGACTTATGATGAAATTTTTTAGATTTCGACGCGCAAAGGGTTCTTCCCTTTGTAAGAAGAAAAATAAAAAAGATCGCTAAGTATTTGGATGTTAAAGCGACAAAAAGCTTTATGTTTGTTTGTTTTAGCATTCAGTTTTTGTGTTCGATTTCAACACTACTCATAAATATTTATGCCCCTCAAAGTTAATCTGCTGACAAGTTTTTGCAACAGCACATCTACTTTGCTTTGCTTTTTACAAAGGGAAAAACCCTTTGTGCATCGCTCAGCTCATATCTGTACTACTGCAAAAACTTGTCAGCAGAGATAGATGATCACTTGGGTTTCATCGCTTTAAGGATTGTATCCCCAATATCCGCAGGAGACTCAGCAACATGAACACCTGCCTCGCGCAGTGCTTTCATCTTACCTTCAGCAGTCCCTTTTCCGCCAGAAACAATCGCACCAGCATGCCCCATCCTTCTTCCGGGAGGCGCGGTGACTCCGGCGATAAACCCCCCAACGGGTTTGCTGCAATGTGCTTTGATCCAAGCAGCAGCTTCCTCTTCAGCATTCCCTCCAATTTCACCAAGAAGAAGAATGCCGTGTGTGTCGGGGTCTTTTTCGAACTGCTTCAAAACATCGATAAAGTCTGTTCCGTTAAGTGGATCCCCTCCAATCCCGACACAACTCGACTGTCCCAAACCATTTTGGGTTGTTTGCCACACGGCTTCATAGGTCAGTGTTCCCGAGCGGGAAACAATTCCTATTTTTCCTTTTTTATGAATGTACCCTGGCATGATCCCGATTTTGCACTCATCGGGAGTAATCACTCCGGGGCAATTTGGACCAATCAGCCTAGACGTTTTTGAGTCTCGCATCACGCGTGAAACTTCTAACATATCTCGCACTGGAATCCCTTCGGTAATACAAATAATGAGGGGGATTCCTGCATCTTCAGCTTCTAGAATCGAATTCGCTGCAAATGGAGGTGGCACAAAAACCATCGTAGCGTCCGGATTCACCTTCTGCTTTGCCTCGTAAACCGTATCAAAAATCGGAATATCGAAAATTGACTGGCCCCCTTTTCCGGGAGTCACCCCCCCAACAAACTTCGATCCATACGCAATACACTGCTCAGTGTGAAACTGCCCAGACTTTCCTGTAATTCCTTGAGTGATGACCTTTGTGTCCTTATTGACCATAATTGCCATCTTATTTCCCTCCCTTCAGAGCTGCCACCGCTTTTTCCGCTGCGTCGGCCATTCCCTCTGCAGAGATAATCTTTAACTCTGACTCTTCAAGAATTTTTCTTCCCTGCTCAACATTCGTTCCTTCCAAACGAACAATCAGAGGTACCTCAATATCAAGCTCTTTTGAAGCCGCAATGACCCCTTCTGCAATCGTTGCGCAGTTCATAATTCCCCCGAAGATATTTACTAAAATTGCTTTCACATTGGGATCAGAGAGAATGATTTTAAATCCAGCAGCCACCTTTTCTTTATCAGCTCCGCCACCAACATCTAAAAAGTTAGAGGGTTTGCCCCCATAATGATGAATGATATCCATCGTCGACATCGCAAGACCAGCGCCATTGACCATACACCCAATATTCCCCTCAAGCGAAATATAAGCCAAATCATGTTCCTTGGCCGCAACTTCATTTTCAGAAACTTGCGAAGGATCATAAAAACTCGAGATTTCTTTTTGTCTAAACAGCGCGCTATCATCAACACTGAGTTTTGCATCGACAGCCCAAATATCCCCATCTCCTGTTTCCACTAAGGGATTGATTTCAAGGAGCGAAGCATCGGTATCAATAAAGGCTTTTGCTAAGGAAGCGGTAGCCCGCATCCCGAGCTTGGCCGTTTTTCCCTTCCAGCCCATAAAGTTTGCAAGGCGCAATAAATGGTAAGGCTTTACACTTCCATCCAGAGCAATTGGCAGTTTTAAGATTTTTTCTGGCGTCTTCTCTGCTACCTCTTCGATATCCATTCCCCCCTCAGGAGAGGCTATCAAGATCGGCATCGCATGATCCCGATCGATAATTGCACCTAAATAATATTCCTTAGCGATATCAACAGGTTTCGTAATCAGAACCTTATGGGCAACGATCCCTTGAGGTCCTGTTTGATTGTTCACCATCTTCATTCCGATGAGTTTTTTCGCCATTTCGACAATCTCATCTTTACTTTTGCCAAACTTCACTCCCCCTGCTTTTCCCCGGCCGCCGGCATGCACCTGGATCTTCACCACTGCCTCTTGGAGTCCTAAATACTGAACGACTTGCTCCGCCTCTGCGGGCGTTGATGCCACCCCAAAATCTGGGATGGGCATATCGTACTGCTTTAAAATTTCTTTTGCTTGGTATTCGTGGGTGTCCATCTTTACTGCCTCTATACCGATATCGGTATAATTCCTATATGTGATACCCTTGACTTTCGATCAACGAAAAATCTTGAGGCAATATGTTTGGTCTTTTAAAGTCAGGGCTTAATAAAATTCGAAAGGCATTTTCCCGCACTCGATCAGTGCTCGGAGATCGTATCCGCGACCTTTTCCGCTCTCCTCTAGATGAAGAGACCCTCGAAGAGCTTGAGCAGATCCTTTATGAAGCCGATCTGGGCAGCACACTCGCCCTTGAGTTCGTTGAGCATGTGAGAAAAAGCGACAATCCAATCCGAGCCATGAAAAACCATGCCGAGGAAATTCTCCATCAACCCCCACATGTCCAGGGAAAGAAACCCAAAGGCCCTCTCAAAGTCATCCTTGTTGTTGGAGTTAATGGTTCTGGAAAAACTACATCCTGCGCAAAACTCGCAAGACTCTACAAACAAGAAGGGAAAAAAGTGATGCTTGCCGCTGGAGATACCTTCCGCGCCGCGGCCATTGAACAGCTCAGCACTTGGGCCGACCGCCTAAAACTTGACTGTATTAAAGGTTCTCAAGGAGGAGACCCCTCCGCTATTATTTTTGATGCTCTCACCGCCGCCAAGGCACGCGGCCACGACGTCGTGATTGCTGATACCGCTGGCCGCCTCCAGTCAAAAACCGATCTCATGAATGAACTCGCCAAAATCAAACGGGTGATAGAGAAAGTTGTCCCCGACGCCCCGCACGAGATCTATCTAGTTCTCGATGCTTCCACTGGACAAAATGCCCTTGATCAAGCCAAGATCTTCAACGAGTTCACTCCCCTTACGGGCCTTGTCCTCACAAAACTCGATGGCTCAGCCAAAGGGGGAATCATCCTTTCCATCTATCACCAAATGGGGATTCCCATCCGCTACATCGGGATCGGCGAAGGTGCCGAAGACTTCCTTCCCTTCGTTCCCGAGCCCTATGTTGATGCTCTCTTTACTTAAGACTCAAAATCTTCCTGTCATATTCAGCATCTTCCCATCAGCTTGAGAAAAACCTAGCGGGTGATGCTCATCATTGGTGTCTTTATTAAGGACCGCTACCGCAAGCGTAAGAATCCCCAAAGAAAGCAACATTGAGTTAGAATGCGAACTAATATTTGGATAATTACTCACGTCAAGCACAGAAAACCTTTCAACAAAAGCCGTGGTTTCTACAATATCCTTGCCATCCACCTCTTGCTTTCCCTTGCTGAGAAATACACGCCTTCCATCAGACAATTGAGAAAAAGACCATCCCTCACTCAAAGCATCTTGATTGTTTTGGACATTCTCACGTACCCCAAGGTTAGGATTAAACGGGATCTGTGGAAGCTCAGAGACTTTGTCCTCTCCACCGATCTGGTCAAATATCTGTGCGATCATCTGATCCTTTGCAAAAAAGTAATCAGCGGTGATTTTTAATGCAGAAAGGGTATAGATACCTGCGACTGCACGATGATACCCTTTAAAAGAACAAGCAAGTAATGAAACCAAAGTCGCTATCTGAAGGACTTTAACCTTCTCTAGGCTCACTTCTGGAAGTGCATTAATTGGCGTTTGAGCAAGTCGACTTGTCGAAAGCCTCACAGAGGTTAGGCAAACAATAGCAAGAAAATGACACTTTGCAAAATACGCAACTGCAGCAAGAGTCAAAGCCCCAGCAACCTTTGTAGCTTCAACATGTATAGGCATTTTTGTGTGGTAAGTAGTATTTTGAACGTTCTCCATAAAACCCTCTTTTTTTAGTAACTCCGGGAGAGAGTGTATCAATACTTTTTGATATTAATCAAGAATTTTCACCAGATAATTACTATAAGATAGGAGTTGAAGTTAATATTTTAATTTGATAGGGTGCCCCCATTTAAACTCAAGGGAGATCGATATGAAAAAATTCGTGGCACTATCACTTATTCTATGGAGCATGGTTGCGTATAGCGCCCAGGGCTCAATGATGACTAATAAAGAAGAAGCTACAGCTCTAGCCAATGACGCAAATGCAAGCGGAGTCATACAATCCGCAAGCTCAAGCTTTTCTCAGTTTTTGGACCAGTATAGAAGTGGGACGATCAATTACAATGAACTTTCTATGCATTATCAAGTGATCTCTATGCAGTTATCTACGGGAGTTGCGAAAGCAATCGAAGATGACACAACGGGAAAGATCAAACCCATTGCGCTAGATTATGACGCCTCTCATCAAACGGAATACAATGAACATTTATGGACATTAATTGGCATGGCTCAAAGTATGCTTGAAATCCCTGCTTACAAATGTATTCTTCCTCCTTATATTAGCGGAAAAAACCTCCTTGTAAATGGAGACTTCAGCCAAAAAACAGAGGGGTGGGCTTTGAGCGGAGGAGCAGCAACACTCGTTGTCAACCCTCCTGGAACATTAGATTCAACAAGCCCCGTTGCCGATAAGGGAAGTCTGTCCTTTGCTGATATGCCAGAAAAACCTGGATACGCAAGCGTCAGTCAAACAGTTACTACAACTCCTGGCAACACCTATTTGATTTCTGGTTATGTGTTAGGAACTCCTCCAGGAGGCGACGGAGCCTACTCCGGAGGTATTGACGTCTCAGGTGCGAGATTTTTAACCAGTATAATCACACGCAAAACCACGCACTATCCTCAAAACTCGAATGAAATTGACGAAGCAGGACTGCATCGACGTTACTATTGGATTATTGCCGATGGAAGCTCGATGACCGTGTCTTTGAGTGGTGGCGCTAAAACAGCATTCAAAAATATCAGCGTTGTGGATATCACAGAAAATGTACCTAACGCAATGAATGAGGCCCAAACGATTTGTCCTCCTCCTGTAACCACTGGAGATCAAGATGTCGGCCATTACCCTCAAGTTGAACATGCACTTGTGGCCAATGAAAACCTCCTTGATGGTGGGGTTTCAATGCAAAAAAACATGGATCAATCAGCTCTTAAAAATGCGGGACAT
>Ga0180434_10008774_pt1 | contig 11101 bp, 9 predicted proteins | sample SS_ome_7_FD_132453 | JGI IMG/M metagenome (GOLD analysis project Ga0180434, IMG submission 132453) | Hypersaline lake sediment archaeal communities from the Salton Sea, California, USA - SS_1_D_2 metaG | ecosystem: Environmental > Aquatic > Non-marine Saline and Alkaline > Hypersaline > Sediment... | reverse complement strand
CAGGAGGGCTTTGCTGGGGATGCAGCCGACGTTCATGCATTCTCCGCCGAGCGCTCGCCGTTCGATCCCGAGGACGCGAAGCCCCAGGTGAGCCGCCATGATCGCCACGGCCATTCCCGCGGGCCCGAGGCCGATCACGCAGACGTCATACTGGTAGGACATCGTCGCGCCTCCCGTTTCCCCCATGCTGAACCGGCGAGACGGTCATCTGTTGATTGCGCTTGGGAAGCCGGGCGCGGGCCTGCATCGGGTATTTCTCCTTTGTAGGACCTTGTCGCGACGTGCCTCCGAGGGGGAGGAAGGGACGCCGGAGGCACGGTCCAAGTCAGGTCGGTGAGGTGGTTTTGCAGCCATCGTCATCCGCCGGAGCGGGGAAGATGAGGGGACCTCCTTCGGCGAGCTGTTGAGACAACGTTGGCAGGAACGCTTCGTCTTCTCCGAAGGCGAGGACGCGACCGGCTGCGCGGAGGATGCGACGTCGGATCTCCTCGTACAGTGCGGGAGACTCTTGTTTGAGCTCCTGAAGGAGTTCCGATAATCCTCCTCCCCTGGGGAGTCTTACTCTTTGCTCAATCCGTTCCGCCGCTGCTGGTCCGGACCGGTAAAGGACGACCCGTATGTCTGTTTGTTCGTCGGGGTTCATGGGGATTCCTCCTTCTGCTGCGCTGGTTCAGTCCCCAGCGTGCCGAACACGGCCAGGGGATTCCGATTCGCGGTATGAATGAGGATCGTGCGACGGCATAAGGGGTTCGTGGAGAAAGCGATGACGATGGGTAGCGCCAGTCTTGCTGCGATGTTCGCTTGGCGGTGCCGTCGCAGTTCAGCGAGCGAACGGCTGAGATTCCTCGAAGCCCGCGTTCTTGACCACGTTCTTCGGCCAGGCGATCGTTTTCCTTGGATGCGCATCGTTTTCTCCTCCTCCCCGTAATGGGGGCTTCGGCGTCCACTCGATGGTGAACCCGATTCAAAAAAAACCGCAGGCCGTGGCCTGCGTCTTCTTGTCGGGCTTCCTGTACGCGTTGTTCGGTCTACGAACTGCGCACGACCCGCCCGACGATCGTCTGGAAGACGTAAAGCAGGCCGAAGGCACGCATGGTCTCGCTGGTCGGCCAACACTTTGCGTCGATCATTCCAAGACTCATTATAGAGGATGGGGGGAGGATCCTCCAAGGGAGAGGACCCATTGGCAGGTGCGGGCGGCCGACAATCCTCAGGCCTCTGTGGGTCCAGAAGCCAACGGCGTCACACGATTCCCCTGTGGACCTCCACCCGGTCAGCCGGATGAGACAGAACTCGGCGTTTGGATCTCTTCGGAATTTATCTCGTTTTTTGCGCTGCGTGGGCTGGTGGCGATCCAGAACTTCTCCTCGATAGGAAGAGGGGGGTCGGACGCGTGGTGGGTCCGTCCCGGCCGCGGCGAAGATCAACGCACGGGTTCACGGCGAGGAGGGATCAGACGTCTTGTTGAATCTCCTCGATGGACGTTGGCATGATGCGCCTCATCTCCTTGTTGCCCCGTTCGGGGCTTCGCAGCAGCCTACTCGGACGAATGCGGCGGGGCAACTCGTGGAGCGAAAGGGGAACACGTGGGCGTAGGATTCAGGGAGCGAATGTCCGGTCAGAGGGGTCGCAGAGCAGGGTGAAGACGCTAGTCCCCTGTCCAAGGGGATTCGGAGCATGGATCAGCTTCATGTCCCTTCGTCCGAGAGCGGTGCGACGGTCCATAGCGCCATCAGACGATAGTTTTAGAAAATTTGCATATTAAGGCGACAACTATATACTCACGACATCAAATACGTATGTAAAAAGACGGTCACAGATGACACACCGCAGGTGGGGACAGATTGCGTTTGCCCGGCTGCTCGCGCTCGGGCTGCTGGGGATGGGGTTCGCCGTTCAGGCGGCGGACGTGACGTTCACCGGTTCGACGACGCTCCTCCCGATCGCACAGGCGGTCGCCGAGGCCCTCGCCGACCAATACGACATCGAGGTGGCCGGCGGCGGGTCGAGCGTCGGCGTGGCTGCACTGATCGACGGGACAACCGACATCGGGGATCATTCCCGCCCGATCAAAAGCTCGGAATATGAGAAGGCTGTTGCGGTGGGCGTGTTTCCGTTCACGTTTCACGTCGCCAACGATGCGCTAGCGGTCATCGTTCACAAGGACAACCCGATCGCGGATCTCACGCTCGAGCAGCTGAAGGGTATCTACCAGGTGAAGGTTGCGAACTGGGATCAGCTCGGCTGGGACGGCGGTGGTCCGATTGTTGTCGTCGGACGGGACAGCGCCTCGGGGACGTTCGAGACCTGGGAGAAGCTTGTCATGGACAGTGAACGTCCGGATCCGGCCGTTCTTGCGCTTGCGTCGAACGCCGACGTGGCGGCCGAGGTCGCGAACAACCCAAACGCGATCGGCTACGTCGGCATCGCCTACGTAAACGGTGAGCTGCATAACCAGCTGACCGTCGGCGGCAAGGAAGCGACCCTCGCCACGGCGATCGACTACACCTACCCCATTTCTCGCCCCCTGTTCATGTCGACGAACGGTTTCCCGGGGCCGGGAGCGGTCCTTGACGTGATCCTCTTTGTCCTGTCGGACGCCGGCCAGCAGCTGGTTGAGGAGGTCGGATACGCGCCGATCCGCGAGCTCGACTAGCAGCGAGCTCGCGGACGCACGAAACCGCACAGAGAAGGAGTCCACTGGATCGGCTGGCCGGCGACCTCGCCGGTCGGCCCCATTTCTCCACAGTTGGTGGGCAATTTGCATGTTCATAGACAAACACTATAAGCTGCTCTCTATCTATATATTCCGGAGGCACTGGTGAGCGAGAAAGGCAAACCCCCTCGAGCTGGGCCGTTTCCCGTGGACATCCGGCCGTTGAACCGGAGCGGATGGCGGGAGGCGGTCAAGCTCCTCCAGGAGCGGTGGGATCGGCCGGTCTTCGCGGCCCTCGCCAGTGTTTCGCTGGTCGCGCTCGGGTTGATCATCTTCTTCATCTTCCGCGAGGCGATCCCCCTGTTTCGAACGATCTCGATCTCGAACTTCTTCGGTACAACGTGGTTCCCGACGATCGAGCCGTACAGCTTCGGGATTGTGCCGTTGCTGGTGGGATCTGGTCTGGTCACGTTCGGTGCCCTCGTCCTCGCGATCCCGTTCGGCTTCGGAGCCGCGGGTTTCATCGCCGAGGTCGCGCCGGGGTTCCTGAAGGATGTCGCCAAGTCGGTCCTCGAACTCCTGGCCGGGATCCCGTCCGTTGTCTACGGCTTCTTCGGTCTCATGGTGGTGGCGCCGTTCCTGCAACAAGTGCTGGGTATCCCGGACCGCAGGACGGCGTTCCTCGCATCGGTCATCCTCGGGATCATGGCGCTGCCGACGATCGCCAGCCTGGCGGAGGATGCGCTGACGGCGGTGCCGAATTCGTATCGGGAAGCCTCGATGGCTGTCGGCGCGAGCCGCTGGCAGACGATCTGGCGGGTGACGTTCCCGGCTGCCTTCTCGGGCCTGATCGGTGCAGCGATCCTCGGGATGGGGCGCGCGGTCGGCGAGACGATGGCCGTGTTGATGCTGTCGGGGAACGCGGCGCAGATCGTCGGTTCCTACTTCAAGCCGGTACGAACATTGACGGCAACGATCGCGATGGAAATGGCTGAAACCCCGTTTGGGAGTGAGCATTACCACGCGTTGTTCGGCATCGGTGCGGTGTTGTTGCTCATTACGTTGGCGATGAACGGGCTCGCGGAATGGTTCCGCGGCCGGGTAGCGAGGAAGCACGGGGTCCGATGATCACCGGGCTGGGAACGGATCCGCAGAGGCGAAAGACGAAAACGGTCCAAACGATCGCCTTTTCCGTGCTGACGCTGACGAGCCTTGCCGCGTTCTTCTCCCTGGCTCTGATCCTCTACGTCATGGTCACGAAAGGCGTTGGCGCACTGAGCTGGGAGTTCCTGACGCAGCTTCCTCGCAAGGGAATGACCGAAGGCGGGATTTACCCGATGCTTCTCGGTAGCTTCTACCTCACCGCGGGGGCGATCGTTTCCGCACTCCCGTTCGGGGTCGCCAGCGCGATCTGGCTGTCAGAGTACGCTGCAGGGGGGCTTTGGGTGCGAATCGTGCGTATCGGCGTCAACACGCTCGCCGGTGTTCCGTCGATCGTCTTCGGACTGCTCGGTTTGGCGTTCTTCGTCAATGTGCTCGGCCTTGGAGCCTCTCTGCTTTCGGGTGCGTTCACGCTCGGGGTGCTCATCCTCCCCCTGCTTATCCGCGCGTCCGAAGAGGCGCTACGGACGGTGCCGAACGAGTTTCGCGAGGGCGCATTGGCCCTCGGAGCGACCCGGTGGCACGCGGTGCGGACCGTCGTGCTGCCGACGGCCGTCCCGGCGATTTTGACCGGTGCTGTCCTCGGGATCGGTCGGGCGATCGGTGAGACGGCGCCGATTCTGTTCACAGCGGCGGCGATCTACAAGACGAGGTTGCCCGGCACGCTGTACGAGACGCTGACATCCCGGACGATGGCCCTTCCGACGCACATCTTCTATATGGCAACGGAGAATCCGCGGGGCTGGGAGGCGAAGGATCTGCAATTTGGTGCGGCCCTCGTTCTGTTGGCGTTGGTGATGCTGATGAATCTGGGGGCGGTGACGTGGCGTGCAAGGGTGCGAAGGAGGAAGCAGTGGTAGATAGAACCCAAGGCGGCTTGAGAACGGAGATCTCCACCCGCGAGTGGATCCGCCGCAACTTCGGAAGGCAACCGATCCTGGAGACGGAGCACCTGTCCTTCTACTATGGGAAGGAGCGGGCCCTTGATGACGTCACCCTGTCTATCCCGTTTGACGGTGTCACCGCAATTATGGGACCCTCGGGGTGCGGGAAGAGCACCCTTCTTCGGGTGTTTAATCGGATGTATGAGCTCTACCACGGGGTCCGCACCAAAGGGAAGGTGACCTTCCTCGGGCAGGATCTGCTTAAGGCAGACCCGGTAGCGCTCCGGCGGCACATCGGGATGGTCTTCCAGCGGCCGAATCCGTTCCCGAAGTCGATCTTCGAAAACGTCGCCTATGGGCCAAGAGTCCACAACATACGAAAACGGAGCGCGTTGCGAGAGATTGTCGAGGAGAGTCTCCGCCGTGCCGCATTGTGGGACGAGGTCAAGGACCGCCTGAAGGAAAGTGCGTTCTCCCTTTCCGGCGGACAGCAGCAGCGTCTGTGCATCGCGCGAGCCCTCGCGGTGCAGCCGGAGGTCCTGCTGATGGACGAACCTTGTTCGGCCCTCGATCCGAAGGCGACCGACAACATCGAGACGACGACCCGCGAGCTGGCCGGGGAACTGACGGTCGTGATTGTCACGCACAACCTGCAGCAGGCTGGACGCGTCAGTGATCATGTCGCGGTTCTTCTGGCCGGCGGCGAGCTGGCCGAGTGCGGACCGACGAAAACGGTGTTCGAACGCCCGCAGGATGAACGCGTAGCCGACTACCTTTGCGGTCGGTTCGGCTAACGCCGTGAGAAGGCGTCTGTTAAAAGACGAGCATCCGCTCCAGCGCGCGGCGCGCGTGCTGTGCATGTCTCCGATCGACGGGGACCGAAAAGGTCGTACGTCCCGAATCGATCGCTTCGAGACATTCTGCGAGATCGCTCAATCGCAGTTGGGACATCGTGTGACAGAACACGGGAACCTCGGATAGATCAAGGATCGTCTTGTCCGAGTGTTCCTTTTGAAGGCGGTGTACGAAGCGCGCTTCGGTGCCGACGGCGATCGCCGCGCCAGTAGGCGCCTCCTCGATGTAGGTCCGGATCTGTCGAGTCGAACCGCTTGCGTCGGCACGCTGCACGACGTCCATGGCGCATTCGGGGTGGACAATGACACGAGACTTCGGATCTAAACTGCGGATTCGCTCAACGTCCCAACGCCTGAACCTCCGATGCACGTTGCAAGCGCCGTTCCAAAGGACCACGCGGGCGGTTCGGATCTGAGGGGACCGGGGTGGGTGGTCGGGTCTCCACGAGAGGATTTTCTCCCGGGGAATCCCGTGGGCGAGGGCGGCGTTGGCGCCCAAATGCTGGTCTGGGACGAAGAACACATTTTGACCCTGATCGAGCACCCAGGCGAAGGCGCGGGCGGCGTTGGCGGAAGTGCAGACAGCACCGCCCCGTTGCCCGCAGAATGCCTTCACCGCGAGCGATGAATTGACGTACGCCAGTGGAACGAGTCGATCTTCGCCGCCGAACGGGGCGGTGAGTGTGGTCCACGCGTTCTCGATTGCGGACAAATCCGCGCAGTTCGCCAAATAGCATCCAGCGGAGGGGACGGGAAGGTGGACCCGCTGATCGGGCCGGGCGAGAAGGGCAGCGGTTTCCCCCATGAAACGGACTCCACAGAGCACGACGTGCGGTGCCGTAAGATTCGCGACCGACTGCGCCAATTCGAGGGAGTCTCCTACCCGATCGGCGACGTTGCATACCTCATCCCGCACATAGTGGTGTGCAAGGATGGCGACGCGATCACCGAGTTTCTCCCTCAACGACTTGATCCGGGTCTCCGCGGCACCGATCTCGGGCGGATCATCCAGGGTCATCGATAGATCCAACGCGGGGCACGAATGGGTCAGTGCCCCGATGGAAATCGTGTCGATGCCGGTGTTGGCCATTGCCCGCACGGTCTCCAGTTCGCTGCCGCCGGAGGCTTCGAGGATCGTCCTCTCTGCGGCAATACGGACCGCCCGCCGAACATCCGATGGAGGAAAGTGATCGAGCAGTACGCGCTCTGGGAGCGGTGCGACCTTCATGGCCTTCTTGAGATCTTCCAGTGATCGGACCTCCACTTCGAGCGGCAACGTGGGGTGGGCGTTTTTGAACCGCTGGACGGCGATCTCCAGGGATCCGGCGGCGGCGAGGTGGTTCTCCTTGAGCATTCCCAACTCGGCCAGAGTCGTGCGATGGTTGACCCCTCCACCGATCCGGACGGCGTACTTGTCCAATGAGCGCAGTCCGGGAGCCGTTTTCCGCGTGTCGAGAATGACGGCGTCGGTCGTCGCTACGTGATCGACGTAGACTGAGGTGAGCGTGGCGATCCCCGACATCCGCTGAAGAAAGTTCAGAGCGGTGCGCTCTGCCGCGAGGACCGAGCGGGCCGGCCCCCGGACTACCGCGATCACATCGCCGTTTTGCACCGGTTCCCCCTCCAGCACACGGGGAAAGAAGTCGATGGCCGCATCGACCTCGGCGAACACCCGATCGGCGACGGGAAGGCCGGCGATCACGCCGTCGTCCTTGGCACGAATGATCGCACAGAGGATCTGTTTCTCGGGGAGAGTCGCGGCGCTGGTCGGGTCCCCACCGGCCAGATCCTCGGCAAGGGCGGCTTGAACCGAGGCCTCCCCGCGGTGGAGGAGCTCGTTCAGAGGAATCCGGGAGGGTCGGATGTCGTCGGAGGCAGTCATTATGTGAATCCGTTCTGCCGGCTGGAGGTTGCGGTACAGCATGGAGGCCACAGGGAGCGGCGGCAGGGGATCCCAAGGGACGTACCGCCAACCGGCGCGGCCGAATCGAGAACCAGGGTATGGAATGTCTCGTAGGACCGTCGTGTCACGCTGGTTCGCTCCGTTTTGAATCGGCAGTCCGCGGGAAGGTTCGCTGAATCCAGTTGTCGATCTCGTCTCGTACGCGGCGGAACACAGCGAGGATTTCATTGTCGCTGCCTGCAGCGGCCGAAGGATCTGGAAAGCGGTTGTGAATATGCTCCGCTGCCTCGGGGAAAACAGGACACACCGGTGAATCGCACGTCGTGACCACGGTATCGAAAGCCTGTCCGACGTAAGCGTCCACGTGTTCCGCGATCTGACCGGAGATGTCGGCACCGAGCTCCGCCATCACCCGGATCGCCCACGGGTTCACCCGCGAGGGAGCGGTTCCTGCGCTGAACGCCTCGTACCCCTCGCCCCTCCGCAGGCGGAGAAGACCTTCGGCCATCTGGGAGCGACAGGCATTGTGCGTGCAGATGAACAGCACGCGTTTCTTCACGCGACCCTCCTTACTTCAGCCGTCCGGTATATACGTATGTCGCAAGTGTATATCCAATTGAGGGTCATGCAAGACCTGTCCGGCACGGATTCAGTCCGTAACAGGAACGTATCGCCGCTCGTGAGGTGATCGCCTGGACGCCTCAGGCGGCACAAGAGGCTTGGAGAACGCCGGACCTCGGCGCATCCAACGCGCTTTCCGCGATGTTGAACGCGTATTCCCGGATCCTCAGCAGGCTGTCGATGACGATGCTGATCGACGGCGCGTCGTCCGGCTGTTTCTCCGTCGCGGTCTTGCGGGTGATCTGGAACAAGCGTTCCGCTTTCTCCTTCTCGTGCAACACCTGATTGGCCAGGTCCATGTTGCGATTCTCGAACGCCTGGACTCCTCTTCCGAGAACGGAGACCGCGTCGTGCGCCCGTTGTTCGATGTCCCTAGCGACCTCCTGGAGAGCCACCCCGTTGAGGGCGAGGGTTGCTTCGGAGATCTTACCCGCGTGATCAGCGACCCGCTCCAGCTGATCGGCGACGGTGTGGTAGTGCTGGAACTCCAGCCGGGACAGCCCGACATCCTCTTCCAGAAGGAGGTCACGGAGGAGGAGGCTGAACTGACGGGCAACGAGAAGGACGAGCCGATCGATGTCTCCGTCCCGCTCCAGGACGTCCCGCGCCAGTTCTTGGTCGTGCGAGCAAAACGCCGTGACGGCGTCGGTGAGCATCGCATGGGTGATGTCGAAGATGCGAGACAGCGTCCGCTGTACAGGGAAATCGCGGACGTTGACCATCGCCTGGAGGATCACGGCTTCCTGAGTCTCGTCGAAGATCTCCAATCCAACGAGCCCTTGAGCGATCTCGCGCATCATCCTGCGTTGCTCGGGACGGATCCGATCGCGGCGGATCTCGATGATGTCGTACCCCACGATGTAGCGCGAGATGATCTCGCGTTGGAACCGGTCGAAATCCCAGTCCTTCAGATCGATCGTGCACCGATTCTCGCGTGAGAGGCTCTCCGGAACGAGGAGAAGTGCGCCGGAATCATTCGCCATCAGGGTGACGACCACTCCGGGCTCGATACCGACTTCTTTGGCCCATTCCTTCGGTAGGGTGACGAAGTAGGTCGAACCGCCGGTTTTCTGAACTTTCCGCTTGTACACGGGCCTTCCCCCACCTCGTCGTATTTTGTTTATATTCTATAAAAGAGGAGGGTTGAAAACAAAGATCTCCGCACCCTCCGGAGGAAGCGAGAGCGTGCGGAGACCGGATCAGCGGAGGAAGGGTCCCCTCAGTGAGTCGATTCGGGCGGTGGAGGGATGTGGCCTTCGCGCATGAGGATCTTGGTCTCGGCCTGGGCTCGACGGATCTTGGTCTCGGCCTCGTGACGGAGTTGATCCTCGGAAAGGGGGCGCCGGGCGATCCCCTGTTCGATTGCCTTCAGCCCCACCGCAACGGCCTCGTTGATGAAGACGTCGATCTCCATCATCGTCGGAACGATGTAGTCTTCGCGAAGCCCTTTGTCTTCAGCTGTCGAGGCGATCGCGTAGGCGGCGGCGATCGCCATCTCGTCGGTGATCGTGGTGGCGAAGACGTCGAGGGTCCCGCGGAAGATCCCGGGGAAGCCGATCGAGTTATTGACCTGATTGGGGAAGTCCGAGCGTCCGGTCCCGACGATCCGCACCCCGGCTTCTTTGGCCTCCCACGGCCAGATTTCGGGGATCGGGTTCGCCATGATGAAGGCGATCGCGTCCTTGTTCATCGAAGTGAGCCAGGCCTTCTGGATGGTGTCCGGACCGGGTTTCGAAGCGGCGATCAACACGTCGCTCCCCTCGATTGCCTCGGCCATCCCGCCGGTCCGCCGCTCGGCGTTCGTGTCGTTGGCGTAGCTCCACTTGTAGGGGTTCTGTTCTTTGGCTGCCTCGAGGTCCTCACGTCCCGGATGGAGGATCCCCTTGCTGTCGACGAGGATGAGGTTCCCCGCCGGGACACCCGCAGCGATGAGGACGCGGACGAAGGCGATATTCGCCGCTCCCGAACCGATGATGCTGTAGGTGACGTTCGTCATGTCCTTGCCGACGAGCTTCAGCCCATTGACTACCCCGGCGAGGGTGATCGACGCTGTCCCCTGCTGGTCGTCATGCCAGACCGGGATGTCGAGCTCCTCCCGGAGCCGATCGAGGATGGTGAAGCATTTGGGATTGGCGAAGTCTTCGAGATTGATCCCTCCGAACCCCGGTGCGATCCATTTGATCGCCTGGATGATCTCCTCCGTCTCCTGGGTGTCGAGCATGATCGGGAACGCGCCGACGCCGCCGAGGTACTTGAACAAAAGCGACTTCCCCTCCATGACGGGGAGACCGGCCAACGGGCCGATGTTCCCCAGTCCGAGGACGCGGGAGCCATCCGACACGACAGCGATTGCGTTGGCCTTGTTGGTGTACTCGAACACCTTGCTCGGATCCGTCTGGATCTCGCGGCAGGGGGTAGCGACCCCCGGCGTGTACCAGATGCCGAAGTCATCATAGCTGGTGATTGCGCATTTTAAAGCCGTCTCCACCTTGCCGCGGTAGAACGCGTGCATCCCGGGGGCCTTCTTCCCCGGGAGCTTTGCTCGCTCCAGTCGCTCTTCCACCGATAGGGTCTTCTCTTCTCCCATGCTGTCTGCTTCTCCTCTCCTTTGCTCGTGTCGGGTGTTCCGCTTCACGATCCCTCGATTCGAGCAAGAATCTTCTCCATGTTCTCGGCGATCGCCGGTTCGAGCTGTTTGTAGAGATTGCCGCCGTGGCTGTCCATCGTGACCAGAAGCGGGCCGAACCGCTCGACCTCGAAGATCCAAACGGCCTCGGGCATCCCCAGCTCCTCCAGCCAGTAGACCGCGGGGACGCCGGTGATCTTCCGCGCCGCCAAGGCACCCGCTCCCCCGGTGTAGTGGGCATACACGGCGCCGATCCGTTCGAGGGACGCCTGGGTGCGATCGCCCATGCCGCCCTTCCCGATGACGATCCGCGGGGAGAACGTCTCGAGGAAGCGGTCCTCAAACAGTTCCATCCGCACGCTCGTTGTCGGTCCGGCGGCGATGACGTCCCAGCCT
>Ga0180434_10008773_pt1 | contig 11102 bp, 8 predicted proteins | sample SS_ome_7_FD_132453 | JGI IMG/M metagenome (GOLD analysis project Ga0180434, IMG submission 132453) | Hypersaline lake sediment archaeal communities from the Salton Sea, California, USA - SS_1_D_2 metaG | ecosystem: Environmental > Aquatic > Non-marine Saline and Alkaline > Hypersaline > Sediment... | reverse complement strand
GACGCCGGCCCCCAGAATGAGGTTCGCCGTCTCGGATTCCTCCACGCGGACGAGGATGTCGGCCACGTCCGGGTCGGCGGTCGGGATGGTCGTGATCGTGACGGCGTCGCGATCGAACAGCCCCAGGCCCTTCAGCCGCGTCTCGGCCCTCTCGATGAGTTTGGTGTTGACCGGTTCCTCCGGGAAGAAGCGGAGTTCGCGCCGGATGACCTTGTCCTGCGTCAGGCGGTTGCCCTCGATGCGGATCTCGCCGATCCGGACCGGCGTGCCCTCGTCGACGCGGACCGTCACGTCCACCAGGCCCGGCTCTTCGGTGAAGTCGATGACCGGGCGAACCGTGGCCTTGATGTATCCCACTTCGCCGTACGTCTCGCGGACCAGGTCGACGTCGTGGCGGACGAGTTCGGCGGTGTACGGTTCGCCGGGAGCCAGGTCCATCTGCTTCTGGAGATACGACGGGCTGAACCGCTCGACGCCCTCCATGGCCACCGACCGCACGCGGTACCGCGGCCCCTCGTCCACGATCATGCGGATCGTCAGTTTGGCCTTGTCGGGGCTGAACTCCAGTTCGCGGCCCACCTGCACGTCCAGGAACCCCTGCTCGACGTAGTAGTTGCGGACGGCGACCACGTCGCGGTCCAACTGGTCTTCGTCGAAGAGGCCCGGCACCAGGAAGGGGAACCACGTCTTGGTGTCCATCCGCTGCCCGAGTTCGCGGCTGCTGATCGAGGCGTTGCCCTCGAACACGATCTTGCGGACGCGGACGCGCGGCCCCTCGGTGATGGTGTAGCGGGCGACCTGCTTGTCGGCCAGCAGCGCGTCGTCCAGGTCGACCGAGGTGAAGTAGTAGCCGGCGTCCTGGTACTTCTGTTCGATGGCCCGGACACCGCGGGAAATCTTGTGCCGGTCGATCAGGTTGCCGGCCGAAACGCCCAGCGCTTCCGAAAGTTCGTCGCTTGAGAAGGCCCGGTTACCCTCGAACTCCAGCCCCTGAAGCACCGGCCGCTCGACCACCTCGACGACCAGCGTCAGGCCCTGCTCCGTGCGCTCGGGACGGATGACGACGTTGTCGAACTCGCCCAGGCCGTAGATGCGCTTGAGGTCGTCGTCCACGGCTTGGGGACTGTAGGTGCTGCCTTCACGAAGGCGCATCTGGCCAAGGACGCGGTGCGTGCTGACGCGGTGGTTGCCGCGGACAACGACCTGGACGATGCGGGCCCCGGTGGGTTCCGGCTCGCCGGCCGCCAGAACACCGGCCAGCAGGCAGGCCGCCGCCAGGCACGCCAGGGCGGCCGGCAGACGGACCCTGCCAACGTGCAGCCATCCCCCGGTGCCCAGTAGATGCCTCATCCTTGCGTGTCGACTCCCGGCGGACCCCTGGAAACGCGTGGAACGTTGAGCGGTATTCTACAGGGGGTCGGCAACCGGTGTCATCAAAAAACGCGGCAATTCCGTTACGGAGCCGCCTCGGGGGGAGCGCCGCCACGGTCTTCCTCGACCGGCCGGAAGGTCATGAGCGGCCAAAGGAGGGGAAACAGCGTGATCATCGGCAGCAGCAGACCGGCCCAGGCGGCCGTGTTGTCGGTCCGCGCTCCCGGCGACAACTCGTGCTTGATCAGCCAGATCAGGCCCAGCGCCAGCACGACCACGTTGGCGGTGATGAAGACGCGCCGGGTCCACGCAACCCCCTTCAGGTACTTCACGCCGACCACGACGGCCCCGACCAGAACAGCCAGGGCGGCCGCCGCACACGCGGCATAATAGGCCGTCCGCACCCCGCCGCTGATTGTCATGCCGAGAAGCAGGAGCAGGCGATGCAGATACGGCCCGAAAACCAGGAAGAAGCAGGCCGTCAGGGCCGCCACTTCGGCCGCCACCAGGAGGATGGCCAGCCGCCGCCGGGCCGTCGGATCGCGCTGCCACCGTGCCATAGCCGTCTCCGCCGTCTGACCGGCCACGGCGCTTGCAGCCGCCGCGGCCTAGGCTTCCTCGAACGTCGGCCCAACGAGCACGTCGAAGGCGTCGAGGGTCGACCGGTCGCCGCTCGCCGCCCGGCGCAACTGGTGCTCGCACCGCTCGACGGCCCGGCCGATGAACCGCTTGGCCGAGGTGGCCTTCGCCTTCGAGTGCCGGGCCATCTCCAGCCACAGGTACCCGAGGTACACGTCGATGGCCGTGTCGACCAGCGGCCGGGCCACCAGGTCGAGGTAATCGGCCGACGCGTTCCGTTTCAGTTCATCGACCGTTTGGGCGAATTTCTTTCGCATCCTTTCCAGGCGGCGTGCCGCGCCCTTGAACCCGCGGGGCGGCTCGGCATCGGCCAGTTCCGCGAACCGCTTCTCGGCCGTGCCGCTGGTGACGCCCCGGACGGCCGCCACGATCTGAAGTTGGCTCGTCCCTTCGTAGATCGTGGTGATGCGGGCGTCGCGGTACAGTTGTTCCAGCGGATAGTCCTGCATGTATCCCGAGCCGCCCAGGACGCTGATGGCCTCGTAGGTCACGCGGTTACACATCTCGCTGAGCCAGTACTTGGCCACCGGCGTCAGGAACGCCGCCAGCCGCTTGTACTTCTTCTGCTGCTTGTTGAGGGCCGAGCGGCGGTCGGCGTCGGCCTCGCGTTCCTTGGCCTCGTCGAGGGCGTACTCGTAATCGGCGGCCAGGGTGGCTTCGTACAGGAGCGCGCGGCCGGACTCGATGGCCAGTTTCATCTCGGCCAGCAGGTCGGCCACCGCCGGGAACCGGTCGATGCTCCGGCCGAACTGGACGCGCGAGGCCGCGTAGTTCCGGCCCTCGCGGAACGCCGCCTCCGCAATGCCCAGGCTCTGGGCGGCGATGCCGATGCGCGCCCCGTTCATCAGCGCCATGACGTACGTCACGAGGCCCCGCCGACGCTCGCCCACCAGTTCGGCGGGGGCGTCGTTGAACTGCATCTCGCACGTCGGCGATCCGTGGATACCCAGTTTCTCTTCCGTCCGACGGATGCGGATGGCCGGCTGCCGGTCGGCCAGAAACAGGCTGAGGCCCATGCCGCCCGTCTCGTCGGTCTCGCTGCGCGCGAGCACGAGCAGGACCTCACCGCAGCCGTTCGTGATGAACCGCTTGACGCCCGTCAGGCGCCACTGGCCGGTCTCGTCCTGCCACGCCCGCAGTTGGACGTTCTGGAGGTCGCTCCCGGCGTCGGGCTCCGTCAGGACCATCGCGCCGGTCACCTCGCCACGGGCGAAGCGCGGCAGGTAGGCCTGTTTCTGCTCCTCCGAGGCGAACATGTTGATCGTCTCGGCGATGCCCTGGAGGCCGAAGACGTTCATCAGGCTGGCGTCGGCCCGGCTGACCATCTCGGTGGCCATCGCGTAGATGATGCCCGGCAGGTTCAGGCCGCCGAAGCGGCGCGGCAGCGTGGCGCCCATCAGGTCGGCCTGCGCGAGGGCGTCGAGCGCCTTCCGCAGACCGGCCGCGTACCGCACGCAGCCTTCCTCGGTGCACAGGTGTGAGCCTTCGCGGTCGATGCTCTCCGAGAGAGGGGCAATCGTCTCGCCCGCGATGCCGCCCACCAGGTCGAGCGTCCGGCGGTAGTTGTCGAGCGCGTCGGCCGCGTCCTCGGGCGCGTAGTCGACCTCCGCCGCGTCGGCGAAGTCGTGCTCCCGCAGGCGGACCAGCGGCGCCAGGTCCATGTGGTCCAGGTGAAACGCAATGTCCGGCGTATCGGTGTAGAAGTTGGCCACGCTCATACCCGCTTCTTGACGGCGTCGATCATCATCGGGACCACGCGGTTCAGGTCGCCCACGATCCCGTCATGGGCCACCTGGAGGATGGGCGCGTCGGGGTCGCTGTTGACGGCCACGATCTTCTTGGCCTCGTTCATGCCGGACCGGTGCTGGACGGCCCCGCTGATACCCAGGGCGATGTAGAGGGCCGGCCGGACCGTCGTCCCGGTCTGCCCCACCTGGTGGTCCTTGTCGATCCAGCCCGAGTCGACGGCGGCGCGGCTGGCGCCGACGGCGGCGCCCAGGCAGTTCGCCAGGTCCCAGACCAGGCGGAAGTTCTCCTTGCCGCCCACGCCCGCGCCGCCCGCCACGATGATCCGGGCCGCCTTCAGGTTCACCTTGCGCTCGGTGCGCCGGTGCTCCAGGACCTTCAGGACGGCGTCCTCGGCGGTAATCGCGGGCGTGAACGTCACGACCTCGCCGCACCGGTCGGCCACCTCGTCCGGCATCCGCATGACGCCCTCGCGAACGGTGGCCATCTGCGGCCACCGCTCCGGGTTGACGATGGTGGCGATAATGTTCCCGCCGAACGCCGGACGGATCTGGTACAGCAGCCGTTCGTACTTCTCCTTGGTGCCCGGCTCGACGTGGTCGCCGATGTCGAGGTCCGTGCAGTCGGCCGTCAGACCGCAGCGGACCGCGCTCGCGACCCGCGGCGCCAGGTCGCGGCCCAGCGGCGTCGCGCCGAAGATGACGATCTGCGGACGGTGCTCCTGCACGAGGGCCGTCAGCGCCTTCGCGTACGGGTTCGTCTGATAGTGGGCCAGGAGCGGGTGCTCGCCGGCCAGGACACGGTCGGCCCCGCACCGGATGAGCCGGTCGCCGTGCGACGCCGCGCGGTCGCCCAGGACCACGGCCGTCAGGCGGACGCCCAGATGGTCGGCGAGTTCGCGGCCTTTCGACAAGAGTTCCAGGCCCACGTCGTGCAGCGTGCCGTCGTTCTGTTCGGCGACGACCCAGACGTCGCCGGTGCGGTTGGGTTCGATCATGCCGGCTCCTGCAACGCAACTTCCCGCGCGGCGGGTCTCCGTACCCGCGGCGATTCGCACCCGTTCACGCCCGGGTGCCACGGAGTGCTTGCACTCCGTGCCGGTCACACCGATTGACAAGCAATCGGTGGCACTCGCCGCGCGGCTCGAACAGCACGCGCCGCGCCGCTACCCGATGGTGTGATCCTCGATGAGTTCGTGGACCATGCCGGTCACGGCGTCCTCGGTCGGCTCGACCTTCTTGAACCCCGTGCCCGCCAGGACCACTGACTGGATGCGCTTGACCTTGGTGGGGCTGCCGTCGCGGCCGCACCACGCCAGGTCGGCGGCGATGTCATCCAGGGTCCACTGCGTGATGGTCCGGCCGCGGGCGTCGAGGTCGGCCATGCGACGGCGGACCTCGGTAGCCACGTCGTCCGGCAAGGCGTCCGGACGCTCGGCCCGGACGGCGCTGCGGACCTCGGCGGGGGCCCGGCGTTTCTTGATGGCCATCATCCGCTTCGCCGACGCCGGCCGCGGTTCCGGGCCGCGGTCGGTCACCGTCAGGAGGCACGGCAGCGGGCACTCGACCCGCTCGAAACCTTCGCCGGTGTTGCGGCGGGCCCGGACGAGGCCGCCCGCCACTTCTTCGATCTCCTCGATATACGTGACCTGCGGCCACCCGAGTTTCTCGGCCGTCTGCGGCGGCACCTGGGCGGTGTCGCCGTCGATGGCCTGCCGCCCGCAGACCACCATGTCGACCGGCCCGTCGGCCGCCAGCCGGCGGACCGCCTGCGCCAGGATGTAACTGGTGGCCAGGGTGTCGGAGGCGGCGGCCCGGCGGTCCGTGAGGAGGATGGCGTCGTCGGCGCCGCGCTCCAGGGCGTCGCGCAGCACCTCGCACGCCTGCGGCGGGCCCATCGTCAGGACGGTCACCCGGCCGCCGTACTGCTCGCGCAGCCGAAGCGCCGTCTCCAGGGCGTGCAGGTCCTCGGGGTTGAAGACGGCCGGCAGCGCGCTGCGGTTGACGGTGCCGTCGTCGCGCATCGCCTCGCCGGTGATGCGTTTCGTGTCCGGCACCTGCTTGACCAGGACGACGAGATTGTACGCCATCGTGTACGGTTCTCCCGGCCCTATGGAGACGTCGGGGGACAAATCAGGCCCGATACGTTACTTGCGGGCCGGAAATCGGTCAAGGACAAAACGCGGCACGGCAGTCTTGCCCACCGCGTGTGCAAGCGGATGTCATTCCGACCGAGGCCCTTCAGGGCCGAGTGGAGCACCGTACCCCGAGGGCGCGCAGGAAACCTCGCCGTTCGACCAACGCCAACAGCGAGATTCCTCGGCTCGCTGCGCTCGCTCGGAATGACATGCAGGAAAAGCACGGTCGCCGCGCGGCAGGTGGCCATGAAACCACGTCTACTCGTCCGCCTCCACCTTCACCTTGTGCCGCGCGTGCGGCGCAGCCGATTCGTCCAGCAGCGTGCCGTCGCCCGGCAGCCGCTCGATGCGGACCGGCAGCCGTTCCTCGTCGGTGATCGGCTCGATGTACGCGGCCCGGTAGCGGGCGGACTGCATGCGGCAGGAGTGGCGGTGCGAGGCGTACTCGGGATGCGCCACCATCCGCCGCCAGATCGTCTCGAGCGGTTCCTCGGTCACGTTGCCGAACGCAATGGGGTTGAAGTCGCACGGATTCACATCGCCGTAGCAGGTCATGTAGAACTGAGCGAACCCGCCGAAGCATCCGCCGCCGTCGTAGCCGTTGGCCTCGGCCTGGGCCACCACGCCGAACGGGCGCGGGTCGGCGTTGACCTTCTGGGCCAGGGCCCGGATGCGCTTGATATCCTTGCGGCCCATGATGACGTCCGGCCGCGAGAGGAACTTGCCCGTCGGCACGCAGTCGAAGATGGTGATCTCGTGGAACCCCTCGTCGCGGGCCATCTCGACGAGGTGTTCCAGGGCCCCGTTCTCGACCGTCTCGTGGCAGCCGTAGGTGGAAACGCCCGTCAGGATGCCGGCCTCGCGGGCCCGGCGGGCGCCCTCGAACGCCTTCCGGAACGCGCCCGGCACGCGGCGGAGGTCGTCGTGGACCTCGGGCCGGTCGGCGTCGATGGAAACGTTCATGCTGTCGAGCCCGGCCTCGGCGAGTTCCGCCACCTTCTTTTCGGTGAGCAGGATGCCGCTCGTGAAGATCATGGCGTGGGCGCGGGTCTTGTCGACGTGCCGGATGAGTTGCGGCAGGTCGTCGCGCACGAGCGGTTCGCCGCCCGTGAAGACAACGTTCGAGACGCCCAGGTCCACCGCCTGTTCGACCACCGAGAGGAGTTCGTCGGTCGCCAGTTCGCGCCGGCCGGGCGCCACGAACCGGTCGGCCGAGCAGTGGACGCACCGGCACGGGCACCGCGGCGTGACCGACAACGTGCACGTGCCCGGGAAGACGATCTTCTCGGCCATCGTGCGCAGTTTGCGTTCCAGGTGCCGCATGGCCGCCGGCGTCGGCATGGCCGGGTTGTACAGGTTGTAGACGTTCTTGCCGTCCTTCTCGGCGATGATCTTGAGGCGGTTGATGACCGCCAGGAAAGCGTCGACCTTGTCGGCGAACGAGCCCTTGAACGGGCCGGACAGGTCGCAGTGGATCACCCGGTCGGGCGTCCGCCACGTCTTCAGCGCGAGCAGACGGACGCCGAGCGGCCCGGTGACGTCGGTCTGCACGACGCCGTCGGGCGTCTCGGTGCTCGCGACCTTGACCCGCTTCAGCAGGCTTTCGCTCACGTGCTCGGTCAGACCGGCCATGACGGCTCCTTACAGGCTGAGCGTGGGTGCGACATTGTAGAGCGGCGGGCGATGCATGGCAAGGCGGAGCATTTTAATGTCCAATGACCAAACCCTAATGACCAATGAAACGACCGCCGCCAGAAGCAAGGCCTTGTCACCAACAAGCAGGCCTGCGCGCTTACGCCCTGGTGTTCCGGTGAATGGTGGCGAAGATGCGCTGGAGTTCGTCCGCTTCCTTCCATAACGGCGCCGCACCGCCCTTGGCCGGGGGATGCGCCGCGACGATCATGCGCAGCCAATACTTGGCTTCCCCGGCTTCCCTCTTGCACACGCTGATCCTGTACTTGAATTCCTTCCGCGACCCCGCTTCATCCGCCTCACAGTAGTTTGCGCCCACGCCCGTGCCGGACTTTACCACCTGGCGTATCAGCGGATCGGTAACCGGCGAGCGCGGCCCAGACCTCGCAAAGCGAATAACGGCCTCACCGAACGCGGCGGTCCGCTCGGCCAGGTCGTAAACTCGCTTTCGCTTCTCCTCCTCTCCAGACGTTTCGGCGTGGGAATCCATATCCCCTCCCACCAACCCTTGGCTTACACTCTCATTGGTCATTGGTGCTTGGTCATTGGTCATTTTCTTTTCAGTCATGGGTCATTTGCCGTCTGGCCGTATTTCGGCGAGGATCCGCTCCGCCAGTTCGACCGCCTGCAGGCCGTCCTCGACGGTCACGGCCGGTTCGGCGCCGGTGCGGACGGCGTCGAGGAAGGCGGCCAGTTGGGCGCGGAGGGCGTCGGGCTTCGCCTCGACGGGAATGGAATCGCTCACGACGAGGGCGTCCATGTCGGCCCCGACGAGGGAACCGTCCTCCAGGCGGTCGCGCAGGTCGGCGCTGGGGCTCAGCAACTCGACCCGCCGCTCGCCGTAGTCCATCTTCAGGTACGCCCCCGGGGCGAACACACGGACCAGACGCTGCCGCGTCCGGCTCATCCGGCTGGCCGACAGCGTGGCCACGCATCCGCCGGGGAACCGCAGGCGGACGTTCACAAAGTCCTCGTGCGGACCGACCACCACGCCGCCGACCGCGTCGACGCGGTCGGGCATCTCGCCCACCAGGGCCAGCACCACGTCCAGGCCGTGGATCAGCACGTCCATGACCACGCCCACGTCGAGGCTTCGGAAACTGAACGGGGCCACCCACAGGACCTCGATGTACGCCGGGTGCAGGCTGCGGCCCGCCAAGGCCCGCGTCACGGGGTCGAACCGCAGGATGTGTCCCACCTGCGTGACCACGCCGGCGTCGCGGACGGTCCGGACGATGGCCCGGGCCTCGTCGGCCGTGCCGGCCAGCGGCTTCTCGATGAGCATGGGCGTGCCGCGGTCGGCCAAGGCCAGCGCGATCGCGCCGTGGGCCGACGTCGACGCCGCCACCACGGCCGCGTCGATGCGGCCGGCCAGGTCGGCGACCGACGCGACGGCCTCGGCGCCATGCTCCTCGGCCACGGTGCGGGCCCGGTCGGCGTCGGTGTCGCAGACGGCCACGAGGCGGGCGTCGTCGCGCTCGGCCATGGCACGGGCGTGATAAACGCCCATGTGACCGGCGCCGATGAGAGCCAGGCGGAGTGGATCGGACATGGGGACCTCTTGACACGCGCCGGGCGAGGCCGGCGGCTGAATGTGATCTACGCCGGCGGGCGTCGGCGCAAGGCCTCGCGGTACCGGCCGCTGCGCCCGGCGGCGCTGTGGCGCAGCACGGCACACAGGTGGCGGACCTCGTCCGGCCAGCCGTTCTCGCTCTCCATCTCCTCAAGAACCTCGGCCCGCGGCCGGCCGCGACGGTAAATCCGCCGGTACGCCTTGGCGATGGACCCGATGACGTCCGCCGACACGCCCGCCCGCCGCATCCCCACGCTGTTGACGCCGCGCACACGGCTCGGATGGCCCTCGACGATCATGAACGGGGGCACGTCCTGGACGATGCGCGTCAGGCCGCCCACGTACGCCAGCCGGCCGATGGTCGCGAACGGATGGACCGCCGCCCCGCCGTTGATGTTCGCGCCGTCCTCCACGTGCACGTGGCCGCCCACGAGTACGTTGTTACCGAAGATGACCTCGTCGCCGACGGCGCAGTCGTGGGCCACGTGGCTGCACGCCATCAGGTAACAGCCATTGCCGACGCGGGTGAAGCCCTCCTCCTTGGCCGAGGCGCGATGGATGGTCACGCACTCGCGGATGACGTTGCCGTCGCCGATCTCGACGCCGGTGGGCTCGCCGGCGTAACTCTTGTCCTGCGGCGGCGTGCCGACGCAGGCGTGCGGGTGCAGGACGTTGTCGCGGCCGATGCGGGTCCGCCCGACCACCGTCACATGGTGGTGGAGGACCGTCCCCGGGCCGATGACGACGCCGGGCCCGACGTAGCAGAACGGGCCCACGTCGGCGTCGCCGGCCAGTTCGGCCTCGGGCGAGATGACCGCCAGTTGACTGATCGCCATAACGAGGTCTCACGATTCCGGTTCGGCCGGGACGAGCATGAAGCGGATCTTGGCCTCGGCGGCCAGTTCGTCGCCCACCCACGCCCGGGTGTTGACCTGGGCGCGGCGCTGCTGGGCCTGGGCCACCTCGGCCTCGAGGCGCAACTGGTCGCCGGGATGGACGGTCTTGCGCAGTTTCACCTTGTCCATGCTCAGCAGGACGGCCACCTGGCCGGTGTGTTCGAGCCGGCGAAGGAGGACGACGCCCGACAGTTGGGCCATCGCCTCGACAATCAGGACGCCCGGCATGATGGGCGTGCCCGGGTAGTGCCCCTGAAAGTAATGCTCGTTAATGGATACGTTCTTGATGCCGACCGCGCGGACGTTGTCCTCGAGCGACAGGATGCGGTCGATCAGCAGGAACGGGTAGCGGTGCGGCAGGACGTCCATGATCTGGTTGACGTCCATGGCCTGCCGGCGGGCGGCGGGCGGGGCCTCGCCCGTGTGGGCCGCCTGCTCCAGCAGCCGGCGGATCAGCCGGTGGTTGAGCGCGTGGCCGCTCTGCATCGCCACGATCCGCCCATCGAGGTCGGCGTTCAGCAGAAACAGGTCGCCCAGCAGGTCCAGAATCTTGTGCCGCGCGGGCTCGTCCGGAAACCGGTACGTGTTGTTGACCGGCCCGGCGGACCCGATGACGAGCAGGTCCTCGTACGTGGCGTGCGGCCCGTAGCCGCGCTGACGAAGGTCCTCCACCTCCGCTTCCAGGATGTAGGTGCGCGTGGCGGCCAGTTCCTCGACGAACGTGTCCGGCGTCACGCGCGTGCTGAAAATCTGCGGAGGAATCACGCCGCCCGGCCCGTAGTCCAGGTGGAACGTGACGGCCAACTCGCCCTCCGGCCCCGGCAGGGCCGTGACGATCGCCTCGCCGTCCTGGACGGTCACGGGCTCGGTGACCACCAGGACGGGCCGGTCGGCCTCCTGCTCGACGATACCCGCCTGCCGGAGCAGCCGGACGTAGTCGGCGGACGACCCGTCGCCGCCCGGCAGTTCCGGCCCGTCGAGTTCCACGACGAGGTTGTCGATGCCCAGGCCCTTCAGCGCCGCCAGCAGGTGCTCGGCGGTCTCGACG
>Ga0180434_10008772_pt1 | contig 11103 bp, 9 predicted proteins | sample SS_ome_7_FD_132453 | JGI IMG/M metagenome (GOLD analysis project Ga0180434, IMG submission 132453) | Hypersaline lake sediment archaeal communities from the Salton Sea, California, USA - SS_1_D_2 metaG | ecosystem: Environmental > Aquatic > Non-marine Saline and Alkaline > Hypersaline > Sediment... | reverse complement strand
GCTTCTGCTTCGGAGGCACAACACTTCGGGTGTGGCGCCTCCGCTGCTGCCCGGATGGTCTCTTGTTCGTCGACCATCGCTACACCCCCTCGATTCTCTCCAGCTTGAAGACGACCGGACGGAACCCATCCGTGCAGCAGGAGATCATCGTGTTCTTCGGTCCGATCCACGGGAGGTCGGCCCCGCTTCGGACGAGGGTAACGTCGCGCTGGATGTCGGCCCACGCCCACGAGCAGAAGCCGTCCGGCTTGCCCTCCGCGGTCTCGAACACCTGTCCCTCCTCGAACGCGCTGCAGACGTCGAACGTCCCTTCCTTCGCGTAGCTCGCTTGGAGATCCGGGAAGTGCATCTTCTTCAGCACGGTGATTCTCAGCTTCGACAACGTGGCCTCCTCTCGTTTCGTTGGATGATCGACCGGCTCCGGTCGCGGCGGCTTCGCGCGGTCGACGGCTCACGCGCCGACGGCTGCCCTCAGGATCGTGGGAGTGCGTTGCGTGAGCGTCTCACGCCCGACCGGCCTGTGCGTCCCGGTTTCGAGTCGATGAATGACGGTAAATGTAACGGGGTGGAATAACGCATTGTATCGATTCGACTGTCCTGTTGCAAGGTGTGGGGATCGCGACGCGGGATTTGATGTTCCGATAAGCCTTACAGCATAGCGATGGCGGGGCAACTGCCCCGGTTTCACGATGATGCAACTGAGTATACTGAGTGCAGCATGTTGCGTTCTTCTCGAATCTGCCTCGCTGCGTCGATCGCCGCGGTCGGAATCGCGTTGGCGATCGTGTCCGCGGCGTACGCCCAGAATACCGATTACTTCATCACGTCGTGGGCGTACGGTGTCGTCGTCTGGCCGGGTCGAGTGAGCACCCACCTCACGGTTCCGGAGCAGTTCGTCGGGCGGCTGGCATCGGCCGCGCGGGAGGCGTTCGCGTTCTGGGGCTTCGATCCGCCGGAGCCGCTGGACCCGTGGGAGCACCCGGTGGCGTACCCCGGTCGGCTTCGCATCGTCGGGCCGCACGACGTGAGGATCGTCGACGACGCCACGGGCGAAGAGACGCTCGTCCCGAACCTCGCGTGGGAGGGACATCGCCTCTCCCCGTTGGTCGTGATCCCGTTCGTCGGCGGGTGGCGGATGCTCGACGCGCTCGGTGCGACGGCGACGTTCGGCGCGCAGTTCTGCTATCGCCCGCTCGTCCGCTCCTACCCGGACGCGGAGGACTGGGTCCACGAAGTCGGCCGCGGGTACCGAACGATCGTCTGCGCCTCGTACGCCGGCGACGACGTGCTGATCCACGAGTGCACGCATTGGTTCCAATGGGAGTGGTGCGCCGCGAACGACGTCGTGCCCCAGATGATCCCAAAGGTGATCCTGGAGGGGATGGCCGAGGCGGCCTCCGCGCACGCCGAGAACCCCGTGTTCGCCGCGTGGGAACACCGGGCGGTCCTCGACTGGGCGGAGAAGCACAGTCTTTCCGACGGCGTCGGCGCGGCCTCGGCCTACACCGTCGGCGAGAGCCTGGTGGCGTATCTTGTCGGTGAGCTGGGGCCGGAAGGCTTCTTCGAGACTCTCGATGACTGGGGCTCGCGGCCGGCCGAGCTGATCGCGCTGTACGAGCCGGGCTGGCGCGAATCGCTCGGGCTGCCGCCGGAACGCAGCACGGTTCAAGGCGACGCCGAATGAGCGGAAACGAGTGGCCGAGCGTCAGCGCCCGAGGGCTAACCGCACGTGCCGCCGTTGCAGCCGCCGACGAAGAACGTGGCCAGCAGGATCACCGCGATCAGGATGTAGACGAGTGCGGAGAGATCGGCCGTCATGGTCTCCTCCTTTCGTTGGACCGGGTGGGAGACCGGAGTTTACTCGCCCACCTGGAAGGACGCACTCTCCGCACCGTATCGGAGAATCGCCTCGGGGAAGGCGAGGATCGACGCGTAGAGCCAGACTTGATCGTAGGCTCGCTCGATTCCCACCTGGATGCAGTCCCCAATGTCTCGGAACAGGCGGTACCGTGGGTCGCTGAGGCGGGGCGTCTCATCGATCTCGTAGTCGGCGCTGAGAGAGGCGCCCCACACGGCCCCGATCCGCGTCTCGATCGTCCCGGAGAGCGCATCCAGACGACCGTCTTCGATGGTCGCCGACAAGGAGAGCTCCGTTCGATCCCTTGTGGCGGTCACGTCGACGTCGATTGGATTGAACCGGGCGAGACCGGGGTCGTACGGGATCTCCCACGAGGCGTCCACGGGCCCGATCGTCGCGTCCCCCCGGAGGGTGACTGCATCGACGGCCGCCGCGGCCAGGTCGTACGAGAGGGAGAGCGACCAAGAGACGTTTCGTCCCCACGCCAGGACGATCGAGAGCGGATCGAGCGCGTGGTCGATGAGATCGATCCCTCCGTCGACCCGCAGGCGGATCGTTCCGGCCCGGCGGATCCGCCATCCGAGGTGCTGCTCGTCGCCGACCCGGTCGAAATCGAACGGGCTCTGGCCGACGGCGAACGTTCCGTCGTAGTCCAGGGTCAGACCGGACCGCGTTGCCGGGATCGAGAGGGTCAGGGCGCTTCGCGTGCGGCTCAGCTCATCGCCCTCGTACCGTGTGAACGAGACGCTGCACGAGGGATCGATAGAGAAGCCGGCCGCGTCGAACGTGTCGACCCCGATCCCCGCGCTTCCGTTCAGGCGAAAGGCGCTGTGAGCCGGCGTCTCTCCCTCCCATTCGCGAACCCAGCCGCCCGTGATCCGAGGGGTCAACGAGGCCGGCCCGACCTGGACCGGGTCGCGGACCAGCGCGATCTCGGGAAGACGCTGGGTGATGACGTCCTCCTCTTCCTCCTCCTCCTTCCAGCTGCGCACCCCGCTCAGCGTGATCCGCCACGCATCGAGCCGCCCGGTGGCGCTTGCTGAGAACGTCAGCGATACGTCGCTGCCGCGGGCCTCATAGTCGAGCACGCCGCTCCCGCGCCACGCGTCGCTGACGTCGAACGAATGGTCGAGCGACAAGCGGGTGATCGGATTGCCGACCTTGGCCGGGAAATAGTAGGCGTCGATCGAGCCTTCGTGATCGCCGAACGCGTAGCGGACCACGAGCCCGGCGCCGAGCTCGCGGAACGCGTGGTAATAGTCGAGCAGGACGCTTCCGTAGAGCGCCTCGCTGAAATAGAACGGGACGCTCCACTTCAGGAACCAGCCTCGAAGGGCGCTCTGTCCGATGGCTGGGAACAGCGGACTCTCCAGCGTCTCCTCGAGCGGCTGAACGTAGACCGGGAGCCAGAACGAGGAGACACCGGCGACCCGGGCGGTGAGGCCGTACACGACGAGGAGCCGGTCCGGGTACAGCTGCAAGCGGGAGGCGCGGAGGGTGTACGGCTGCGACCGGAACGGAATGCCGCAGCAGTTGCAGGTGGTGATCTCTCCGCGGCGAACCTCGATCAGGTCGGGATCGCCCGCCTCGTCGAATGAGACCTCCCCGGACTCGCCGAGGAAGTAGAGGGTGTGTTCCTCGCCGGCCGAGTTGACGAACGTGCTCTCCCCACGAAACGAACCCGCTTCGAGAGAGCGGGTCTTCGTTCCCGTGTCCGTGACCTCGATGGTCGCGGCGAGGCGGTCTCCGGAGAGCGTGAGGTCGCCCTCGATCGCGAGGTGGACGTCGCCGGTCGCCTCGAACACCCACTGCCCGTCCGGGGCTTGGTGAAGGTGCAGGGTATCGGCCAGGAGCGAGACATCCTCGAACGTCGCCTCCACGTCCCCTTCGGCGTGCACGTCGGTCCGGTCGGAGGAGATGAACAGCTCGTCAGCGTTGAGGAAGAGCGGGATCTCCTGTGCCTCGACGGCGACTGCCAGGAGCCCGAGCAGCGCCAAGAACGGCACGAAGCGACGCAGCCGCTTCAACAGGTCACGGGATGCAAGGCGATCGACGCGCAGGAAGAGGAGGAGGCCGAGGCCACCGAACAGAAGGTTCGGCAGCCAGGCGGCGAACGCCGGGTGCATCGCGCCGCGTTGCCCGAGGGCCTGCGTCCACCAAAGGAGCCCGGTGTAGATGGTGATCAGCAGGAGGCTGGCGATGATTCCCACGGCGCGGCCGCGGGCGCCGAAGGTAAATGACAGTGTGCCTCCGAGGAGGACGAACACGATCGTAGCCAGCGGCAGGGCGATCTTGTGATGGATCTCCAGGACGTACGACTCAGCACGCTGCCCGGTTTTCGCGGCCTGCTCGACCCGGGCGAGGAGCTCGGAGATCCCCATCTCATCCGGCGCGCGCGACTGGCTGAGGATCTGCTCGACGCTGCGATTGACGGGAATGGACAGTCGCTCGAATCCGCCCGCGTAGACGAGCTTTCCGTCCGCGTCGAAGCCGTAGGTCCGGCCGGCCTTCAGATCCCACGTCGCCTCCGTCCACTCCCCCGTCTCCGCGGTGATCAAGGCGATCTGCGTGTCGGCGTCGGGGACCGCGGGGAAGAGATCCCCCTCGGTATCGTAGATCAGGACATCGTGGAGGGTTCGGGTATTGGCGTCGTAGCGGCGGACGTAGAAGAACAGGTTGTCGGGACCGGAGAAGATGGCGTTCGGGGTGATCCGGGGGACCGACTGTCGGAAGAGGATCTCGAGGTACGTTCGCTGGAACGCCCGCTCGGACGCGGGCGCGGCCCAGTTGTTGATCGCGAAGTCGAAGGCGCTGATGACAGCGGCCGCGACGATGAGCGGCAGCAACATGCGGCGCAGCGAGATCCCGATCGACTCGAATGCCATGATCTCGCGATCGTGCATCAGCCGTCCCAGGCCGAGGAACGTGGCGAACAGCGCCGCCATCGGTACGGCGAGAACGAACAGGCCGGGAAGCTCGAGGATCACCAGGCGCAGCAGAGTCACCATCCCGATCCCTCGATCGACCATCAGCGGCGTGAGGGACAGCACGATGTTGAGAAGGAGGAACAGCAGCAGACCGACCAAGGCGAGCAGGAACGGGCCGACCATCTCCCGCAGCAGGTAACGATCGCACTGACGCACGGTCATGGCCCGGCGAGTGTACTGGACGACTTGACCCGCGGGCCACCCGGCGCGCAGCCGATGGACGCTCATCGGGCGATGCGGTATCCTCCGACGACGACCATGGGAAAGCGCCTGCACATCGAGACTTGGGGCTGTCAGATGAACCTCCACCAATCGGAGGGGATCGCCGGCGTGATGCGGCGCGCCGGGTACACGGTGGTCGACCGGATCGACGCGGCCGACGTGGTCCTGTTCAACGGATGCATGGTCCGCCAGAAGGCCGAGGACAAGCTGTACGGGCGCATCGGGGCGGTCGTCGAGGAGAAACGGAAACGGAAGATCGTCCTCGGGGTCGGTGGGTGTCTCGGACAGGTCCGCGGGGGATCGCTCCTCGACCGGTTCCCGGCGATTGACTTCGTCTTCGGCTCCGCGGAGCACACGGCGCTGCCCGATCGAGTGGAGAGGGCACGAAGGCAGGCGGACCGGTTCGTCGCCTGCGATCCGCCGATGACGATCGACGAGATGCCTTCCGTACGACGCAATCCGGCCTCCGCAATGGTGACGATCACCGAAGGGTGCTCCAACTTCTGCTCCTACTGCATCGTCCCCTACGCTCGAGGGCCGATGCGCAGTCGCGCCCCCGGGCTGATCCTGCGAGAGGTGGAGGGGGCGATCGAAGCCCGTGCGCGGGAGATCCTCCTTCTCGGCCAGAACGTCAACGCGTATGGGACCGATCGCCCGGACGTCGAGGGATTCGCTGGATTGCTGCGACGGGTGGCAGCGACCGGGATTCCGCGGGTCCGGTTCCTCACGTCGCACCCGCGGGACATGACCGACGACGTGCTCGACGTCATGGCAAGGAACGACAACGTGTGCCCGCATCTGCACCTCCCGGTCCAGTCGGGGAGCGATCGTCTCCTCGCCGAGATGAACCGCGGCTATACGGTGGACCGATACCTGGGGATCGTGGCCGCGGCCCGCGATCGGATCGGCGGAGTGAACCTCACGACCGATCTGATTGTGGGGTACCCGGGCGAGACGGAAGCCGACTTCCTGGCCACGATGCGCCTGCTGACGGAGGTTCGATTCGGATCCGTGTTCGTCGCGAAATACTCGCCGCGGCCATTGACTCGAAGTGCCAGAGTAGAGGATGATGTCCCCGAGTCGGAGAAGGGCGAACGACTGCAGCGTGTCCTCGCCCGGCAGCGCCGGATCGCGCGGCAGGAGAACGAGCGATTGCTCGGACGGGAGATCGAGGTCCTGTTCGAGGCGACGGCGCGGGACGGTGGATCCATCGGCCGAGCGAAGGATCACCGGACCGTCGTCGCCCGAGGAGGCACCATCGGTGAGATCGCGACCGTCCGGATCGAGAGAGCTTCGGTCGCCGGTCTTTCCGGATCGGTTCTGGTTCGCCAGGGGATAGGAAGACGATGATCGTAACGGTCACGCTCAATCCGTCGGTCGACAAGGTGTATTGGGTCGACAGCCTGAAGATCTGTCAGATCTCCCAGGAGGAGTTCCTGACGCGCGCGACGCGAAGCTCGACCTCCGCCGGGGGCAAGGGCGTCAACGTCTCGCGGTTCCTGTCGGCGTTCGGGGTGGACAACGTTGCGATGGGGTTCGTCGGCGGGAACACCGGCCACATCGTGGTCCGCTACTTGCAGAAGAAGGGCGTGACGACGAACTTCGTGTGGACCCAGGAGGAGACCCGCGTCAATGTGGTCATCATCGAGAAGGGAAGGGACTACAGCCCGAACCTCATCAACGAGCGGGGCCCCCAGATCACCGGACCGGAGATCCATCGATTCATGCGCCGATACTCCCGCATGGTGAACCAGGCGTCGTGGGTCGTGCTGGCGGGGAGCCTGCCGCCCGGGGTCGATCCCGGGATCTACGCCGAATTGACGTCGATCGCTCGGGAAGCCGGAGCCAAGGTGGTGGTCAGTGCCGGGGGCGAGGCGCTGACGCGCGCGATCGGGGCGTGTCCGTACCTCGTGAAGCCGGACACCCGGGAGCACATGTTGCTCGAAGGGAAACCGCTTACCACGACGGAAGCGATCATTTCCGCCGGGAAGCACATCGTCGACTGCGGCGTCCAGATGGTCGTAATCTCGCACGACGTGACCGGCGACATCGCGATCACCCCGGACGCAGTGTGGGAGATCAGGACGAGCGTGCCGGCGGTTGCCTTCAAGAACCTCGTTGGGGCGGACGACGCGTTCCTCGCGGGGATCCTCTATCAGCTGACCCGTGGGGCCCCGGTGGAGGAATCGCTCCGCTTCGGGCTCGCAGCGGGGCTCGCCAGCGCCGAGAGCGAGAAGAAGATCTGCGAGGATCGGTCTCGGGTCGAGGCCGAGATGGAGAAGGTTACGGTGGAGAGGATCTGAGGAGGCCCACATGAAGGTCCGCGACATCATGACAAGAGACCTGACGGCGGTGGAGAAGGACATCCCCGTCCAGGAGCTGATCTTCATCCTCGATAACGCCGAGATGCCGAACGTCCCGGTCGTCGACGAGGAGAACCATCTGGTCGGGTTCATCTCCGAGAAGGACCTCATCCGCGCCGCGCTTCCAGGGTACTTCGAGATGCTGCACAGCGCGTCGTTCATCCCGGACATGAACCAACTGGCGGGGAAACTCGCTCAGATCGCAACCGAACCGATCGAGAAGTACATGCGTCCGACGGTCCTCAGCGTCACCGAGGACGACGATGATCTGCGCGCGGCGGATCTGATTCTGCGCAAGGGCGTGAAGAATCTTCCCGTCGTCGACAGAGAAGGGCGGCTCGTCGGGCGCGTTCGCCGGATCGACCTGCTTCGCCACGCGCTCTAGTGTCGATCGACCTCCCGTGGGAGTCCCTCGGGCTCTCCCGCGTCCGCGTCCTGGCCGGCGGCGAGGGGTGCTTCCTTGAGAACGGGGTGCCGTCTTCGAGCCCGGAATCCGTGCCACGAGCGGGCCTTACGCGGGCGGTCTACCCGACCGACGCCGACGAGAGCGTCCCGGAGGGGGCGATCGACCTGCGGCTCCTGGCCCGAATCCTCCATCCCATGCTGTCCGATCATCGGCTGCGCTCGGTGGCCGCGCGCTACGGCGTGCCCGAGTCGGCGGTCTCGGCCGTTTTCAGGGCGATGATCGAGGAGGCCGTCGAGCTGGATCGGGAGCTGGTCGGGCTTCTGGCTCGGCTGCTGCCCCCCCCCCTTTCGGAGCTGTTCGACCGGATCCTCGTGCTGCGAAGACCGAAGCCCGCGCCGCGCCCGAAGCATGCGACCAGCCGAATCGTCGACGTCGACCGGGAAGGCGACCGCGCAGCCTCGGTCCTCGGAAGCGGAGGGGTCATTGCCGCCGCGTTGCCGGCGTACGAGGAGCGCAGCGGGCAACTGCGCATGGCCGAGGCGGTGGAGGAGGCGTTTCGCGACGGGGAGGCGCTCCTTGTCGAGGCGGGGCCGGGCACCGGGAAGACGTTCGCGTATCTGGTGCCGGCGATCCTCCATCTCCGCCAGGACCCGTCGATGCGTGTAGTCGTCTCGACCCGAACGAAGCAGCTGCAGGAGCAGCTGTACGAGAAGGATCTGCCGTTCCTGTTGTCGCGGCTCGCGCCCGATATGAAGGTCGCCCTGTTGAAGGGCCGGGAGAACTACCTGTGCTTGCGTCGGTGGCAGGCACGAATCACCGAATCCACGGGCGGACTCGAGCCGGATCGGGCGGTCCTCCTGGCTCCGCTTGCGCGCTGGATCCTCGAGAGCGAGACCGGTGACATCGACGAGAATGGCGCGTTCCTTGGCGGGGTGGGGGCTCGCGCGCTGTGGGGTCGCCTGTGTGACGCGCCCAACCACTGTGTGGGGGCATTCTGTCCGTTCCTGGAGGACTGCTTCTCGATCGCCGCGCGTCGTCGGGCGCGCAAGGCGGATCTCGTCGTGGTGAACCACTCGTTGCTGCTTGGCGACCTGGCGGTCGGTGGCGTGGTGCTCGGCCGCTACAGCCATCTGATCGTCGACGAGGCGCACCAACTGGAGTCGGCGGCGCGGACCGCGTTTACCAAGAGCTTGTCGGAACGGATCATCGAACGGGTCGTGGACGACTTGGCTCCGAGCCGGCGTCGCGGGGGCTGGCTGCACCGGCTTCCGCACGCGGGCGAGGACACGGAGGTCGAAGCGGCCGTCGGGCAGGTCGCGACGGTCCGACGGCGGGCGAAGGCGCTGTTCCGGGAGCTGGATCGGGCCCTTCCGGAGGAGCGCCGCGGGACGTTCTCGTCGCTGTCGGGCCTGGAACCGGAGATCGGCGAGCTGGGGGTGTCGCTGGAACAGCTGGAGATGGCGCTCGATCGTGTGGGCAGCGGGCTGGAGGCGGAGGAGGCGCGGAAGGAACTGGAAGGACATGTCGACCGGGTTTCGGGGTTGGGCGATGTTGCGCGGTCCGTCACCGCCCCGCCGGATGAGAACACCGTCCATTGGTACGAGCGTGAACAGGGCGGACCGGTCCTCCATGCGACGCCACTCGACGTTGCGCCGTTCTTCCAGCGGATGCTCTACCCGCGGATTGAGTCGATCGTGCTGGCCTCGGCGACCCTGTCACTGGCCGGCGACTTCGAGTACGTCACCCGCTCCCTCGGCCTGACCGACGGCGCCCTGCGCGTCAGAACCTCCGTCGTCGAGAGCCCCTTCTCGTTTGGCGATCGCATGAAGATCGCCGTACCGACCTACTTCCCGTCGATCGACAGCGAGGGGGACGCATACGTCGAGCGATTGGCGTCGCTGCTCGGTACGCTCGCGGTGAGGCTGGATCGAAAGGGCCTGGCGCTGTTCACGTCGTACCGGATACTCCGGGCGGTCCGCGATCGGATCGCGCCGGAGATCATGACGCTCGCCCAGGGTGTCGATGGGCCGCGCAGCAAGCTGATCGAGCGGTTCCGCAGGCATGACGGAGCGGCGATCCTCCTGGGGACCGAGAGCTTCTGGGAGGGGGTCGACCTGCCGGGGGACGAGATGGAGTACCTGGTGATCACGCGGCTTCCGTTCTCGGTGCCGACCGACCCGGTCCTCTCGGCCCTGGCGGATCGGATGGCCAGCGAAGGCCGGGATCCGTTCCGCGGCCTGTGGCTCCCGCAAGCGGTCCTCAGGCTCCGCCAGGGGGTCGGGCGGCTGATTCGAACGAAGGAGGACCGCGGGATCGTGGTTCTCACCGATCAGCGGATCCTGTCCCGAAGCTACGGGCCGCGATTCCTCGAGTCGCTTCCGGTTCCCGCCGACGCATTCGACGACGAGAACGATCTCGTGGGGCAGGTGGTCGACTGGTTCGCGACCGGTAACTGACCGGGAAGGGTGGATCTCTGCTACGCGGTATTGGAATTGACTTGACAGGCTCCAGGGGATAGAATACGGGCCGTGAAGGGATGGGGCGATGACCCAATTTCGCCAGCATCACTTGCGTTCCCATGCGTGTTTCCGTGGTGGTACCCGCATACAACGAGGCTGGGCGAATCGGCGCTGTTCTCGATCCTATCATCGCAAGCAGCCTTGTGGATGAGATCATCGTCGTCGATGATGGGTCGGAGGACGAAACGGCGGCGGAGGCAAGCCGCTTCCCGGTCCGGGTCGTTTCTCTCCCCGAGAATCGGGGCAAAGCGGCGGCGCTCGCTGTCGGGGTCTCCGAAGCGAGGAACAACACACTGCTGTTCCTCGATGCCGATCTGGTCGGCTTGACAACGGAACACGTCGATCGGATGGTCAAGGCCTACCGTGACGGTGGATTGGACATGGCCGTGGGGGTCTTCTCCGACGGGCGTAAGAACACGGACTTCGCGCAGAAGATCAATCCGTATGCGTCGGGTCAGCGAGTCCTTCCCCGCAGGCTGTGGGAACGCGCACGGGAGAACGTCGAGGACATGGATTATGGGATCGAGATGGCCCTCTCGCGGTTGGCGTCGAAGGAAGGATGGCGCAAGGAGTATGTGAAGCTCGAGGGCGTGACGCACATCCTCAAAGAGGAGAAGCGGGGTCTCGTTAAGGGAATTCTCGACCGCCTGAAGATGTACGGGGACATGGTGAAATGGCTGTTCAAGAAGCTCTAGGCGCCGTCCCGGCAGAGCCGATCGTCTGATCGGAAACCGGCTCCGCACGGCTC
>Ga0180434_10008771_pt1 | contig 11103 bp, 20 predicted proteins | sample SS_ome_7_FD_132453 | JGI IMG/M metagenome (GOLD analysis project Ga0180434, IMG submission 132453) | Hypersaline lake sediment archaeal communities from the Salton Sea, California, USA - SS_1_D_2 metaG | ecosystem: Environmental > Aquatic > Non-marine Saline and Alkaline > Hypersaline >... | reverse complement strand
TCATCTTGCTACTAATATACCATTTTTCCAGCACAAAGCTTGCATGCTAGCAACTTTTATCTCTGTATACCCTAGCTTCTTGTTTAACTTTGTAGTAAATCCTTCATTCAGTTTCACAGTTGTTTTTTTCATGGTATCACCCTTTAGTTCAATATTATTATTAGCACACAGAACAACAAAGTGCCCTTTATAGTCCAGTCGATTAATTGAATTATTATGTCTATCAATATTTGCGTTGCTGTTTTGTATTCTATTTCTTCTATTGACTTTACCCTGATCCTTTCCTGTTTATTGTTTTTCACGGTCATACTATTACTATTACTACTATTACTATTTAAATGTTTTGTTTTTTATCCACAAAATTGAGAAAAAGTTCCAAATTATTACCAAAATAGCTATAATTGTAAGAATAATTAGCTCCAAATTGGCTTCTCCTACAGAATTTACGGAAAAAGTTAGCGTTTTTGTGGGTTCTAGCCATATACAAACAAAATAATAATATGAAAACAAAAATGCTCCAGACAAAAACATAACCATGCCTTGATTCCATGCAGTAAACGTTTTTTTATTCATTTGTTGCGTTCTTATAGTACATTATTGAAGCGACAATGTACATCAACACGCCAAAGACCACTATAATATACCCTTGAAACATCATCCCTAATATTATTGTCGATATTCCTGAGCCAAATATCATTCCAGCTTTTAAGCCCTTATAGTATGGGACTTTTTTCCATGTTTCAGGTACGGATAGCTTCATTTTTTGCCTCTCACAGCTGCTCTTATAGTAGATTCTGACAATTTGCACAGTTTCGCAACTTCGTCATAGTTTTTGCCATCTTTGATCAGTGTTCTTATAAGCAAGTTTCTTTGTTCGATGTGGTCATGCGCAGCCATGGTTTCATCATATTTCCTGGCACGTTCCAGCTGTTTCTTTTTTTCGTATTGGTTAACTTCGTAGTCATAGAATACATCTTGACCATCAAATTTGCCATTATACATCGGTTTTTCTGGGTATGTGTATTTGCCGTATTTGTCTTTGTTCATCATATATTTCCTTAACTGGGTTTTGTCGTATACGCAATAATTGCCACGATCCAAAGTCTTGCCAGATAAAGATTTTGGACTGTTTATGTGCCATTTGATGTGGTGTATGTTCATAGACATACGCCAATATGATATGTATGGGTCCAGATCATGTACTGCAGGCAAAACCAGTATGTGTGCTTGATTCTTGTCGCGATTCTCGGACAGAAAGTTGGTGAACTTTACATTAGATTTGCTCATAGATCTTTTTATGTTGACAACTTTTCTGGATTCGTCTAGAATGTTGACTTGATACTTTCTCCCAGATTCAGATGATTCAATGTATGGGTCAATGTCAAAATGAATATTGTCAACCCCGAATGGTAGCTTTGACCATGAAGAGAGGAGTGCGCCAAGCTTCCTAGCAGTGAAGCTTTTCCCTGTCCCCTCATGGCCATCTATGACTAGCACCATGTCCATTTGAGAATTAACCATATCGTCATAGAATAGGATAAGGTCTGCATATAGGTTGTAATCAATTACAATCTCTATATCGTTATATTTGTGTCTATATTTATTTACCATCGTCATGCAGGGCAGAAGATCCAGGAATAAACTTGTTACCTATAGGCAGATTTAGTCCAGCCTTCGCTTTCAAAATACTCAATCTTTTACTTTTTTCGCCCAGAATTTGCATAGCTTGGTTATTAATTTTGTTGTTAGTGCTGGATTCAATGTTAGTTAGTGGATTTGGATTCATTTTGTCTAAAACTTCGTCAACTTCGTCAAGGTTGTTCAGTAGTTCAAAGTCTCCAAGTTGTTCGTTATGATTGTGTAATATCCTGTTAATTTCTTTTTCTGTAGCTTGCCTGATTTGGTTAGTGGTTTTATCACAAAAATAGATTCTGGTATTTTTATACACGAAATATCCAGTAGTATCTTTTTTCATGTATTTGTCGATGTATGGATAACATTCTTGATACTCTTTAAGATAATATAGCCTAACCTTATATACATCGCCAGCCTCAATTGCGTCGAGTTCTCTTACTTTAAGCTCCTGGAGATACTGATAAAATTGCTGTACGCCAGCAAACTTAACGTCTCCAGAGACCCCCATGCTACCAAAATTATTCATTTTAGTTTGTTTGTGATGCAAAAAAGCTAAATATTTCAAATTGTATCTCTAGATCTATACCAGCCTGTTGATAGTGGTTTATGCTATCTTCATACTTCTTTTTTATTGCATATATTTCGTCTTTGTAATCTTGTAACGGATCACTGTTGTCGTTTTCTTCTTTTACTGTTGCTTCTTCGGCCTTATCTTCAACAAAATTCTTTATTTCATTTTTTTTAGTCATTTGTGTACCACCTTATTGATGCTGTAACTAAATATATTAATGCACATATATATATAGGTGACGATTCCGGGATAATTTGTCCTACATAAAAGAATATTGACAATAATCCAGAGTATAGGGATGATAGATGAACTGACCTTAACGGATCAGAGCCCTTATTCATCATATAGATTGTAGGAATAAGGAAAGTCAAAACTATCAAAGAGTAACCTAACATATATTGTGTAAGTTGTGATACTCCTTGCAGTATACCAATATATCCGTCTTTATCCGCTAATGTTGAAAGGTTGTAATACGTAGGCATTTTTGTTCTCCATCATTTCTTCGTTAAAGTTTAGTTCGCAATATTCACCTTTTTGTGTGTGATGTACCATTTTACCTCCAAGATCTTCACACATATTAATTTTCCCATTATTGTTAGATACTGATCCAACAATTAACAACATTCCTGCAAAAAATGCAACCTCCAATATAGTAGTTATCAGTTTTGCACGTTGTTGTGACACATTTGTTTCGTCAGTCATATTTTCCATCTCAATTTGGCTGATGCTAACGCAAACGTCAGCCCAAGCCCGATAAGTAGATATATTGTGTATTTGACTTGCGGCGGTATGCTTATACCATAGTGTGATTGTTCGCCCAATATGTTAATACCGCGTGAGAATGATGTCAAAGTAGATATACCAACCTTGACAGCCCCAACGCCCTTGTTAATTATGTTTTTTGTAAACCCAGCAATCTTGTTTAGTATTGTTGTGCCTTCTTTGTAATTTCTATCTTCGTACTGGTCATCTTCAGAAGCGTCATACGATTCTTCTTGCTGCGTTCCCACCATCGTTTCAACGGCATCTTCCCAATCGTTATTAAGTTCGTTGAACTCGTCAAAACCGTCAACTTCTTCGTTGCCATAGGATGCTACAATATTGGCAGTCATAGCACCAAACCAAATCATGCCGCCAAGGAATAGGACTAATACAATGACGAATGAACTTGATTTAAATTCAGCTTTTTTCATTTCATCCTCTTACCAATAGTTATCATCGTAAATATTGCTAACGTAATTATGAAACTGAACGCTAGCGGTTGCATTGGTGTCAGTTTTGTTGCATATATTACACCGAAAAAGAAAATAAGCAATATTAATCCAGCTATCGAAGAAGCCATAAAAGCAAGCGCCGATATAAGTACAGCAACAATAGGTAATAATAACGATTCCTCTCCCCAGTCCTGCCTATAAGCTATCCCAATATACTTAGACAACGACTTTACAAATCTTTCACCCCATCCATCTTTGCTGTCAGCATAAACTCTAGCCTCCCAAAGAGTAACATTATAATCCACTGTTATGGTTGTGGAATCGATTGACCCTGATGATCCGTTTTGGCACGTTGACGAGTTAAGATGATACCCTGTACTATTTATTTTATACAAATACATACAGACTTCTATAGTTTTTATATCGGTCCAATCAACGTTAAAATATCCTGAGATGTTTGTAACATTGATATATCTTAACCCAATATTGCTCGTTTGTGATAAGCTTGTATTATAATATGAGAAATAATCTTTATCAATCTTACAATTTAAAATATATAAACTTGTATCTTGCGATATTGGAAACGACTGCGGGCTAGTATATACCCTGTTACTATCATAATCAACCAAAAACTTATAAAATACAGTATCAGTTTCTAACGATATTGAGACTTCTCCATTAGCGTCAGTAGTTATCTGACTAATGTTTAAAAACGTGCTTGTTGCTGGATCTCTTTTGAGAATATTGACTTTTGCTCCTTCCAACTTATTTCCGTCTTGATCAATTGCACGTATTTGTACATAATTAAATTTGGTTGTATCGGATGTATTTGTAAGATAGATGTCAATAGTCTTGTTTATGCCTTGTGTCATGTTAAATTGCGCTGTTACAATACTATAATCGTTTCCAGAAGTTTGAAATGCATTAAGTTCAATATCGACGGTTTCGTCTATATCAGAGAATTCTATACTGTAATTTGTTTTCCCTGTATCTGTCACATTGCTACTTTGTATAATGTCTGATATAAATTGTGTAGTTATGTTGACGTTGGTAATATAATTTTTTGTATCAGAATCGTATAAGTTGACAAAGAGCGTACTATTGTGCAATGTATAATTAAAATCTTCTATAGTTATTTCCACAATACCCATTGTACCGGACCCTATAACTTCTTTTATTGTACAGCTTTCACCAGTACAACATGCAGGATTGTTGGCGTTAAAAACAGAGGCCAAATTTGTAGTTGATTCAGTACTATCAAATTCACCACTATAATTCCATTCTTTTGTACCAGTTATTGTGCATATCTCGAAATATGGATTAACTGGATATTGGTCAGATGTTTCCATAAGCTCTCTGATTGTAGCTGTATAATTAGCTTGTGTTATAATTGGATTATTGTCCCAAGTTATTACAAATATTTCCAACATTGATTCATTTGAAGCATTAACATAATCAGAATGATAAGTAACATTAAACGTATGATTATCTGTATAATAAGGTTTATATCCATCAATTTGTTGCATATTCCCCAATGTATAATTCATAATTGATACATTTATATCTGAATGAAACGTAAACGATGAAAGACTTGCATTTGTTTCAACCAAAAATGAGATATTATGACTATATTTATCAAACTTAAACGACCAGTTATAATATGCTCTAGATTCTCCAGCAGAACCAGAAAACTGACACTTAGCTTTCAATGTAGATTTAGTATTTATATTTTGGTCTGTAAAATTTTGCGGATCAAGCCATGTCATGAAATCACATCCGTTTTGTGCTTGATTTTTGTAATTAGCAAAATTTCCTTCCTGTATATGGCTATAATTAATTAATGAGTAACCTTTAATTTGAAATGTTGCATTATCAACTGTACTATATCTTGGGTTGTCGATATATAGGTATTTATAATCTTTAGTGGTAAACGTAATGTTTTGTGACTGGTTTCCTGTGGTAAATGTTGATATTGTCCCACCTAGTACTACCTTTGCTAAAATCATAACAAGCAATATGTATATTATGTACTTTTTCATTAGCCACCCTCTGGTTTGCCGAAAAATCCTATCGATACAACAATTATGTATACCAAAATATAATAAGGTAAGTATTCCATTATTAACGGTATAAATCTGAAGCTGTTTGAAGTTGACAACAAAGTCGCATTGTCGATCATTGCTCCGTATATGTTTGATGCTACAAAACTACCAATAAGGATAAAGGCCATCATTAAAAAGTATATTACCACGTTGATTCCGCTGGCTTCAATCTTTTTGGCTGCAAAAAATGAAAATATCGGAAACAAAATCATTATAAACATAACAATATAGTCGCTGCCAGTTAATAATCTATTATTATAATCTTCCAACCATTCAATAGAATTATTTCCCTCAGTTGTACTGTTCACGGATTCAATTGCTGATATTTTTGTATGAAATTGTTGGTTAACTGTTATTACTATCAGGGCTGTAATAACCACAGTAAGTATAACGGAAATAGTGTCTACAGGATCCAATAAATTGCCTTTTTTGTTCACCTTATTATCAACTTCTTGTTTTTTGTGCTAATATCAATTTCTTCATCAGCTACAATGTATTGTTTCAAAGCGATATATATTAACTCTCTGTCGCTAGGCATAATACCTGTGACATTTTCCACTTTTTTTCCAATTAGCTGTTTTAATGATATGAGCTGTTTTGTATCCACTCTAACTAATCTGCTTTTATTCATTTCTTGCTTTTGTTAAGGTCAATTCCCCATTGTACAGTCTTTTCCATCCGTCGTTTCGCGTAAAAGTATACAACCGCAATAAACACGATGGAAATTGCCCAGAACATTGCATCATAAATGATTATAAAGTTTGAATTGTTTGGTGAATGTTTAACTATTTCTAAAGCTGAAAATAGTGCGCCTATAACAAACGCAAAACCTGAAAAAAATGATATTAGTTTTAATTCTTCGTACTGATTATCTAATTTGATTCCTACAAAGAACAAAAGAGCCGCTGTACCGATTAAAGCTATCATGATGCTTGTATAGTCGAACATTGTTGCACCGATTTTAATTCCGTTACGATCATCTGAACCTAAAACTCCGGCAGTATCGTTACAGATTAAGGTCAATGGATATATGTTGGCGTTATATGAAAGGTTATAATTTGTAATGTTGGTTGCGTATATTCCGTTACCTTTATTTATTAACTGTGTTGACAAGTTTATAATATTTTCGTTTGGTGCCGGATTATATATGGTCAAATTACATTCACAATTCATACATTTATTGTTTGTTGTATTGTATACTGTAGTAGAAATAATTATGTCATCGTTTTCGTCAAACTGATATATTTTGTTGTATGCACTAACTGTACAACTTAGAATTATGATTAAAATTAATAATATTGTATGACATTTCATGATTATATAGAGGAGCGGCAATCTGGGCAAGATATAGTGGCCGCTCCTCAAACACCAACACTTAGTTTGAATATATATGCTCTATTTGTTCTTTGTTTTTCATGATTGTGTATGCTAACCACCCTAGGAATATTAGCACCAACACGTCAATCTTGTGGCCATTGATCCATAACGAAATTGCGTTACCATCAATTAGCGGCATTTAAAAATTCCTCAACATCAAGGATGAACTTATGCTCTTTTGCAAGATCAAGCCCGTGGTTTTGTGTGTGTTTTTTTAAAATCTTTATGTATTGCTTGTAATAGTGTTTGCATGAATAAATATATTTTAATTGTTTATACTTCAATTTTTTCTTAAACAATGTCGATGATGATATGGTTTTAATAGCTTTTTCGAAATCATATATTGCATCACCAATCTTTTCTTCCTCTTCTTCTCCTGTATCATCTTTTGTATGTAATACTGTTACACCTGCATCTTGAAGTTTGTTAAAAACTATATTCATCTTTGCAGTCAATTGTATTGTATACCAGTTAACTTTGATACTGTTATTGTATGCATAATTAGTTTCAATCTTCTTTTTTTTGTCTGCTTCTTGAACATGCCAACGAAATTGGCTAAAAGTCATTCCGTAACCCATATTAGAAATCGCAATAAATGATATATATAAATCTTTTGAAAATAGAATAAAAAAAAGTTGGGGCTAGACGCCCCTGTCCAAATGTGTCAGATTTACTGTTTTCCTCTTACATACTTGACTATTGCGAAACCAACAACAGCGATGACAAAGATTGCCACCCAGTTCTTAGGCTCAGATAGACCAGTAATGAAGTCGTCTACAGTTGTGTTTGAGGTACTTGTAGAACCACTAACATCTTTGAACTTGCCCAGGATTATCATAACTAGAACCAAGGTAATAGCCAAGATTCCCCACGCTGTGAGTTCTTTCTGTAGCATTCCGCCTACTCCCATTTTTTCACCTCGCTAGCGTATATCATACTTTAATCACTAGCAAAGAAGTATATAAACTTGTGTTACAATTGTAACAGTCAAGACGGTGCATGAGGATCTTTCTTGTTTTCTTCTGTATCTAACTGCTGTGTCCCAGTTGTCCTGTCAACCATCCGGTTAAGCATGTCAAGTGTTTGCTGAGCTTGTGATTGCTGGTTTTCGATTTTGCCAGCAATTGCTTGCGCGTTAGTGTTAAACGAATCCATAGCGAACTTCATTGCTATAATAGCAAGTACGAAAACCATTCCCATGGCTATAAGAGGTCTCCACTCTGCCCACTTATCTTTCATCTTATATTTTTCTTGTAACTCTTTTGTTCTAAGCCGGACCCAGTTCCTGGTTTCGGGCTCAACGTAATCGTCAGAAGTCACCCACTCTTTTTTTACTAACAACGATTTACCATTCTCTTTAATTATTTTTCCTTCATTATCTCTTTTGTATACCCAAACAGAATGATCTTTTGTAGGAATGCGGTACAAATATCGTTTGTTATCGATTTTAACTATTCTTAACATGGTTTTATTGTCCCTAGTTGTAACTTTTGCCCATGCGGGAGGATATGGCATTTCTATGTCAAGACTTTTGCAGAATATAGTGTTACCTTCTTTATCCGTTTTTGCTTGATAAGTTTTTGCATGATCAACTTCATTATCTCCCATCATTTCAGAGTATGCTATAACAAATCTTTCTTTCCCTGCGTTATTAAAGAACTTATCCCACAATATATATATTCCTACACCGACGGTAAACAGTATAGCTATACCTAACATATCCATATTTAATCACCTATAATACTGGTCTTTCATTCATGCTGTTTGACTGGGTCAATTTCATTCTCTTTGTCCAATGATCTCTTGTCCCATCATTGACAGACTTAGATAATGCATTATACACCAGAGTAGTTATTTGGGTAGTAATCACGTCTAAATGTCTGCAATCGATTTCCCAATCTTTGTAATGCATACCAATCATGTCAGTAATGACGTAAGCAATATCTTCCATTTCTTTTGCTAGATGTTCATTGTCGAAAGCAGAACTCATGGATATTGGGTTAAGGTATACGTCTAACAGGTTAGAGATCGCCATAGCTCCCTGTCTTGACATTGTTTTTTCTACTCCAGGAACGTATGCTTGTTTGTCAGGATCGTACAGAAACCCTTGCCATCGCATTAGTAACGATTCTTTTTCAAGCTGTGCATCGATCTCTTTTAGGTTTGCGTCGTTACTTTGTCGCACCAATGACTTTATCCTGATCTTTTGCTCAATGTCCGGAACTCCATCTCTATTAATATCAACTTTAGAACTCTCTGCAGGCGCTTCTTTATCCGTTCCTTTTTTATTTTTAATCCCAAACATTATTATTTGGCTGGCTGCCCGATATCATCGTTTGTGTTACTAATTTATATACTTTTCCCATAAATATAGCAATTTCTACAAAACCAATTAACAGAGCTATTGTAACATAGCTAATATATTTGTTCATTTTTAACATCCTCCTACAACCGTCAAATTTATGATTATTGAGAAGATAATCAGCACAACCATGGTTATAGCCATTGTGGAAATAGTTTCCAAATCTAGCTTAAATATGTGCCCTCTTGCCATGCTCGAAACAAATCCGCCTACCATGGTAATAACCAAAATCGCTAACATATTGCCCAACTCACCAAAACCGCCGACGAAATCGTCTGCAAACGTTGAGCAACTGTTTCTTATAGATGTAGCCGCAGATGTTCTAATTATCCAATCACCTACACCGTCAAGCGTGTATGTATCAGATTTCGCAAACTCATAAGATACACTGTTTTTAAGCGTTTCATAGTATCCGTTAGATCCTCTGACTGTAGCAAAATTGTACATAACAACATCTCCCGACCCCTCGACGGTAAAGTCTAACCTTTGAGCTGTAGCATCATAATCATACTGCATATTAGTTATTGTTGTTGGCAAAGTAGATATTGCCGGATAAGTTGTTTCTGCATAAGATAACAGATAGCCGTTATAACCCTCTAAAGTGGTAAAATTCATTTCTGATGGGTTTGATATCGGGCTTGAAGAGTTGTAAAACCCTTGTGAAAATGTATTGGGTATATACGACACATTAACGCTATAATTTAAAATTTGTATATACTTATTATCTGTTTGGCCCGTATAATCAATATACACAAAACCACCATCAGAAAAATTTAATAAATGGTAATTGGTTGAGGTTTCGTTAACTGTGTAATTTATATTTAAAACTGAATACATATAATAATGAGCAATTCCATCTATGTAATTGTTATTTATGAATTGTGCATTATTTATTTTTACTGTACCCGTATGACCATAAACTTGTGCAGTAAATTCTTGACAATCTTCTAGCGTGTTGTCTTGCCATATTGTATTGCTACCAAAATCTAACATACAAAAGTTCTTTATGTTTCTTATAGTATTGTTGTAAACCAACACATCAACTGAAGATGACCCTCCACCTATTCCAATACCTCTTGAAGTATTAGTAGTAATATCATATACTGTATTATTAAAAATTCTGTCTCCTTCCGTTGCCTGAATATATATTCCTGCATCTGCACTGGAATATGTTTCTGGGTCATCTAGCCATACAATATTGCCTGAGATGTTTGTAAATCCTCCCTGTGTAACATTGCTATCATTATGCGAATCAATGCCCATGTGAGTAAAATCCCATGCTTTGTTATTCTCTATTATATTTTGTTGTGAATAATATTGAATCAAATTCCACTGAGTGTCATTAACTGTGTTGTTTGTAATGTGGGTTTTGTTGACCCATGTTTGTATGTTTACCCATTTGGGTCCATCCATCATATTATCAGTTATCCAAATATTTCCGCCTGTACCCGTTGCCCTAAATCCATAATAGAAACCATGAGTTTTGGATTTTGTGATATTAATATCATAATTTGTGCTTTCCAATAAAATGCCGTATGTTGATGTTGCATCTGCGTTAGATTTATTCAATTCTATATTTTTTATGGTGATATTGTTGCAATCTTTTATTTGCACTCCTCTAGGATAATTGTGTGCAGTAAAATTCATTACTGTAACATTGTCTTTGTCGTTAATATCTACAAACTTTCCATAATTATAACCGTTGTACTCTCCGCCCCTAAAATCTATAGTAAAATTATCTGATAATGGTCTAAAAACTCCCCATCCATTAGAATCATTAAGAAAATATACTCCTCTTGTAAAATTTGTATCCGATGTTGGGTTAATCTCGTCATAAGGCAG
>Ga0180434_10008770_pt1 | contig 11104 bp, 9 predicted proteins | sample SS_ome_7_FD_132453 | JGI IMG/M metagenome (GOLD analysis project Ga0180434, IMG submission 132453) | Hypersaline lake sediment archaeal communities from the Salton Sea, California, USA - SS_1_D_2 metaG | ecosystem: Environmental > Aquatic > Non-marine Saline and Alkaline > Hypersaline > Sediment... | reverse complement strand
GATGGGGGCGCTCAGCGCGTCTGGCCGAGAGGTTTACCGGCAGCCCTTTGCCCCCCTCATCCCCGAAGTCCAACACGTTCCCTACGGTGATATCGAAGCCCTGACGGCCGCCGTAGGTGAGGCGACCGCCGCCGTCATCATCGAGCCGATCCAGGGCGAAGGCGGGGTGATTATACCGCCCGATGACTACCTTCCGGCCGCGCGTGAAGTCTGCACCAAGATGGGAGCCCTTCTCATCGCTGACGAAGTGCAGACCGGTTTTGGCCGAACAGGCACGATGTTTGCCTGTAACCATTCGGGAGTGGTTCCGGACATTGTGTGCACGGCCAAGGCTCTCGGGGGTGGCGTCATGCCCTTGGGGGCATTCTCCAGCACCCCGCATATCTGGGCCGCCCTCGAAGAGAATCCTCTCCTACACTCCTCAACCCTTGGTGGCAATCCCCTCGCCTGCGCCGCCGGACTCGCCGCCATCGGCGAGATACAACGACAAAACCTGCCCGAACGGGCATCCCGCCTGGGCGAACGCGCGCTGAATCGTTTGAGCGATATCCAATCGGCTCATCCCGATATGATCGCCGAAGTTCGAGGTCGCGGACTTCTCATCGGCGTGCAATTCACCGATGCAGACATCGCTGGCCTCATCATCGCCGGCCTCGCCCAACGCCGTGTCATCGCGGCATACACGCTGAACAATCCCGATGTCATCCGCATCGAGCCCGCCCTCACCATTTCCGAAAACGACCTCGATCGCGGCCTCACCGCCCTCGCCGAATCCGTCGACCAAACCGCAACCATACTGGCCGACTTATAGCGCTCATAGACTGGAAACCTCCCCTTCTGAAGCTGACTACATGACCCATCCGATCACCATCGATGGTTCCACTGGCGGCGGGCAAATGCTCCGCAACGCCGTCGCGCTATCGGCCGTGACCGGCCGTTCCGTTCGCGTCGAGAACATTCGAGGCGCCCGAACTAAGCCCGGCCTGCGCCCCCAACATCTCACGAGCGTCCGGGCCGCTGCAGCGATCTGTGGGGCTGAACTCACCGGCGCGCATATCGGTTCTCGCGTCATCGAGTTTCGACCCGGCGAGCTGAGCCCAAACACCGACTGGCGATTCGACATCGGCACCGCTGGCAGCACATTGCTCGTATTGCAGTCGATTCTGCCTGTGCTGAGCATCGCCTATCAATCGTCGAGCATCAATCTCACGGGCGGGACCGACGTCCCCTTTGCGCCGCCTTTCGACTACTTCGCGAATGTTTTTGCGCCTGCCCTGGCCCGACTCGGCCCCTTCGTCGCCGCGAATATCGAGAGAAGAGGCTTCTATCCGAAGGGCGGCGGTCAGATGCAAGTAAATATCCAGCCGTCCGAGGCCATTCGGTCCTTCTCCTGGACTGAGCGCGGCGCCGTCAAACGCATTTGTGGCGTCGCGTATAGCCAGGGGCTCGCCGATTACATCGTCGACCGGATGCGAGATGCGGCTGCTCACACCCTCACCTCATCTGGGTATGCCGAGATCGACATCGAAATCGAAGTCACGGGAAAAGGCCCCAGTGAGGGATGCGGTATCGTGCTCTGGACCGAATGCGACAATGGGCAGTGTCTGGCTGGCAGTGCCCTCGGACGCCGCGGGAAGCGAGCTGAGGAAGTCGGCCGCGATGCGGCCCACGCACTCAATCGAGAAATCGATTCCAGCGCGGCTGTCGGAACCCATTTGGGAGACCAGCTGATGGTATGGATGGCGATGGCGGCTGGCCCATCGGAGATCACCGTTCCGCAAATCACCGATCACATCCGCACGGCTGCCCACGTCGCCGAAGGCCTTGCTGGAGCGCGTTTTACGCTAGAGGAGGCGACGCCCAGTCGGGTGAAGTGTGAATTAGGGCGTGTATAATGCTCCCGGAGAGAAATGGACTCTCCCCGCATGATCTTCCAGGAGGTCGAACTTGAAAGTCACGCTATTGAACCACACCCCTGAGCCCGAGCGAATCGTTGTCGCCGCCGCTCTGCTCTGCTACCAAAAGGGCAGCCCCGAAGAAGCATGGGAAAAGGCCGGCAAGGACAAGCTTCGCACGCGTCTTTTCGAGGAACTCGTCCGCCAGGGCCACGGTTCCACCCTCGAACATCCGTGCTTCACCTTCGGCATCGAGGGTATCAGCCGCGCCTCCTCTCACCAGCTCGTCCGGCATCGTCTCTCCTCATACAACCAGCAATCCCAGCGATACGTAGACGTCGGCGATCCCGACTACTTCATCAAACCCGAATCGCTCGCCGATGATAGTGGGCGTTTTGAAGAAGTTCTTGCCCAAACCGTCGCATATTACCGAGAGACCATTGATCGGTTCGCCGAGGAAGGCACGACCGGGGAGCAAGCGCAGCAGGACGCGCGTTATATCATCCCCAATGCGGGCAAGACAAACCTCATTTGGACCACGAATCTCCGCAACCTACTCCACGTATCGCATGTCCGCATGTGTTCCCGGTCCCAGTGGGAGATTCGTCAGATGATGCACGAATGCCGTAAGGCCGTCGAGCCGAAATTCCCACTCATCGCCAAATACATGGTCGTCAAATGCCATCCATTCGCCATGGGCTATTGCGACGAAGAATTCCGGACATGCGGCTTCCGACCCCTACGGGAGGATGTCATTCCCGCGGACACCGATTGCCCTCCCGGCCCAGGATACTGAAAGGCTGAGTCTCATATGCGTTTCTTATTGATCCTTGCGACGACTGTTTTTGTTATCCTAACCGGCTGTGGCACGAATACTGATGTCGGCGGCCCCGTCACCATCACGCTCTTCACGTGGACCCGGCCGGCCGAGCTGGCCGTCAACCAGGATCTGTGCGCGCAATTCGAAGCGGAGCATCCCAACATCCACGTCGAGATTATCAATGAGCCAGGCGAGCGCTCGATGGAAAAATTGCAGCAGATGGTCGCCGCCGCCAACCCGCCCGATGTTATGTCCATTCACGGCGCGTACTTTATTCCTATGGCCGCCAAGGGTGCGCTCCTTGACCTCGATCCGCTCATAGCGGATGACTCGGCCTTCGACCTCGACGACTTCTATCCCGATCTCGTCAATCTCTGCCGCTACGACGGCTCGCTCTATTCCCTCCCGCGTTATACATCCGTGTACATCCTCTTCTACAACAAAGACCTCTTCGACGCTGCGGGCATTCCATACCCGGCTCGCGGGTGGACCTGGGACGACTACCTCGCCGCCGCCAAGAAAATCACGAGAGACGATTCCGATCCCGAGAAGCGTCGCTTTGGCTGCGTCATCGATTTTTGGGGCGCTCGAATTTATCCCTGGGTCTGGGCCGCCGGAGGCCGAATCCTCAGCGAAGACAACTCGCGCTGTCTTCTCAACCAGCGCGAAGCCCGCGATGCCTTACAATTCCTCGTCGACCTGCGCCAGAAATACAGCGTCTGTCCCCCGACCACCATGGCTGACAAGCGCCAGCACGTCGCCATGTTCGTCAACGGCCAGGCTGCCATGCTCCAATCCGGCGCCTGGGATATCCAGAACATCAAAGAGGCCAAGGCCTTTCATTGGGATATCGCCCCTCTTCCGAAGAAGAAGCAGCACGCCACCCTGCTCGGCATGGAAAACTACGCCATTGCGGCTGGGACCCAACACCCTGAGGAAGCGTGGAAACTCTTCAAGTTTCTCCTGGGAAAACAGGCTCAAGAGCGCATGGCGCTCGACCTCGAAAAACAGCCCTCGCGCCGGTCAGTCGCCAACGGCCCCTACCTCGCCCAGGACGTCGGCTATGATCGCAAAGTCTTCGTCGAGGCGCTGGACTATGCAAAGCAGGCACCAAACATCGCCGATTGGGACCGCGTGAGCCATTACATTCAGGAACAGCTCGACCTCATGTGGATAGGGGAGGTCTCCGTCGAGGAAGGTACTCGGACAGCGGCGCGACAAGTAACCGAGGCGCTTCGAGAAAGCCAGCGGGATGAAAATCGCGCGTCGAACCAATAGTCCAGGCGCGCGTCTCGGACTCCGTCTCTTCTCACCTCAATCCACCTGTGGTAAACTTCACAGATAGACGAAGAATCCTTCTTGTCATTGACACATGGACCCACGCTCCCTCCGAGTTCTTGAATACGACGCGATGCGAAAACGCCTGCGTGAGCACGCCGCTTCTTCTCTCGGCAAGGACCTCGCAGAGCGAATTGAGCCTGCCTCTGATTTCGACTCGGTCCAACGTCTTCTCACCGAAACCGCCCAGGCACGCACCCTGCTCGCTGGTTCCGGACGGCCACCCCTCGGCGGCGTCACCGACGTCCGCGCCCAAGCCATCAACGCCTCCCGCGGCGGCATCCTCACTGAGCGAGATCTTCTGGACGTAACGAGTACCGCGTACGCATCCCGACGCATGAGAGGCTATCTGCTGAAAACTGACATCGAAGCACCTCTCATCACCGCTCGCGCCAACGATCTGATAACCTTCGAGCCCATCGAGGAAGCCATTGCCCAGAGCATCGACAACAGGGGCGAACTCCTGGATTCCGCCAGCGACCGCCTTCGCACTATCCGACGGCGAATTCGACAGCTCCAGGGTTCTATCGAGCAGCGCCTCAACGCCGCCCTCCACTCATCCCAATTCAAGCGCATGATTCAGGAGCCCATTGTCACGATCCGTGGCGGGCGCTACTGCATTCCCATCCGCAGCGAATTCAAAGGCGAGTTTCGCGGCATCGTTCACGATTCCTCGGCCAGCGGAGCAACGGTGTTCATGGAGCCGTTCGCCGTCGTCGAAGTCAACAACGAACTGCGCGAGGCTCGCTCGGCCGAGGAGCGCGAGATCCGTCGTATCCTCACACAACTCAGCCAGATGGTCGGCGATGTCGTAGATGACATTCTGTCCACCCTCACCACTCTGGCTGCACTCGATCTGGTCTTTGCCAGGGCCAACCTCGCCGAAGACATGGAAGCCACCAACCCCGAGATCAATCGCAAGGGGAATATCGATCTGATCCAGGCGCGGCATCCACTCCTCGAAGGTCGAGTCGTGCCAATCGACATCAGGGTAGGGGAGGAGGTAAAAGCCCTCGTCCTTACCGGCCCCAACACCGGGGGCAAGACAGTCAGCCTCAAAACCGTTGGGGTTCTCACCCTCATGGCCCAGTCCGGCATGCATATCCCCGCCGCCCAGGGAAGCCGGATCGCCGTTTTTCGCCAAGTCTTCGCCGACATCGGTGACGAGCAGAGCATTCAGCAGAGTCTTTCGACGTTTTCCTCCCACATGACCCAGGTCGTCAAGGTGCTCGACTCCGCCGACGACAGCTCTCTCGTTTTACTCGACGAAATAGGAGCCGGCACCGACCCCGCCGAAGGCTCTGCACTCGCCAAGTCCGTCTTGATCGAGCTGCTTCGTCGAGACTGTCGCGTCTTCGCAACCACTCACTACGGCGAGCTCAAAGCCTTCGCCTACACGCAGCCCGGCGTCGAAAACGCCAGTGTCGAGTTCGACCCTATCACCCTCGAACCCACCTTTGAGGTCCGTATCGGCACCCCTGGCAGCAGCAACGCCTTCGCCATCGCCTCCCGTCTCGGTCTGTCGGCGGAGATTCTTCGCCAGGCAGCGGAGATGATGGGGGAAGCCCAAGTCGAACTCCATGAAGTCATTCAGCGGGCGGAGCAAGATCAACGTGACCTCGCGGTCGAGCGGCGTGAGGCCGCGCGCGCGAGGCGCGACCTCGAACAAGCAAGGGGCGATTACCAACAGCTTCTGGCTGACCTCAAATCACGTCGGCGCGATATGCTCGCCGAAGCGCGAGATGAGGCGCGCCGAATCGTTGCCCGCGCCAAGCAGCGCACGGAAGAACTCCTCAACCTGCTCCGGCAGTCCGTCCAAGAGGCTCGTGAGGCCAAAGCGGCCATCGAGCGCGAGGCCGAACAGGTCCAGAAATACGCCCCGCCGGATATGGCCGAAGTCATATCAGTGGCGCGGGAAGAGCTGTCCGAAATCTCTGCCGAGGCCAGCGAGGCAACCGCCGACGCCGCGGAGTCAGAGCCGGAACCCAAACCAGAGGCAGAGCCAGAACTCATCGGCGACCTCATTCGTGGAGATGCCGTGATGGTTAGAAGCGTGCGACAGAAAGGTAGTGTCCTCGAACCGCCGGACGAGAACGGCCAAGTTCAAGTCCAGGTTGGTCTGCTACGCCTCTCGGTCCCCGTTTCAGATATCGCTCGTGTTAGAGAGCCGGTCATATCCGTGAGCCGCGCCCAGCCCGATACCATTCGGGTGTCGTCTGGCCTGGTTCCAACCGAACTCCACCTTCGCGGCCTCCGGGTGGAACCTGCCCTGTACGAGCTCGACCGCTACCTCGACCGCGCCGCCGTCGCGCGACACGAAAGGGTCCGCATCGTCCACGGCAAAGGCACCGGAGCAATCCGCCAGGCAGTCCACGAGCGCCTCAAAGAACACCCCCTCGTCAAATCATATCGCCTCGCCGATATCGGGCAAGGTGATGCCGGCGTCACCATCGTCGAACTGGGAACGAAAAACTGAAGTCCCTCGTCGCCCATTCTGCGGAGCGCTTTTATATCAATCAAGTGTGACAGCACAGGAGACTTGCTCCCCTCCTATGGGATTCCAGCAGTACGAGAGTGGGCGTGGTGCATGGTATAATCAAGTAGGCGCGTAGGATACTCTGCGACGCGCCCCGCCACACGAAAGCACGAAGAGGAACCGTTTCGTGAACATCTCCGAAGTCGACTCCTCGCGCGGATTTCGCGCGCTCGACCATACCGCCGACCGGGCCATCGAGGCCTGGGCGCCGGATTTGGGCGCGCTGTTCTGCCAGGCCGCGCTGGGGATGTTTTCAGAGAGCGCGAGCTGCGCCGCGATCCAGCCGGAGCAGGAATGGCGCATCCAGGTGGAGGCGGATTCGCTGGAGGGGTTGATCCATGCTTGGCTGGCGGAGCTGCTGTGGGTTTCGGAACGAGATGAGGCCGCCGTCTGTCGAGTAGAAGTGGATGAAGTCCAGCGAGGTCCCTACCGCGCCCGAGGTCGCGCCTGGGGCGGCCGCCCGCCGGCCGACAGGCAGCACACGGGCGCGCCACCGAAGGCAGTGACCTACCACGACCTACGGGTGTGGGAAGAAGAGGGGTCGTGGCGGGCGCACATCGTTTTTGACGTGTAGTGTACTGCAATCGAAACGCGTGTTTGCTCGATTCTCCGTTGACCGCGACAGAATAGATGTGGTATTCTTTCGACAGCGAAAGGAGGTGGTGTCCTATGTTACATAGACCCGGAGGTGGCGCTTCCTAGCGAGGCCCACCGAATCCACTGGGAGTAGGTGACACCTCCTATTGGGATCGTCACCTCAGGAAGAAGTCGGGGCCCGTTTCGACGGGCCCCGCTTTTGTTTGACCGGGAGCGAGAGCGGGTGCATCTTGGACCGACTTGGTATGTGGACGAGGGCGCGCCCGCCTGGGCCGGCGGCTGGTAGAACTGGGACGGCTGGGGTCCGGGCTCGCGCTACAGCCATCGCTACAACCCTCAGAGCGAGACCAGCATCGAGGGCGTGGTCGAGAGCGTCGAGGAGATGACGCCAGAGCCCGGCATGGGTCGCGGTCTAGCGATGACCGTGCGCACTCGCGAGGGCGTACGGCACCGCGTCCATCTGGGGCCGACCTGGTTCGCGGAGCAGTCAGATATCACGCCCGCTTCAGGTGAAGAAGTCTCGCTTACCGGCTCGGTGGTGGAGATGAATGGAAAGCAAGTCGTGATGGCGCGAGAGATGACGCAGGCGAACCAGCGCGTGCGGCTCCGCGAGTGGGATGGCACGCCCATCTGGTCCGGCCGCGCCCCGGCCGATGAAGACGATACCGAAACAGAATAATCTGCACCTCACTGCGGAACGACGCAAGCGACCCGCCCACTCGAGCGGGTCGTTCTTCTGTGAGGACCGGCGCGCAATATCCCCTGGTATGGAAGCACATCAATTATAGCATAGAGTGGGTGAGCCTCGCGCATACTCCGGCGGACTCGGAATGACAACGCAGGGGATGACCCTCTACGCGGCCATCGCCGCGGCCAGCGGCTGCGGTACGGCGGCGTCTTCGGCCGCGGCAGCGCGCTCGACCGCCCACAGATAGAGGCACGTGTAGTAAGCGGTGCGCACGAAGCTCGTGTAGGCGATCACGAACGCGATCCAGACGCCCGCGAGGATCAGCGCCGGGATCAGCGCGAGGGGCCCGAAGACCGACAGCCCGACCACGCCGACGACCGCGAGCAGGATGGCGACGAACCCGATGATGCGGTTCACGAGGATGACGCCGATCTCGCCGATGGCGATGGGCACGAGGTTGCTGGTGTGGATCTCCTTCGCCCGCCCGAAGGCCTTGAAGAAGGGCGCGTCTTCGAGCATGATGATCGGCAAAATCAGGTAGACGACCACCGTCCAGAGGCGCTGAATCGCCCCGGCCGCGAGGTCGCCCGCGCTAAAACCTCCGTCCCTGCGCTTGCGGCTGGTGAGCACCGACACGATGGCCGACGCGCCCGCCAGCAGCAGCAGCGCGGGGAGGTTCTTCACCGCGTCCGCGAAGGCGGTGCCGAGCTGTGCGTCCCGCCCGCGCAGGTGCACGTTGATCAGATGCACGGTCATGCCGGTGAAGAAGTAGCTGATGGCGTAGAAGATGAACCCGGTCACGAGCGCGATGGCGAGTTCGGTGAGGTTGGTTCCCTCCTCCTCATTGCCCAATTGGTCCCACAGGCCGAACGCTTGCAGGAGCAGCACCGCGGCCACGAGGAAGACGACCGAGGCGATGACCGAGAGGATCGGGGGGATGAGCAGGTCCTTGTCGCGGAATGCCATCGTCAGCGCCTCTCGCATGAACACCCACGCTCGGCGGATCTGATCGAAGAACCCTCCACCGCCGGGCAGGTTCGCGCGGCGCACAAAGCCGGGGCCGGGCAGCGGCCGCTCCGCGCCTGACTCCCGCACCTCGGTCCCGCGCGCCGCGGCCACATCGGCCGGCGCGCACACCGGGCAGAGCTGCACGCCCCCGTGCTCGACCGCGCAGTCCGCGCAGATACTGCGCCCGCACTCCTTGCATGTCCCCACGACGCCGGGCTTGCCACAGTTCCCACACGGCTGCGTCGCCAGGAGCGAACACCGCGGACACTCCGTCTCGAACGGCTGCATCACATAGCCGCACTTTTCACACTGCACGATACCCTCCTCGCCACACACCATCACTCGTTGGGCAGGAGCTCGCCTCCTGCCGTGTCATTCTGAGTCCGCCGCAGGCGGACTCAGAATCCCGCCGTTGTCCTTTGCCACATTCGGGAGGGAGAGAGTGATGCCTGCTCATAGGCAAGGGGAATTCGGTCTTTCGGGAGCTTGCTCCCGAAAGGACGCGGAACAGCAATATGTCCGGCATAGCAATACCGGACGAACGCGTAGGCGGGGGAAACGACTGGCGATTCGTTTCCCCCGCCGCCCCCTCCAACCCCCCACGGGGCGGCTGTGCCGCCCGCCGGCGTCCTGACGAGACTTGCAACGTTGTGTCATGCTTTGCCTGCCCGCGGCGGACTTAGCCATGACACTGTGGGGACCTCTCCGCGGTCACTCCGAACAAACTGAAAACCTGTCCTGAGACTGTCGAAGGAGTCCCGTCGTTGCCGTTGTCGGCTGCGGCCGTACGACAAGACAGCAACCTGGGAACAGGAGACACACTCCTATGTCACTAAAGCCGCGGATGGACGCAGATGATATGGCTTCGGGAGACTTAGCTCCCCCGGAGCCACAGATTTCCAACCTGTGGCAGTTGTCCCCCTACCCCTTCGCCAATTCATCCTCGATAATCGGCTTGATATCGGCCGGAGTATAGGTGCGATTCTCCGCCTGCTCCAGCTTTACCGGCCGGCCATTCACCCGAAAACTGGTGCTCCCGTTGATCGCCACCGCCGTCCAGGCCACACCGACTTTCTCCCGATAGGCTGCCGCGTCCGGCCCCATCAGGTCGACGATGGTGAGGTGGATATCGTCAGGATATGCCTCGTAGGCCTTCTTCAGTTGGGCCTCCGTGGCCGCATGACACCCATGAGCCACGGGGATGACGGCCACGATTTCGATCTTGGCCCCCTCTTCCCCAAACTCCTGAATCGCAGCATAGCTCCCCGGCTCGGTGCCGGGGGCGCACACGGGTGGCATGTCTCCCGCATCTCCGGTCGCCGCGGATGCCGTCTGTGACGGCTCGCTTGTCTGACCCGTTGCGACATACACCCCGATCATTGCGACCAGAATCACCACCAGCACGATAGCGATCTTCTTCTCAGTCGCTGACATAAACCACAGCCTCCTTCACCACATATGACTTAAGCCACCCACCTTCTCATTCCCATCGGATGGGGGCCGATGGCTCGATAACATGGAGCGGGGAACGGGGTTCGAACCCGCGACATTCAGCTTGGAAGGCTGACGCTCTACCAACTGAGCTATCCCCGCGCTCCCACGCGCATTATACCCGCTCGCTTTCGACAGGGTCAAGCGAAACAACCGCAATTGTATCTGCACAGCGATTCTGCGTGGCATAGCTGCCAAGGGAGAATATCTCAAGGATGCCGATCTACAAGCAATGGCTAATCTGTAAATCACGGGTCCAAACCGTTGCGCGTGAGAGACATGCAGAAGGTAGCCTTCAGATCATCTCAGCCTCAAAATATATTCATGCTGCTACCCCACGCTGCGTCACTTCTTCCACTTCTCTATAACTCAGCCCGAATGTCCTCGCCATGCACGCTATATGAGCAGCAGAGCCTACCGCTGTCTCTCACTTGAGAGCTTCTCTTTCTCTGACAAGGTCTTCGCGCATGAGAAGTTTGCGGATGCAATCTGAGGGGGTAACCACCACCAGTGCCGCGTTGAGCCTAACCTGCATCGTGTCAAAATTGTCTACCCGGCTTCTCTCAACCTCAATCATCCTCGTAGGTTCGGGTTTGACGGGTATATCGAAGTGCCCTGAAACGAGCCCTAGCAGTCCCCTGACGCGGCCGATGGCGATGGCTTCGGAACCGTCTGGGAGCCTCTTCGAGGCTACTTCGGGTCCAGATGACCAGAAGACGGGCGAACCGCTG
>Ga0180434_10008769_pt1 | contig 11104 bp, 8 predicted proteins | sample SS_ome_7_FD_132453 | JGI IMG/M metagenome (GOLD analysis project Ga0180434, IMG submission 132453) | Hypersaline lake sediment archaeal communities from the Salton Sea, California, USA - SS_1_D_2 metaG | ecosystem: Environmental > Aquatic > Non-marine Saline and Alkaline > Hypersaline > Sediment... | reverse complement strand
GAAAATATTCATGTTGCTCGCCCGCTATTATCCGCAAACGGTTCGGTTGCTACAAGACGATTCTCAATGACTTGGCAACTGGCAGTTGGCATGCCGTTAACCATTGAGTTGTAGCGTTCGGGCGGGTATCCTCTGTGGACTTATTCCCACCGTCGGTTTGTACAGGAGAAATAATAATGAAACACGCGTCGATCGTATTGGTGATGTTCGCGGCCGTTGGGCTTGATTCATCTGCATGGGCTCGCAAAGCGCCCGCCGAATCCGGATCGAAACAGGTTGATCTGCAATTGGCCGTCAGCGACCTGGCCGCCCTGAAGCTGCGGGCCGAGGAATATCAAACGACCTTGCCCAAAGCGGCGCCCCTGGGCATGGACAAGATCATCGCATACGAGGAGCACCAGCACTTCGTATGCATCGTGGGCCGGCGGCAAAATCCGAAACTGCTGCGGCGGATGGTCCTGCTGAAACCCTCGACGCTCGTTGTGGACGATTGGATTACAGACCTGGGTTCCGATAAGAAGCTGCATTGGCAGTTGCGATTGAGGCCGCCAAAGTCCGGAAACGGGATGTTTAACGTCGGTACCGGTCCGGCCTCGGCGCCGGTGAACGTATCTTACCTTATAGTCCGCCCCGGTGAAGTGCCCCTCAAGGACCCCGTCAAGGGCAGCGGTGTCATCGTCGATGCAGTCCCGGCGATTAAGGAGGGCGCAACCAGGGTGGTCAGCGTAATCGGCGTCGGCGGAAAGAAACCGCCCGTCGCCAAGTCAGATTCGCGGGCCATACCGCTCGTGCTGGATATTTCAAACGGTGGCCTGTCGTACAAGCTGGTCTTGCCCGCCGGCGATGACGCATTGCCCACGATTGCGATTACCGGCGCGGACGGTGAGGAATTGCTGCCCGAGCGCCTGTTGCCTTCGGGTATCCTGCCTCACGGACCGAAGGGGGTGAGGATGATGAGCGGGTGGGACAGCGCTTACCGGCGCAAGAATCCGGCTCGCTGGGATACCGGGAAAGTCGCCGGCGAACTCAGGAAGGTTGTCGAAGAAGGTGTGATCAAGCCCGGAAGGGCGGTTGTGCTGGGGTGCGGTTCGGGCACAAATTCGATATATCTGGCGTCCAAGGGGTTTGAAGTCACCGGGCTCGACATCGCTCCGACGGGGCTTGCTCGCGCCAAAGCAAAGGCCGACAAAGCCAAAGTCTCCGTGCGCTGGATGCTCGCCGACGTGACGGCCGTACCGAAACTCAAACCGTTCGACTTCATTTTTGACCGCGGTTGCTACCATTGCGTTCGCCGGTCCAACGCCAAAGGATTTGTGAAATCGGTGTGCGAATTGTCTCACCCTGGTACGAAGTTCCTGATCCTGGCCGGTAGGGGGAGGGTCAAAGAATCCGATATGCGCAAGGAGTTCTCTTCATCGTTCGATTTCACGTGGCTCAAAGAGAAGAGGTTCGGACCCGACGGGGCAAAGGGCAAAGGATCTCCGATGTGGTCGATTCTCCTGACACGAAAGAACAAGTAAGGAAAACACAATGATTACACGCAACTGCAGACGCTTTGTATCGATTGTATTGGTGCTCGGGCTGGCTGGGGCTGTCCGGGGCGAGGTGAAGGTTAATCCGATTTTCTCAAACGGGATGGTTCTGCAACGCGGGATTAAAGTACCAGTGTACGGAACCGCCGACAAGGGCGAGAAGGTCACCGTAAAGTTCGCCGGACAGTCCAGAACAGCAACCGCCGGCGATGACGGAAAGTGGATGGTCAAACTCGACGAACTGAAGGCAAGCGCCGACGGCGCCGAACTGAAGATAGGCGACGCGGTCATCAAGGACGTGCTCGTCGGAGAAGTATGGGTATGCTCGGGACAGTCGAACATGGCTTTCGGGATGCGGGCCGACAAGGAGACCGCAACCGAGGCGCCCAACGCCAACTTCCCGAAGATACGCTGGCAAGGCCGGATGCAGTGGAAGGGACCCGGTTGGGCGCCGATCACGCCGAAGAGCGTTACGAGAGTTTTCGCCGTCGCCTACTACTTCGCCAAAACACTCCACAAGGAACTCGACGTTCCGATCGGTTTGATCGGGCGGGCCCGGGGCGGAACGCCGATCGAAGCATGGATGCCTCCGGGCACCGCCGACGATGTCTACAAGAAGGTCGATCCGAAAGGCGGGCGTTCAGCCAAGGGGCGAAACGGTAACCTGTGGACGCAGCATATCGCACCGCTCGTCCCCTACGGTATCCGGGGAGCGATATGGTATCAGGGCGAGCGCAACGCCAAGGAAGGGACGGGCTGGCATTACAGGTATCTCCAGAAACGCCAGGTCGAAGAATGGCGAAAGGCATGGTCGCAGGGCGACTTCCCCTTCCTCTGGGTCCAGGTGCCAACAGGCGCAAACGGAGGCGGAATGGCGCAACTGCGGGACTCCGAACGCAGGGCGCTGCAACTGACGCCCAACACGGGAATGGCTGTCTTCTACGACTACGGCCCCTCGCTACACCCGCCGAAAAAACGGGCCGCGGGGCGGCGGTTGGCTTTGTGGGCGCTGGGAACTACGTACGGAAAGAAGGACCTGGTCTATTCCGGCCCGCTGCTGCGCGACAAGGACACCAAAACCGTCGGCAAGACGCTCGTTCTGAGCTTCGACCACGTCGGGGGCGGACTTACCGCCAAGGGCGGTGGCGCGGAGTTGAAGTACTTCGAGGTCTGCGGCGCCGACGGAAAGTGGGTACCCGCCAGGGCTGTCATCTCCGGAAAGACCGTCGTGGTCTCGTCTGAGGAAGTCGCCAAACCCGTCGGCGCGCGGTATCTCTGGGCGACCGGCGGAAAGCCCGTCGTCAGCCTCCTCAACAAAGAAGGCCTCCCCGCATCACCGTTCGTGACCGATCCCGACTTCGGAAAACCAAAATAAAAACAGGAGTTGAGAAAATAAGATGAATCTGTCCGCGAAGATGTCGATCCTGCGGTGCGTGGGGGTCGTTTCGCTGCTGGTGGTGCTTCTTTCCGCCGCCACTGGTCTCGCCGAAAATTGGCCGCAGTGGCGCGGTCCGAACTTCGACGGTACAAGCAGCGAGACGAATCTTCCAACCACCTGGTCGAAGACCGAGAATGTCCTGTGGGCGGCGAAGATGCCCGGAAAATCCGCTTCCACGCCGATTATCTGGGGCGATCGCGTGTTCACCACTTCCGTCAACAAGTCCAAAGATCTGCTGGCGATATGCCTCGACGCGGGAAACGGGAAAGTCCTGTGGTCCGACAAGACCGGGAAAGATCGCAGGACGGCAGGGGCGCTCCACAACATGGCCTCGCCCTCGCCGGTTACCGACGGCAAGAGCGTCTTTTTCCTGTTCGGTACGGGCGACCTGGTCGCCTATGACTTCAAGGGCAAGCGCCTGTGGTCTCGCGATATCGAAAAGGACTACGGTCCGTTTATCCTCAAGTGGGGTTACGGATCCAGCCCGCTGCTCTACAAGGACAAGGTCTACGTGCTGGTCCTGCAGAACAAGCAGTCCGGTACATACGGCGTAAAGGGTCATCGAAGCAAAGTGGTCGATTCGTACCTGCTGGCGATGGATGCATCGAGCGGTAAGACGCTCTGGAAGCACGTGCGCCCGACCGACGCGCAGGGCGAAAGCACCGAATCGTACAGCACACCGCTGCTTTGCGAGATCGGCGGGCACATGGAAATAGTCATGCACGGTGGTGAATACGCCACCGGGCACGATCCGCAGACGGGCCGGGAGTTGTGGCGATGGGAGTTTGTGCCCCACAATCGTCAGACGTGGCAGCGGACGGTTTCCTCAGCGGTCGCCGGCGACGGTGTGATCTATTTCGGACGCCCGAGATGGCGCGGCCTGTATGCGGTCCGCCCGAGCGGAAAGGGCGTCTTGAAGCCCGACGCGATGCTCTGGAAGCACGATAAGTTCGCTAACGACGCCAGCACTCCGCTGCTTTACAAGGGCCGATTGTACGTGCTGTGCGGTAAGACAAAGACGATCGCCTGCATGGACCCCAAAACGGGGAAGCCTGTGTGGTCGAAGAAACTGGACGTCAAAACTCAGTTTCGCTCGTCGCCAACGGGTGCCGACGGGAAGATTTATTTCACGAGCATGGGCGGAGATGTTTTCGTGCTCGAAGCGGGCGACGAGTTCAAGCAGTTGGCGAAGATCGAGATGAAGGAAAAGACGTGCCTGTCGACGATTTCGGTCTCGGGCGGAAAGCTGTTCCTCCGCACACCGGGTTTCTTGTATTGCATCGGTTCCTCGAAGTAGCGGCTGCGGGTATGCGATGAAATCGCCGAAGATCGTTAAACCCGGGAAGGTGTCCAATCGCCTGAACAAGTTGGCGGGCGCGGCGATTCTGATTGCCAACAAGATCCGCCATGCGGTGGGGGGGTATCGAACCCCACGCCCCTTTGGCGCATCGCAGATCGCCCGGGCGGTGAAGTACGATTTTGACGTGGTCGACGGATGGATGGACTGCCTGAAGTGCTACGGCGGGGGGGAAGTAGACCTTTCCGGAAGGAGGGTGCTGGAACTCGGTCCGGGCGCCGATCTCGGTACGGGCCTGATCCTTCTTGCGATGGGAGCGGCGAGTTATACCGCCGTCGATGTACACAACCTCGCCGCTGACGCGAGCGCCGAGTTCTACGAACAGTTGTTCGATGAAATCGCCGCCCGGGGTCATCTCGATGCGGATATCGATAGTCTGCGGAGCGAGTTGGCCTTGGCGCAAGGGGGTGCGGGCGAAAGGCTCCGCTATCATTGCAGCAGGGACTTCGACCTGTCGGTCGTCGCCGATGACAGTATCGACCTGGTCGTCAGCCAGGCGGCATTCGAGCATTTCGACGATGCGGTTCGCACAATAGGGCAGATGTCGAAGTCGGCATGCCCGGGGGCTTTGTTAGTCTGCGAGATCGACCTGTCCACGCACACTCGATGGATCCGCAGCCGCGACCCGCTAAATGTTTATCGCTTCTCCGATGCGTTTTACAACATGCTGAAGTTCTCCGGTTCGCCCAACAGGGTTCGCCCGCGTGCATACAGGGAGGCCCTGGTCGATGCGGGATGGGGCGATATCGAACTGTTCCCTCTGGCCGTGCTCGACGATAGCTACCTCGCCAAAGTCCAGCTCTCTCTGGCCGCCAGATTCACCGCCGAAACGAACGAAATGGAATATCTCAGCATCACACTATGCGCGAAAAAAAATAAACCAGGGATAGTCACCTGTTAATTGTTGGTCGTTGGTTATCGCTGTTGCCAATGACCAGGCTTCACTTGATTTGGCTGAAGGCGTTGATGACGCGGGCTTCCTTCATGAGTGTGTATCCCAGCATCGTCTGGGAGATGATCATCTTGTTGCGGAAGAATCTGACCGACCCTTTCCCTCCGCCGGATATCCACATTTCCTCGCCAATGGAGTCCTTAATGATCTTTTCGAGGTTGGTCTTGGCTTGGTTTCGCGTTTCGGCGGCGTTTTCTTTTTCAATACCGGTTCCGCCATCTCCGCCGCCTGCGCCGACGTCGAAAATTCCCGTCGTGTCGCTCTGGGTGTCACCGGCGCCCCTCGTGCTGCGTCCGAGCCTGGGGCCCTGGAAGTTGGGCGCCGCAAACAGCAGGTCGCCCACGTCATGGATGGTGACAATGGTCTTGGCGTTCAGGGCGTGGCCGGAAGTTATAGAGACCACCCCGCGGTTGATAAGCCAATAAATGCTCTCGAACTTGTCTTTGCCTGACGAGAGTTGGTCGGTGACCATGTCCAGCGCCCGGGAAATCGAGATGTTTTTGATCTCGAGCGTTATGGGCTCCTCGCGATCGATTCCCACGTTCTGCAGCGCCCTCCAGTTCACGTGGAAGTTGACGCCGGTCGCCTGGCGATAGGTCTCGATCACGTTCTTGAGAGGTTCGTTCTTGAACGAGTGTTCCCTGAAGGTGGTGGTAGTTACCCTGTTGCCTTTCTGCGGTCGGATATTTCTCACCGCGGCGAGTTTCTTGCGCCCGATCACCCGCTGTTGTGTCGCGATTACCAGGACACCATTACTGACATACCACGACAGCGGTTTGCCTCTCTTGGCCACACGCACCAGGATCATCTCAAGCAGCTTTTCGGCGGAAATCTTATTGGACACTCGCACGGAGACCTTTGCCGTGCGTTTCACGCCCACGCCGCCCAGCCCGCTCCAGTCGGCTGCAACAGGTATATCAATCAGTCTGCCGAACTGCTCGAGTGCCTGGCTGAACGTTCCGCCGATCACGGCCTTGGGAAGTTCGGTGGACAGGGCCTTGTTAACGTCAGGGGCGGGCTTGGTTTTCCTCTTCGCCGCGTTTACCGCCGTAGCCGGCGAAAAGGCAAGCGCAACGAGACAACACAGGGCCAAGGGCAGAGGTTTGGTCATGGCGGGGTCTCCTGTTCTTAAGTTATGTAAGGAGCGTACCTACGATTATTATACACTTGGGACTATGGCGTGAGCGATACTATTTTCGCGAAAATAATATCCATGCGCATGCATTTCGCCCCGGTGATTCCAGCCGGGTATTTTGCACACCATCGCAATGATTTCGCACGCATATCTCGATCGAAGTCGCAAATCCGCCGTAGGCGCTATTCGCTGACGCTGACCGTTTCACTTGCGACAGCATCCCGAAGTCCTGCTATTCTGGGGTAGTGGGGGTTTTGTGGCGTTTGTTGCGGGCCTCGGTGGTCTTTTTCTTCTCTTGCCACCGGCGCCATTTTTCGGCTTCGGCGGTGGCGGTATTGATGGTGCGGGCGGCCGTTGCGGCGGTCTTGCGGATGGTCCTGGATTCCTTGCGGTCCGTGGCTATCCTGGTGAGCTTGCCGATCGCCGCGTCGGCGGAGGCTTTCATACCGGCCAGTTGGCGCATGGCGCGCATCCGCATGGGGTCGGGAGGTTTGTTGAGGCGTTCAATCAGTTTTTCCACCAGGTCCTGAAGCTGCTTGCGGATCGCGAGCGGATCGACTTTTTTGTCAGGTGGAGCGGCTTCGGAGCGGGCCAAACCGGGGGCGAACCACAACTCGGATACCATCGCCCGGACGGTGGCCTGGGCGACCTGGCGGGTCAGCTTGTCGGTGGTGTTGGCGGCAATGTGCCTGGCTGCGGGCAGCGCGGGGGTTCCCATCGCCTTTAGACGGCGGAGCAGGACCAGCGCCCTGCGCTTGACCAACTCGTCCTTGTCGGACAATTGGGCGATCAGGCGGGCGGTCGTCTGCGACCGGGCAGTCAGATCGGTCGGCGGATCGGGCTCGGCGTCGCCCCGGAGAATCTTCTTTAGTATACGCCGCATAATTGCGGCGATCTCGGGCCGGCCGGTTCTTCCGATAGACTCGCGGCGGATGCACGCCTTTAGCATCGGCACTGCGGTGTTTCGCAGCAGGATCAGGTCTTGTGGCGTGGCGTTATCGACGGCGTGTTCCAACTGCACGACGCTGGTCAACTGGGCGGTAACGTCGTTTCGGTTCAGGCCGCGCAGCAGCATATCCAACCGGTGTTCGGTCAGGTTTCGTGCCTTGGGTTTTTTGGCCACCTGTGCTGGGCGGGCGGCGATGGTCGTCGATAACACGCATACAATAACGACGATGAATCTTTTACTCATGGTGTTCTCCTGACCCGTTTCTGTTTCTTATCGTTGTCTTACAATTCCCATCCTTTTCGGTACACTGCGCGTCGGAAGTACTTGTTTGCGGATGGGATGTTGGTGATCTTCATTTTCGGGGCGTCCCATTCCAGGCGTTTGTTCAGGCGGACGGCCACGTTGCCCAGGCAGACGGCTTCAGCCACGTTCTGTGCGTTCTGGAAGCTTCCGCGGGATTGCTTGCCCAGGCGGAACGCCGGGACCCATTCGTCGTAGCCTGCGATTATTTTCACGTCTGGCGCCTTGGGCGGATCTGCGGTCCGGCGTCGGGGTCTGTTGGCGATGATGCGCGGGTTTTCGTTGAAATACCCGGCCATAATCCGGCCTTCGTCGCCGACGAACATAACGCCCTGCGCGGGCATCTGTTTTCCGGCGGAGATCAGTGCATCGGGCGTGGGTGGGCGCATACCGCCGTCATACCAGAACACCTCGCATGGCGGCATCTTGTCGCCGCGAGCGGGGAAAGTCAGGCGCACCGTCGAGGCGTGGGGGAACGATACTTCGTTCTTCACCGTCCCGCTGCGAAAACCGCGCACCGCACAGGTGAAGCTTGCGCAGGCTTCGGCGCTGATCGCCGCGCCGAGGTCCATTATCCGCCAGTCCATCCAGAGTCCGTAGAGTCCCATATCGGCCATCGGCCCGGCGCCAAACTCGTACCATCCGCGGTAAACGGCGTGGGTGTACTCGGGCGAATAGGGTCGGTGGGGGACCGGACCCAGCCACAGGTCCCAGTCGAAGCCTTTGGGCACGGGCGGAGTGTTGGTCGGCAGGGAGGCCATTCCCTGTGGCCAGATCGGCTTGTAAATCCAGCGGTGGACCTGGCGGACCGGTCCGATCGCCCCCTGCTTAATCCAGTGGCGAATCCTGTAGGTATTGGCGGTCTCTATCCACGCGTGGAGGTGGGTCGACAGTCCACTTTCGCGTGCGGTGTCCACCGTCAGTCTGCTCTCGTACATCCGATTGGCGATTGGCTTGTGCATGGCGACGTGCCTGCCCTTCTTCATAGCCGCGATGGCGATCGTCGCGTGGAGATGGTCGGGGGTGATGACCTGGACGGCGTCGAGGTCCTTTTCCTTCTCAAGCATCTCGCGGAAGTCCGCGTAGGCTCTGCATCCCTTGCGGGCGCCTGCGCCTTTGGTTCGGCGATAGGCGGCGTCGACGATTCTCTGCCCGACGCGGCGACCGCCGCTCATGCCCGTTTTGGCGTTGGAGCGTCCCCAACCGAGGTAGTCGTTGGTCTCGCTGTTCGGATCGCAGACGGCCACCACCCGCACGTCAGACCGCTTGAGAAGGCTGTGGAGCATTCTCTGGCCCTGGAAGCCCATTCCAACGCAGGCGAGGTTGAGTTTTTCACTTGGGGCCTTTGACGCCGCTCGGCCGAGTACGTGGTTGGGTACAACGCCCAGGACCAGCGGGGTTGATGCGGCGACTTTCACGAAGTTTCGGCGATTCACGCCTTTTGGGGATTCCATGTGCTGACTCCTTCGAACCGGTCAAACTCGGTAAACGGATACCTTTGACTCACGTGTCGATGTAGATTGCACCACAGGCTCATCACGATAGCAAGGTTCATCGACCACTAGTTTCCTTGCCGAAGGTCGCGGGGAGTTGGTATGCTGTCAAGACACCGGCGTGAAGGAGTATCGGATGGCACGGGTAAGTTTTGCGAGGGTTCGATGGCTCGCCCTGTTGGCGCAGTCAATTTCGATGATCCCGCCGGCGATCGCAGATACCACAAACGCTGCCCGCTCCGCTCTGAAACCGACGGTATCCGCCCGCGGCGCGGCAGTGGAGATTCGGCGTGAAGCGCTCCTGCCGCCCAACGGTCCGCAAGGGCGCCCCCTGCCCTTGGCCAGCCACTGGAACACCGGAACGGTCAAGGGCACCTTCGAACCGAACCACCAGATCGAACTGATTCAACGCGGCAGCCATATTCTGCCCTGGTGCGCCTGGCCCCAACCAAACCTGTCAGACCGGAAGCAGCAGGATCGGTTCATGAACTACTACGCCGAACTGATCGCCCTCTGCCGCACGCTCAAACTACCGCTCAGCATCCGCGCCACCCAGTGGGAAGCCATGCTCTTAAAGAAGGACTACCGCCAGGGTCCCGTCAATCGATGGGCCGGAACGCTGACGCCCGAAGGCGGGCGAATGCCCAGGCTCAGCCCGCTGGGCCCGATCGAACCGTGGAAGGACCCGGCGAAGTTTTACGTTGATACAGCCGGTATGAAGAGGCTCCAGGAGATGTACCCGGATCCCCCGCTGGTATTGTGGTTGTCGAACAACGAGGCGCCCGACCTTCGCTGGCATCAGATGCGATACTCGAAACGCTACGGGGACAAATATGGAAAGGGGAGGTCCGACGAGTTCAAACGCAAGGTGGTTTCCGAGGGCTGGATGGAGCGATATCGCGTGATGTTTCAGGCCATGCGCCGGGCGCTGGTCAGCGAAGTCTGGAGGAAGAACGTGCGATTCGTCGGTTACGGTGCTTTCGGTCCGTCGCATTTCGGACGCTGGGGCGCCTGGAAGCAATACTCGCTGATCACCGGAGACTGGACGTCTCCCAATTGGCGTATATGGGATGGGGGCAGTCCCTCTTACTACACGCACAACTGGTGCGACAACAGAGACCACTGGGTCTGGTCGACACAGGTACAGTCGATGAACTGGATTTTTCAACTCGCCGAGGCCTGGAAAACCAATCCGAAGTTCTGGTTCGAGATATCGACGTGGGACGGAAACGAGGTCGGCGCCTGGATGAAGGGACTGGCGGTGAAGGGAAAAAGCATCGATACCGCTCTGCTCAAGAAATCCAAGGCCCTGCAGTATCTCAAGGACGGGCAGGACTATCCTCCCGCCAGAACGCTGGGATGGGTGCAGTTCGGGATGTGGTTGCTCCGGCCCCGCGCGGTGCGCGAGTTTCGAGGCCACGCAACGCCGTTAAAGAACGTCAAGGAATATTGGCTTCAGACGGTCAAGGCCGTCGACCGCGTTTATTCCAACAAGACATTGGAGGAATTCTGGCGTTTCGGGCAGTTGGCGCCCAACCTGGCCCACCGCCATCCGTACCAGAAAGCCATACCCGCCAAGTACGCGAAAATCCACCGCTGGTTCCTGCTGGACACGAGCCTCGACCCACCCCGGCCTTGGACGATGAAAACCAACCTGCCCGTGTTCTCCATGGTCCTGGTGCGGGGCAAGAAGCCTTCGCGCCGCTGGCTTCTGTACGCCCACGCGCCGCTGGGCAACCGCAAAGGAGTTCGAATCACCATTCCCGGCTACAGGGACGTAACAGTTGACGCGCCGCGCGCGGGAGTCTTCTGCCTGATCCAAGAGGCCTCCGGTAGGACCTCGATAGTCGACCTGGCAGTCCGTTGAAGATAGTGTTTCATCCTCGTCGTCGGGCCGGTTTATCCCGGTGTTTTCTCCGCCCCGTTTTCTTTTACGGAGAAAGGCCTG